>Ga0316220_1002823_pt1 | contig 15400 bp, 47 predicted proteins | sample TBH18005metaG_FD_203632 | JGI IMG/M metagenome (GOLD analysis project Ga0316220, IMG submission 203632) | Freshwater microbial communities from Trout Bog Lake, Wisconsin, USA - TBH18005 | ecosystem: Environmental > Aquatic > Freshwater > Lake > Hypolimnion/Profundal zone | place: USA: Wisconsin...
TAGATGGGAAAATATCAGCGCATTCAGCATCGCCGCGATCTCTTCATGTGTGAAGTTCTGGTTGTTGTCGCTAAATTGCTTCTGGAGATAATTCAGGTATTCGGTTTCGGTACCGGTTTCCTTTGCTTCGATCCATCTGGCAACCAGCCACTGATCCCTTGCCTCTTTAACAGTTTTGTTGCAGAGTTCGGACAGCGATTCCTGCTCCGCTGCAGTGAGATTTCCAAGGCAGAGTTTATGATCTAGTCTCACTAAGGTCTGCAGCAGCTTTTTGATCAGAGCGTCTTTCATATCTTATTATCCTTTTTATTTTTGTTGGGAAAATCTTGAAAAGATTTGAGCGGGAAATTAAAGCCCTATCACGGTCAGATAATCATTAAAAAAATCCACGCAATTTTTTAGACCCTCTAGGCCGCAGGCTTGCCCACCGGTTCCCTTCAGGATTTGGTCGTTGCCGGTTGGCCGATAAAGCAATACTCTTGTGCCACCATCAAAGCTGGTTTGAAGTCGAAGTTCTCCATCGGGAACTATGGCAACATGCTGTGTGGTCCAAGTCAGGGCGATTTTATCACTGATCGCTTCAAAATTAAGATGGCTTGATTTCGGCATGATTTATTATCCTTTTTAGATTAACCGGGAAATTTATTAGGGGGATAATTCCCCCTAATTTTTAGTCATCTGCCGAGATTGGACCACAATCGCAATTCTTTGCGGTTTTAGCGCCACACCAGCTGCAGTATGGGGTGGGGTCATCGTCCCCAAGGTCCGCTGAGGGGTCACCGTCTTCGTCCGAGAGGTCGTAGTCTTCATTTTCATCAATCAGACTTGGCCAGAGAATCTCTTCCATCATCGCATCAAAATCATGTTCCATGATTTATTATGATTTTTAGTTTAGATGAGAAATTTTCTCCTTAGGGGAATTATCCCCTATTGTAGAGAGTGCTCCATTGATCGGCAAGGTCCTTGGCGGTTTTAAGATCAACCCCAAGAATCTCTCGAATCAGTTTGATTGCACCGATCTTATCTCCTCGCTGCAGGCAGGCATATACTTCTTTCTCTGAGGCGGCCATATCGCTGATTTCTACCTCATTCTCCTGCAGGTTATGCAGCTTGGCGATTTTGGCGATTGCTTCTTTTTGGGTCAGAATCAGTTTCATGTTTTATTATTGTTATTGGTTTAGTTGGGAAAATCTCAATCAGGCCTGGTTACCTGAAGTTGGGTCTCAATCTCTTTTTTAAGATTATTCACAGAATCTTCGGATAATCCCAAGCCATATTTCTGAGGTTCATCGTTCAGAGCCTTGAGTGCGACTTCTAAAACGATTCTTGTCAGGTAGAGAGGCATGGTTTATTATTGTTATTGATGGGAAAAAGATGGTGGCCCTAGTAGAGATCGAATCTACACGGATGAAATCCGACCCTTTTTAAGAGGGCCGCGGCTACCAAATTACGCCATAGGGCCGTGTGTTTTATTATCCTTTTTATTTTTAATGAGAAAATTCGAACCCATTATACAACCAATTTACATGGAGGTATGTTTTCCTAATTGCCATAATATAATACTATGAACAATTATAGATCATATACAGATTCTGACATTATCTTCCATGCAGCAGAGGTTAAGTCTCTAAGCGGATTATTAAAGGCATTGGGTTTGAAAGTTGCAGGCGGAAACTATGACAATATGAGAAGAAACCTGCAAAGATTAGGCGTAGATACCTCACACTGGACTGGTCAGGCATGGAATAAAGATAAACAGCTTAAAGATTGGTCTGACTACACGCGGGCCAGACAGGTTAAAAAGAATCTATTCAATATTAAAGATCAGAAGTGTGAGGTATGTGGCCTTTCTGAGTGGCGCGGGCAAAAAATAACCTTGGAATTACATCATATTGATGGAGATCGAACAAACAATACTTTGGAAAATTTTCAGATATTGTGTCCCAATTGTCATTCTATTACAGATAATTACAGAAACAAAGGGAATGGAGAAGTTCAAAGATATTGCATTGACTGCAACATTGAAATATCAAAAACTGCCAAAAGATGCTGTGGCTGTGCGGGTATTTATAGGGAATCGAAGAAAGGAAGAATACCTTTATGCCCAGTTAAAAATTATTGCAAAGTTTGTAATGTTGAAATATCAAGAAGAGCCACTAGATGTGAAATTTGTTGTAAACAAAATCAAGAAAGAATTATCTGGCCCTCTACAGAAGAATTAAAGAAAATGGTTGAAGAAAGTTCTTATCTTGCTGTAGCAAAAAAGTTGGGCGTGAGTGATAATTCTGTGAGAAAGAGAATACAGAGACATGGTTAGAATCCCCTGATTTAGGGGATTCTTTTTTAGTCCCTTAAAATTCTCCTGACAATTCTGCAAAGAATTGGTCTACCGCGCAGTCATCGTTGAGATCGTAGAAAAGTTCTTCGATATAGGTCATGATTTATTATGATTATTGTTTTAGTTGGGAAAATTAGATTTTACTTTGAATCTGTGATTGTAAATTCTGGTCTATGTCGGGGCAATCCTGGCGCTTTGACTCTTAGTGAGTCAAAAAGTTTGACCGTGTCGGCATTGTCATCTACAACAATCAAAATATCTGCAAAATATTGATTATTCTTCACGTTAAAGTCTGAAAGAATTTCGATGTCGGCTTTTGATGATTGGCGTGATAATAAACTCAAGTTGATTGTGTCAGGATCAACCGTTTTGCATTTTCCGCTGATTGTGAGATAAATTTTTCGAGCCATGATTTATTATCCTTTTTATTTTAGTTGGGAAATTTTAGCAGATACACCAGAGATCAAAAAGAATCTCGGCAAAAAGTTTAAGCTTTTGTTTCATGTTTTATTATCCTTTTTGGTTTAGGTGGGAAATTAATCCCACCAAGATTCCGACACTAGGTGAAGACTTTGGATTGTTACCTGTTGTCTGTACTCTGGAGCCATTCCAGAAAGAAAATCAAGCATCTCCTGCTGGCTGAATTCGATACCTCTAGCGGTTTTATACTGCCAATCGAATTTGGCATCCTTGCCACAGGCCTTCACTCGATCAAGAATTGGACCCTGCATTGGTTGAGTGCTGCTGTTTTGAATGTTCGGCATGATTTATTATCCTTTTTATTTTAATCGGGAATTACAGCTTCTCTGCCTCTTCCTTGCTCACAATCTCAGAATTGTTAAGGAGATGGTTGATAATCTGGCGGATTTCTTTGGATTTTTCCTCCGATAGACTTCGGTTCATCACATTGCCCGCGATCATCAGGGCTTCATGCTCGTTCATGGACATCTTTACTGTTGGTATGTTTTATTATCCTTTTTATTTTAGATGGGAAAATAGGCGAGAAAAAGTCAGAACCGCTTTTTATTTATTGACTGGGCGACAGTCATCCTGACTTTTTCTCTGATTTAATGATTTATTATGGTTGTTGTTTTAGGTGGGAATTTATGCCACCTTCTTCCCCTTCATATATCCTGGCAATTCTGCTGTCGATTTGCTCCATGCGCCCTTTTCTACTTTGAGCATCATATCTGGCTCAATGATTCCAATTCTTCCCCCCACATAGGTAACCTCTATGCGGCCATCGGGGCGGCGGATTTTACCTGCCACGGTGAAGATTCCCGTTGGGAGGTGTACTTTGTCTTGTCGTCGGATGTCGGTGGCGGCTGAGTAGCTGATAGGCATGATTTATTATTGTTTTTAGTTTAGATGGGAAAATCTCAGAGAGATTTGCGTCTAGATGGGAATTATTTTAGGTAGGTTTGAATCTGGTTGTAGACCTCTGCTGGCGTTTCTTGAACCCAGATATATTCGTTGTTGTGCCGGAATTGAATTTTTGTGGATTTTGTGACATTAGGCCTATAGACACGATCTTGAATTGCCACAGTCTGAATATCATCCACATTCACCATAACATCGTTGCCATAGAAATCCTTGAGAATAAGAAAATTCATGTTTTATTATTGTTTTTGGTTTAGTTGGGAAATTCCTTCAGGCAAACCACGCAGGGTTTTACTTCAGCTTTATTTCTGTCGAATCTTGTTACAAAATCTTTAGCAGATGGCATTAGTGAAAATGCTTTGTTTATGCCAAACATTGAGGCAGTGTGCTTACCTACTACAGCGCTATCAGATTGAAAGCGACGATTTAATGCCCGCGCAATTGCACACTCGCATCCAGCCTTCTGCTTTCCATTGTCAATGTCAGATTGCTTGATATGAAGTCGAATCATGATTTATTATCCTTTTTATTTTTGATGGGAATTATCGGGCAAATTGCCTCGACATAATCTCACAGGCTTTTTCAAATGAAACTTTATAGAATGTGAGAGTTGTTGGAGAGACTGGCAAACCATTATCAAAATCATGAATAAATTGATCTGCCCCGCAGGAATTCTGGTACCATGATCCATCAGGGAACCTTGATACTCCTTCATTGATTGCCTTCGATTCAAACCCTAGATGATTTACCGCAAGACCGATAGGGCATGAATCTGGATTCTTGATGAGTCCCTGGTCGATATTTTCCTGAGTGATTGTTACTTGGCGGGTCATGATTTATTATTGTTTTTGGTTTAGATGGGAATTAAATGTATTCAGTGAATATAAACTCGGCAGGTTCTACTTTTTCTTTTCTGAGAATTTTTCGAATGTAGTTCTCTACTTCAATGGTGCCCTCATATATATCTTTTCGATTCCTCGCCATGCGAAAACCAATGTCAGCATTTTTGTTTCTGAATTTTCGCTTCAAAGCCAATGATACGGCATCTTTTCCATGTTCGGTAGTGCCATTATCAATGTCAGCCTGAGTTACTTTGAGTGTGAATTGCTTCATGATTTATTATCCTTTTTATTTTAACCGGGAAATTAAAGCCTGGTTGCTAACTTTACAGTATCGCCGATAATCTGTCTCAGCTGATCGCAATACACATCCTCGATTTCTTTCACTAATTTTACTTTAGTACCCCAAATTTTGTTGAAGGTCACAATATAGGTATCGCTTGGCTTCAGTACCACAGTAATATGGTTGGCAATATTTGAACCTCGGACTCTAAAACTCAGACCATTTTCGATGGCGATAAGGTTTTGAGCGCCCATCATAAACATTGCACCACCTCCAATCTGCTGTCGGATGATCTGGGCAATTTCTTGATTTCGTGTCATGATTTATTATCCTTTTTAGTTTAGTTGGGAATTAATCCAGACAATTCCTGACTAAAAATTCCTCAACCATCTCACGAGCGGTGTCGCTGTTGCAATTTTTCTCCTTCATTATCATATTCACAGCATATCCTTTATCAATATGACAAAGATCCTGCCAGAATGCGCCATAGTTTACAGCACCATCAAGAAGAATTTCGACACGCTCAGGAGAATACAGTCGTTGATCGGATAGAATTCTGGCCTGCTTCAGAAAAGCATTCATTGCGATTTCATCTTGGTCCATGATTTATTATTGTTTTTAGTTTAGTTGGGAAATAATGGCTTCTTATGGTCAGGATGTCCTGGCTCATTTCCGCGCCAATCACAGAGGTTATCATCTAGCCATGCTTCAATCTCAGGGTAATACCGGATTTTATCTAGGTCCCATTGCCTGGTGAGCTTTGCACCTTTAATATTTCCTTTTTGGAGGCATTGAATAATGTATCTCACACATTCCACGCCCATAGGCGGGTTTGCTTTAGATTCTAATTCAATGAGTGTGGAGATGTCCATGATTTATTATGAATTTTGGTTTAATTGGGAAATTTATTAAAGTCTAACCTGATTTCCATACTCCATACTTAATGCAAATTCATCGCCAAAGATAATATGATCCATCACAGGAATGTCTAACAATTTACCAATTTCTTGCAATTTTTCTGTAACATGAAAATCTTCGGGACTGGGTGTGTTGTCACCAGATGGATGATTATGTGCAACAATTATGCTTGATGCTCCATTCAAAATTGCCGCTTTAAATACCTCTCTGCCACCAACCACAGACATGTTTAACGTACCAATATGGCAAATATTTACACCTGTGATATTCATCTTACTGTCAAAAGTAACAACTGCGAAAATTTCGCGATCTGCCCCACTATACACAGACTTTAGTACATTAACGGCTGACTCCAAACTATTCACAGTCTGTCTAATTGCGATGGTGGATTCTCTTACCATTGAAATTCTGAAAAGAGGAACTTTCTTTTGATTTTCATAGGTATATGTCACATGATCTTTGGACTTCATGTTTTATTATCCTTTTTGGTTTAGTAGGGAATTTTTACTACATACGATTGAAATATTGGTCAAGATTTTCTAGCTCGCGGACTGTGTGAGGGCCATATAAATCTTCTTTTTGATGCTCAATGAGTGCATCTCTCACGCTTAATTTCAAGGCATCAAACTCATCTTGATCAGCGATCATTACATAGCTTTCATCTACTTTCAATACCTGCATTGATTTATTATCCTTTTTAGTTTAAGGGAGAAAATCTCTCTGGGGAATTAATCCTCAATTTTTAGAGAGTCATATTCGCGAAGCTTATAGCCATTTTTTCTGGCATAATTTCGCCACCATGATCTTGATCTTGCGCCGATATCTCCGCGATATACCCAGCCATTTTCGGTTCGTTCACTGGCTGTAAATCCCCTGCTAAAAGGATCTCCGTTTGGCGAGAGTTCAAGAAGTTTTCGTTTCATATCTATTATTCTTTTTAGTTTAGGGGAGAATTAATATTCGCAAAATCCTTCAAAGAATTCTTTATTATCTTTCATGTGCTGTTTCACAACATCAATTTTTTGACCAACAAGATGATCTGTGTAGTGGTTGCAGGTATACTTAACCTTTTCAGTAACCTCATTCACCACGAAGCAGAAAGGATAAAAGAACCATCTGCTACCCATATTTTCAATCTGTTCTACACATTCTTTGGCTGTGCTGCAGTTGCGAAAATCGGTGATAAAATCGCCGTCTGGCGCGAACGCCACCATTTTGAAGGAATACTGATTAGGCATGTTTTATTATCCTTATTATCTTAAAAGAGAATTTTAGTCCTGCTATTTGCTGTGAACAGCAGGACTAAAATAATTTAGATATAACCGAGAATCGAAAGCCAAGAATCAGGATGATCAGGCTCCACCTTCTTTCCATCTGGCGTCTTTGCGATGCCATCATACATCCATTTTTCCATTGTCTTGAGAGAGGGTACTTTATATTGCTTACCTTTCCAGAGTTTTGTGTTCTTCACGGTTTTATTATCCTTTTTAGGTTTGATGGGAATTATTTTTCCACTGGATAGAAAAGCCATTTAATCAGTGCATAGAATAAAGGCACTGAATAAGCCCACAGCAGAAGAATAAATGAAAATGGCCCCAGGATTGCCATTAGTAGAACTTCATAATTGAATGCTTTTACCTTAAATGTCTTGATATAGTACTTTAGCACAATTAGCCCAACAATGTACCAAGCCAATGACAAAGGAATATAGAGATAATTCATTTCTGTAGGTCATCCACCTCATTGATGAGCCCTAGTGCTTCTTTATAAGATCTTTTGTGAGTTAGGTTATTCATCAACAATGTGTCATGAGCCATTCTCAGGGTCTCATCCAGCCTCTTTGCCAGTTCAAGCGATTCTTCTTTAGTGAGGGATTCCATGATTTATTATGGTAATTATTCTTGATGAGAAAATCTTGGAATTAATCAAAATGGTACGGCGGAAAATCCTTCGTGAAAAGTTCCAAAAGTGCCTTGTTGTTGGACCAAAGTCCTCCAGAACTTTCATCATAAGTACCCCAAACCAAATTAGGCAGGCCAAAATTCTTATGATATGCTTGATATACTGTGATTATTGAAATATCATCCCAACAATCTTTTTCAGCGCTGGCAAAAATCTTCCAGTCCTTATACTCAAAAGTCACATCACCTTCGGATTCCAGAATGTAGTCACCACCGGCGGCCACAGTTACCCAGTATGGCGGAATTGAAATATTAAAAGCATTTACTTCTTTAATCTCAATGTTAATGTCCGTGCTCATGATTTATTATCCTTTTTATCTTAACTGGGAATTAAACTAAAGTACAGCGGCGATCACCTTTTGGAAACAATACCAAATCTGTGATGGGAAACTCAATTATATCGAATGGCTTTGGGCGAGTGTTGTTGATGCGAATTGCACCCATTTGAAGCCAGCGGCGGAGTTCGCTGTTTGATGCCTTTGCGCTACCCTTTTCATTGGTATGGAAACCACCACAGACTTTATTGATCTCTAGTAAAAAATCAATTGCGTTCATGATTTATTATCCTTTTTAGTTTAGAGGGGAATTAATCGCCCCTCATCCAAAAATCTCTCTGCTCTTCTTTCTTGCCTCTCTCCGAGCGCCAGAATTTAGATTCAGAAATATCATCTTCCAATTTTTCAATTGCTTTTTCAAGCTGTGTTTGAATAGGATTATCTGCTAAAAATACCTCACACTTCTGGCAAAAGATATTGTAGCCATCATTCTCTAGGGTTCTTTCTACACCAATATTGAACGAGCCAATTTTTCTCAGAGCGAGGAAATCTTGAATCTGTTGGTAATTCATGATTTATTATGGTAATTATTCTTGATGGGAAATTTCAAGAACGTCTGCCTTTGTGATAAAGCATTCAGGATGTGGACCGTGGGTTTCTGTTGCAAATCTTTTGATATAGCGCTTTAGGCTTTTCTCAAAATCTTCATTGTTGTCATACCATTTATCATTCAATTCAAATTCTACTGTAATTTTTCTAATCATGATTTACTTTAGCTCAAAATCAGCGCGGTATCCTCTGCCTGAAATTAGGTTCCGCAGCCTCTGACCAAAATTTACACCCTCATCATAGGTATTTGATAATCGCTGATCATCAAATGTGATGCCTGAAGTGAGATCGGTGGGATTAGAAAATCCATCTTTGAATCCTATCCAGAAAATCTTCATGATTTATTATGGTTTTTAATTTAGTTGGGAATTACCACTGAATATTTTTCAATGATTCGATTTCAGCATCTCGCAATTTTTGTGCATCTTTCACAGCATCTTCTTTATTTAAATATACAGTACTCACCTTGTGCACATAAATAGTGCTTACACCTGGGTAATGCAATCTCACAGAGTCGTCCGACACGCTCTCTACAACGGCTTCTACCACAGGCCAAGGCTTTCCGCCCCTGCCATGTACTGTGAAAACTTTCTGTCCTTTTTCAAGCATATCTTATTATCCTTATTAATTTTGATGGGAATTATTCCAGATCATCAGCGGAAATGTTTGGCTTTCTTCGCAAATATCTTGCGGTAAGCTTCTTTGTTCGATGTCGATTTTTCTTGCCAAAATTGCCGATCCTGGCATTGCAGCAGGAGCAATAAACTCCGCCAGGACCGACCATCAATTTCCCAAATCGTTTCATGATTTATTATGGTTTTTAGTTTAGTTGGGAATTACCAATATCTTGGCAGATTCCGAATGAAAGAATCATCATCATGAATTTTAGTGATAATTTCTGGCTTTTTGCCATAAAACTTCGTGTAGGCATCATCAAATCTTGGCGCATCGCAGTCCTCTTCGAGATAGCACGTATCACCAAATCGGTAGGAATATTTAGAGATTTTGTCTTGAATACCAATCTTCTGAAGTTCAAAAAGAGGCACTTCAACCCAGCCATGTCCCGGTCCAACGTGAAATTGATACATGATTTATTATCCTTTTTCTTTTAACAGAGAAATTTCGTCATTAAGATGCATAATAACACTCATCAAGCCATTCAGAATTTCTTCAGTGGTCGCATGGCGAGAATCAAGAGAAGACGTGGATGCACCATGCCAGTCATTTATGATTTCTGCATTTTCATAAAACTTGCTTCTCAGCACATCATTGAGATTAATCTCCAGCACATCATTCACCCATTTTGTGCCAGTTCCGGTATCTTGAATCATACCCTTTTCCACCAAAATTTCATACTCTTTAATCTTCACATAAGCCATGATTTATTATCCTTTTTATCTTAATCGGGAATTATCTCAAGCGGTTTTCATCATAGGGAATTGAGCGATCAATTCCATCTTTCTTGTAGTCGCGCTTCAAAAGATAATCTAAAGCGTCATAACCAACATCACATCTCACAACATTCTGGTTCACATTGCGTTTAACAAAGATTTTTGTGCCATCACTATAGTAAACATCAAAACAACCTTTACTTTCTCGAATCTGTTGATACCACATGATTTATTATGAATTTTAGTTTTGAAGGGAAATTAGCGATAATAGTCAAAAGGCTCAGATTTACATCGAAAAACTTTATAAACTGCTGTTGGAAGTTCCAAATTCAAACACCAAAACAATTGATTATCTTTTGTTATGTAACAAGTCTGTAAGCCATATCCAAATAGTTTGAATCTATTGAGTTGCTCTCTGACATTTTTATAATGAAGAAAATTGTATTCTTTCATGATTTATTATCCTTTTTAGTTTAACTGTGAATTACTCCATGTACCTTACATAAGCCAAGAAATTTGGCTCTGAATGATGATACTCAAGATTTTCAATCAACTCAGGTTTAGACCAAGTGTAGTTGCTGCTCAGCCATTCTTTCTCATCTTCGGTGTAGATTGCACCGCGCACACGAAAATACTCGCATCGTTTTTTAAGCATTTCAATTGCCTCATCTTGCGAGTTGGCGGCAATTACCGCAACACCTGAGGCATAAGATCCATCGAATTCTGACTTAAATACTTGCATGTTTTATTATGGTTTTTAGTTTAGTTGTGAAATTAAATATATGACCCATTATCTTTAGTCATGTAATCTTCATACAAAAGAGGGTACTGAGTCTTCAGCAAGTTTGATACCTCATCTAATGTGGAGGGGAATGGATTCTGTATCACTATATCAACAATAACCCTAGCCGATCCTACTAAATCTTTGGGAAAATTTTCGCATCCCATTGATTTTAGCAGTTTATGAGATTCTGTCTCTAGTTCAGTCATGATTTATTATGGTTTTTAGTTTAACTGGTAATCTACAATATTATCAATAATACTTGTAGATTCAAAAATAAATTCGTCTGTATTTACATCATAATCTACGATTTCACTGAAAATTTGTGTTGCTGTAAAAGCAAGTGTTTTTGAATCAAGTGAATCAAGATGCTTGGTAATGTATTCGAGTAGTTCTTTTCTGTCCATGATTTATTTTGCTGAGAATTTTCCACCATATCTTCAAAGGTGGCGCGGTCAAGTTCTTGAATTTGAATTGAACTGTCCAATTCCGCTAGGATTTTAGGATAATCTACATTAGGAATATTTCGGTTAATTAATATTCCTCTCGCATCAATATCTAAAAGATCACAGGCACCATAAATCCAGCGGTTTTGGTATGGATGATTATCAAGATCAAACGGCGATTCTGTTGTGTAATAGATCATGATTTATTATCGTTTTTGGTTTAGATGAGAAATTTTGTGCCGATCCCGCCCGCCATTCGGCTAACATGGTTGATACCAAATATTGTATCTCTGAATTATTTTATAGGAGCGTATTGATTATCCTAGCGGAATTGAACCGCTAATCTGTGCCCAGACCGCCCACGCTCAATAATCAAAATTCTTTGTTATCGCTGCTTCTTCTTGTATTCCTCCAGCAAATGCAGATCTTTTTCATCTACCTTCAAACTTGGCACACCAAGGTTATCACCATTCTCATCAACTTCTTCATTTTCAGTTTCTACAAGATCAACCTTGGCAATCACGCCACCATTGTTGTCTAGGTAATAGAATGGATAGTTCCGCATCTGTACCGAACTTCGTTCGAGTTCATCGGCAATTTCTCGCAGCTTTTCTGCAATTCCAGGAGTATGACGATGATAAAATTCTGGATGACAGCCATCAATTTCGACTTTCAATACTTGAGTATACATTGTTTTATTATCCTTTTTATTTTAGTTGGGAATTTTAACTACATACCTTCATGGAATCGAATACCGCGATTTTTCGCTTCATTCCTTCCAATTCTTTCAGCTTCTTTCAATGCTGCAGGCATTTCTTCACAGGTTTTTGTGGTCAGATCATGAAGCACTGACACAATCTGCCATGAGCCATCTGAAACGAAAGGTCCATTTTCAAGCAAGAATTTTACAGGAACTTTATCCCATGATAGCAACAGCACACTATATCCCATTAATGTGGGTTGTAATCCAACCGCCAAAGCACCTTGAGGTCTTAGTTTTCTTTCTTCATGAATGGTCATTGTAGGGGTCATGATTTATTATGAATTTTGGTTTTATTGTGAAAATCTCCAGATTTGAACTTACTGTGATTACTTACGGGAAATTATCTCAAAACTTCAGCATAAAAAATATCCATATTTTCAAGTTCTTCAATTTTTCTGTTTTTGAAGCCCATTGCATGAAACTTTGCATCTTCTTCATTCATAAAAATCCGCTCAGAAGGATATGTATGCAAAATTCGGTCGCCATCCATAGGTCTTGAAACCAATGCACCATTTTCGAATGGCATATCCACCACGCATTCCACCACAGTCCAAGGATGCTGCGGCTCGACAATATATACCTTTTGCCCTTTTGAAAGTTTCATGATTTATTATGTTAATTCTTTTTATTGGGAATTCTTTTCACGACATAAGTACCTGCTTTCACAGGAAGATTGTTATCAAAATTCTTCACAAAATTCTCAAGGTCATCACCAAGTGTGTAACTAGTGCGCTTTCGTTCTAGTCCATGATTTAAATATTTTAAACTTACAACACAACCTCTTTCAAGCACGGGATATTGTCGATTCACAGCCAATGCTATAGGGCAGTTGAATGCGTTGTGTCTATTGCCCTTCTCAATATCTTCTTCTGTGATGGTAAACTTTAGTTGTTTCATGATTTATTACGCGCCATTCATTTTCGCACTATATTATTCTTTTTAGTTTAGGAGAGAATTAAATCTCTATCATTTTCACGCCACAGATTTCACAGATATCGCCCTCACTTTCTGAAAGTGAAAATTCGTTGTCACATACAGGACATACATACCATACAGTTTCTGAGGCATAAGTCTTAAACATGATTTATTATCCTTTTTATTTTAGTTGGGAAAATCTTGAAAAGATTTGAACTTTTAGGAGATAAAATACGCGGCAGAGGATAAATTCCACTATCTTGAAATTAATATCCTCATGCCACTTTAGACTTGAAATCCCGGTTGCGGGACCCTTTACGAGGGGCCCCTTTTCAAGCCTACATCTTTATTATCCTTTTTATTTTTATTGGGAAATTTATAGATATTCTTAGTGTCAACTGATACTAGAAATGAAATCTCTAATTCTGAAATTCCTTCTAAATCCAATTTTCCTTTATGTTTACCGCTGTCTCGATAAACATTGTATCTTTTTTCAATATGATGACCGCCAGGAACATTGTACTTTGGTCCTGGTCCAATTTCTGTTACTTTATACTTCATTTTTATTTTTAATCCACAACATCATATTCAGTACCATTAAACTTGATTTTAAGCAGGTTATTAACACCTAGAGTAAATACCTGCGGACCATGAGCAGACGGCTTGGAAGCATAGAAATAATCTTTAAGATCATCCTTTGTAATAGGCCCCTGATCGGAATTATAGGAAGACTTTGGAAGATTGTTTTCGGTGGGTGAACATCGCAGATAAAGATCGCCGGTACTAGGATGCTTTACAACCCAATTCTTACCTTCAATCTCCACATAAAATGGGTCCTTGCCTGCCGGAGTCTCGCCATGCTTTTCCAATCGGTTCGCATAGTTCACACCAAGCATACAGGTATTGATGGTGAGTTTTGTGACGTTGGTGTACGGACAATTCTTTTTGACCTTTGGCTTTGTGCGGTAGGTCAGTGTAACGATTTTAGCGCCACATGCTGCGTCTTGAATCTTGTCGATGAGGTCTGATCGCTTGATAATCATGATTTATTATGGTTTTTAGTTTTATTGTGAAAATTTATGTGAAATTTGAACTTTATTGGGAAAATCTGAAAGATTTGAGCTTTGGGGGAAATTAATTGAAATGGCGAAGCATCACAATTGATTTATTAATTGAAATGCCTTAGCATCACAATCAATGCAAGAGTATGGCAGGTACACAAAACCGCCACAGGAAAAGATCCTTTCTTTGCCGCATATAGTGTGAGAAAAGTCGTGAAAAGAATCAGGCAAACTTTCAATAAAAGCATAACATAGTACATTAGTTGATAAGCCTCACATTAAGATCATCAAAGCAGCATGAATTAAATGCGCCCTCAATCTCCTCAAAGTACACATCGGTGCTCCAGTCATGGACCACAGTATTTACCACAGTCAGAATATCATCTTTCTTTACGCCAATTGATTTGATATAGTTGCGGTCAAAATTTGACCCATGAAAATCGTTGAATTTAACTTTGGTGCCAGGTGCTGAGTAGATGTCCATGATTTATTATGGTAATTAGTTTAGATGAGAAAAAATTGCCATCATTTCCACCATAATAACAAATGGTATTACTGTGATAGCCAATAATCCAACCCACCATTGGAAGGCATATCTGCGACTATTTTTCATCAATAGATATGCAACCACAATACTCACAATATTGATAAAAATATCAAAAATTAGTTCAAGCATTAATAATCTCCTCGCATGCTGCGTTGGATCATTCGGGCCTCATTCTTGGCTGCCCTTCGATCCTTTCGAGGATTCTCATTATGATAGCCATAGCCAGAATAATTCTGGTGACCATCATTGCCAAAGATTGGCGTTTCGATATAAGTCTCTTTGCCATTCATGTTGATTTTTGTTCGGCGGAACGCTTTGTTGCTCATGATTTATTATCCTTTATTTTTTAGTTGGGAAATTTCAGGCTTCTCACAGAGTGGCATGACTTTAGAATTTAGGCAGTACATGCTGTATACCACAAAAAACCAGAAAAATGTTCCCCAAAGTAAAAAAGTTGCCTGCCAAATCCACCATTTATTATCTCGCCTAGTATTGTTGATTACATGACCAAGACTATACGAGATAACAAAGAAAATTATCTCAACAACAAAAAATTTCATGATTTATTATCCTTTTTAATTTAACTGAGAATTAGCTAAATTCCCCAATGATTAGATCGTATGTGGGACCATGACCAATACAGTGCCACTCACCAATCTCACCTCTCCTCACAATTTCGCGTTTTTCAATGATGTCGCGAAGTTCACAAAGTGTAATTAATTTACCATATTCATTGGTAATACAAAGGTCATTTTTCTCATTCTGAGAAAGAAACCCCAACCATTCCTCATAACTCTTAAACACATCTACAGAAAGAGCAAATGCCCATCCTCCAGAACTTTTGCCGATATGAAGTTTTGTGGTTTTTGTGAAAAAATCATCGACTGGTGGAT
>Ga0316220_1002827_pt1 | contig 15380 bp, 3 predicted proteins | sample TBH18005metaG_FD_203632 | JGI IMG/M metagenome (GOLD analysis project Ga0316220, IMG submission 203632) | Freshwater microbial communities from Trout Bog Lake, Wisconsin, USA - TBH18005 | ecosystem: Environmental > Aquatic > Freshwater > Lake > Hypolimnion/Profundal zone | place: USA: Wisconsin...
TGGAATCGTCATGGTGGGGTGCGGTTGCCCGCGCCAGGAGATCTGGGTGGCGAAACATCGTGGGCGGATTCATGGTGCCATGCTCGCGATCGGCGCCGCCTTTGACTTCTGGGCGGGCACGAAACCGCAAGCGCCGGGGTGGATGCAACGCTCGGGCCTGGAATGGCTGTTCCGTCTGGCTTGCGAACCCAGACGGCTCTGGGCACGTTATCTGACCACAAACTCGCTGTATTGTCTGCTTTTCATCCGCGTTTTCGTGCAGCGAAACGTATTGGGGATTAAGCGGGATCACACCCACGTTCCGGACGCCACAACCCACTGCGGCCCCAATCAGATCGGGCATCGCTTATAGGGTATGTAAACCCACGCTGCTTTCCCCACTCGAGCTGGACGGCCAACCCGGAACGTCGAGCCACAGTTCCACGTGACCTCATTGATTTCCGTCAGCCTACCCCGGCTCCGTCGGCTAGCGCGGCGCCCCTGATACCGCCCGAAGGAGCAACTCCCTGCGGTGTCACTCGGTCTTCGCCGCCGGGCGGTTTTCCAGGTAGGTGCGCCACAGGTTGGTTTGAACGTAGACCTCAAAAAAGACCCCGGGGCGGAACTCGTAATAACGCGGCATCTGGTGGGTCTTGGCTTCGTCCAGGCCCGCGTGCAAGGTTGCGGCAACGATCATGACTGGGGCATAGGGATCCGCGGGCGCCGTTTCCCACCACCCGATCTTGGAGAAATCGTGGAAATACCAGGGTAATGGCCAATAGTCCCCCCCCGGGGCGATGACCTTCACCAGCATTGCGCGTTTATCGGGGTGGAGATCCGCCAGCAATCTCACCTGTTGGACTAATTCGAGCGCCCCGGGAAGGGTCTGGGCATAGACATAAGGGTTGCGCGGACTGGAAGCCATGGGGACGGCGGCGCGCCAGGCTTGAGCGGCGAGATGGCCGATCCCCGCGAGCAGGAGGCTCGCGGCGGCGGCCCGGACCGGGCGGGCGGTCACCCTCCGGAGAATCACCACGGCGCCAAGCCCAGCCAGCAGGATGGCCCCATGCCAGAAACTCAGCAGGCACCAGGGTGTTTTGTAAGCGATCAGGCAGTAAGCGGCCGTCAGGGCACAGGTATAGAAGGTCAGGAAGCGGATGAGCCGGGCGTCGCCGTCCTCGAGGTGCCGGCGCGTGAATCCGGCCACGGCCCCCACGAGCGCCAGCACCGCGATGAACGCCTCCGTCCAGAGGGGGCCCTTGGGCGCCCGGAACCAGAGCAGGCGTTCGAAATAGAAACCCCAGGGATGGATATGGGGTGACGCGCCACCGGCTCGAGAAAGCCAGGGTTTGTAAGTGCGTATCGAGTCGAGGATGCCGTCCGCGTTGGTGAAGAAGGAGGAGAAGAGGACCATCGTCACCAGCCCCCAGGCCAGGAGCGCGGCCCCGAGGTGCCCGTAGGGGATCGGCGCCGCTTTCTGCGGCGGAGCGCTGGCATCCAACCATTTCGACCAAATCCAATTCAGGCTCAAGGCGAAAACGGCGGCGGCGAGGCTGAGCACGAAGGTCTCCTTGGTGGCCTGCATGAGGCCCACACCCACGCCGGCCAGCACGGCCCACCCGAGCCGGGGCGTTTGCCAGTAACGCCAACCGGCACCGCCGGCCAACAAAGCAAAAAAGACCAGCGGCATTTCATGGATGTAATACCGGCTGTAAAAGACCATGGCCGGTGAGAGGGCGGTGAGCAGCGCGGCACAGAGCGTGGCCCGGCGGCCAAGACCGTCGGCAACCAGCGGCAACAACAGAATCAGACCTACCCCGAAGAGGACATCCACCAGCCGAAACCGAGCGTCGGTGAAGGCCTCTAAACCGGCCGCGCCGGTCAACCGCGCGAGGACGAGGGTGGCATAGGGTAAGGACGGGCCGTGATGCTCGTTGGGATCGTATTTGTAACCGGACCCCGTCGAGAGTTGGGCGAACTTAACCGCGTTCACCCCCTCGTCGTTGTGGAAGGGGCGAACATCGGGGGCCACACAACGAAGCGCCAGAGCCACCAGCATGGCCAGCAGCAAACCGGCGAAATAGGGCCAAGTGATTCTCATCTCAGCCAGGGCGGCGTTGCGCGCCGCCACCCACCGCTGGCTAGAGCGCCGCGGGGAGGCCCGGCATCCCGTCCTCCCCCGGGCAGTTTACTTGGCCGCCGGGCGGCCGTAAACCTCGATCTCGGTGTACTCGTTCATGGCGCTTTCGGTGCTGCCTTTCGAGTAGAAACGGAGGAAGCGCGTCTTGACGCCCTTCGCGTTGATAAGTCGGCCTTCGTTAGTCTCGAAGTACTCGCGATCCGTGCCGACTCCCAAGCCGGAGGTGTTGTTCTGGTCGTTGTTGAAAATGGTCTGCACATGCTCGATGAAATCGGGATCGTCGGCGGCCTGGACCACGACGCCGTGATACACCTTGGCGGTATTGTGAGCGTGCCAGACGACGATGGCAAAGATCTCATTGACGCTGCCCAGATCCAGTTGAACCCACTGCACCCCTTTGCGGAGAAAGACCACGCTCTCATCCTGGGCTTCCTTGTTGCCGTCCGTGATCTTGGCCAGGGCGTCGGCCGGAGCGTTCTTGTCGCTGCACGTCAGCTTAGAGCCGGGAGCGATGTTCTTGAGCCCGGCGGGCACCATCATCGGCGGGCGGGGCTTGTCGGAGAGTGGCTCCACCGTCTTCTTGAGGTCGTCCGGCAGATCCTTGGGCGTGCCCTTAAAGGCGGCGGCAGGAAGGGTTAGCAGCAGCGGCACCGTGTTGCCGGCGGCCGGCTGAACGGCCGTGTCAGCGGCGGTGGCGGTTGAAGAACCAGAACCGCAGCCGCAGACCAAGGCGGCGAAAGCCACGCAAACAGGAAACGACAGCGACCTGCGCCATCCATTCGTAGTGTAAGTTTTCTTCATATTCTCAGTTGATGCAGACAGTCTAGATCCATGCTTGGCCCCGCGACAAGTGCGAAGAACCGTCAATCCAGACGTTTCACAGGCCCGGCGTATTCGATGCGAGGCGCGACGACAATGGCCACTAAGGCTGAGCCACCGCGCGATAGAAGACACGACTAGCCGCTTGCGGGTTGACCGGAAGGACCGATGGTATCGCCGTAGCGGTGTTGGTGGAGACCGAAGTCCAGGTGCTCAGGTCGGGCGAGGTCTGCAAGAGGTAGGTGGTACCAGGGACGCCGATTAAGACCACTTGGAACGTGCCACTGGCCAGCGGTTGTATCTGCAGGCTCGGACCGGCGGAACCTATGGGGATCACGGTCGTCAGGTCCAGATCCCAGCCGGCGGTGATGCCGCCCGAGTCTCCGGACTTGTGGTCATACACGTAGAGGGACCAGGCACCGTTGGGGTTTGAGCCATTAAAGGCCGCCAGGGCGGAGCCGTAGGGCGCCCCCGGGGCCGGCGAAGGTAGGGAGCCAAGCGGATTGTAAGCCGTGGGCTGGTAAGTTCCGCTGTGCAAGGCAGCGAATTGGGGTAACGGCGCAGGGGCCGTATCATCAAAGGAGATCCGCAAGCCATCCACGCCAAAACTATACCCCGCGTTCGCCATGAGGGCCACCGCCTGGCCGGCTGGACTGACCAGGATCGCTTCAATATCACTGGGGAAGGTGTGGTACAACCCATGGACCGTGGCGACCGTCTTGCTGATGATGCCAGAGAGCCCTGAGACATTTACCACCGAGGGATAGGGCGTGGCGGGTCCGATCGTCGGGATCACGATATAGGCCGAATTCGTCTGTTCCAGCGTCGTAGCCAGGGAGAAGGTGTAGGAGACGGAATACTGATTGGTCACCGTGACATTGGACGGGAGGGTCTGGACGTCAGTGAGCAAGAGGGTGGCGACCACCAGACCGCCCGAGACGCTCTTGGAGGCGGAATTGGTGACGGTGAAGGTGAACGGAGTGGCGACCGGACTACCGCCGTGCGGGATAATGCCGTAAACCTGGCTGGTGTAACCACTCGGCGAGATACCACCAGAACTCTGCAATGAGGCCGTCAGGTTGGTCGAGGTGTCAAACGTGCCGGCATTGGTGATCGCCAGCAACAGGGTGACGGTATCGCCCAGATCAAGAGCACCGTTGACCGTCCCGCGTTCCGAAACCAAGGCAGCCCCGGCGGCGCGCAAAGACGGCGACGGGTTATTGACGGGGATGAGGTTCGTCACGCTATTGTTCGCGAGATTCGGATCGATGGAGGAACTGGTGGCGGAGACGATGCTCAACAAAGGAGCGTTCGTCCCGACGCCCGAGGCATCGGTGCCCGTCGCCAGGAGCACCAACGAGACCGAACCCGAGGCGTTGGCGGGCAGGTTGCCAAACCCGCAGGTAAACAGTCCGCTGCCATTGGTGGACGGAAAACCATTCGTGGAGAGGGCCGTCACGTAAACGGCGTTGGTGGGCAGCCAGCTTGACACCGAGGCATTCAGGGCCACCCCGTTCCCGCTATTGGTCACCACGATGTTGTTGGTGAACATAAACCCAGCCACAGCAGGATTCGGTGAAATCATACTGCTCACCGCCAGGTCGGCTGCCGGCAGAGAGTTTAACGTGACGATAGAAAGCACATTGTTGATGGGATTTAAATCAACCTCCGTCGCGCTCACCGAGGCAGTATTGGTCAGCAATCCAGTCGCCCCGACCGAAGTCGCCACGGTTACCGTCACCGTTGCGGTTCCCCCCGCCGCCAGGGAACCGAGCGTCCCGACAACCGCGCCATCGATCAAACTGAGGGCGCTGGGGGAGGCGGCCACAAAAGCCACGCCGGCGGGGAGGGCGTTTGAAAAGACCACATAACTGGCGGAACTGGGGCCGCTGTTGCTGATGGTGTAGGTATAGATCAAGTTCGCCGGGATTGTGCTGCTAGCCGGTCCGGACCCGTATAAGGCGAGGTCGGCCAGGGGGTTTACCGGCGTGGCCAGAGTGAGGGCCAAGCTCCAACCATTGGTGATGCCACCCGCGTCGCTCTTGGCGTCGTCTTCGACAAAGAGCTTCCATTGGCCGTTGGGGTTGCCGCCGAAAACACTCGAAAGACCCGCGGTGTACGGACCGGCGGGGGCTGGGCTCGCAAAGACCGGCGCCAGGCCATAAGCCGTAGGGTGATACGTCCCGGTGAGCAACGGCCCATAAACCGGCAGATAGTTGGAGGAGGTATCGTCGAAGGTCAAATTGGCCGAGGAAGAGACGCTGTTGCCAGCGTGAGACAACAGCAGGGCATTGGCCCCGCTCGGCGCGACCAGCAGCACGTCCACGTCCTTCGGATAGGTATGTCCGAAGTTCGACAGCGTGGCGGTAACACGCGCCAAGGTTCCCGTGACGCCAGAAACGGTAATCGGCGATGGATAGGGCATGGCACTGGCGTCATCCACGATGGCGATGGCGCCGTTATTGGAAAACGTGAGGATCGTGGGCAACGTGAAGTTGAAAGCGATGTTGGTCGTCAACCCGCCCGCATCCTTGACCAACAGGACCGCCGAGATGGTGGCGCCCGGGGCACCATTGGCGGTGAAGGTGAACGAACGGCCGGTCGGCAAGCCACTGGGGCGCAACACCCCGAAAGACTGCGGGTTATTGGGCGCCACCGGCGTGACTCCGTTGGTGGCGAGGAGGGTAGCTTGCAGGTTAGTGTTGGCCACGTTGCCGGCATTGCGCAACCGGAGGCTCACGGTGACCGTCTCACCATTCTCGATGATTCCATTCGGAGGCGAGAAACTATTGCTGGTGAGGGTTGCGCCCGCCGGAACGATGGTGACAAACGGATAGGCCACCTGAGTCGTCACCGCGACGCTATTGTTGGATTGGTTCCGATCCGGTTGCTTTCCGACCACCGAGGCAACCGAGACCACCGAGCCCGGAATCCCCGCCGCTGCCCGGAGGGTGACCTGCACGGCGCCGCCGCTAGCCATCGTGCCGATGACGGCGGTCCAGGTGTTTCCATTGAGGCTGCCGGTCCCCTGACTAAGGGAAGCAGAGACGAAGGTGAGGGAGGGATCGAGGGCGAACGTGAGCAACACACCCGTGGCCACACTCGGCCCTCGGTTGGTGACCGTCACAAAATAGGTCAAATTACTGTTGAGCACCACCGGGTTGGGGTTCTCGACCACGCTCACGCCCAGATCGGCGGTTGGCCCCACCACCACCGTGACGCTCGCGGTATTGTTACCCGCGACGGGATCAGTCTGATCCGCAGTGACTTGGGAGGTTTCCATCAGCGCCCCCTCCGCCACTGCCTGAACTTTGAGGGTGGTGACCGCGGACGACACGTTGGTGAGCGTGCCCAAAGAGCAAACCACCTGGTTGCCCAGGACGGTCACCGTGCCTTGCGAAGAGGTGGGGGAGATCAGAACGACTCCCACCGGCAAGGTATTGGTCAGCAACACTCCGGTCGCCGAACTAGGGCCGTTATTGACCACGGTCACCGTGTAAGTGAAAGTATCGCCGTCGAAGATCGTGCTGGGATTCACGGAGAGCGAGACCGCCAGGTCGGCCGTTTGAACATGAACGTGGCTCACCGCCGCAGCGACGTTGTTAGCGGGATTATAGTCCGGCTGTTCGGAGGAGGCGGTGGCGGTGGTGGTGAAGGTCCCTTGGGCGATCGCCTGGCCAATGACGGTAATGGTGGCCGAGGACCGCGCCGCCATCGAGCCCAGGCCGAAGGTCAGGACATTGCCGGAGAGCGTCCAACCACCCTGGGAGGGCGAGGCGGAAACCAGGGAAATACCGCTCGGCAACAACTGAGTCAGAGACGCCGCTTGGACGCCGCTCGGTCCCCCATTGGTGACCGTAATGGTATAAGTAACGTAATCACCGATGATCAAGGGGTCGGGCGCGGCCGTCATCGTGACGCCCATATCGGCACCGGGACATTCGCCCCCGCCGTCCGTGCAATTGGCCGGCGTGAGGATCAGCGACCAGCATTGAATGGTAGCTCCCAGCCCGTACAAGTCCAGTGCCCGCAGTTTCCAGGTGCCGTTGACATTGGTGCCGGACTTGCCGATCAGACTGGAGAGCGGTTGCTGGGGTTGATAGGAACCACTGAACGGCGCGAAACCACCGGCGATGGTGGTGGGTCCCGCGTCATCGAACGTGGTGCGGGCGGTTTCCGGACTGCAGGCCACGCCGAAATTCTGGCCGGATCCACCGTCGCTGGCGGTCAGGATATTGGTGCTACCGTCGGGGGCGACCAACATGAGCTCCAGGCCGGCGTCATAAGCACTCATCGCAAAAACGCTGACGACCGCCTTGGTGAGCGCGGAAGGGAAGTTGGATACGGTTACGGCGGAGTTCACGGTGCCCAAGGAGGGCACAGTGACCGGGCCCGCGCCGTCGTAGCGCAAGGGGGTGGCCGGCGAACCCGAGTTGAGCTGGAAGTTGAACCGAACGGTATTGAAGGATTGGTCGGAGGTAACCGCCAGATTGAAATGAACCGGGGTTCCGCACGCAAACGTGGGAGCCGTGCTGATGCGGAAGGCAACCAGGTTGGTGCCTGCCCCATTGGTCAGCATCGTCGGGTACAAAGAGGTCGGTTGGGCGATCACCACTCCGGGGGTCGTGGTGGAGAGCGTGGCGCGCACGCCGGTGGCCGTGACACTTCCGAAATTGGTCAGCACGATGAGCATGCTGTTGCACTCGTTGGGGTCGATCAAACCGTTGCCATTGCCACCGACGAGATAATTGGTCGCGTAGCGCAGGAGGGGAACGAACCCGGTGGGCGGGGCCAGCAGATTGATGAGGTAAGTGCCGGCCGGAGTGCCCCAACCGGTGCAAAGATCGTAACCGGGAACGGCGTAATAGAGGTTGGTCATCACGCTATTGGTGTTATTCCCGGTGGCAATATCGTGAAACGCCTGGCGATACAACGCGGTGTTCTTAGCGATCGAATAGAGCGCGGGATTAATGAACCCGACGGTCTGTTGCCCATTGGCGACGGCCTGCTGGTTGACCAGCGCGGTGAAGGCGGCCCACAGGGGCGCGGCCGCACTCGTCCCGCCAGTCCCCGGTTCCACCTGCCCACCGTCCGCTACCACCACGATGTTATCCGCGGTCAAGGCCACGTCGGGCAGGTTGCGCATGGTGGCCGATCCGCCATTGGTGGTCATATTGACCCCTTTCTGCCAGGACGGGATGGTGTAGTAGGAACTGACCCCGCCGCCGCTGCCGGTGTCAAAGCCCCACTGCCAAACCGTTTCCGAAACCCAGGCCCCGCCCGGCCCCGAGGTCGTCAAAGTGGTGCCACCCACCAGGGTGATATAAGAACTGCCGATGGGCGCGTAGGCATCGGCCACACCCGGCGGCCACGCGTCATAATCGCCAGAGGCGTTGTACCAACTCTGCCCCTGAGCGGCCATCTGCTGGAAGATCTGGTCGATCAACGGGCTCGGCCCACCACCCCAACTCCAGGAACAACTGACTTGGCTCGCGGCGTTATCCACCGCAATCTGATTCACAATACTCTCGGCGATGTTTCCCTCATAGACCAGAATCTGAGCCAGTCCCGGGGCCATCGCCATACACATCTCAATGTCCAGGGCTACTTCCACATTTGCAAAACCGGGGGTGCCATTGAAACCGTCCAGCAGAATCGTCTGCAACGGGACGTTGGGTAACCCGGCCATGGTGGCGTATTGGGCGATGTCGCTTGGGAAGAAGCCATCCATTTCGTAGAGTGCCACCGACTGGCCCACGCCGGTCAAGACGCTTCCCGGCACGTAGGCAGCGCGAAAGTCGTTCCCCATGTAGTTTCCCTGGGGTCCGGAGCCCGCCATCGGCGTGCCGCCGTTGCCTGAACCTCCCATGGGAACGCCACCCTTGGCTTTCAAAGAGGATTTCCTCAGGTTCATCGGGTGCGGCAGCATCGAATTCTCGAGGCCACTGATGCGCAACACGGGAACTGCCAGGTCCAGCGTCGGCTCCGCGTCGGGCGCATAAAACTGGCGCGCCTCGGTGGGGTGCTGGTAGGTCCTCAGGGTCACGTGAAAGGCGTTCTCGATGTCGGACACGGCCCCTTCCACATTCAGGATGACCCGATTAGGAGAGGTCTTAGTAATGTTCAGGTGACGGGCCGTGGCAAAGGCCATGACGGCCTGGTAATCCTGCTCGGTGGGCCCGAACCGTTGGGCGAAGTCCTGGGGGGTCAAATACGCGTGATAGACCGGGCTGGCGGGATCATAGAGCTGCTGCAAGAGGAGGTTGAGTTCTTCCTGGTTGCGCAAGGGCAAGCCGATGGCCAGCTTCATCCGCTGCTCGGCGGGGAGTCGTCCGACGGAGGCCTGGTTGGCGGCTAAAGCTGGAACATGACCAGTCAGCTTCTGCCGGTCGACCGCCAGTCCTGAACGGGCGGCGGCGCAAAGCAGAAGTGGCAAGGCCAGGGCCAAGAGGCGGCCCCGCAGGGTGCCGGGCCAACCCAGCAGCATAAGTGGTCGCCGCCGGGTCACTGTCGATCGATCCAGAAGAGGCTTCATAGTCAAGTTCGAGAAGGGAGATAGGTAGCGGCGCTCAGGTGGGGATTAGGGAGTCGGGCCGTTGAGCCGGAAGAACAAGGTGCCACTTCCGGCGGGATTGGTGTAAAAGTAATCGCTGCCCACCGCCACTGGCGCGTTGGTCGAAACCGTCCAGGTGACTGGCGGAACAAGATTGGTGGCGGACTGGAGGTTATAGCGCCCCAAGCTGGCCGGCCAGGAGAGCACCATGTTGTTGCCGGTAAGCTGGAACTGAAGGCGCGGCACACCGACCAGCGTCTTCACGCTGTTGTCGTTGTTGGCCTTGGCCGGGTCGATCACGCTCGAGAAACAGGTGCCGAAGGCGCTGTTGAAACCACTGTTAACCGTGGACCGCACCCACACCGTGACATTGGTGGATTGGTTGCTGCCCAGATTGCCCAGGTTGGTAAAGGTGAGCAGGCCGTTAACCGGCGGTCCCGCGCTGGGCATGGTGGAAACCAGCACCACGTTGGGATCCAGCATGAGGCTCAACTGCACTGCGGTGGCCGTGGCGGGGCCGGCATTGGCAATGGTGGCCACCAGGGAGTAGACCTGGCCCATCGCCACAAGATTCGGCACACTGGTCAGACCCAGCGCCAGGTCGGCTGAGGGATCGATCACCGTCACCCAGGCACTAGCTTGATCGTCCGCCGGATTTAGGTCACTGGTGCCAGAAGAAACTGCTGACACAAAGACTGCTGGCCCCGAAGTCGGTGGCCAGAGGGTAAACGCCAGACTCGCTTGGGCGCCCTTGAGCATGGTGCCCACATTCCAGACCCAGACGGCCTGGCCAGCGGCATTGGTCGCCAGAAACCCGCTGCTCGCGCTGAAGGGAACTCCAGCGGGCACAAGGTTGGTAACCACGACGTTATTAGCCACGCCCGGACCGTAGTTGACCACCGTAACCGTGAAGGTCACGTTGCTGGTGGCAATCACCGTGTCCGAGGAAGCCGTTACGGCGACACCTACATCGGCGGTGGCCGGCAACGGGGTCGAAGTGGTCAGGGTCAGAAACCATCCGTTGGAGATGATGCCGGAGTTGAGCGGGGTATCGTCATAGACAAACAGCGACCAGGTGCCGTTGGGGTTATTACCCACGAAGGTCGTCAGGTTGGTCATATAGGGCCCCACCGGCGTGGAGGTGGGCGGAAACGCCGGCGTGGGGCCAGCCAAGGAGGTCGGCTGGTAGGAGCCGTTGGTGATGGCGGCAGTCGAGAGGGCCGTGGCCGCCGCATCATCGAACGTCACCGTGACATTAGTGATGGAGTGACTGCTGCCGGTCTTGGCCATCAGGTAAGACTTCTGGCCGGTCGGAGACATGAGCAGGATGTCGATATCCGCGGGATAAGTATGGGCGAGGTTGGTCAGCGTGGCAGTAATCTTGGTGACCAAGTTGCCCACGCCGCCGACCACGATTTGCGCCGGATACGGGCTGGCTGCGGCATTGTCGTTGATGAAGATCGGTGCGGGATTGGAGAAGGTAACCGTGCCGGCGCCCAGGATGAAATTGAAGACCACATCGTTGAGTTCGTGGCTGCCATCCTGGAGGTGGAATTGGGGACTGATGTTCTGCCCATTCGTGCCCGTGGCAGTAAAGGTGAAGAGCCTCGAAACGGACGAGCCGTTGCGAGCCAGCGGGCCGTAGACCTGGGGCGCACTCGGGTTAGCTACCCCGTTGGTGGCCAACAAAGTGGCGCTCAGATTATTCACGTTGGTGCCCGCCCCGTTACGGAAGGCAAAGAGCATGGTGACCGTCTCGCCCGGTTGAATGAGGCGGGCCGCGTTGGTCTCCAGGCAAGTGAGATCCAGGGACCAGCCCGAAGCCAGGGATCCCGAGTAAGGCGCCGTGTCGTCCGCCGCATAAAGAGTCCAATTACCGAACGGCAGCGAGTCAGCGAACGATCCGAGGTTGGTGTTGGACGCCGGCACGTTGGTCAAGCCAAAGGAGGGCAAACTCCCGTAGAACATGGGGAGATAGTTCCCGTTGGTGATGACCGAGTTCTGCGGGAGGGCCGTCGTAGCCCAGTCATCAAACGAAAGGCTGGCGGCCGCCAGAGCCCCAGAGCCGGCATTCCCCGCCAGACCGACCATCCCGCCGGTAGGCCCGGTGAGCATCAAGGCCAAGTCCTGCGCGACCGGAGTGGTGACCGAGGGAACATGGACGACCACCTTTTCCACCTGGCTGGTGAGGTTGGTCACCGGGATGATCGAATTGGCTCCGTTAACCCCAGTCAGGCTCATAGGGTTCGGGTTGGCAAACGTCTTAGTGAAGGTGAGAGCGGCACCCGCAGCCAGGATCTCGCTGCCGTCCGCCTCCGAGATGGTGAGCGTCGAGGCGCTCGGGGCAGTCAGCACCGCAAAGCCGACGGCACTGTTGGTCAGCAACGGCCTCGACAAGTCCAGTTGGAGGATGTGGTCGCCGTCGACCCGGTTGTTGTCGAGCACCGGCACCGCGAAGCTCAGGGCGGTTTGGCCATTGGTGAAGACCAGCGTCCCGTTGGTGGGATAGTAATGCACTCCGGCGATGGCGGAATTCGCATTGGTGCCGGCTACGGTCGCGTAATCCACCGTTACGGAGGAATTGGTGTAACCCGTGCGCAGGACGCCGATGACAGCGTGATTGCCGTTTTCATTGACTTGGTAAGCCGGGCTGCTAAAGCTGAGCCCCGAAACATCGTCGGTGATGGTTACCAGCGCGGTGGCGGGGATGAGCAACTGCGGCGTGCCAATCGTCGCCGCGTTGGTGATGGATAGGGTCACCAGGAACGAGCGATTTCCCTCGATCACACTGTTGTTGATGATCGGGATGGAGAAGGTCTGCAACGCCACGCCATTGCTGAAGATCAGGGTGCCACTGACGGGATAATAATCCTGTCCGGCCACGGCCGGGCCGCTCCCGATCGCGAGACTATTCGTGTTGAACCCGTTGGTCGTTGTGCCGAAGTTCACCGAGACGATTCCAGTGTTGGCGTTCGAGCGGGTAACGGAGATCACCACATTGGTCCCGCTCTTGAGCACACCAAAGAAGTTAGTGCTGAAGGCGATGCCGGCGTCGGCATCCAACAGGTTGATCAGGGCCGAGGCATGAGGATAGAGCGCCACCGTGCCGGCGGGGTTGGACGTGTCCGTAGGATTGGACAGGTTCACGTTAAACGACACGCTGCCAGTCACGTTGGTATCGTAGAGGATGGGGATGCTGAGGGACTTGGTGGTTTCGCCCGGGATGAAGGTGATCAGCCCGCCGCTGGTCGTGTAATTCACGCCAGCGATGGCCGTGCCGTCAGCCGTGCCGTATTGCACCGTAATCGTGTCCGTGTTGGGGCCGACGCGGTCGAGTGTCAGCACCACGGAGCCCGAAGTTTCGTTAGTCACATAGACCGGGTCACGAAGACCCACGGCCTGGTGAATATCCAGGAGGTAGATAGTCGCCGCGGTGGGCGGGACCAGTGAAGCCCCACCGGACGGATTGGAAAGACCCACGGTAAAGACCGTGGTACCCTGCACCTGGTTGGGCACCAAGAGCGTGACATAGATGGTCTTGCTGAGTTCCCCGTCGGCGAACGACACCACCCCGTTGGTGGGGACATAGTTGAACCCAGCCACGGCACTATTGGCGTTGGTGCCGGACGACGTCGCAAAGTTAACGCCGACCTGCCCGGTGAACCCGTTCGTACGCAGGATGGTGATGGCCACCACGCCCGAGTCCTCGCTGACCACGAAGTTGGTTTGCGAGAGCACAAACTGGCCCGCGGCCTGGTTGGTGCTCAGGATGTTCAAGGTCGCCTCGACCGGGTTAAAGACCAGGGTGTTGACCGCGTTGGTCAATCGCATATCGACCGTGGTGCTGTTGAGCATCGTTGGGTCGTTGATCAGCGGAACGTAAACGCTGGCGTTGCTTTGCCCGACGGGGAACACGAACGTGTTGGAAACGGCCAGGTAATCCCGGCCGGCGATCGCGGTGCCGTTGGTGGTCGTGAAGAAGTCGATGGCGGAGGTGATGCGGCTGCTCCCCTGGCGGGTCAACGTGATCTGGGCACTGCCGCTGGCGATATTCTGCGCGTAAGCGAAGTTGGTGGCGGCAAAGCTCACCGAACTGTCGTCGTTGAAAATAATCAGGTTGGCCAGGTATTGGTCGCCCAGCGCCGCCCCGTTCCCAGGGGTCGAGAGGGTCAGATTGGCGACGAGGTCCGGTGTGATCTTGAAGTCCTGAATCAACGGCACCCTCACCAACTGGAAGGTCTCCCCATTGGGAAACCAGAGCGTGGTGGCCACATTCGAATAGTTGACACCAGCGAGAGCGGCATTGTCACCAGTCCCGTCTGAGGTGGCGAAGTTGATGCTGACGCTGCCGGCGGTGCCGCCCATCCGCCGGACGGTGACGACGGTGTTGGTGGAATTCTCGTCCGCCTGGAAATTGGCGGAGAGGAAGGTGAGCGAGCCCACTCCAGCCATCGAGCCGCCAAAAATGCGGGCCAGGTGAGAGCGAGGCTGGCCGTTGTACTGGGTGAAGCCGCCGCCAATGACCAACATGCCGTCGGGTTGAATCGCGAGGGAATTGATGTAATTGTTGGCGCCCAGGCCAAAGTTGATGCTCGGATCCACCGTGCCATCGGGCAACAGCCGGGTAATGCGGCTGCGACTGACTCCACTGGCGCGGGTGAAGGAGCCGGCCACCACAATCCGGTCGTCCGCCTGAAGGGCCAAGGCATTCACGGTATCATCCGTTCCCACGCCCACGTTGAACGCGCCGTCCAAGGTTCCGTCCGTGTTCAGTCGGACCAAGTGGTTGTAGGGTTGGCCGTTGAAATAGGTAAAGGAGCCGCCCAAGACGATGCGGCCGTCGAGTTGCAAGGCCAGGGCCCGGACGGCGTTGGTAGCGCCCAGACCCGGGTCAAAAGTGGTGTCCAGCGTGCCATCGGCGTTGAGCCGGGCCACACCCTTGCGCGCATAGCCGTTCACGGTGCTGAAATTGCCACCGATCAGGATCTTCCCAGCATTCGGTATAGTCGAGGAAGGATAGACGGCAATCGCATAGACCGTCGACCCACCGTCGAGGGCGGGATTGAAGGTCGCGTCCAAACCACCGTTCGAATTCAGTCGAAGGATGGAAGTGTGGGGCAGGCTGTTGAAATAGGTGAAACTGCCACCCACCAACAACTGCCGCACGGTGCCCCCGCCGACAAAGGACTCAGCCAGGGAATATACCGGTCCATCGGCGCCCACGCCCGGGCTGAAGGACTGGTCGGACGTTCCGTCAGTCAGCAGGCGTGCGATGTAGTTGCGGGCCAAACCGTTGATATTGGTGAAGGCCCCGCCAATGACCACATTACCGTCGGACTGAACCAGGGTCGCATTAACGGTCCCACTCGCGCCGCTCAGGCCGGAGAGGAAGCCGGCATCCAGCGTGCCATCGCTATTGACGCGGGCGATCCGATTACGGCTGACCCCGCTGGTGGTGGTGAAGCTGCCCCCTACGACCACCTGGCCGTTGGTCTGGATCTGGAGCCCCAGGATGTCACCGTTAAAGCCGGGCACCGCCGTGACGAAGTTGGGATCCGGCGTGCCAGGGGGCGCGTAAACCGACTCGGCATCGATCATCGTGACGGTCGCCGTCGAGGGGAAGCCTAACGTGGCCGTCGAGGGAACCAGGCCCGAGAGCGAGACAAAGAAATAGAGGCCCGCCACATTCGTCGCGCCATCGTCCAGGAGAGGAACGGTAAAACTAGCGGCTACCTGGCCGGGTTGGAAGTTCAGCGTCCCGGTAGTGAGCACGTAGTTGGGTTGAATGCCCTCGCCCTGGTAGTAGGTGTTAGGGCCATCGCTAGTGGAATAATTCACGCTCAGCGACTGCGAGGACCCGCCACTGCGAATGACGGTGATAGTCGCATA
>Ga0316220_1002837_pt1 | contig 15345 bp, 14 predicted proteins | sample TBH18005metaG_FD_203632 | JGI IMG/M metagenome (GOLD analysis project Ga0316220, IMG submission 203632) | Freshwater microbial communities from Trout Bog Lake, Wisconsin, USA - TBH18005 | ecosystem: Environmental > Aquatic > Freshwater > Lake > Hypolimnion/Profundal zone | place: USA: Wisconsin...
CCTCATATCTTCGCCAGTCCAATTTCCACGATGTTAGGTACAAACTTTGCGGATGAACCCAAGTTCGCGCCGTTTACGCTTGGTATCAACGTGGATAGTCCAAATCAAGAAGATCATCGATCCAACCATCGACACTGCAAGAGGCCAGACGACGATTGGTGCCCGGACGAATGAGGTTGCGAGTCCTGCAACTGAGCAGAATAACAGTGCGCCAATGGCCTTTCGTAAACCCGCTTCTCTTCGCAAAGCCCGGTGCCCAATTGCTGAGGCAGCGACGAGAACGGCTACGGCAACAAATCCAAGAATGCGAGGTGCAATCATGCTGGTTTTGACAGATCGCCTCGGCAGTCCTCACGCGTACATCAGAAATTGATCAACCAAGGTTCAAAAACAGCCAAAGGAAACAACATGGACAAGAAAACGAAAACCGTGCAGTTCGAGAAAGAGAAGGACACCAAGAACACCGTGAAGTTTGCCGAGGTGCAAACCCAAGGCGAGGCCCCCATCCTCGGCAGCCTCTACCTGCAGAAATGGTTCGTCGGGGATGCCACCAAGCTGAAGGTCACGGTCGAGGTGGAGTAGGCGTTAATTCCATCCTACCGAGCAGAGGCGGGGGCTCAACACGCCTGCCTCTGCTTCTCCTCGACCACAACTCAATATCACTCACCCTCGCCTACTGTTCGCTGCCCACACCTCGGAAGCGTGCAGTACGGTCCAAAAGGCCGACCGTTCGACGGCAGTTCACCCGAGCACCCAGAGCCGTTCCATCATAAAGGAAGCACACTCACCGACGCTGAACATCTTATACTCTAATTTTACATCAAGGAGTTCACACGGTATGCTCAGCACCAAAAAACAATTAAGCCCGGAACTGGACAAATGAAAATCACTCCGAAATCAGGACACTCAGTCTTGGCCGTCGCGTTGGCTATTGTTGCGTCACCCCTTTCACTCCGCGCGCAGGACCAACCTGCTTTGGATGAAAACCTCAAACCATTGCAACAATACCTCGGTCATTGGAGTGTCGAAATTCCAACCGATAAGGGAAGACCTGAAACTGCGAGCGCCACCTATAAAGTTGTGGCGGGTGGAAAGGCTATCGTTTGCACATATACGCCGCTGACCGACAGCAAATCTGATCATCCAGAGATATCGGTGATTTACTGGCAGCCGGAAACACGATCCATCGCATGGAACGAGTTCGGTCCGGTTAGTGAGCACGCTGATTCGATTCTGACCACGAACGGGTCCACCATGATTTGGCAAGGCATCGATTACAATAACGAAGGGAGGTTAGAAAGCTTTGTCTTGGCCGAGGAATGGAAAGACAATTTCACATTCATTGGGCAGGCAACCCATATCATTTCCGCGGGTAAGGTGAAACCCGATTCGCACAAATGGATTGTGAAGCGTGTCAAAGACACCGGCCTTCAAAACGATAAAGAACCTTCATTGATTAGGAAGCTGAAACCGCTCTCCCACCTTCTCGGCAAATGGACCGGTGCATTGACGAATTACCAAGGAGAGGCGTTGAACGCGGTAATGACTTATAAACCGGCCGCTGGCGGAGCCGTTATCGAGAGGCAGGTCGATTTCAATGATAAAGACGGCAAGTCAGTCGCGTCGTTTGTTTCCATTATCGCTTGGCACCCCGAGACGAAGGCGGTGATTGAGCACTGGTTTCTTTCCTCAGGTGGTCACGGGCTGGGGGTGCTCACGACCGGTGGCAGAAAGGTGCTTGAGCAATGCTGTGGGTACACCAAAACAGCCTTCAGAACCGATCTCGACGAATTTGACTTGGCTGCCCCGGACACGCTTCATTGGGCGGAAACCCAGCTTGTTGTGGGAGGGCAGGCCAAGCCAGACATGCAGATGACCTTCAAGCGGGTCAAGCAATAAGCTAGTTCCTCGGCTTCATCCCAAAACATGACAATGGGTGGCATGAACGCAGTGGAGCAATTGGCTGATCCGGCCCTGGGTCAGGCATGAGACAGGTGGTCGGCGTTGGGCCTGATTACCACATTTGACGCCACCCCAGCCCGCAAAAGCCGACCGGAGCACGCAGTACACACCGTCACCAGGATGAGTTCCTCACCTCCGCCCCGCCAAATGTATAGCTGGCTGCGACCTGGTGGCGGCCGAAACTTACAGTAACGGGCCTCCGGACTGGAAAATCGCCTTAAACGGGCCACGAGCACCGACCACCCCTTTCTGGTGTTCGGTGGTTCGTGGCGTGGAAAAGCCGCTGCCAGGCCGGTTCCTGCGGCAGGTCATCCTCACTCGTCAGCCAGCACGCCAACGGGCAACAGTCGAGCACGCTCAGCCATCAACCATCACCTTCAACTACCACCACCACCACGAAAATGACCACAACCATATCATTCAACTCCGACGGCACCGCTCGTTGTCCTTGGACCGAGGCAGTGGCGCTCCATGAACTCGGCCGGCTCGAAATCCTCCGGGCCACCAACATCGAATTCAACAATGCCTCTCAGCAATGGGAGGTGAAGGGCGGCAGAGGCAGGGTCCGCTTCTTCGCCAGGTCCAGATCCGCTTGCCTGGAGTGGGAACAGGAGAACCTGGAAGTCGAATGACCCAACTTCCCAGGCAAGAGCACGCAATGATTCGGAGATCTCAGGCAGGCTCTTTGAGCACTGTGATGAATTTCTTCATGGCCGGGGAGAGAACTTTCACCTTCTTGTGGATAGCCTTCTTTCGCGCCTTCGTCCTGGGCGTGGGATGGCCATGTTCACCTCATTGCCCGGCATAATCACCCCCTTGCCTCCGCCCCGCGGAGCGGTTCGGGACATGCCTGGGCAGAACGTCCAATCCGTAGCCTGGCGGTGTCAGTCACTGCCGGTCAAATTGTTCGGCCTCAACTCGCCGGAAAGCCCGGGAAGCAACCGTGACACCTGTCACATCGTTCGATTTTTGGCGCTTCCGTAACTCACTGAATGGCAATCAGGTGTACACTTGTGACGAAGTGACGCGCGTGATGCCAAAACGTGGATGCCTACGGCGTCAAGATTGGTCTCGCGGATTGTCCAACACCTCATCAGCCAGGGTTTTGTTGAAGCGCAAGGCCCGCGCGACTTACGCGTTCAGGATCCGCTCCCGCTCGCGTTGGTGCAATGGCTTGCCGACCGGGGCCACGGGGTGACACCTATGTACGACTTGGCTTCTCACTATCCTTTCTCCGCCCGTAGGCACTTGCCAATGACCTCAAGCAGCTCCCCAGGTGGGCACGGCTTGGGCAGATACACGATAGAAGCCTTCGCCACTTTTTCTAAATCCACCTGGTCGGTGTTGTACCCACTGGTGATGATTACTTTCAGGCCCGATTTCTCCGCCAGAGCTCGCTGACCAAGCTCGAGTCCCGAGAGCTCGCCCGGCATTACCATGTCGGTAAAGATCAAATCAATCTCCGCACGATAATTTGCCCAGAGCGCCAACGCCTCCGACGCGTCCCCAGCTTCCAGGACGTTGTAGCCCTTCCCGACCAGCACGAGCTTTGTCAATCTGCGGAGCATCGGCTCGTCCTCGACTACCAGGATGGTTCCACTGCTGGGATGCGTCTCGCTGGGAGCAGCCGGGGCAACGACGCGAGCCGCTTCGTCGACTGGAAGGTAAATCACGAAAGTGGTTCCCTCACCCACGCGGCTTTCAACCTCGATCCACCCCTGGTGCTGTTGGATGATGCCTCGAACTGTGGCCAGGCCTAAACCAGTGCCTTGGCCAACATCCTTGGTCGTAAAGAATGGCTCGAAGAGTCTCTCCAAGGCCCGCTCATCCATGCCGCATCCAGTATCGCTCACCGACCAGCATACAAAGTGTCCGGCTCGAGCATCCAGGATTCTCTTCGAATGTTCCTCCGCAACGACCTCCTCCTTCAGACTCAGGCAGAGCCGTCCACCGGTGTTCATGGCGTCACGCGCGTTGAGGCACAGGTTGAGCAGCACTTGTTCCATCAGCGTCTTATCTGCTTTGATCAAAGGCAGCGCCTGGGGAGGGACAAACTCCAAGCGGATGCGATCGCCCAGGGATTCGCGGAGCATTGGCAGTTGGTTGGCCACCGTAACCGCCAGGTCAAGGGGTTGCCGTTGCATCATCGACCTGCGGCCGAAGGCGAGCAACTGCTTAACGAGGTGAGCAGCCCGCTGAGAGCCAGCCTCCGCGTCGCGCAATAGTGTGCTCCGCTCAGCGGGGTCAGTGGACTGGTGCGCCAACTCCAGGCTCATCAGGATTCCCGCCAGAATATTGTTAAACTCATGAGCCACGCCGCCCGCCAGGCGGCCAATGGCTTCCATCTTCTGCACCTGGCGCATCTGCTCCTCCAGGCGTTTGCGTTCAGTAACATCCCGACAGGAACCATACACGTTCCCATCCGGCAAGCGGGTTCCATTAAACTCGACCGGTACCAGGGCCCCGTCTTTGCGCTTGAGCTGCATCTCGACCCGCACCTGTTTCTCCGCTTGGAGACGCTGCAGCACGCCTTGCACCAGGGAGATCTCCTCGGGTGGAGTGATGTCCGGTATGCCCATCGAGAGCAACTCCTCCCGCGCATAATCCAGCAACGCGGATGCCGCTCGATTGACGTAGACATATTGGCCCTCAGGCGAGGCGATAAAGACCGCATCCGCCGCATTGTCGAGCACACTGCGGAGTCTTTCCTCGCTCTCGGCAACCAACAACGTCTGCCGCTCCAATTCACACGTGCGCTCGGCGACCTTATGTTCCAACTCGTCGAGCTTCATCTTTGCCTGCAGGTTCAGCTCCCACTTGCGGGTGAGCGCATGGGCCAACTGCTGGACTTCGACGTTGGCAAAGGGCTTCTTAAGGACGAGGAGGCTGTCCGGTTCCCCGAGCCGGGCGCCTATTTCCTCCCAGGAGTAGTCGGAATAGGCGGTGCAGATCACCACCTGGAGGCTAGGGCAGATTTCCCAGAGATGCCTGATGGTTTCTATCCCATCCCAGCCTGGGGGCATGCGCACGTCCACAAAGGCCAGGGCGTAGGGCCGGTTCTCGGCGACAGACGTTCGCACCATGTCCAAGGCAACCTGGCCCTGGAGGGCGGAGTCCACCTCAAATCGGCCGGGTTGATGGTCCGGTGGAGCATCGCCAAGGACTTGCTCATCAAAATCGGTGGCGCCGACTACCTGCGTGCCCTGTTCCGCGCACAGGATTTTGCGAAAGTCCCGGTGTACCGAAGGGGTGTCGTCAACCACTAGGATGCGGTGGATGACGCGTTCAGGATGAGTGCTCATGGTTTTCTCCATATTTGTTTTCGCGGGCTGAGGGGGCGACCGGCAGTTCGAGGACGAAGGTAGCGCCCCGGCTGGGACCATCGCTGTGCGCCGTGAGGGAGCCGCCCAATTCCTTGGCGGCAAGTGCCCCGCTATGGAGGCCGAAGCCGTGGCCGTCCCTACGCGTGGTAAACCCGTGGTTGAAGATGCGCGTGAGATTCTCCGGGGCAATTCCCACGCCGTTGTCGGTAACTGCTATTCTCACCCGGCCCTCGCTGTGGCTGACGCGAACGGCAATGCGTTTTTCGGGCCGGCCCGAGTCCTCGCAGGCATGTCCGGCGTTGCGAATGAGGTTAATCAGAATCTGGAGGACGTTGTGTTTGTCCACTGTCATTTCCGGCAAATTCCCGGCATACTCCCGCTCGACTTCGGTGCCATCTCGGGCCAAGGCGTCGGCACTCACACGCAAGGCATCCTCGACCAACTCGGTGGCTTTCACCTTCTCAGCGCAGCCGACGCCGCGGGCGTAGGTTTGCTGCATGGCAACGATTTCGTTCACATGTTCCACGTTGTTGCCCAGTTCCGAAATTTCCCGCATGGCGCCAACTCGTTCCTCGGCCAGACGCCGGGCGAGGTTGTCGAGATAGCCGGGGATTTGCTTCCCACGCGAATCGGACGCCAAGAAGCTGGCGAGGTCGCTTTCGTGTGCCCGCAGCAGCGCGGCCGCCTTGGCCAGATTGCCCCCCACCCTGGACTTCCTGAGATTGTCGGCCAGCAGCCCGGCGGAGACATTGATGCTGTTAAGCACATTGCCGACATTGTGCAAGACGCTAGTGGCGACCTCCGCCATTCCCGCCTGGCGGGTGGCAATGATCATCTCTTTATGGGCCTTCTCGGCTTGCATTTCCATCCGTTTGCGTTCAGCAATCTCAGCTTCGAGTTGCTTTTCCGCGCGTTCGTGCTCCTCGATTTTGTGGTGCAGTTCCAGCGTTCGCTGGCCCACCTGCCGCCGCAGCAGGACCACCCAGGCCAAGGCCAGCGCCAGCACCCCGCCGGTGCCGCCTAACGCCCAAAGGGTGTGCCGCGCCGTCCACCAAGGGGGCCGTTCCAGCACCGTGATATCCGCCATTGAATTAATAAACAACTCGAACGTCGTCACCGTCTGGCCGAAATCCGGCGCGGTATCGCATTTGGCTTTAAGCACGCCCACCGCGCGCAGACGGCTGCCCATGGGCGGCGCCGCCGCTTCGTGGTAGCGGAGTGGGACATAGGCGGAGAACGTCTGTCGGGCGCCGCCTTGCTCCAACGTCAGGACCTGGGCGAACCCAGTAGTGTGCTGGGCCAGCAAAATCGCCTCGACTGCTACGCGAGTGGAATCATGATACTCTCCCGAGTCGGCCGCCTCACTCGTCAGCAGCCTGATCGTTCTGGGGGCAGGCAGATGCCCGTGTCCGACCTTTCGCACCAACGCCTCTGCCAGCTTAGGCGAAAACCCGTCGGCCTGGACCACGCCAGCCACCTCGACGACATCGCCGGTTCCAGCCTCAACTCCGGCGCGCACGACCACGGCCAGACCGTCATCGCCATTTTGGACGAACAGCACTTGCGGATCCTGATAGGTGACTACGCCGGAGGTTCTGACCATTCGCACCGGCTGGTTCGAAGCGTCGATCTGCCCGTACACGATACGGCCAATTGGCACTAGCGGCAGGCCAAAGGGATCCTGCGGCACGGCGTTGACCACCTGGATGCATTCACTGGACGGAGTCAGCAGCCGCAACCCCAGTCTCTGGCCACGGTCGTTGCGCACAGGCGCGCAAATCCCCTCCACGCGCACCAGGCTGCCCGGGAGCGTTTGCTCCAGTCCCTTGTCCAGCTCGTTTATCCAGACCATCAGTTGGTTGCCGCCGACCCGCAGCATTAAGCGCTGTTGCTGCACCGCCCCGGCCACTCCCTCGATCTCCACCCATTGATCGTCGTCCTTGCCGGTCATAAGATAATCCCAGGAATGCCGCCGCGGCTCGGGCAGCCTGCCGCGCCCGATCACTTTCAGCGCATCGGTGCAATAGACCTCCCCGTCCCGGACCACGCCTGGCAGTTCCACGTAGCAGCCTTCTTGGCCCAGATGTGGAAACAGACCCGCGTTGGGCTGGTAAAGCACTGGAAAGCTGACGGCCCCGCTTTGCAGGTAAAACTCATCCAAGCCCATGTCGATGTAAGTGATGATCCCGCGCATCCTCACCGGGTAGTCCTGCGCTGGCCAAGTCTTGAGCGCCTTCAGCACCTGGTCCGCCTCGGTAATCGGCCCGTTCGTCATTCGCTTCGCAGAATCCCCTTGCGGCTCGCCGCCCGGCTCGAAACTGACGTCAGCTGGCCCGGCAACCCAGACGTTTCCAGGCCCGAGCCGCCCCTCTTCATCCAGCAACGGTTGCATGACCCCGCGCACGCGAACTGGGCAATCCAGCCACCAGGGCAGCCGTAGCGACGCTGCATTCAATACCTGCGCCACCCAACTCATGCCGCCGCTTCCGCCCGTCAATCTCAGCGTCGTATAATAACGGCCATGCGCAACTGCCTTCGCCTGGGCCTCGATCACCCCCATGACAAGGTCTCCCGGCACATCCGGCCTCGTGCCCGCCGCCGCTGGCCCTTGATCTGCTAACCAGCCCGTGACCTCAAAGCGGGGGTGAAGGATCTGCGGCAGTTCGCCATCAAATTGCACCTGGCCCGACAAGCGGAAGCGCGCGCCGGGCCGAATGGCGTTAGCCAGAACCGCCCGCTCGCCGCCAACCCCAAGGTCATTGCCCGTCCCGCTGCGGTTCGTTTGGCTGGCCTGCGGCAGGATGCAGATCTCCAGGCTATCCATGCTTACGAGCAGTGGCTGAAAGCCGGTCGCATCCAGGATTCCCAGTTCGCCCGACCGCGGGTTCCAGGACACAACCACACCCTCCAGGCGGGCGCTCACCTTTCGCGGCCCCGACGCCCGGCCTTGTAGAAGGCGATCCAAGTTGATAATCGCCGTCCCGAAGTTGGTAACATATTGCCACTCCAGCCAACTCGCATGCCGGGGTGATGCATCCGCATAGTCCAGCCATTTCGTCTCGCGCTTGCCATCGAAGGCCATTTCAACCGATTCCCAGACCCCATTGGCTCCCTGGGCGGAGACGACCATCGCCGTGCCTTTCCCACCATCCGTCCGCGCATACAGCGGCTCGATTTCCGCCAGTTGAACACAGTCGGCCGCTGCGGTGTCGGCCACCTCATTGATCCGCAACCGGAAGCGACCGTAAGTGGCCGCGCGGCCCAGCAGATATTCCTGCCGCTCGAAACGCCTCGCGAAGGCCTGGTTGGTGCGAGCGTCCAGCAAGTCCCACGTCTTGCCGCCGTCGTTGGAGCCGAGCAAGTGCCAGTCGCGGGGGTCGCGCTCAGGATAGTCATTGGCGGACGTCAGGGCGTAGCCTCTCAGGGTCCGGGTGGTGCCGAGCTCCGAGGCCCGCAACCACCGAGCCTTGTTTTGGGCCTCGGCCAGGCGATCCAGTTCCCGGCGATTTACGATGGGCAGGCCCTCCTCGGCGGGAACGCATTGCCATTGCAGCCATTCGGGCGACGCGGCCCGGGGTGACCCGACCGAGAGCCACTTCGTGGTCGGATCTCCATCGAAGGCCTGCTCCGCCCCTTCGATGGCCGGGTTCTCGTCGCTGGCCGCCACCACCAGGGTGCAAGCCCTCTCGTCCTCCGTTCTCTTATATAACGGCTCCAGTTCGGCAATCTGCACCTCGGTCGCCTGGTAGCGAACCGCCTGGACCTCCCAGCGATACAGAGTGCAGGCCGCCGGGTTCGTCAGGCCAAAAACGCGCCGCTCGAAACGTCCCGCGAACAATTCATCCCGCCGCTCGTCCAGCAGGTTCCAACTCGTCCCACCGTCGTTTGAGCCCAGCAAACGCCAATCCCGTGGATCGGCCCCGGGCCTATCGTTTGCCGACGTCAAGGCGTAACCCGTCAGGACCCGGGCCATGCCGCCGCCTTTGGCGTCCAGTTCCGCCAGGATGCGCGGCCCCTTCCGGCCCAGACGGTCACGGGCGGTCGCCCGCCGGGCAAGGATGGTCATTTGGCTGAGGTTGGTGGCCACGGTTTCCCTTTCCGATTCCAACGCGTACTCGCACTGTATCCAACAGCCGCCCGGTTTCCCGACCCCGAACCCCCTCCACAGCGTATCGGGGTCGCCGTCGAACGCGTTCTCCGGCAAGTCCATGAGCGGATGGCCCTGTGAAGCGGTGATGATCGGCTGCACGGCCTCTTCGGCATAGCCATCCACCAGCGGCCCGATCAACTCAATCTCCGCGACCTGTACGTCCGACTGAAGGGACGGCCGCCCGTTGGTCGCGGAATCCGCCCAGGAGGCCCGGTCAATTTGAAGCCGGTAGATGTTATACGGTGTGCGGTTGCGGGTCAGGAAAGGCCGACGTTGCAGCTTTCGAAAATGCTGATTAGTTTGGAGATCCAGAAGCGTCCAGGTTTGCCCGTGATCATTGGACCCCAGCAGACGCCAGTCCATCGGATCGTTGGCCCCCCGCTCATACGGCGAGGTCAGGGCATACCGCGTCACGATGCGGGCCGGAACCGGAAAAGTGGGTTGTGCAAACGCCCCTAGCCACCCCACGAGGCAAATAATACCTGCGGCCGCAACCCGTTCGAGGACCGGAACGCCGAACCTCATGCGCGTGAATTGCTTGGAGATTCTCCATCTCAGCTTCATCGTTGCTGAGTTTAGCGCGTTCATTGCCGAATCGGGAAGTGAATTCCATAATCGAAATGATCTCACCAATTACCTCTATCCCAATTGCCTCTATCCCCGGTTCCCGGGGCCAACAGTCAAGCCGGCCAGCACCTCGCCGGCCCGTATCATCATAGGGGCAGTGTCTTGACGGGAACTCGAGTACCCTTGAACACCGGCGTGCCGCCGAGGATGTCCGGGTCCACCGTAATGAGGTCATTCGCGTTCACACCCAAAATCTACCCGTTGGCTCACCTTGCGTAAACCAGGAAGGCATCGCTTTTCAAGCAGCGGGCGGGCGCCCCCTCAACCGGTGGCCCAGTTTCTATTGAGGTCGTCTCCTGGCGGGCGTTTCATCAAAGGGCTCAACCCCTATTTTGGTTCATTATTCATGTTTCATTCTTGCCCTTTTTGGCCTGTTTGCTCGACCCCGCCCCGGCCCGGGCTGGCCGCTCTTATGCTTGTGCAGGTTGGCATTGGCGCCTTTGGAGGTTCCCCGTTGCCCGCGCCCGCTTGGCTTTGCTACCGCTCGCGCCGGTAATGTCACCCCCAGACACCGCGCCGACATTCAGACTGCGCCAAGCCCAATCCGCTGGACTATTCCACTGCGCCCCCACCCGCGCCCGTTCAATCGCCGCTTGATCGGCTTGCAACTCGCATACATGGCCCGTCCAATTCCACGCCACCCCCGCGCAGGGGTAACCGATGGACACCGCGCCCTTGACGGGGGAGGATGGCCGACAATGGCGCATTGCCCGCAGTAGTTGACCGAGACTCATTTGATCTTTCATTCTGTTTTGCTTTCTCGCGGTCAGGCTGGCCAGCATTTTGCCGCCTTGTTTCTTCCCGCCGCTTGTGCCTCTAGTTCTCTGTCTTTACTGGCAGACAAGCACCCTTGCGCACACCCTTTTTTACCGCTTTTGAACCGTCGAAAGCGCAATGCCCGATTGGCTGGAAACGACTTCGCACCAAAACGACCGGAAACGCCCCATAACGCCCATTAGGGGGGTACGATTTTAACGCTAACGGGCGGTTTTTGAGCCGCCGGGGAAGGTGCTGAGCGGGCGCGCACTCCTGGCCGGTCCATCGGTCGGCGTGCGGTCTTGGAACACGCGGGCGGCGGGTTATCCCGTTGAGCTCGCCGGCACGGTCCAGGCGCCGGCCTCGAACGTCCCGCATGTCGGGCGGGCCCGACGCGGCTGCGGAAAGGGTTGGATTGACGTCGTGGAGGGGGCGCGGGGCGGCCCGGTTGGGCGGGGCAACCGCCTCTGCCCGATGTCCGGTCCCGCTTTGCCCTTGCCACCAGGGGCTTTCTGGCCTACCCCTGCCAACACATTATGGCAATAGCATTGAACATCACCTCCTTGTCTCCCGACCAGTTGCGCCAGGCAGCCGACCTCCAGGAACAGATCCAAGGGCTCCGGGAGCAACTGAACCAACTCCTAGGCGGCGAACTTTCCGCCGCTCCGGTCGCGGTTGAACCACCTGGACCGGTTGCAGGACCGACCAAGGCCAGGAAGAAGTTCAGCGCCCAGACCCGTGCGAAGATGGCCGCTGCTCAGAAGGCGAGATGGGCAGCGAAGACGGCGGCAGAGCCGACAGCAAAGCCCAAGAAGAAGAAAGCCAGCCTGGCGCTGCTAAAGGCGTTGGCGAGGGCACGAGAGGCACGCTGGGCGAAGGTCAGGGCAGCGCACTAGCGAATGCCCGATCCACCAGGACTGCCAAGGCGAAAGCGGCCAAGAACGGCGTGGGTTTAATAAACGAACCGTTAGCTCAATGAATAGGCGCGGTCGCATGGGTCTATGAAATATCGAGTCGTCAGCCTCTTCTTATGTGCGCTTTTGGCCGTCGCGGCAGCGAAGCACGTTTGTCGCATTCACGGCGTGGCGATGACGAGAAAGCAGATTCCGGTCACCTTCCTTGTCTGTCGCCACAATGAGCAGGAGTGGCAGCAGTACACCAATGCACGAGCGCGGTTTTTTCCGTATTCATGCGATGAGATCGTGAGGATGGTTGACGACCTTCCGCTCGACAGGTCGGGATACATCGATTGGAAGAAAACTCCGACTAACGCTTGGATTTATGTTTGCCCACTCTGCGACGAGCGCAAGGGCAAGTGGCAGGCGGAGCATCCTCCCCGGAAGCACGAACCAGGAGAGACTCCATGACTGCGCCTAACCCACGCTCTGCACTGGACGCCCGGACGGCGCTCTGTTTCCATGTCGAACGTCACTCCCCGGGCGCCAGTGAGAGCGAGCGTTCGACTGCTATGCGCATTTTCTGGATCTTCATTCTGGTGGCGATTGCAGTTGGTTGCGCTCCGCATTCGAACACTCGCCAAATGACCGCTGACGCCGGTGCTCTTGACGCGGCCAAGGTTCTGGCGATTGCCCGCGAGGCAGTCGCTACGAACGATACGTGGGTTGCGCAGGCGGAGTTTGAGACTCCAAAGCGGCAACCTAACGGCTCGTGGAGTGTTTTGGTGTGGCGGCTTCCGAAGACGCCCGGCGTTCACAGATTCATCAGCATAGACCTGAAGGGCAGAATCACAGATTATGGTGGAGGACTTTGAGTTCAACCGCTTGCCGCTGGCGACTCAGCTTTGCGCCAGGCTGTCATCCCCAAGCCGATGGTCCGGAGCGCCAGAGCGAGATCGTTATCGAGACAGGGCATAGGGGGTATAGGCACCCTGTTGGCGGGGTGACGTAGCGGGCATGGGTTCGGCCTGGGCGCGGGATGTAGCGCCGGCGGCGGGTTCCGTGGACATGGGGTTAAGTCGCTGTGGTCGCGTCCGTTCCCACTCCAACCGGCGGGCGCGGGTGGGCGTGGCCCCCCCCATAGCCATCTTTCGGACCGGCGTCGCGGATGTGGGCTGGCCATGTTCACCTCATTGCCCGGCATAATCACCCCCTTGCCTCCGCCCCGCGGAGCGGTTCTGGACATGCCCGGGCAGAACGTCCGATCCGTAGCCTGGCGGTGTAAGTCACTGCCGGTCAAATTGTTCAGCCTCAATTCGGACGGAGCGCGCGGGGAGCAACCGTGACGCCTGTCACGCCGTTCGATTTTCGGCGCTTCCGTAACTCATTGAATCGCAATCAGGTGCACACTTGTGACGAAGTGACGTGCGTGATGCTAAAACGTGGATGCCTACGGTGTGTGGTGAATAATCAGCAGTGACGGGGTCAGAACGGAGTATTTTCACGGGACATCCAGGCCCCGCAACTCCCCCTTTTTGGTTGAGACAACCGCAGCCTAGACCTGAGCGGCAAAGGCGCAAATGCGACGCAGGTCGCTGGTGGAAAGTTCGAGGATGGAGATGGCGCGTCCGGCGAGGTTCTGTTGATACCGAAGGTTCTGGTCGGAAGTGACGAAGAGGTCGAACTCGCGTTCCGCCAACCGGAGGAGGTCGCCGTTCTTGATGCCGCCCCAGTCGCGTTTCTGGGCGGTCGTGCATTCGTGGCCGGCCAGCAGCTTGTGCATCGGCCACGGCGCGCACTCGTCCAGCAGAATCCTCATGCGGTGAGCAGCTCAGCTTCGGAGCGTTCCAGGAGCCGGCAGGCCATCTCGCGCGTCACGGACGGAAAGCACTCCAGGAATTCTTCGAGCGTGTAGTCGGCTTCGAGGTAATCGAAAAGTGTCTTGACGGGAACCCGAGTACCCTTGAACACCGGCGTGCCGCCGAGGATGTCCGGGTCCACCGTAATGAGGTCATTCGCGTTCACACCCAGAATCTACCCGTTGGCTCACCTTGCGTAAACCAGGAAAGCATCGCTTTTCAAGCAGCGGGCAGGCGCCCCCTCAACCGGTAGCCCGGTTTCTATTGAGGTCGTCTCCTGGCGGGCGTTTTATCAAAGGGCTCAACCCCTATTTTGGTTCATTATTCATGTTTCATTCTTGCCCTTTTTGGCGCGTTTGCTCGATCCCGCCTCGGGCCCGGGCCCGCCGCTTATATACTTGTGCAGGTTGGCATTGGCACCTTTGGAGGTTCCCAGAACCCCAACGCATTGACGATCACGGCCCTCCCGGTTGCTAACCTTGGTGTGTAATCCGCCAGCCGGACCCGCAATTTCGCTATCTGGGTTTCCATCGGCGGCAGTTTGCCGAAACCGGCTCCCCAGTCATCAGCGTGGACACCAAGAAGAAAGAGCTGGTCGGCCAGTTCAATAACGGCGGCCGAGTCTGGAGCCAAGCCCCGGTCCGGTCAGGGCCACGACTTCTGTTCCCAAGCCTTGGGATCGGCCATTCCCTATGAACTTTACGATCTCTAGGCCAATCGCGGGAGCGTCGTGGTCGGAGCCTCGCACGACACGCCCCTCTTCGCCGTCGAGGCCATCGCGGACCAATGGTGAAAGAAAGGGCCAGCCGGTTACCAGGGCGCCTCCGAGTTGCTCGTCTTGGCCGACAGCGGCGGCAGCAACGGCGCCCGTTGCAGGGCGTGGGAGTTAGGCTTGCAGGAAATCTTGGCGGACCCGTTCCACCTCGCCGTGACCGTTTGCCACTATCCCAGCGGCGCCTCCAAGTCGCTTCCCGTCGAGCATCGGCTCTTCAGCGAGATCAGCAAAGCCTGGGCGGGGCAGCCCCTGACCGATTACCCCACTATCCTCCGGTTGATTCAATCAACCCGGACCGACACCGGCTTGGTCGGGGATTGCGCCCTCAACCCCAAACATCATCCAACCGCCATCCCCGTCTCGCCGGAACAAATGAATTCTGTCGACCTCTTCGCACACCCGTTCTTCCCAGAGTGGAACTAACACGCTCGTTCCAAAACCAACTCGGAATTACTTTTGGGCAGACCCTAAGATGTAAATCTTGAGAGAAAACGCTTTAACCAACCTTTTGGCCCCCCGCCATCGATCAGGAGCACGGACCTGTCGCCAATCCGGATGCTTGCAAAATAGGGTTGCCAGACTCCGCTCCTCAATTCCAACTTGACCTTTAACCGACCCTCTCTCCGGCTTCCATGAAGCGGTAGTGTTAGCGAAGCCACGCCTCGCCGGCACAGCTTACAATACAAGTTAAAGCCAATCCATATGGCTATTGATCCCGAAACCCAAAAGCCAATCTTCAGGGGGGCGCCCAGAAGCTCCATAACTTCAATGTTACTCTCGACGAGTTTCAGTGCCGCCTTCGTCGCGTCGCTGTCGCGCAAAACCTTGATTACAGTATAAACTAATGCCCAGCAAAAAAGGCAGACCAGCAACACTATCCCAAATACTATCATATGTAAATTACGACGTTATTGAAACCATGACTAACGCTTTCTCTGAGCAGGCGAGCTTGTCGTTCAAGATCGCGCTTGTGCGCGGGGGTTTCTTGCAAGGACGT
>Ga0316220_1002838_pt1 | contig 15342 bp, 19 predicted proteins | sample TBH18005metaG_FD_203632 | JGI IMG/M metagenome (GOLD analysis project Ga0316220, IMG submission 203632) | Freshwater microbial communities from Trout Bog Lake, Wisconsin, USA - TBH18005 | ecosystem: Environmental > Aquatic > Freshwater > Lake > Hypolimnion/Profundal zone | place: USA: Wisconsin...
CCGGATACCCCCCGCCGCCCATCCCCCCGCGCTGGTCGCCCCCCAGGCCGTCAAACCCTCCCAGCCGGCGCGCCTGCTCGCCTTTGAAGTAAACCGTATAAATCGCCAGATTCGCCCGGTCCGCCGCATCCACCGCGTCGTTCAGCGTCTCCTTGCTCCCCCGGTCCACGCCATCTGAGAAAACCACCAGCGCCTTCCGCCCATCCTTGGGCTTCATCAACTCGTCTGAAGCCAGAAAAATCGCGTCATACAGCTCCGTACCCCCCCGGTTGTGTTGCCGGTCGTTCGCCCGGTCGTCCCCGGCCGTCTCCGGACCCTGCGCATCGTTCTGTCCCCGCGGTGTCGGGCCCATCTCGTCCAGCTCGTGGTGCAGCTCGCCTCGCGAACTCGTAAAGTCCTCCAGCAGCTCCACCTCGTGGTCAAAGTGAACCAGAAACGCCTGGTCCCGCCCTGTCTTCCCATCCCCCGGCAGCATCGTATCCACAAACTTCCCCGCCGCCTTTCGCTCATTTTCCAGCGCGTCGGCCAGGCTCTTGCTCGTGTCCACCAGCAGCCCCAGCCGGAACGGCAGGTCCGTCTCCCGCGCAAAGCTCTTGATCTTCTGCGGCCGCCCATCCTCCGTCAGCGTAAAGTCGCCGGCGTTCAGGCTCGTCACCAGCGCGCCCTTCTTGTCCCGCACCGTCACCGGCAACAGAACCTCCCGCGCCTGCACCTTCAGCGTCAATGCCGGCTGCTCGGCGCCCTGCGCCCGCCCCGCCGGGCAAACCCAACTCAGCGCCGGCAACGATACTGCAACGCAAAAAATCCACTCATTTCGCATAGCGTCTAATTTGTACACCCTTCCACCCATTAGACGAGCCAGACCCCCGACTGTTGAGCAGCAAATCGATTCCCCTGAATGTTCATCCCACCCCTGCACGCCTCCATCCCACCAGCGCTGCCATCTGTAACCTGTAACCTGTAATCTGCCATCTGCACGCTGTACCCTGTTCCCATGCGCCTTCTTTCCACCCTCTCCGTCGCCCTCCTTGCCGCGCCTCTCTCCCTCGCCCAGCCTGCCCCCGAAACCGCCCCCCAAACCGTCCTCCACACCGGCGCTAACCTCGTCCTCATTGACGTCACCGTCAGTGACCACGGAAAGCCCGTCCACGGCCTCGCCCAGTCCAGCTTCCACCTCTTCGAGAACGGCCATGAGCGAACCATCGTCTCCTTTGACGAGCACGCGGCCCCTGCCGCCCCTGCCCCCTCTCCCGCCGCCCTCCCGCCCGGCATCTACAGCAACCTGCCCCAGTACCCCGCCGGAGCCCCCGTCAACGTCCTGCTCCTCGACTCTCTCAACACCCCCGTCGCCGATCAGGTCGCCCTGCGCGGCCAGCTCCTCCAATACATCCAGTCCGCTCCCCGCGGAACCCCCTTCGCCCTCTTCCTCCTCTCCTCCAACCTCGAACTCCTCCAGGGTTTCACTGCCGATCCTGCCCTCCTCGCCGCCGCCCTCCAAAGCCCCAAAGCCGCTCCTCAAACCTCTGCCCTCGTTGCCCTCAACAACTCCGCCAACCAGTTTCGTGAAGACGCTGACACCGCCGAATACGCGCCCGTCATCACGCCCAGCCAGGGCCGCATGAACGCGCAACGGGCTGAGACTGACCGCTTCGAGGCCGGCGCTGTCATCGGTCAATCCGCTGACCTCAGCGTCCCCATGACCCTTGACGCCATGCAGCAGCTCGCCCGCTATCTCACCGGCATCCCCGGAAGAAAAAACCTCATCTGGTTCTCTGACTCCTTCCCCATTGAGCTCAATGCTGACCTGCTGGCGCCCGATGTGCTCAGCTCCGCCCCCGGTGCTCCGCCCCAGGGCGCCGGCGCACTCCAGTTCATGCGCAACTACGCCTCCCAGGTCCGGGAGGCCGGCAAACTCCTCTCCGCGGCCCGCGTCGCCGTCTACCCCGTCTTCGCCGGTACGCCCCGCGCCACCGCATCCCTCGCCGCCGCCCACGACATCCTCTCCACAAACAGGGGCCTCGGTTCCTCCCGCACCGCCCGCAACGACGCCGCCACCCTGGCCAGCTCCCAGTCCGGACAGGCCTCCATGAAAGACATTGCCGAGCAGACCGGCGGCCAGTTCTTTAACGTCACCGATTTCAAAGAAGCTCTCTCCAGCGCCGTCGAATCCGGCTCCAGCTACTACACCCTCGCCTACGTCCCCTCCGCCCCGCTCGACGGAAAATTCCGCTCCCTCAAGCTCCGCCTGGCCTCCCCCGCCCCGGCCCCCGACAGCCCTGCCCCCGACGGCACCGCCCCGCCCAGCTACGACCTCGCCTATCGACGCGGCTTCTACGCTGACTCGCCTGACAGCCCCTCCCCCCGCAACCCAGGACTGCCCAGCCCCCTCGTCGCTGCAACCCAGCCCGGCGCGCCGCCCGCCACTCAGATTCAGTTCCAGGCCCGCGTCCTCCCCGCAACCGATCCCCGGCTCCAGGGCTCAAAGCTCCCGCAGGGCCCCGCCGGCGCAATGGCCGCCACCCTCAATGGCAAGAGCCAAACCTACGTCGTCGACCTCACCATTGACCCCCACGGCATCGCCTTTGGCGAAGCTCCCGATGGCTCCCGCCAGGCTGCCGTCGAGTTCGTCCTCGTCGCCTTCAACGACCAGGCAAAACGCGTCAATTACTTTAACGCCGCCGGCCACCTCAGCCTCAATCCCGCCCAGTTCGCCCGCCTCTTCAACGCCACCATCCCCCAGCGCCTCGCCCTTGACCTGCCCCCCGGCCCAATCTCCCTCCGCGTCGTCGTCTATGACTCAGTCTCCGGCCACGCCGGATCCCTCGAACTCCCCCTCACCGTCGCAAAATAGAACCGCGCGCCCGCCCCAAAATCCACCCGCCAACGCCCACGCAAAAACAGCAAAGCCCGCCAACCGGCGGGCCTTCGCTGCGCTTCAAACACCACCAAAACACCCTTGACAAAACAGACAGTCGCTGACCGAACGCGCCCCCCAAACGCTTTTCAGCCCGGGGTCCCCGCGGACAGGCGGGTACCGGGGCACCCTCCGGGTCGGGGTGGTCCGTGGGGTTGAGCTTGGGGGTGGTGACTCGAAAGCCTGCCCCGAGCCAGGCTGAACGGCATCTGCATTTCGGCCATTTCCCCACAAAATCGCCCTTGAGACAAATGCGCCGAACTTCAGTCTCCCCCTACGACGCCCGCCCCAGCAGCTCCCGTTCCGCCTTGATCCAGTCCTCCAGCGCATACCCGTGCTCGTACCCGCGCTGAACCCAGTTCAGATACGCCACCTGCGCAATCATCTCCCGCGATACGCTCCCCGGCTCTGAGATCGCGACAACCTTCTCCTTCTTCGCCGCGGCCTTCCGCGGCTTCGCGGCTGCGGTCTTCTTCGGTGTCGCTGCCTTGGTCACAAGCTCAATCCCCTTGCGCGTTGGCTTCGCTGCTTCTGCGCCCTTCGTCTTCTTTGCTGAGGCTTGGCGCGGCGTTCCAGTTGCCTTCGTCTTTTTCCCTGTCTCTGCCATGTCAGTCTCCCAAATGCTGAATTCGCCGCCAGCTGGTGGGGCGTCATTATGAGACTAACAAACGCCTTTGTCACGGGCAAATTAAAACATGCAGCAAAATCAGGGGGTTCCGAGAACGTCAATACCCATTTCGCCCACCGTCTGCTTCAAATTCCACCTGCGCTCCCTCCCCCGCCGCCCCTCAAAAAACACACAGCCACCCACCGCCCACCCATCCAAAACCCCGAACCTCCGCCCCATGCAAAAGCCCGCCAACCGGCGGGCTTCGCAAACTCTGATCTCTGGTAGCGCTACCGGGAATCGAACCCGGGTTTTAAGATTGAGAATCTCACGTCCTAACCCCTAGACGATAGCGCCACTCTGCGGGGGGCCGTCTCCAGCCACTCACTTACTCTAACAAAATCTACACAACCCTGCCAAAACCCCGCGCCTGCTCTAGATTCCCAGCTTCTTCACTTCGTCGTTATAGTACTTCCGGTAAAGAATCTCCCACTCCTGTGACCCTTCCTGGATAATCTTTCGCTGGTTCGCAATCTTCTGCCGCGCCGCCGCGTCAATCCGTGCCTCTTCCGTCAAAAGTGTCGTCAGCGCCTTGCGTGCCTCCTGGCGAATCGTGTTCCGATCCTCCATGAACCCAACCTGGTCTATCTCGGCCAGCGTGTCCGCCACGGTGTGGGCCAGCTTGTTCAGCTTGTCCGGGTTCAGCCTCATAGCACCGCCTTGTACTTCTTCGCCAGCTCCGTCTTCACCTTCTTGAACATCTCCGCATACTGCGCGCCTGACTTGCGCATCTCTTCCGAGTACGCGTCCAGAATCACCCGGACCTCCTCATTGATGCGGTCTTCCAGAGATAGTTCCTCAACAAGCGCCTCATTCACGCGCGCTTCAACCACCTTCAAATCACTGGCGGTGATCAGCTTTGCGTCGATGAGGTGCTTGACCGTACGGCGGGCCAGATACCCTATGTAATCGCGGGAAAAAATCATGGGCTAAACGTCAGAATACCGCATCGGGCCGCCCGCTGTACACCAGGGGCCCGATGCGGTTGCGCCGGCCAGCGAAACCATGGACGATGCCTCCGGAAAGCACCTGCGTCCAGTTGACGCGACCATCGGAGAGCGACAACCCTCCTCGGCGCTCAACAGGGCACCTGATCCCTGGCTTCGCTCTTAGAACAGCACGCGGATCTGGAGGTTCCCTACGCTGTTCTCGGCCGGGAAAGGCACGCCCATCGTCTGTCGTGCGAACACCGCAAGCGGCTCCGTGCTCGCACCGCTGACGGCGTCAATCTCATAACTCAGGGCTGCTTCATCGCCCAACGCGGCCCCGTTCACCGCCCACCGCACCGGCAGTCTCACCGTGCAGTTGGCCGTGGACCCGCTCACCACCGCCAGGCCCGTCGCCGTCTCCGCTGCCTGCCCGCCCAGCCGCGGCGCAACGTGGGCCCGGCACAAAATCGCCTCTCCTGCCGGCAGCGCCGTCCCCAGGCGGATATTGAACGTCACCAGGTACCCGCCGCGCAGCGTCTCCGGCCCGGTGCGCAAATCCCCTGTCGCCGCCCACACAGCAGGCGCCGCCATCACCAGAAACACCGGCAGCATCCATACCCGCGAGCGTCGCATGGGATAACCCTCCGTACGCTCCTTATCGGCTCACCCTCCGCAACAATCATGCCCCGCCCGGTACCAAAGTTTCCGCCCCCGCGTCGCGCGTTCCCTCGGCACAAAAAATGAAGGGCAGACCCCGAGACTGGTCTTCCCAGCCTCGCCGTCTGCCCTTCCGTTGTCTCGCCGGATCGTCCTCCCCGGCTTAGTTCGTCGCGGCCTTCGCTCCGGCTGCCTTGGCCTCGGCTTCGGTCATGAACTTGCTGTTCGTCGTGCGGCCAAACTTCTTCTCCCCGGCCGCGTAATACAGCTTGGTGTTCATGTTCACCCAAACCAGCCCCTTGTCCTTGGCAGCCGCCAGCTCCCGGGTGGTCGGCCAAACCTGCTTGGCCCCGGTCGCCGCTGTGGCTCCGCCTGAAGGCGCAGGCTTGGCCACCATCGACGCTGCCGGCTTTGCCACCGCTGAAGGCGCAGGCTTCGCCGCCGCTGAAGGCGCAGGCTTTGCCGCTGCTGAAGGTGCCGGCTTCGCCGCTGCTGAAGGCGCCGGCTTAGCCGCTGCTGAAGGCGCCGGCTTAGCCGCTGCCGATGGCGCAGGTTTAGCCGCCGCTGAAGGCGCCGGTTTCGCCGCCGCCGAAGGCGCAGGCTTGGCCTCCGTCGCCGATCCGGCTGGGGCGGCTTGCGTCTGTGCCACCACAAGACTTGCAGACATCAACGAACCGAGCGCGAGAAGATGAATGGCTTTCATCATGTTTGTGAAACTCCTTTCAATGCTTTCCTTCGGTTTCAGCCTGCCTGTTCGCTCCCGGCTGGCTGCGTGTCTTTTTGAACGCCCCTGCTCTCTCACCCATGGCGATCTTTTCTGTTTGCGGATTCATCGCGCCGGGCCACAGTCCACAGTCTTTCCTGCGCGGTTACGGGCACGGCCATCGTCGCAGTGCCCATCCTACACCAGCTCAACTGCCTTGTGAGACTTTATCTTCCCGCCGCATCCACTTTGCAGATGGGCATTTCAATCCCGCTTCGATTGCCTTCTGCCCGTCTCCCTCACTCCCCCAAACCGGCTCAGCCTCAGCCCGCATCGAGCGGCTCGATGCGCATAGGTTTCCCTCCAGCCTCATCTCGCCTCTTCCGCCCGTCTTTGCCCAGCGCACACCCGCCTGAAAACCAAAAGAAAGGGCGGCCGGCAGCACTGGTCTCTCCAGTCCCGCCGCCCGCCCTTCTGTCTTCTACTCCCAGAGTCTGCTCAGTTAGTTCTTCGCAACTCTGGCGCCCGCTGCCTTCGCTTCGGCTTCGGTCATGAACTTGCCGTTCTTCGTCGTGCCATATTCCTTGTCGCTTGCCCCGTGATACACCTTTGTATTCAGGTTCACCCAAACCAGCCCTTTGGCCTTTGCGGATGCAATGTCCCCCGCGTTGGGTGGCGCAGGCTTCGCCGCGGGCGCTGCCTTCGCTGCCGGTGCTGCCGCTGCCGCCGGTGCCGGCTTTGGTGCTGCCGCTGCCGCTGGTGCTGCCGCTGCCGCTGGTGCTGCCGCGGGCTTCGACGCAGCCGCCGGTGCCGGCTTTGAAGCAGCCGCGGGAGCCGGCTTTGAAGCAGCCGCGGGCGTCGGTTTTGCCGCGGCGGCGGCTGCCGGCTTGTCCTTTTTATCCTTCTTGTGCTTCTCGGTCGTCGCGGTCGGTGCCGCCGCCGAACCCGCCTTGGCAGTCTTTGCCTGTGCTACCAGAAGACTTCCAGTCAACAACGAAGTGAGGGCAAAAATGTGAATGGCTTTCATCGTGTTTTTAAAACTCCTTTCAACTTGGTTCCTTCGTTTTCAGCCTCGCTGTTCGGCGCGGCTGGCTGGGCAAACAGCGTCATTCACTGCTCGCCCGTGGTTGTGCGTCGCGCAGCCAGCTCGAAAAAGAAACCGCGGAATTGCTTTCAGCCCTTCCGCCCGCCGCCAGAAACTCTTCCCGGTGGCTCTTCCTCGGTCGTCGCCGTGCGCCCCTCGCTCCTGCAGCCTGGGGGAGGGAAGCAGGAGCAACTTAAAACAAATCCGAAAATACTGCTTCTCAAGCAGCCCTGCGATCCTACTTGCCCGGCTTCGTCGCCTGAACCGCAATCACCAGCTTCTCAATCTTCGTGTAGGTCGCTGCCGGCACAATGTTCTTCGTCTTCAACTGCGTCTTGTTGGCATACGGCCGCCCGGCAATAATCTTCTTGGCATACACGTCGCCCACGCCCGGCAACGCCTTCAACTGGTCGCTGCTGGCTGAGTTCAGGTCCACAAGTGTGCTCGTCGCGGCCGCGGCCGGCTTGGCTGCCGGCTTCGTCGCCTGCGCAAATCCGGGAACCGTGCTCATCAGCATCGCGGAAGCAAGCGCCAATACAGGGAGTGTCAAACGGATCAATTTCATGCAAGTCTCCTCTTCGTTCTCTCTCGGGCTGGCCAAATCTGCTTCGGCCCGGCCCCGTTCTTGATTCACTAGACTGCCTGGGCAACGCCTGTCCGCGCGGTGCCTCTGCCATTGGGAGAAATCCTACTTATTGCCCCCAAACAGCCCTTCCGCCGCGCTCAGCAGGCCGCCTACACCGCCTGACTCCGCGCCGCCGCCGCCCAGCACCGAACTCAGCGCGCCCTGAAACTCCGCCGGCACCTTGCTCTTCACCAGGTCAATCACAATCGTCTCCGCTTGCTGAGCCTGGTCCGCGCTCAAACCGGCCTTGTCCTGCAACACTTGTGCTATCTCACCCATGGGGTTCTCTTCTCCTTGCAATTTCACGGTTGGGGCGCAGGGGGATGCAGTCTGCGCAAATGGGGGGGAGGGGAAAGTCGCAGTGTCCCATCCTACACCAGCGCAACTTGCTTTGTGGCCAAAATTCGTCTTTTTCCTGTACGAGTCGTCAAGGCAGCCTTTTCACCCGCAATCCGGCGCCCCGCAACTCAATCCCCGCCTGTCCCCCAGGCCGCCCACAGGCCCCGCAAATCCGCCCACTCGGCTCGCCCGCAGTCAGCCCCGCCCCCCGCCAGGGCACTCCCCCCTACCCCCTAACCACTGCCCTTCCGGTGCTCGCAGTTCTTCGTGTTCAGGCATCCCTCGGCCACCCGCAGCCGCTCCACCGGCCGCCCGCCCACCAGGTGCTCCGCCACAATCGCCTCCGCGTCCTCCGGCCTCACATGCCCATACCACACCGCCTCCGGATACACCACCACCATCGGCCCATGCTCGCACTGGTCCAGGCAGCCTGACCTGTTGATCCGCACCCGTCCCCCCAGCCCTGCCGCCTTCGTCAGTTGTTGCAGCCGCGTGTGCAGCTCGCTCGTCCCGTCCGCCGTGCAGGCCGGTCGCGGCGCGCCCTCCGGCCGCGTATTCAGGCAAACAAACACATGATGTTCAAATCCAGCCATCCCGTCCCCCTCCTTCAACCCAGCGCCCTGCGCCTCCCCCCAGACTACCCTTCCAGCCCCCCCCCAACATCGAGCTGAAAGCCGAGAGCTGATAGCTGCCCTTTCCCCTATTCCCTGGTCCCTGCCCCGCCCCCCCCGCCCCCATCTGCGAAAATGGAACTTGACTATGAGCACTGACAACTTACTCTCGCTGAAAGATGACATGGTGGCCTTCATTGAAGGTCACGGCCTCCACCGCCTTCCCGGCTACGTCACTGAAGACATCCCCTCCATTGTCTGGGAGGGCCAGGGAAACCCCGACGCCTGGAAAGACTTCGTCGAGATGGCCAAGCACGTCGGCGTTCCCTTCGTCACCTTCAGTGAGATGAGCCTCGAGCGCGAAGAGCTCGACGCCCTCATTGAAGAAGCCGGCGAAATGAACTTCCCCGATGAAGAGGCCACCGAACTCGTTGAAGCCCACTGGCTCCGCAAATACGCCGGCATGCTCGGCTACATCCAGCTCGGCTTCGTCTATCAGGGAATCGTCTTCCTTCACGAAACCACCACCGAGTGGTACGAGCGCTTCCAAACCCTCCTCGAAGACATCGAGTCCATTCAAGACATCGTCATTGAAGATCACGACCACGACGCCGAGGACGAGTAGCCCGCCCGTGACCGCGGCCCCTGAGCCCTCCCTCCCTCGCCCTTCCATGCCCCGTCAGCGCTGGCAACTGGCTGACGCGCACCCGGACGAGGCAGAGGCCCTCTCCAAAGCCGCCCGCCTGCCCCTGGTCCTCGCCGAGCTCCTCATCGCCCGCGGCGTCACCAGTGCCGCTCAGGCCTTCGCCTTCCTCAACCCTGAGGTCGCTCATCTCCACGACCCCCTCCTGATGCTCGGCATGGCCCCCGCCGTCGCCCGCCTTGAGCAGGCCATCGCCGCCCAACAGCCCATCCTCCTGTACGGCGACTACGACGTAGACGGAACCACCGCCGTTGTCCTGCTCAAAGCCGCCATTGAGATGCTCGGCGGCCAGGTCCGCTTCCACGTCCCCCACCGCCTCAACGAGGGCTACGGCCTCCAGTCCACCGTCCTTGAAGCCGCGTATGCTGAAGGCGTTCGCCTCGTCATCACCGTTGACACCGGCATGCGCGCCTTCGCTGAGGCGCTCACTGCCCGCCGCCTCGGCCTCGACCTCATCATTACCGACCACCATCTCTGCGCCGCCGGCGATGAGCTTCCCCACGCCCTCGCCATCCTCAATCCCAATCAGCCCAACTGCCCTTACCCAGAGAAATCCCTCTGCGGCGCGGCCATCGCTCTCAAACTCGCCCAGGCCATCCTCGAGCGCCGCGACCTGGCCCGCACCCGCGAAAAGACTCTCCCCAGCTTTCTCAAAATGGCCGCCATCGCCACCATCGCCGATGCCGTCCCCCTCCGCGGAGAAAATCGCACCATCGCCGCCCTTGGCCTGCGTGAGCTGCGTTCCCCCGCCGGCGCCGGCCTCCGCGCGCTCTTCGCCGCCGCCGCCCTTGACCCCGCCGCCAAACAGCTCACCGGCTTTGACGTCGCCTTCCGCCTTGCCCCCCGCATCAACGCCGCCGGCCGCATGGACGTCGCCTCTGAAGTCATCGAGCTCTTCTCCACCCGCGACTCCCACCGCGCCGCCGAACTCGCCGCCAAACTCGAGCGCCTCAACCGCGAGCGCCGCGACACCGAGGCCGCGGCCCTCAAAGCCATCGAAGCCCGCCTCGCCTCTGACCTCGATCTCGCCGCCGCCCGCCTCCTCGTCGTCGAGGGCCAGGGATGGCATCGCGGCGTCATCGGCATCCTTGCCTCCCGCGTCGTCGAGCGCACCGCCAGGCCCTCCATCGTCGTCAGCGTTGAAGACGGCGTCGCCCACGGCTCCGGCCGCTCCGTTGACGGCTTCCACCTGCTCAACGCCCTTGAGAGCTGCGCCGGCCTCTTCACCCGCTTTGGCGGCCATGCCTTTGCCGTCGGCTTCGCCATGCCCGCCGATGCGCTGCCTGAACTCAAACGCCGCCTCGCTCTCTACGCCAACGAGAATCTAGCCGACCGCGAGCCTGAGCGCCTGCTCCGCATTCATGCCGAGCTGCCCCTTGACCGCATCACTCCGGTCCTCTATGGCTGGTTGCGCAAGCTTGAACCTCTCGGCCACGGCAATGCTGAGCCCATCTTTGTCGCCCGCGCCGCCCGCCTGCTCGCCGCCCCGCGCATCATGAAAGAGCGCCACATCCGCCTCGATCTCGCGCCGGCTTCAACCCCGGCGCCTGATCAGCCCGCCGGCAGCCCCTCGCCCACCACCGCCCTCCGCGCCGTCGGCTGGGACCTCGCCGCCCGCGCCGCCTCGCTCGGCCTCGTCAAAGGCAGCCTCATCGATATCGCCTACAAGATCCGCGAAAACGACCACCCCGACTTCGGCGGCCTTGAAGTCGAAATCGCCGGCATCGAACCCTCCACCCCCTGACGCAAAAAGGCCCACGACACTCCGTGGGCCTTTCTCGCTGAAACTGCAACTTCGATGAACCTGCCTGTTATTTCGGCCTTGACTCTGCCTTAGGTGCCGCATGCTGCTGCGGAGCCTCACGTTGCTGTGGAGCCGCATGCTGCTGTGGCGCCTGGCGTTGCTGCGGAGCCACATGCTCCTGAGGCGCCTGGCGTTGCTGCGGTGCCGCATGCTCCTGAGGCGCCTGGCGTTGCTGCGGTGCCGCATGCTGCTGCGGAGCCTCACGTTGCTGCGGTGCCGCATGCTGCTGCGGACCCTCACGTTGCTGCGGAGCCGCATGCTCCTGAGGCGCTTGGCGCTGCTGCGGTGCAGCGTGCTGAGCTGGCGCCGCATGCTGTTGAGGCGCCTCATGCTGTTGCGGTACTGCGCGCTGTTGTGGCGCGGCATGCTGTTGCTGTGCCGGACGCGACTCAACTCGAGGTTCGGCCCTCGGCGCAACTTGCGGCCTCGCTTCCGCTCTCGGCGCAGCCTTCGGTTTCGCCTCTGTCCTTGGCGCAGCTTGTGGCCTCGCCTCAGTCTTCGGCTCTGCCTTCGGCCTCACCTGAGTCCGCGCTTCAGCCTTCGGTCTCGCGTCGGTCCTTTGACCAGCTTGCGGCCTTGCCTCAGTCTTCGGCTCTGCCTTCGTCCTTACTTCACTCCGCTGTGCAACCTTCGGTGCCGTCTTTGCCTCTGCCGGAACAGCGCGCTTCTCCGCGCCCAGCGGCTTCTCCACCACCGCATGCGCAGGATGCCCGCCGTTCGCCTTCGCAAACGAAGTTCTGTCGGCCTTCGCGCTTGCCACGTGTTGCGCCTGATAGCGGGTCGGCGCGCTATGCCGCTCGCGGGCCGCCACTCGATCCTCGGCAGTCGGCTGGTGCTGAACGCCTCCGCGCCCGCCGCTGAACGCCACACGGCCCGGATTGGCCACCCTGTCCCGCTCCACCACCGTGCGGTCAATATACGTCGTGTGAATCACCGCCTCATTCACGCGCATCACCGCCGTGTTATATGCAAACTGGTTGCCGCGCCACTCCCCGCCGGAAAACCCGATGCCTCCATACCCAAACCCGTAGTCCACGCCGCCGTAGTAGCCCACGTGCCGGCCCCAGTAGCCGCGATGAAACCGGTAACGCCCGCCGTTCCAATCCCAGTAGTCGGGCGTCCACAGCGCGCCGTCATACGGAGCCGCTACCCACGCGCCCGGAACCCAGTAGTAGTCGTTGTCGCCATAGGCCCAGTAGCCAGGAACCCACATCAGGTTCGGCTCCGGGCAAATCGGCTGTTCATACACCGGAAGCATCGGCGGCGCAAAACCCACGCTGATCGAGATCTGCGCCTTCGACGACGCTGGAATCAGAGAGAAAAGCAACGCCAGCATCAGCCAGCGTGCGGAGCGGTACAGTTGCATGTGAAAACCCTCCTGGGTCTTTCCTGCCCGTCCCCGTGAAAGAGTTCTCCAACTCCTCCCGGAGGCTTGGCACCTGGCAGCAACACTAGCCCGCACACTTTTTCCATTCTGTTCAGATTTGCACAGGGCCGGCTCGCTGCAACTCACCGCTTTGCCCTTTCTCCTCAGCCCGCTGACCCACCCGCATGCGCGCCAAACTGAAACGCCCCGCCCGTGCTGCCGGCTCTTTGAGAACAGAGCCGGCAGCACGGGCGGGGCATTCCCCAATTCATTCGTCAAGCGCTGCTGGTTGTTAGTAGCGGTAGCTCAACCCCATCCCCAGAACCTTCTTCGCCTGCAAATCCACCGGCACATACACGACCGAAGGATAAGGCGGTGAGGGCAGGTACGTGGGCGAAGGAATCGATCCAATGTTTCCCGCCACCTGGCCAATGCCGATATCGAACGCAAAGTGCGGATTCGTTCTCTGCGTCACCCGCACCGCATAATCCAGCGTCGTCGGCAGGTCAGCCTTGCCGGCCACCAGCGGAATCCCCAACGGCGGGTTCGGCCCCAGTCCCTTCGAGGTCCGCGGCTCCTGCGTAAAGCCCACCGAGGGCACCGCCACAACTCCGTGGCCCACCGGCAGCGGAATCCCCAGCCCGCCGAACAGCCGCCCGCCAAACCGCGTGCTCTGTCCGCCGATGCCGAAGATCGTCGCATTCGTCGCCTTCCAGCCAAAGTTCGCCAGGAACGGAACCGGCTTCTTCGCCCACGTCTTCGTGATCGCTACATAGACGTCGCCATTCGTGTAGGCCTTCGCCTCCGGCACCGCCACCGGCGTGCATGAGGAGGTCTCCATGCAGTACTGGTCATACAGTTGCACCGCAACCACGCCCGCTTCGCCCGTAACGAACTTGTCGTTCGTGCGCACCAGCCCGCCTACCGCCAGACCCGGAGCCCACTCGCCAAACTGCCCGTCCTTGATCACAACCACCTTGCCGTGAAACACGTTCATGCCGCTCGCGTTCCAAAGCTGGCTGAAATCGGGCTTCACCGGAACAGCCGTCGCCGACGCGGTCGATCCCAGCACCGCATTCGCCATCACAATCGTGTTCGGCCCGCTGTCGCCGAACTGGTGCATGCTCCGCGTATACCCCACCTCGGCGCGGTTCGCAAAGCCCTCTGTGATGCTCAGCGTCTCCACATTGCCAATCACCTTCGACGCATTGATAAAGTGAAACCCGACCGCCGGGTGTGAAAACGTTTGGCCCTTCGCCGAATACACTACGTACGCCGTCGGGGTTAGAAATCCCCCGGTTTGACCTTCCAGCGTCAGGTTTTGTGCGTCGAGCCGGCCAGAGAGAAGCATGGCTACCGCGAGGAAGCCGGAAATTGAGATGCTTTGAATCATTCGTGTCTTCACTGTCTTTTGAACTCCAGTGGAGCCCCCGCCGCGGCGGTTTTGCCCCTGATGTGTTTTTGGTAATTAAACCCTCTTGTAACACACCGAAAGCAACATCGTCTCCTACTTTATTGCTGACCCCGCCCGGGTGGTAGACTCACCCCATGCCGCGCGGTCTTTTCATCACGCTTGAAGGTCTCGACGGGTCAGGTAAAACCACCCAAATCAAACGTTTGGCCGCCTGGCTCGAACGCCGCGGCCTCCCCCCTGTCCTCACCCGCCAGCCCGGCGGAACCCCCACCGGAGACCGCATCCGCGAGCTCCTCCTCGATTCCCGCTCCGCCTCGCTCGCCCCCCTGGCTGAGATGGCCCTCATGTTTGCTGACCGCGCCCAGGCCATCGACCAGGTCATCCTGCCCGCCCTCGCCTCCGGAAAAATCCTCCTCTGCGACCGATTTACTGACTCCACAGAGGCTTACCAGGGCGGCGGTCGTCAGCTCGGCTCCCAGGTCGTCCTCGATCTCCATCGACTCCTCTGCGCCAACCTCCAGCCCGACCTGACCCTCCTGCTCCTGCCCTCCCTTGACTCCTCCCTCGCCCGCGCCCGCGCCCGCAACCAGCGCGCCCTTGAGAAATCCGGCCACGACGAAAGCCGCTTCGAGCAGGAACAGGACCAGTTCTACCTCCGCGTCTACCTCAAATACCGCGAAATCGCCGCCCGCGAACCCGCCCGCGTCGTCCTCATTGAAGGCAACCTCGCCATCGACGAAGTCCACGAGCAAATCGTCGAAGCCGTAGCCGAGAGACTCCTCGCCCTCAACCAAAACTCCTGACACCTTGAACCCAAACCACTCTGCCCCGCCCCGTGCCCCATCCATTCGCAGCCGGGTGCCCCATGTCTGGATTTTCAGACATGGGAAACCACAAACCTCACCCCGCCAGCTCTTAGCTAAAAGCTGAAAGCTAAAAGCTAAAAGCCACTCCCAATCCGCGCCACAGCCCTGCGTTCTACCCGCCGGGTGCCCCATGTCTGTCTTTTCAGACATGGGAAACCACAAACCTCACCCCGCCAGCTCTTAGCTAAAAGCTGAAAGCTGAAAGCTGAAAGCTAAAAGCTGAAAGCTAAAAGCCACTCCCAAACCCCACTCCCAATCCGCGCCACAACCCTGCGTTCTACCCGCCAAAGACCGTTGGCCCCACCGCAGGTGGCGCAGTGTCGTCGAAGATCGCCTCGATCGTCGTCTCAAACAGACGGGCCAGTTTGAACGCCAGCGGAAGGCTGGGGTCGAACTTGCCCGTCTCGATCGCGTTCACCGTCTGCCGCGAGACCTCAAGCCGCTCCGCCAGGTCCGCCTGCGACCACTCCCGCTCCGCCCGCAACACGCGCAGCCGGTTCTTCATCTGTACCTCGCCTTCAGAATTCCCGAGGCCACGCCCGTCAGAGCGCAAAACAGCGGGAACACCAGGTAAAGCTCAATGTGCGGCACGAGCTTGAACACCTCAAGGAACCCCCACGCCGTCGTCAGCGAAAGCGTCGCCCCAATGCCCCAGATCAT
>Ga0316220_1002842_pt1 | contig 15323 bp, 10 predicted proteins | sample TBH18005metaG_FD_203632 | JGI IMG/M metagenome (GOLD analysis project Ga0316220, IMG submission 203632) | Freshwater microbial communities from Trout Bog Lake, Wisconsin, USA - TBH18005 | ecosystem: Environmental > Aquatic > Freshwater > Lake > Hypolimnion/Profundal zone | place: USA: Wisconsin...
CCACACCAACGCCGGGATCTTCGGCTGGGGCATCGGCAGCTTCATGGCCTTCTTCATCTACATCACCCAGCGCCTCACCAAGACCCGCCTCTGGAGCCCGGGACTCGCCCGGGTGCAGCTCTGGCTTTTCAACACGGTCATCGCGCTCGCCGCGGTGACCCTGATGCTCGGCATGACCCGCTCCAAGGAGTACGCCGAACTGGAGTGGCCGGTGGCGCTGCTGGTCGTCGTGCTCTGGGTCATCTTCGCCGTCAACATCGTCATGACCATCGTCAAGCGGCGCGAGGAGCAGATGTACATCTCGCTTTGGTACATCCTCGCCACCCTGGTCGGGGTCGCGGTGCTCTACCTGGTGAACAACGCCGGCATCCCCGTCTCGCTCACCAAGTCCTACTCCGCCTACGCCGGCGCCAACGACGCCAACGTGCAGTGGTGGTACGGACACAACGCGGTCGCCATGGTGCTCACCACCCCCCCCCTGGCGCTCTTCTACTACTTCCTCCCCAAGTCGACCGGCGTGCCGATCTACAGCCACCGGATGGGGGTGATCGCCTTTTGGAGCCTCATCTTCATGTACCTTTGGACCGGCGCCCACCACCTGCTCTGGACCCCGGTCCCCGACTGGGTCCAGACGCTCGCCATGGCCTTCTCGGTCATGCTGATCGCCCCCTCCTGGGCCGCGGTCTTCAACGGCTACTTCTCCATGAACGGCCAGTGGCACCAGATGCGGGAGAACTACCTCGCCAAGTTCCTGATCTTCGGCATCACCTTCTACGGCCTGCAGACCCTGCAGGGCCCCTCCCAGGCGGTGCGCACCTTCTCCGCCTTCATCCACTACACCGACTGGGTGCCCGGCCACGTGCACATGGGTACGCTCGGCTGGGTCTCCCTGGTGCTCTTCGCGGGGATCTACTACACGGTCCCCAAACTCTACGGTCGCGAGATCTACTCCGTCCCCCTGGCCAACCTGCACTTCTGGCTGGCGGTGATCGGGCAGCTGATCTTCTCCATCAGCATGTGGATCGCCGGCGTGCAGCAGGCGACCATGCTGAACGCGGTCAACCCGGACGGGAGCCTGCACTACAGCTTCATGGAGACCCTGGTCGAGCTCTACCCCTACTGGTACGCCCGGGCCTTCGGCGGCGCGATCTACTTCGTGAGTCTGCTGTTCTTCCTGTACAACATCGCGAAGACCATGACCGGCGGCGCCCCCCAAGCCGTGGCACAGAAAGCCTAGAGAGGAGACGCTCATGCTCGAGAAAAAACCGATCATTTTCCTGCTGCTCGCCACCGTGACCATCCTCGTCGGCACCGTCGTCACCATGGTGGCCCCCTTTTGGTGGGTCAACGACCCGAAGCTCGCCATCGCCTCGGTGAAGCCCTACACCCCGCTGCAGCTGGAGGGGCGCGACATCTACATCCGCGAGGGGTGCAACAACTGCCACACCCAGACGGTCCGGCCGCTTCTGTCCGACACGGAGCGCTACGGCGAGTATTCCAAGAGCGGCGAGTTCGCCTACGACCAGCCCTTCCTCTGGGGCTCCCGGCGCACCGGCCCCGACCTGGCGCGCATCGGCGGCAAGTACCCGGACGCCTGGCACGTGAAGCACATGAAGGACCCCCAGTCCATGGTGCCGCGCTCCAACATGCCGAGCTACGCCTTCCTGACCGGGCCGCTCGACACGAGCCTCTCCGAGCGCAAGATGCGGGCGCTGCACTTCCCCTACTCCAAGGAGGACCTGATGGAGCTCCAGGGGAAGAGCGAGCTGGACGCCATGGTCGCCTACCTGCAGAAGCTCGGCAACGACATCCCCTGGCGCAAGGCGGCCCAGACGGTCGTGGTGGGCGAGCTGAAGAACCCGTTCCAGGACAACCTGGCGGTGCTCCCGGAGGGGAAGGCGCTCTACGCGCAGAACTGCGCCCAGTGCCACGGCAAGGAGCTGCAGGGTGACGTGGGGCCCAAGCTCTCCGACCTCGACAAGCCGGACGCCAAGGTCTTCAGCACCATCTTCGGCGGCAGCCAGGCGGCGGGGATGCCAGCCTTCGGCGACAGCCTCGGCAAGGAGCGGACCTGGAAGCTGGTCACCTTCCTCAAGCTGCGCCAAAGGCACTGACATGGACCTGGCGAGCGTGTACTACCTGGGCTCCACGGCGCTGATGCTGGCGGTCTTCGCGGTCATCGTGCTGCGCACCTACCGGGAAAAGGAGCGCCAGAGGGGCGAGGCGCCCAAGTACCGGATGATGGACGACGAGTGACCCCCTTCGCCAAGGCCGGGCGCTCCCTGGCTCCTCCCCTCCCGGAAGGGCGAGGGGGAGCCGGGAGAGGCGGCAGGTGAGCAACCAACGGCTCCTCCTGGCAGCGCCTTTGCCAGGGGGAGCACACCACGAGCGAACTTCACAGGAGGATTTTCATGTCTGCTGAGAAAAACGATTTCGACGGCATCAGCTACCGGGTCGAGACCAAGTCTCCCCTGGTTTTCAGGGTGCTCTTCACCGTGCTGGTGGTCTGGGGCGTCGCCTTCATGGGGCACTACCTCTTCGGGGGGTGGAGCTCCCAGGGCGAATACGCCCAGAAGAAGTCCGCCAAGGAGGCGATGCTCGCGGCGCAGCAGCTCAAGGGGGTGGCTCCGGAAGCCGCCGTCCCGATTCCCGGCGCCGGCAGGGAGGCGTCCCTCGCCCTGGGGAAGCAGGAGTTCGCCGAGCGCTGCGCCTCCTGCCACGGCGCCTCCGCCAAGGGGGGGATCGGCCCCGACCTGACCGCCAAGAGCTTCAAGTACGGCAAGACCGCCGCCGCCCTCGCCCAGACCATCACCGAGGGGCGCCCCGGCGGCATGCCCTCATTCAAGAACGACCTCTCCCATGAAAAGGTCGAAGGGCTGGTGCAGTACCTCCTCTCCCTTTGATGGGGGCTTGCGGCAACCGCTCCAGGGTCGCGCCCAAGCGCAAGCTGGTGCAATGGCTCTCCACCTTGCTTTTGTTCGGGATCCCCTTCCTGAAGCTTCGTGGGGAGTCGCTGCTCCGCCTGGACGCGGCGACCCGGACCATCCTCTTCTTCGGCGCCAGCATCCGGATCGAGGAGTTCTACCTCTTCCTGATCGCGGTCCTCATCTGCGTCTTCGGCTTTCTCTTCGTCACCATGCTGTTCGGCCGCGTCTGGTGCGGCTGGCTCTGCCCGCAGACCACCCTGGACGACCTGGCGGACTGGATCGACCGGGGCTGCTCCCGCCTCAAGCCGCCCCCCCTGCTGTTGGCGGCCCGCCAGCTCAGCTACCTGGCCCTCTCCTGCCTGGTGGCCGCCAACCTGGTCTGGTACTTCATCGCCCCGGGCGACTTTTTCGCCCGGCTCGCCTCCGGTGCGATCGGGGAGGTCGCAGGGATCACCCTTGCCTGCGTCGCGCTTCTGGTATATCTTGACCTCGCCCTGGTGCGGCGCACCTTCTGCCGGACCGTCTGCCCCTACGGGCGGATCCAGCTCCTGACCATGGACCGCTCCACCCTCACCCTGGAGTTCGATCCGGGTCTCAAGGAGCTCTGCATCCGCTGCGGCGCCTGCGTCAGGGTCTGCCCGACCGGCATCGACATCAGGGACGGGCTGCAGATCGAGTGCATCAACTGCGGCAGGTGCGTCGACGCCTGCCGCGAGGTCATGCACGGGCGCGGCCGGGACGGCCTGATCCACTACAGCTTCGGCACCCCGGAAAAGGGGGGAGGCCGGCCGCTGAACCGCCGCACCCTGCTGCTGGCGGCGCTGGTCTTCCTTTTGAGCGCGCTGCTGGCGCTCGGGATCGCGACCCGCCAGGAGGCGACCCTCAAGGTGCAGCGCTCGGCCAACGGGGAGGTGAGGCGGCTCCCCGACGGCTCGATCGTCAATTTCTACGCGGTCTACCTGGAAAACCGCTCCAGGGAGGCGGGGAGCTTCTCGCTGGAGGGCGGGGCGCTACCCGGGTACCGGGTGGAGCTGATCGGCCCGGTCCGGGAGCTGCGACTGGCCCCCAACGCCAACCGGCGCGTCGACCTGCTGCTGAAGGTCTCCCCCGCCCCTCCCGGACGGCGCGAGCTGCAGCTGAAGCTGGTGCAGGCGGGCAGGGTCGTGGCGCAGGCGGCGCTGCCGCTGCTGGTCCAGTAAGAGGCGCCCGTCCTCGGTCAGGTCGGTCCGATCCGGCCGACCGGCCGAATTCAAAACAAAAAAAAAGGAAAGCTCGCACATGCCGGAAACTGCCCAAAATAGCGGGACCCGCTGGAAGCTGGGGATCGTGCTGCTGATCGGCGTATTCCTGGTCGGCACGGCGGCCAGCCTGATCACCGCCGCGCGCCGGGTGAGCCGGGTGGTCGATACCGACTACTACAGCCACGGCCTGCACTACGGCGAGACCCAGGACGGCGCGAAGCACCCAGGCCTCGGCTGGACCATGACGGCGCAACTCTCCGGGAGCGCGCTCAGGGTGCAGGTGCGGGACCGCTCCGGGGCGCCGGTTTCCGGCGGATCGCTCATTTTTCAGCCGCAGGCGGACGCGGCGGGGCAGCCCGCCGGGGCGCTGGCGCTGGCCGAATCGGCTCCCGGGGACTTCCAGGCCGAGCGCCCGGCGCTCCCCCGGGGCGAACTGCGCGGCACGCTCCGCTTCACCAGGGGAGGGTCGCAAGCGAGCCAGAAGCTGGTGCTGCTCAATTGAGCGCAGGCCCCGCCCCATGCTTTCATTGCGGGGCCGCCATCCCCGCGGGGGTGCTGGTGGAGGAAAAGGGCCCCGACGCCACGCTCGGCTTTTGCTGCCGCGGCTGCCACGGCGCCTACCTGCTGATCAGCGGCGCCGGGCTGGACGAGTTCTACCGGCGCCGGGACTGGCGGGAACCGGGCCTGGCAGCCGACTCCTTCCAAAGTCCCTTCAACGCCCCCTACCTCGCCCGCTTCGTGCACCCGTCGGGAGCCGCCAGCGCCATCGACGTCATCATCGAGGGGATCCGCTGCGCCTCCTGCGTCTGGCTCAACGAGAAGATCATCGGGCGGCTCCCGGGGGTGCTGGAGGCGCGGGTGAATTACGCCACCGGCCGGGCCCGCGTCGTCTTCGACCCGGGGCTGGTCGACCCGAGCGCCATCTTCTCCCGGATCGCCGAGATCGGCTACCGGGCGCGCCCCTACACCAGCTCCGGCGCGCAGCTCGCCGCCGGGCGCGAGCGGCGGGACCTGCTGCTGCGCTTCGGCACCGCGGCGTTTCTCACCATGCAGCTCATGGCCTACTCCTTCGCCCTGTACGCCGGCTACTTCCAGGGGATCGGGGCCCAGATCAAGGGGGTGCTGCAGCTCTTCTCCTTCCTGGTGACGACGCCGGTGGTCTTTTACTGCGGCTGGCCCTTCCTGGCCGGGGCCTGGCGCTCCCTGGCGAACCGCTCGCCCAACATGGAGCTCCTGATCGCCATCGGCGCCCTCTCCTCCTACGGCTACAGCATCTACGGCAACCTCCGCGGCGGGGAGGTCTACTACGAGACCGCCGCCATGATCGTCACCCTGATCCTCGCCGGGAGGCTCTTGGAAAACGCCGCCAAGAGGCGCTCCGCCGGGAGCATCGAGCTCCTTTTGGGGCTCACCGCCGGGGAGGCGCGCCGCTTTGCCGGCGAGCTGCTGGAGACGGTCGACACGGCCGAACTCGCCGCCGGCGACCTGATCCTGGTGGGTCCCGGGGAGCGCTTCCCGACCGACGGGCGGGTCGTCGAGGGGACGAGCGACGTGGACCAGTCGCCGGCGACCGGCGAGGCGCTGCCGGTCGTCAAGCGCGCGGGGGACCAGGTCATCGCCGGGAGCTCCAACCTGACCGGGGCGCTCCGGGTGCTCTGCGAGAAGGCGGCGGCGGAGAGCTTCATCGCCCGGGTGGCGCGCCTGGTGGAGGAGGCACAGAGCCGCCGGGCGCCGATCCAGCGGGTGGCGGACCGGGCCAGCGCCTTTTTCGTGCCGGCCGTCCTGATCCTGGCGCTCGGCACCTTCTGCTGGGGGTACGCGGCGGGGCGCGGCTTTGCGGGCTCCCTGATGACGGCGCTCTCCGTCGTGGTGATCGCCTGCCCCTGCGCGCTCGGGCTCGCCACCCCCACCGCGATTCTGGCCGGGACCGGGGCCGCCGCGGCCCGCGGGGTGATCTTCAAGGGGGGCGACATCCTGGAGCGCCTGAGCCGGGTGAGCGTCGCGGCCTTCGACAAGACCGGGACCCTGAGCTGCGGGCGTCCGGAGTTGACCGAGCTGCGGCCGGCCGCCGGGTGCTCCCCGACCGCGCTCCTCTCCCTGGCGGCCTCCGTGGAGAGCGGCTCGCTGCACCCGATCGGGAGGGCGATCCTTGAGCACGCCGCGGGGCTCGGGCTCCGCTGCCCGGCGGGAGTCGGGCTGCAGGGGGTGGCCGGAGGCGGGGTGACCGGGACCGTGGACGGGGCGGAGGTGGCGGTCGGCAGCGCGCGCTTCCTGGCCGAGCTGGGAGTGACCGGGGTTCCCGCGGACCTCGGGCTGCCGGCGGGTGAGCTGGTCGTCTTCGTGGCGCGCTCCGGGGTTTGCCGGGGTGCCCTGGTCCTCCGGGACCGGATGCGCGAGGACGCCCCGGCGCTGGTGGCCTACTTCGGGAGGGCCGGCGTCCGGACCCTGCTTTTGAGCGGCGACCGGCAGGCCTCCGCCGGGGAGGCCGCCGGGGTGCTCGGGATAGGACAGGGGATCGGCGATCTCTCGCCGGCCCGGAAGGCGGATTACCTGGAGGAGCTGCGCCGTGGCGGGGCGACCGTGCTGATGGTGGGGGACGGCATCAACGACGCCCCGGCGCTCTCGGCGGCCGACGTAGGTTGCGCCGTGGCCGGCGGGACCGACATCGCCATCGAGACCTCCGACCTGGTGCTGGTGCGTCCCGACCTGGCGCGGCTCTGCGAGGCGCACCGGATCGCGCGGCGCACCATGGCGGTGGTGCGGCAGAACCTGGCCTGGGCCTTTCTCTACAACACGGTCGGGATTCCGCTCGCCATGACCGGCAGGCTGACCCCGATCTACGCGGCCGGTGCCATGGCGCTCAGCTCCGTCTGCGTGGTCGGCAACTCGTTGAGGCTGGTGGGGTTCAGGCGTGGATAATTCGCTGCTGACACTGATCGTGCTGTCGCTTTTTCTGGGGTGCGGCTGCTGGCTGGTCTTTCTCTGGGCGGTGCAGAGAGGGGAGTTCGACGACGTCGAGCGTCCCAAGCACAGGATGCTCGATGACGACGATGACAAGCCGGACCGGAGCAAAAAACCTTGAAGCCTTTGATTTTTCCTCGACTGGAGCCCGCGCATGATTGAGATCTGGCTCGCCTTTCTGGCAGGCCTCGCCGGCAGTTTCCACTGCATCGGCATGTGCGGCGGGATCGTCGCGGCCCTGGCCATGACCCGGGGGAGCCTCCCCCTCGGCTCGCGCCTCGGGTCCCAGCTCTGCTACAACCTGGGGCGCATCTCCACCTACACGGCCCTGGGCGCGCTGGCGGGACTGATCGGCTCCTCGCTCGACTTCATGGCGCTCAGGTCGTTCTCATCCTGGTTCTTCATCGGGGCAAACCTCTGCGTCATCGCCGTCGGCCTCTGCTCGGCCCTCGGGCTGAGCGCGCTGAACCTCTCGTCGCTGGAGGGGCGCGGCGCGCGGCTTTTCGCCGCGCCGCTCAAGCGCGTCATCTCCAGCGACTCCTCCCTGGCGGCCTTTCCGCTGGGGCTCCTGCTGGGACTGATTCCCTGCGGGCTGGTCTACGCCCCCCTGATGGCCGCCGCGGCCAGCGGCGGCCCGGCGCGGGGGGCGGCGACCATGGCAGCCCTGGGGCTTGGGACCGTTCCGGTCCTGCTGCTCTTCGGGACCGCATCCAGCGCGGTCTCCGGCGCGCTGCGCGCCGCCATGCTACGGGTCGCCGGTCTCGCGGTCGCCCTCATGGGAGCTGCGGGACTCTGGCGCGCGCTGGCCAGGAGCTGCTGCGTCGGGTAGCGCCGCGGTCGTCACCCGGTTGCGCCCCGTTTCCTTGGACTGGTACAGGGCGCGGTCCGCAGCGCCGATCAGCCACTCCGCGTCCCTTTCCGCACCCACCTGCGCCCCCGCGACCCCGATGCTCAGGGTGACCAGATCCGCTGCGTCCGAACCGGGGTGCGGCACCCCCCGGGCGACCACCCTGCTGCGCAGCTTTTCGGCGAGCTGCCCGGCGCTCTCGGGGGACGTGTCCGGCAGGATCACCGCGAACTCCTCGCCACCGTAGCGCGCGGGGAGATCGCCCGCCCGCCTGAAGGTGGCGAGCAGGGTCGCCCCGATCAGCTGCAGGCACTTGTCCCCGGCGACATGCCCGTACTGGTCGTTGTAGCGCTTGAAAAAATCCACGTCGCACATGATGAGCGACAGGAACTGGCGGGTGCGATAGGCGCGCTTGATCTCCGCATCGAGCGTCTCGTTGAAATGCCGGCGGTTCGCCAGGCCGGTCAGCCCATCCTCCCGGGCCAGCCTCTTCAGTTCCAGGTTCTTGCCGGTGAGCTCCCTGCTGTAGGTTTCCAGCAGGTCGCGGCTGCGCTTGAGCTCCAGGTGGTTGCGCACCCTGGCCCTCACGATGGGGGGGCTGATCGGCTTGGTCAGGTAGTCGATGGCGCCGCACTCGAGCCCCCTGGTCTCGTCCTCCTCGGCCCCCATCGCGGTGATGAAGATGACCGGAATGCCCGCGGTCTGCGGGTCGGCCTTCAGCTGCGAGCAGACCTGGTAACCGTCCATTTCCGGCATCATGATGTCCAAAAGGATCAGGTCCGGCATCTCGCGCCGCACCACCCTGAGGCAGTCCCGCCCGTTCTTGGCGAAGAAGACCTCGTAGTCCCCCTGCAGTATCTTGTACAGGATCTCGATGTTCGCCAGGGTGTCATCGACGATCAGGATCTTGTGACGATCCGGCTGCTGCTGCGTCTCTGCAGTCATAGGGCTATCTCCCGGGCCCGGGCGATCTCGTGCAGGATGCCGGAGGCCTCCCGGAAATCCAGCTCCCGCAGGGCGAGGTCGAGCCTCCCCGCCGCCTCCCCGGGGATGAGCGGCCTCAGCTCCTCCCAGACCCCCAGGGCGTTCAGGTTGTCCGCTTCCAGCAGTCCGCCAAGCCTGCCGGACAGCCGGGCGATTTCCGCGGCGTCGAGGGTCGCGGGGTGCGCCGGGGGGGCCTGCGGCGCGGCTGCGCGCTCGGTCTGCGCTTCCAGCAGCAGTACCGAGTCGAACACCTGGTTCAGGCTCGCGGCGAAGGCCTCCCGGGCCCGCTCCAGGGCCGCGCCCCCCAGCCGCAGCGCCGGCTCCAGGAGCCGGGCCGCGCTGCAGAGCTCGCTCGCCCCGAGGTTCCCTCCCACCCCCTTCACGGTATGGACCAGGCGCCGGGCGAGCTCCAGGTCGCCCCGCTCCAGCGCCCCCTGCAGGTTCTCCAAAAGCGTGAGGTTTTCCTCGCGAAAGCTGCGCAGCAGCTTCCTGAGCAGGGGGGCGCTCTCCAGCGTCCCCAGCGCCCGCCGCAGATCGATGCCGGGAAGCCTTTCGGGGAGCCCCTCGGCGCTCACCTCCCGCGCCGTCGCCTCGCCTGAGGGCCCGGCCTCGGGCCCCACCCAGCGCTGCAGGGTGGTGTACAGCTCGGCCACGACGATCGGCTTGTTGATCTGGTCGTTCATGCCGGCCGCCAGGCAGAGCTCGCGCTCGTCGGCCAGGGCGCTCGCCGTCATGGCGATGACCGGCAGCCCCTCCAGCGCCGGGTCGAGCCGCAGGCGGCGGGTCGCCTCCAGGCCGTCCATGACCGGCATGTGCACGTCCATCAGGACCACCTGGAAGCCGGGTCCGGACGAGCCCAAAATCCGGAGCGCCTCGGCGCCGTCGACGGCCTGCACCACCCGCGCCCCCCGGCGCTCCAGGAGCTCCCTGGCCAGCTCCTGGTTGATCGGGTTGTCCTCCACCAGGAGTATCCGTATCCCCGCGAAGCAGTCGGGCGCGGTCGGCGTCCCCGCCGGTTCGACCGCCGGGAACGCCGCGGCGCTCCCCTCCTCCTCGCAGGGGAGCGGGAAGCGGACCGTGAAGCTGAAGGTGCTCCCCCTCCCCTTTTCGCTCGCCACCCGGATCGCCCCGCCCATCGCCTCGACCAGCTGGGCGCTGATGGTGAGCCCGAGCCCCGTCCCGCCGTACCTGCGGGTCGTCGAGGTGTCGGCCTGGGTGAAGGCGCTGAAGAGCCTCTCCTGCTGCTCGGGGGCCATCCCGATGCCGGTGTCGGCGATGCTGAAGCGCAGGGTCGCCTCCCCCTCGTCGCCCCTGGCGAGGGCGACCTCCAGGTCGACCCTTCCGGCCTCGGTGAACTTGATGGCGTTGCTGGTGAGGTTCAAGAGCACCTGCCCCAGGCGCAGCGGGTCACCGACCAGCAGGTCCGGCACCCCCGGCCCGCACGCGACCCTCAGCTCGACGGGCTTCTCCTTGATGGTGGCGGAGGCCACGGCGGACAGGTCGCGCAGCACCACGGCGAGGCTGAAGGGCGCGCTTTCCAGCTCCAGCTTGCCGGCCTCGATCTTGGAGAAGTCGAGGATGTCGTTGATGACCCGAAGCAGCATGTTGGAGGCGCTCTTCGCCTTTTCCAGGTAGTTCTTCTGCGCCGGGCTCAGCTCGGTCTGCTGCAGCAGGTAGAGCATGCCGATGGCGGCGTTGATCGGGGTCCGGATCTCGTGGCTCATGTTGGCCAGGAACTCGCTCTTGGCGCGCGTCGCCGCCTCCGCCGCCGCGGTCGCCTCCCGCAGCTCCTCCTCGCCCCTGCGGCGCGCGGTGATGTCGAAGAAGGTGATCACCGCACCGATCACCTCGCCGTCGCGGCGCTGGGGATAGGCCCAGTATTCGGCGGCGAACGGGCTGCCGTCCTGGCGCCAGAACAGCTCGTCGTCGACGTGGACCCCCTGCTTCCCCTGCAGCACCCCGAGCATCGGGCAGTCCTTTTCCGGGTAGCCGGTCCCGTCGGCGCGGGTGTGGTGCATCAGCCCGTGCATGTGCCTCCCCAGGAGCTCGTCGGGGTGGCCGAACCCGAGCAGCCGCGCGCAGGCGGGGTTGGCGAAGCTGCAATAGCCGGCGCCGTCGATGCCGTAGATCGCCTCGGCGGTCGACTCCAGCAGCAGCCGGATCCGCTCGTCGCTCCGGCTGAGCGCCTCCTGCGCCCACTTGCGCTCCGTGATGTCCTCCTTCACCGCCACGAAGTGCCGGATCTCGCCGCCGGCTCCCATCACCGGGGAGATGGAGGCGGACTCCCAGTAGAGCTCGCCGTTTTTGCGCTTGTTGCGCAGTTCGCCGCGCCAGCCCCGCCCGGAGAGGATGGTGCGCCAGAGCCCCTGGAAGAATTCGGGCGGATGCCAGTCGCTGCGCACCAGGCTCGGGCTGCGCCCGACCGCCTCCTCGGAAAGGTAGCCGGTGACGGCGGTGAAGTTGGGGTTCACGTACTGTATGATCCCTTCCCGGTCCGTGATCATGACCGTCACCGGCATCTGCTCGATGGCGAGCGACAGCTTCTCCAGCGACTCTTCGGCGTACTTGCGCTCGCTGATGTCCCTCAGGGTCTCCATGGCGGCGACCACCCGCCCCTCGGCGTTGCGGATCGGCGCCGCGTCGAAGCAGAGGAAACGCTCCCTGCCGTTCAGGTCCTGGAACCACCCCTCGGCGTACATGCCGTCCGCGTTGAGGGGGCTCCGGCTGCAGTCCGGTTGCCCCCCGGGGGCCGCGCTGGACTCCTCCAGGCTCGCGTCGATGACCAGGTCCGCCAGCACCGGCCTTTTTTCCGGATAGAACGCCTGCCAGGGCTGGTCGCCCCCGAGCAGCAGGTGGGCGGGGCATCCGGTCAGCTCCTCGCAGGCCCTGTTCCAGATGATCACCCGGTGCTCGCGGTCCACCACGAAGGTCGGCACGGAGGAGTTCTGCAGCAGGTTTTCGCTGAACGCCTCCTGCTCCAGGACGGCCGCCTTCTGCCGGTGCGCCTCGCGCACCATCCGGTTGAAGGCGAGCGCGAGGGTCCCGATCTCGTCGCCGGTGCTGATCTCGACCGGCACCAGCTCGTGCTCCTTGCCGGTGATCTCCTCGACGTGCCGGGTGAAATGGACCAGGGGCGCGGTCAGGTGTCGCATGAAAAACCAGGTGACCATGGTCGTGCAGTACAGCGCCGCGAACAGTGCGCTCAGAAAGTACCACTTCGCCTTCTGCAGCGGTGCATAGGCCTCGTACTGCGGGCAGTTGGCCGCGAGTATCCAGTCCGTGTTCTTCAGCCTCTTGAAGGAGCTGATCAGCGGGAGCCCCCGGGAGCTGACCGTCTCGCCGGTCCCCTCGAAACCTTTGATGGCGGCGTCGAACAGCCTGTTCGCCCCGGGGGGGACGTCCAGTTTCAGGATCCTCCCCCGGTCGGGGTGCACCAGGATGGACCGGTTCGTGTTGTAGAGGTACAGGTAGCCGTGCTCCCCGAGCCGGGAGCTCGCCAGCTTCCCCAGGTAGTTGGGTTTCATGAGGTCGAGCGAGCCGCAGAGCATGCCGGCAAGCCCCCCCCGGGCGTCGAGGATCGGCGCGGAGAAGGTGACGACCGGATGCCGGTGGCTGCGGGTCGACAGGAAAGGCTCGGAGACGACCGGCTTCCGGGAGGCGACCGTCCTCTTGAAATAGTCCCGGAAGGAGTAGTCCCTGCCGATCAGTTCCGGCGCCGCGGGATTGGCCGCCAGCAGCCTCCCCCCGGCCGAAAAGAGGTACAGGCCGTTGTCGAAGGTCTCCAGTTCATCGGGCTGCAGCCTGAGAAAGCGGTCGGCCCGCGCCGGGTCCTGCAGGTCGGCCGGCTGGACGATGCCGGCCAGGGCGACCAGCTGCCGCTTGGTCATGAGAATTTTGCTGTCTATCTCGTCAGCCATGAGCTCGACCATGCTGTACTGTTGCCGGGAAATGGTGCTCATGAACTGCTTTTCCAGGTACAGGTAGGCAAAGAGCGCCATGACGGAGAGTATCCCCGCCAGCAGCAGGGAGGTCACCAGGCTCATCTTGGTGGTCAGGTTCAACTTGGACATGTCTCAACCCTTTGGCGGCGTCGGTTTCCGCGCACGACAAGCCGTGCGGCTTGCGCGGGGAGCGGAGCCGGCTCCTGCTGCGGCGCAGCCGGGACCGGGGGACGCTCCTTTTCAACGCATCGGCAGAGAGGGGAATTACTTTAATGATAAGCGGGGCGGGGAGGACCGGGCGAGGCGGGTCGGATCAAGGGAGCTGCGGGGGGCCCGGAGTGCGCGGGATGGCGGCAGCGACGCCGAGGGAGGGTTGCTTTCGGAGCGGGTCCCGGTTCCGAGGCTGCCGCGGCCCTAGCGGAGCCGGGAGGCGCGGACCGCCTCCAGTACCTTCTCGCTCAGGCTGTTCATGTCGAACGGCTTCTGGAGGAAGTTGACGCCGGGGGTCAGCACGCCGTGCTGCGCGATCACGTCGGCGGTATAGCCGGACATGAAGACCATCCCGATGCCGGGGCGCAGCTCCCGGACCGCTGCGGAGAGTTCCACGCCGTTCATCCCCGGCATGATGACGTCGGTCAAAAGGCAGTCGATGCGCAGTTCCGGCCGCCGGCAGAGCTCGAGCGCCTGCAGGGGGGAGGTCGCCGGCAGGACGGAGAAGCCGGCGTTTTCCAGCATCAGCCGGGCCATCTGCCGCACGTTCCCCTCGTCCTCCACCAGCAGCACGGCCCCCTCACCCGCGGCCGCGCCCTGCGCGCTCTCGGCCGGGGCCCCGCCTTCCCGGGCCATGCGCGGGAAGAACAGGGCGAAGGCCGCCCCTCGGCCCGGCTCGCTGAAGACCTTGATGAAGCCGTCGTTCTGGCTCATGATGCCGTACACGGTCGCCAGCCCCAGCCCGGTCCCCTTGCCGACCCCCGTGGTGGTATAAAACGGCTCGAAGATGTGGGCCAGGGTCTGCCGGTCCATCCCCAGGCCGGTGTCGCTGACCGTCAGCTGGACGTACTCCCCGGGCCGGGCCTCGGGGTTGCTGAGGCAGTAGGTCTCGTCCAGCCGCAGGTTTCTGGTCTCGATGCTCAGGGTGCCGCCCGACGGCATGGCGTCGCGCGCGTTGACGGCGAGGTTCATGATGATCTGGTTCACCTGGGAGGGGTCGATCAGCACCGGCCAGACCCCGCCCGGGGTGCTCATCCTGAGCCCGACGTCCTCGCCGATCAGGCGCGCCAGGGTCTTTTCCGTCTGCCGGATCAGCTGGTTCAGGTCCACCTGCCGGGGAGCGATGATCTCGTTGCGCGAGAAGGCCAGGAGCTGCTGGGTGATGTCGCGGGAGTGCTCGGCGGCCCTGATGATCTGCTCCAGGTACTCGTGGAAGGTCTCGCCGTTCACCGCCACCAGGCGGGAGAGCTCGGCGTAGCCCAGGATCACGGTCAGGTTGTTGTTGAAGTCGTGGGCCACCCCTCCGGCCAGCCGCCCCACCGCCTCCATCTTTTGCGCCTGGAGCAGCTGGGCCTCCAGGGAGCGCTGCCGGGTGATGTCGCGGTTCAGCCCGATCATGCGCAGCGCGCGTCCCTGCCCGTCGCGCACGACGATGGAATCGGCCTTCAGGGTCCTGACGGCGCCGTCCGGGGCGACCACCCGGAACTCGGCGTCGAACTCCCCGGCGCCGCTCAGGGCGGCATCGGTGGCCGCCAGGACCCGGTCCCGGTCCTCCGGGTGCAGCCGGTCGCTCCAGACGGCGCGGCCGCCGTCGAAGTCGTCCCGGCTGACGCCGTAGAGCTCGAACATCCGGTCATTCCAGACCAGGGTATTGGTGGCCACGTCCAGGTCCCAGACGCCGAGCCCCCCGGACCTGGTGGCCAGCTCCAGCCGCCGGGAGGCCTCGCGGACCAGCTCCTCGCTGCGCTCGCGCTCGCTGATGTCGCGCGCCAGCCCGAGGAAGAGGCGCTCCCCGTTTTGCAGGTAGCTCCCCAGGCGCACCTCGACCGGGAAGATCGAGCCGTCCTTGCGCCTCTGGCGCCCCCAGAGCGTGCAGTGCCGGCCCGGCTCCAGCTGGTCCCAGGCGCGCTGGATCAGCTCCAGGTCGAGGTCCTGTTCCAGGTCGGACACGCCGAGCTGCAACAGCTCCTCCCGCCCGTAGCCGAGGCTCTCGCAGGCGCGCCGGTTCACGTCGAGGAACCTGCCGTCGCGGCCGTGCACGAAGAAGGCGTCCCCCGCCTGCTCCACCAGGGTGCGGAAGCGCGCCTCGGAGCCGCGCAGCTCCTCCTCGACGCTCCTGCGGTCCGATACGTCGCACACGATGCCGATCACCCCGATGATCTCCCCCTTGGCGTTGTGCAGCGGGGCGAAGGAATCCGTGACCCAGCAGGTC
>Ga0316220_1002849_pt1 | contig 15290 bp, 15 predicted proteins | sample TBH18005metaG_FD_203632 | JGI IMG/M metagenome (GOLD analysis project Ga0316220, IMG submission 203632) | Freshwater microbial communities from Trout Bog Lake, Wisconsin, USA - TBH18005 | ecosystem: Environmental > Aquatic > Freshwater > Lake > Hypolimnion/Profundal zone | place: USA: Wisconsin...
ATAACGAAACCATAAATTCCTTTGGTTTTCAAAATCAAACAGTGAGTCAGCAGTTCTAATAGTTTCATTAAATCCACTACACAAAACGCTACACACCGATATTTAGGAGACGTAAGCTCTTGAAATCCTAGTGGTTTTCTTTGGATGTCTGCTCTCATAACCAGAGAACCTAAACATAGCCTAAAACTAATAAAAAGTAGGTCAGGGAGGGGAATGGTGAGGTTTGGTCAAATAAGCGTTACTTTAAGTAACGCTTGCTAGGTTTAAAAAGTGTGTAGGCAAACTCTACACACTTTCTATGGCAATGGACATAAAGGTCTGTCAGTGGAGCAATTGACCTCCTCCCAATAAATTGGACACCCTAAATTAGAAAAAATCAGCGATATTATCCCTAAGGGGGAGGTCATCAACACTGCCCGATTTTCTGGCTCAGAGCTGACCGGCTTGTGGGAGGGGGTCAGTATCAATATAAGGATTATTTTTAACATGTGACTGTGCATCATGAGTTTTCACTGAAGCGCGTTCCTATAGCTGCAGCGGCAGACCTAGTCTCCACTCCTAGCTTATGAAAGATATGTTCCAAGTGTTTGTTCACTGTCCTGGGGCTCATTCCCAGAATATCAGCGATATCCCGATTGGTTTTACCTTTAGCCACCCACGATAGCACTTCACCTTCGCGATGCGTCAGCGCAGCCTTTTGTAGTCTACTAGCATTTCCATCCCGCTGGTTATGGAGCGCAAGTAAAACCATGGTTTCACCCAGGCCAACCTTACCTAGGTTACGAACGGATATTTTTGGCTTTCCAGGTAGATTGAGATAGTCTTCCGTGCCAGCAAGTAAGTTCGAGAGATTCATACTGGCTCCATCTATCCCAAGTAATTCACGTGCATGTGGTGATTGCCATGCAATTCTGCCCTGGGTATCGATTAGTACCACGCCAAAACCAGCAATATCTACCGCTTCCCTAGTCAGGCGCGCAACGCGGGCATTGCGTATATGCGCTTGTAGGCGCGCAAGTACTTCTTCAACACGTACCGGTTTTACAACGTAGTCCACGCCCCCGCTATCAAAAGCATTCACGATATGCTCAGTTTCGGCCAGTCCGGTCATAAAAATAACAGGTAAATGGGCATAATTTGGATTGGTTTTAATTTGTTGGCAAGTTTCAAAGCCGGATAAGCCCGGCATTATTGCATCTAGTAGTACGGCGTCTACCAGTACTAGTTCTAACTTATCTAAAGCCGATTTACCATCCAGCGCTACCACTACGCTATAACCTGCACTCTCGAGAGATTGATAAAGGTAACCCAAGCTGCTTGGTGAGTCATCCACGAGCATCACGATAGGTCTAATAGGAGGTGATTTTATTTTTTTTTGCATGAATTATTCTTCACCGGTGTCTTTCGTGAGATGAAGAAGTGTTTCAAAATCAAAACGCATCACAATTGCTTTTAATTGACCGACCATGATTTGATGTGAGGGCTCATGTCCCACATATTCATCTAGAGAATCGAGCAATCCCTGAATGTGCCCTATGCGAATCAGTGGAGCAAGTCTCTCTTTTAAGGTATTTGGAATTTCTAATTGAGCTATATCCATGCTTACGCCAAAATTTTTAGGAAAGTCCGTCGCATTGAGGCCCCCCGCAATCCAATTGATATCTAAAAACTGCCCTAGTACCCCGACCAGTTCAGATTCTAAGACGGGTTTTGCAACAAATGCCTGACATTGTGCTTCTTGAATTTTTTTAGGATGATTATCATAAAGATTGGCAGAAATAATAATAATTGGAATTTCGGTATAACCAGATTGCCGAATTGCTTTTGCCGTCTCCCAGCCATTCATATCATCCATAGTGAGATCGAGTAGGATGGCATCTGGTAATTCATTCTGCAGGCTATCTAAACATTCGCTACCGCTTGCAGCTTCCCGGACAATAAAGCCGAGCGGATTGAGTAAGGCGGCAAGCATTTGGCGTTGATCTGGCTGATCATCTACCGCCAATAGCGTTTGTCTTTTGCCAATATAGCCAGTAACTGGCCCAAGTGATGCGGTACTCACTCCTGGATTTTGTGTTGCGGGTAAGTAAAGACGGACTGTAAATGCTGTACCCTTTCCCAATATACTGATCATGTTTAATTCACCACCCATCATGGACGTGAGTAGACCGGTGATGGTTAGTCCGAGTCCGGTACCTGGTTCACCACGTCTGCGAGCGGCACCACCCCGTTCAAAAGGTTGAAAAATACGTTGTTGGTCTTGTGGAGCAATCCCTACTCCAGTATCTTCAATTTTGAATAGCAATACTTGAGCGCGGGCATCGATACTAAAAGTGACTTTGCCATGATCTGTAAATTTAATTGCATTACCAAGTAGATTAATCAGAATCTGCACCAATCTTTTCGCATCCCCTTTGACCCACTCGGGCAGCTTACCTAATGCGACGTAATCAAATTCCAATCCCCTTGTGAGCGCTTGAGGGCGAATGATTCTGACTACCTCTTGGAGTAATAAAGGTAAAGAAATGGCTGCGGTTTCCAGTCTTAAGCGGCCGGATTCGATATGCGCAAGATCAAGTAATTCATCGACGAGTCCTGCCATATGAACACCGCTAGTTTGGACTGTACGCAAAGCTTCACGCTGCTTTTGGTCTAGCTTATCTTCCTTTAGCAAAATCTGTAAATAACCCAAAATACTGTTTAATGGCGTGCGCAACTCATGAGTCATGCCAGCTACATATCGTGTTTTAGCAAGATTTGCACGTTCTGCTTCATTCTTGGCCAACTGAAGTGCCGCATCAGTAAGTTGTAGTGTCTCTACTTCGCGTTGTAATAATCTACTTTGTGCGTTGGACTCTTCCTGCGCTAGTTTCCGACTTTCGCTGATGAGCACGACCCACCAACTACAGACTGCTACAACAAAGATGAGCATAAAGTATATTTTGTAAAAAATATGGATATGCTCACTGAGCTTAAAGTTTTCATCAGATCCTTCTTGGGTAAGTGCTATGCCCATCACCGTTGCCAGAAGCAGTGACAAAGATAAAAAAACAAGTAAAAAACGCCCTAGGCGAGATTTGGATCGCTCAGAAAAGCGATAAGGCAAAATGCGTTTCATCAGGTTAGTGACTTGCTCATCCAAGCTGGAGTTTTCTTTGCATGAATCATGGCAGCGTGAATCTAGTGTGCAGCAAAGTGAACAGATAGAGGCCCCATAGGCAGGGCAGTGCGCCATATCTGGCACTTCAAATTCATTCTCACAGACGCTGCACTGAACAATGGAGTTGTTATTCATGGAGGGCGGCGCGCGGCGCGCTACATACCATTTACTATTCGTCAGCCAAGCAATGGTTGGAGCTGCAATAAAAGAGGCAATTAAGGCGATAAAAGGAGCGAAGGCTTTGGCGATTTCCCCAAACGAGCCAATGTAAGCTAATAGAGCAAGAGCCGCACCAAAAAAGGCCGCTCCCAATCCTACAGGATTAATGTCATAGAGGTAAGCTCTTTTAAATTCAATTCCTTTTGGCGACAGTCCTAACGGCTTATTGATAACCAGATCGGATACGATGGCTCCGATCCAAGCAATAGCGACATTACTATACAGTCCGAGAACTTGCTCTAGTGCGTGGAATACACCCAAGGTCATAAGCAAGGTTGCAATGAGTACATTAAAAACCAGCCATACAATCCGTCCAGGATGACTGTGTGTCAGACGGGCGAAAAAATTAGACCATGCCAAGGAGCCTGCGTAGGCATTGGTGACGTTAATTTTGATTTGCGACAGCACGACAAATAATGCGGTAAATGCGATGACCCAGACTGGGTCATCAAAAACGTAAGAAAATCCAGCCGAATACATCTGCGTGGGCTCAGTCGCAAGAGCGGGGCTTATTTGTTGCTGAAGGACTAAAAATGCCAGAAATCCACCGCCAATCATTTTGAGCATCCCAGGTATGATCCAGCCCGGTCCTGCAATGATGACGGCAACCCACCATTTTATTTGGTTCCTTTTAGTTTTTTTGGGAAGAAAGCGCAGGTAATCGACTTGCTCACCGATTTGGACAACCAATGAGCAGGCTACAGTAAATGCCGCTCCAAACATCAACCAGCTGAACTCGCTGCTACCCGAAATATTGCCGCTCAGCCCCATAAAATTGGTAAATGCTGAAGGTTCTTTGATGGCAATGGCGATGTAAGGGCACACCAGCAAAACGATCCAAAGCCCTTGTGTCCACACTTGAAGTTTCGAGATCAGCGTGATACCTCGTAATACCAAAGGGATGATGACAAGCGCACTGATGATGTAACACCAGAGAATCGGCCAGTCCAAATAGAGCTTCAAAGCAAGCGCCATAATGGCAGCCTCTAAAGCGAAAAAAATAAAAGTAAAGGCTGCGTAGATCAGTGAAGTAATCGTGGAGCCTACATAGCCAAAGCCGGCACCACGGGTCAGCAGATCAATATCAACACCATATCTAGCTGCATAGTAACTAATCGGCAAACCAGTCAGAAATACAACAAGAGCAACCGCCAAAATCGCCCAAAGGGCATTCGTGAACCCGTAATTGAGCGCCATAACCGCCCCGATCGCTTCAAGAGCCAGAAAAGAAATGCCACCTAAAGCAGTATTTGCTATGCGCCATTCCGACCATTTACGAAAAGAGTTTGGTGTATAGCGTAGCGCATAATCTTCGAGGGATTCGTTAGCGACCCAAGAATTGTATTCACGTCGCATCCGGACAATTTTTTGATTGGCTTGTATCACAAAAAGGTTTTCATATCCTTGTCAACTCGATCATGAGCAAAAGCACACAGCTTCTAATAAACCATGCATTTTTTCAGAAAATTCGTTCAAAAGTTAGTATATATAAGCTTTAATGCTACGTCTTAAGGGTTTGCGTATACGTCAATTGACGTATTTGGTATACGGCGCTGTCGACGCAGAATGATCTCAAGAAAAGTTTACCGATCATTTAATCCAAAGGAGCGCATGTTATGAAGAAGCCTAAGTTCGAGTTTCAGCCCAATGCCGATCGTCGGCAAGTACTACAGGGTATTGTAGGTTTGGCAATAGCAGCAGCCACGATGCGCGCAGGCGCTCAAAAATTGCCAACTTCTCAAGTAAACACCACTAAGTTAGCCGTTACTGATACTGAGGTAACCGTTGGTCAGCTGCATTCATCCACTGGCACTATGGCTATTTCTGAAACGGGTTCGATTCAGGCGGAACAGCTTGCAATTGACCAGATTAACGCAATGGGTGGTGTATTAGGTCGTCAAATTAAGGTAATCAAAGAGGATGGCGCTTCGGATTGGCCAACTTTTGCGGAGAAAGCAAAGAAACTACTAGTCAGTGATCACGTTGCTACAGTATTTGGTTGCTGGACATCAGCCTCGCGTAAGGCGGTATTACCCATTTTCGAAAAAGAAAATGGCATGCTTTATTACCCAACCTTTTATGAGGGCTTGGAGCAAAGTAAGAACGTGATTTACACCGGCCAGGAAGCGACGCAACAGATTTTGTGGGGCTTGGATTGGGCGTCGAAAGAAAAGGGCACCAAATCATATTTCTTAGTGGGATCAGACTACATCTGGCCACGCACTTCGATGAAGATTGCCCGTAAGCACATTGAGGGCGTTCTGAAGCAAAAAGTGGTTGGCGAAGAATATTACCCATTAGGTAATACAAACTTTAATTCATTAATCAACAAAATTAAGGCTGCTAAGCCAGACCTTATTTACGCAGCGGTAGTGGGCGGCAGTAACGTTGCTTTCTACAAGCAGCTCAAAGCAGCTGGCATTACAGCTGATAAACAGAATTTGTTAACAATTTCCGTAACTGAGGATGAATTGCTCGGAATTGGTGGTGAAAATACTGCTGGCTTCTATTCTTGCATGAAGTATTTCCAGTCTTTAGATAATGAAAACAATAAGAAATTTGTTGCTGCGTTCAAAGCGAAATATGGTCCCAAATCAGTGATTGGCGATGTGACTCAGGCGGCTTATCTAGGTCCTTGGCTCTGGAAGTTTGCGGTTGAAAAAGCAGGTAGCTTTGATGTGGACAAAATTGCAGCAGCTTCTGCAGGGATTGAATTCAAGGGTGCACCTGAGGGTTACGTGAAAATTGCTGATAACCATCACCTTTACAGTAAGGCGCGTATTGGCCAGATGTTACCAGACGGTCAGTTCAAAGTGGTTGCCGAGTCTCCAGGGTTAATTAAACCCGATCCATTCCCCAAGGGCTATCAGTAAGTGGTTATTAGTCAACGTTGAATCAAGGAATCGAGATGGAACTACCTGAAATGCTCAATATTGGCCTGATGCAAGGTTTTGCAGGTTTGAGCTTGTTTGCTGTCCTATTATTAATGGGGCTTGGACTAGCAATCATTTTTGGTCAAATGGGGGTCATCAATATGGCTCAAGGTGAGTTCATGGCGATTGGTGCTTACACTGTCTACCTTGGTTCAACGTTAACGGAAAAGTATGCACCTGGCTTAATTGATTACTACTTTCCGTTTGCCATCGTTGCTGCTTTTGCGTTTGCTTTTATTGGTGGTTGGATTACTGAATGGGCGCTGATTCGACATTTGTATAAGCGCCCATTAGATACGCTACTGGCTACTTGGGGTCTGAGTTTAGGACTCCAGCAGGTATTCAGAACGTTTATTAGCCCTAAAGAAGTCAGCCCAACCTTACCAGACTGGTTGATGGGATCTTGGGCACCACACGAGGGACTCGATATTCCAATTAATGGCATGTTTGTCATGGTGTTAACCTTTTTTGTGACTGCCGGGGTGATGCTCGCTTTATATAAAAGTAGGTGGGGTTTGCGAGTCCGTGCAACAGTCAGCAACCGACCCATGGCAAATGCCACCGGTATTAATACTAAGAAAACGGATCAACTCACATTTGCTATAGGTTGTGGCATTGCTGGGATTGCGGGTGCTGCATTTACTACCATTGGATCAACCGGCCCCACCTCAGGATCGCTCTACATTGTGGACGCATTCCTGGTAGTCACTTTTGGGGGTACAGCAAGTTTACTAGGCACAGCGCTCTCTGCCTTCCTGATTGCCCAGACCCAATCTATTAGTGAGTTTTTCATGACGGGATCAATGGCGAAGGTATTTACGCTCTCAGTCATTGTGATGGTTTTGATGCTGCGCCCTCAAGGATTATTTGCCTCGAAGATTCGACGCTAATGTTTAACTCGTCTATCGGAGCTCATTAACATGCAATCCATTAAAAATTTACTCAAGCAACCGAATGTATTGAGCATTGCAATACTCGCTTTGATTTTGTTAGTCGTTTTTCCAGCGCTCTTAGATAATTTTCGACTCAATCTAGTTGGTAAATATCTAACCTATGCTTTTGTTGCCATAGGCCTGGTAGTCTTATGGGGCTGGGGCGGAATTTTGAGTCTAGGTCAGGGAGTATTTTTTGGTCTGGGTGGTTACTGCATGGCGATGTTTCTAAAGCTAGAGGCCTCAGATCCCATCACTACCAAAATTCAATCAACGCCAGGCATTCCAGACTTTATGGATTGGAATCAGCTCACGGAGTTACCTATTTGGTGGCTACCATTCAAAAGTCTGCCTTTATCTTTAATCTTTGTGATTGCAGTACCAACCCTTTTGGCATTCATTATTAGTTATGCCATGTTTAAAAGACGTGTTGGTGGTGTTTACTTCGCCATCATCACTCAGGCAGTTGCGTTAATCATGACCACTCTGATTATTGGCCTGCAAGGCTACACCGGCGGCGTGAACGGCATGACTGATCTGAAAACGATGAATGGTTGGGATACCCGCACAGATGAGGCAAAAATTATCTTGTATTACGCCTGTTGCGTAACCTTATTACTCTGCGTCATCGCGGGAACTTATATCCAGCGTAGTAAATTCGGCACTCTCTTGCTAGCAATGCGCGACAAAGAGGACCGCGTCCGATTTTCTGGGTATGACGTATCTATGTTTAAAGTTACTGCATTTTGTATAGCTGCAGGCGTTTCTGGAATTGGCGGCGCTTTCTTTGCCTTGCAAGTGGGCTTTATGTCGCCATCATTTGTTGGCATCGTACCGTCGATTGAGTTGGTGATTCTTTGCGCAGTAGGAGGCCGACTCAGTTTAGTAGGAGCTGTATATGGGGCATTACTGGTGAATGCGAGCAAAACTCTATTCTCCGAAAGCTTTCCTGATTTATGGCTTTTCTTGATGGCGGCTCTTTTCATTGGTGTAACGATCGCCTTTCCCTACGGCTTGGCTGGACTATTCGAGTCCCATATCAAGCCCTGGTGGAGGCTCAAATCCGCAGACCGTCAGAAGAATCAAGAGCATGAATTGGACTTAGAGAGTCAAGTGGATCATGAAATATCACATGCAGTCGATGCCGATTTTCCCTCAGCTATGGCAGTGCAGTCGAAAACCGACGAAGCAGAGTTATTAATTAGAAGGAAGGCGTCATGATTGAAAAAAAAGAGTTTATTTTGACGATTGAGGATCTGACGGTCTCGTTTGATGGCTTCAAGGCAATTGATAGCTTAAATTTTTACATAGATAAAAATGAATTGCGTGTGATTATTGGGCCGAATGGTGCCGGTAAGACAACCTTATTAGACATTATTTGCGGTAAGACACGTGCCACGGCAGGAAGCATCCAATTTAAAAATGAAGAGATGACAGTATTGCCTGAGTATTTAAGGGTGAGAAAGGGTATTGGTCGAAAATTTCAAACACCATCTATTTATGAAAATCTGTCAGTATTTCAAAATCTAGAAGTGTCTTATCCAAAAGGCCGTTCCGTATTTGGTGCCGTAGCCTTTAAGTGTGATGAAGAAGTTAAAGCAAAGGTTGATTCCATAGCCCATGAAATTGGATTAATAGACATGCTTCAAACTGAGGCAGCCTTATTGTCACATGGTCAAAAACAGTGGCTTGAAATTGGTATGTTGCTGATGCAGGAACCTGAACTACTTATGCTTGATGAGCCAATCGCAGGAATGAGTGTGCGGGAGCGTGAACTCACTGCCGATTTGCTGAAACGCATTTCTAGCAATCGTTCAGTCATTGTCATTGAACATGATATGGAATTCGTTAAACAGATTGCGCACAAAGTAAATGTGATGCACCAGGGCAGGATCATCGCGGAGGGTTCCATGGACAAAGTCCAAAACGATCCAACGGTAATTGAAGTTTATCTCGGACACTAGGAGGTTGAATATGTTGAGCGTTAGAGATCTTCACGTTGCTTACGGACAAAGCGAAGCCTTACATGGGATTAATCTCAAGGCAACGAAACAAGAAACTGTTGCCGTCATGGGTCGCAATGGCATGGGCAAGACAACCTTCTTCAAAAGTTTGATTGGATTATTGCCGGTCAAAAGTGGCTCGATTGGTGTAGATGGACAAGATATCACTGGCGACGAAAGCTATCAGCGTGTCGCAAAGGGCATTGCTTACGTTCCTCAAGGCAGGATGATTTTCCCCACGCTAACAGTCGAAGAAAATATTCAGACCGGTCTTGAGAATGCTCAAGATAAGGTAATTCCTGATGAAATTTATACGTTATTTCCAGTTTTGTGGGAAATGCGTCGCCGCAAGGGAGGAAACCTATCTGGTGGTCAACAGCAGCAACTTGCAATTTCTCGTGCCTTAGTGACTAACCCAAAAGTGTTACTGCTTGATGAGCCAACTGAGGGGATTCAGCCGTCAATTATCAAAGATATTGCTAGAGCATTAAATGAAATTCGTCGTATACGAGGTATCACCATCATCGTTTCTGAGCAGGTGTTAAGTTTTGCGCTGGATGTTGCGGATCGAATCCTGGTGATGGAGGGTGGTCATCTCGTCTATGAGACCACTCGTGAGGAGACGGATATTAATCGTATTAAAAATTATTTATCTGTATAAAGCCGTTCGCAGTTTCATTATCAATCAAGACTTTCAACCCCGTTCATAAATTCAAAGAGGAAAACCATGGCCGAAACACTCATCTCAGTTGATCTCAAAGCGTCTCCTTACGATAATCCTAAGATCCATAATCGCTGGCATCCAGACATTCCAATGGCTTGCTGGGTCAAGCCAGGAGATGAATTCATTCTGGAAACGTTTGACTGGACTGGCGGCTATATTAAGAATAACGACAGCGCCGATGATGTGCGTGATATTGATTTGACAACGGTTCACTTTTTGTCGGGCCCAGTTGGCGTCAAGGGCGCTGAGCCTGGTGATCTACTGGTCGTTGACTTATTAGATATTGGCGCTAAAGACGATAGCTTATGGGGTTTTAATGGCTTTTTCAGTAAGCAAAATGGCGGTGGTTTTTTGACAGAGCATTTCCCACATGCGCAGAAATCGATTTGGGATTTTCACGGCATGTTCACATCGAGTCGACACATTCCCAATGTGAAATTCACCGGCCTTATTCATCCCGGCTTAATCGGCTGTTTACCTGACCAAAAAATGTTGGATATGTGGAATGAGCGCGAGATCGACTTTATTGCTACAGATCCTGATCGCGTGCCTGCTCTTGCTTGCCCACCTTTTTCCAAAACAGCGCACGCAGGTCAGGCCACCGGTGATGTGAAGGCTAAAATCGCTGCTGAGGGCGCACGTACCGTTCCACCACGTGAGCACGGTGGTAACTGCGACATCAAAGATTTATCGCGCGGTTCGAAAATTTTCTTCCCAGTCTATGTTGATGGCGCTGGTTTGTCGGTAGGTGATCTGCATTTTAGCCAAGGTGATGGTGAGATTACATTCTGTGGTGCCATTGAGATGGCTGGTTGGGTCCATATGAAGGTGGAGATTATCAAAGGCGGTATGGCTAAATATGGCATCAAAAACCCAATATTTAAACCTAGTCCCATTACCCCACACTACAACGATTATCTGATTTTTGAAGGTATTTCAGTTGATGAGTACGGTAAGCAGCATTATCTGGATGTTCATGTAGCCTATCGCCAGGCTTGCTTGAATGCGATTGAATATATGACTAAGTTTGGTTACTCGCGCGCTCAAGCCTATTCAATTCTTGGAACGGCTCCAGTTCAAGGTCATATTAGTGGTGTAGTGGATATTCCGAACGCGTGCGCCACATTATGGCTTCCAACGCAGATCTTTGATTTTGATATCAATCCCAATGCAAGCGGCCCCACTAAGCTGGTGACGCCAGGAATGGATATGCCTTTATCGCTGGATCTTTGATTGAAATAAAGCAAGTTTGAGGAGTGCTATATGCCTATTTATGATTACGACTGTTTATCCTGCGGACCGTTTGATGCCTTGCGTCAAATGAGTCAACGGGATGAGGCGCTGGAATGTCCTGACTGTGGAGCGCTTAGTGCCCGTGTGCTTACTTTCAGCTTCCATCTTGCACTTGTTGACAGTGATACTCGACGCGCAATCGAAGGAAATGAGCGTGCCGCTCATGCGCCTATGATGTCTAGGGATTATGACTCCTCTTATAAGAGGCTCAAACATCCCTCCGGTTGCGGTTGTTGTTCAACTAAGAGTGGCAAAAGAAGTGCCACTCAAACTTTTGCAAATGGCAATAAAACATTTGTGGGTAAGCGCCCGTGGATGATAAGTCACTGATGTTAAGAGCAATGTTTATGAATGTAATATTTCCAGATCTAATAATAAGAGGAGAGGTGATCGAGCCGGCGCGCTTCTAGTTTAAAGTGGATACTCATTCCACTTAGATGGCCTCCCCATATGTTTTTGGCTCCAGACAACGCAGTAAAGCAGCTATTTAGGTCTCTAAGTCCTAGTTGGCTGGCTAAACTGAGCCTGTCTTATGAGCGCACCGCAATTGGCACTGTACTCAAGAAAAGTTTGCATGAGGGGCCGCTACGGGTTCAAAAAGCTTTATATCCTGAAGGTGATGGTATTTGCCACACGGTCATCATTCACCCGCCAGCAGGCATCGCAGGTGGCGATATCTTAGATATCCAGGTTGCTGTTGGCAAACGCAGTCATGTGGTCCTATCCACTCCAAGCGCCACTAAATGGTACAAATCTTTTAAAAATCCTGCTACCCAAAATATTCAATTTGAGCTGGGTGAGAATGCAAAGTTAGATTGGCTCCCTCAAGAGAATCTTTTTTTCAAGGGGGCAAACTCTAATGTTATTACCAAGCTGAGTCTTTCATCGAATGCTTCATTTATTGGTTGGGATTCCCTGATGTTAGGCCGCCATGCATCTGGTGAGGAATGGTCTAGTGGCCACATTCATATGCTCAACGAAATAAGGCGCGATGGAAAGTTGATTTGGATCGAGAATGGACATATAGATGCAGAAGATCAATTCTCCAGATCTTTACCTCAACTAGGTTCTTGGCGGATTGTGGGAAAGTCCAACAGGGGTTGCCGAAACATCCGCTAAGAATTGATTTCACCCGATAAAAATACATAAATTTAGTAAAAATGATCTTTGGTCTGAAATGGCTTGACGCTGTTTAACTTGCCTGGCAATTAATATGATGAAGGCATAGTCCAGGGAGTTGTGAAAGCAACACAAACCGGAATCCTTTGGTCCCAGGTTCAAGTCCTGGTGGGCCCACCAGAAAACAAGCCCTCATCAGCAATGATGGGGGTTTTGTCTTTTAGGCGTTACTTTAAGTAACGCTTGTGAGATTAAAAAAGTGTGTAGGCAGCACTACACAATTTCAAGAGTGAGCAAAATAACTGCGGCTCCCATGCAGAGTAATGCCAACATGAAAACCTTATCAGCAATATCTTCAAAGTAGATTTTCTTGGAATTACTTCGAATAGATAAGTATGAAAAGATGGAGCTTGCTAGAAAGATGAGGGCATCAAGAGCTAAGAGATCATCGACCCAGTAAGCCATTCCTCTATTGGTCTGGGTTAGTTTGACAATGCTGATAACGGTCATGCATACCCCCAGCATTGCGCCTGAAGTCGGCAGAATATGACCACTTAGATTGTTGGGGTTACGCATTTATTGATGAATATAGCCAGGCAAAGTCCCTGACCCAGAGTTTTGGTTGGGCTGCGGTGAGCCGCCAAGATCAGGCAAGTTGTACTGTGGTTGGCTGGGAGTCAACCTTTTTGGGCTTGCATTAATAAAAGTTGGCACCTTGCTATCAAAGAGTGCCTTTTGCTCAGCGCTCAATAATTTGTAAAGTGGTTTAGCGGCTTCATCAACTTCTTTGAGGCTGGTATATCGATTTTTGGCATCTTCAGCAGATTGGCTGAGATATTTCACTCCATCAACAGTGGTGGGAGTTTCGTTGTTTAATCTGGCCCTCTCTTTGGCAACATCACTGGCATAGAGTCTTACCTTGCTTGAAAAATTAGCCCAAGCCTTACTTTGTTCGGGGGTTGGCTTAAGACTCTCTTCAAGCTTAGATAAGCCGGTTTCTATTTGCTCATAAGTCAGCAAATGTGATCCGGGAGCAGGGATAGCAATATGGCTATTTGCCGATGTGCTGGAAGAATCGGGATTAGAGGCATTGCGCCCGGCGCCTCTGCGCATTCCAGGCATTCCTGGGATTCCAGAGCCTTGTGATCCACCCCATTGTGCATAAGACTCTTGAATAGGCAAAATTGCGATTAAAACTAGAAAACTCAAGATAATTGAGCGTGATGTCATGAAAACTTGGGTCATTTTTTCTTAACTAAATGTGTTTAACTATTATTAGACGGTGAATTTGGCAAAAACTTACTCTAAAAATGAAAATAATTATTTTGTCCTAGTCGTAAGTTTTTGGTGGGCCCTTGCGTCTAAATAATAACTATAACAAGGAGAAGTCAATGAAAAGAACGATGCAAGGCTTGATTATGTCCAGTATTTTGATGGTAAGCGCCATCAGCATAGCCAGCGCAGCCTTACCTGAGCCACAAGACCCCCAGGTAGTTGCTAATATGAGCTTTGAGCAACGTCTGCAGATGTCTAAAGATTTGCGAGAGCAGTTTAAACAGGCTACGCCTGAAGAGCGACGTGAGTATCGTCAAAAGCTGCATGCCAAATTTAAGGCATTAAGTCCGGAAGAGCGCAAAGCATTAAGAGAGAAAATGCATGCCCAGTGGAAGGCTTTAAGCCCCGAGCAAAAGAAAGAGTTAAGGGATAACCGCAAAGCCATGATTGCTGCTATGACTCCTGAAGAGCGCGCTGAGATGAAAAAAGAGCGTGAAGAATGGATGAAGGCGCATCCTCATGAGAAAGAACATTGGAATAAGCCAATGACGAATTAAGGATTAGTTTGAGTTTATTTTTGAATAAGCAACACCGTATTGAACAGGCTTTATTAAAGAGTGCAGTAGCAGGAAATTCTCAGGCATCAAAAGAAGTGATTCGCTTGCTGAGTTCTCCCGCTTACTCTTTAGCCTGGAAGATGCTTGGCAAAAAAGAAGATGCTGAAGATGTCGTGCAAGAAGCCTTTATCCGACTTTGGAAAAGCGCAGATGCGTTTTCGGGTAAGTCAGGGTTAACTACTTACTTTTACACAATCGTGAGTCATCTTTGCTTAGATAGGATCAAAAGTATTAATAAAGGCTTTTTTGAGGAATTTGATGAATTTGAGCATCACCCAATGCAGGAGATTGAGTGGAATAACGCAAAGAGCTTCGACGCGGAAAGTGTTCAAAAGGCATTGAATGCATTAAGTAGTAAACAAAGAATGGCGATGTTGATGTGGGCTTATCAGGATCTAACCGCAGAACAAATTGGTGATGCCTTAGGGATGAATAAAAACAGCGTTGATCAGTTGCTATATCGAGCTAAGTTAAAACTAAAGGCAGAATTGGAAAAAGGTGAATCTCATGCGATCAAATGATAAAAAGCATTTAAAGCGGGCGTTGGATCAAATCAAGGTTCAAGGAATGCCTACTGATTTTGAACAACGCATTTACCAAGATTGGCAAAGAACGGTCTCCAATGTGGAGCAGCCAACCTATCGAATCTCTGAGGCTTTAGCTCTCGCTAGATTGCATCCTAAAATTGTTGGATTAATTGCAGTAGTGGTTATCACAGCCTCGGTATTACTAGGTCAACATCTCTTGACATCTCAGGATGAAGAATTACATCGAATTGATGCCCTCTCTGAACTCAGTTTATCAACCTTGTAATGGGAATATATGAGCTTGCTGAAATATTTTTTTATATCGATGCTGCTAGGCTTGACAGCATGTGGCTCTTCTCAGGTAGCTATGACAATGGATTCTTTGCGACTAATTAGCTCATCTGATAGCCCTCAAGAAGTGATGAATTTTGCGAACAATAATTGCAAAAAAGATCTTTACCAAGGAGCAAGTTTTATTTCAAAGTCGG
>Ga0316220_1002865_pt1 | contig 15243 bp, 10 predicted proteins | sample TBH18005metaG_FD_203632 | JGI IMG/M metagenome (GOLD analysis project Ga0316220, IMG submission 203632) | Freshwater microbial communities from Trout Bog Lake, Wisconsin, USA - TBH18005 | ecosystem: Environmental > Aquatic > Freshwater > Lake > Hypolimnion/Profundal zone | place: USA: Wisconsin...
AGCGGTTTGAAGGCGCGGCTCACTGCTCGCTCGGCGGCGGGACGGTCGGCACCGGCGAACCCAGCGGCGGGCCGCCCGGCGAACCGGGACCGCGGCCCTGCGAATTGCTCCACGGGACATTGTGCTGGATCGTGTATTTGGTGATGCCGGCCGGCGTGACGCCCGAAGCATAGACGACGCCATTCTTGTCTGCCGTCACGCCTTCTGGGCTGGAGGTGCCGCGCATGGCGTTGTCGGCCGAAGGCTGTCCCCAGGGATCGGGAATGAAGGCGGTGACGATGCCGGTCTCGGCACTGCCGATATGGATGCCGCGCAGGAACCCCGAGCCGGGGCCCGAGCCGGAATCCGAAACATAGAGGATGTCGTTCTTGTCGACATAAACGCCGGTGGCACGGCCGAACTGCGGCCACTTGTGCAGCAGCTTGCCGCTCGGATCGAAGACATCGACGCGGCCCATGGAGCGGTTGGCCGAAAAGATGTTGCCATGGCTGTCCATGGCGATGCCATGGCTGCAGTCCAGGCCGCGCGTACCGGCCTCGCAGGCCCATTCACGCAGATACTTGCCGTTCTTGTCGAACACGACGATGCGGTTGTTGGCCGGCTGTGTGTCATGCACATCGGAGACGAAGACCTCGCCGGTGACAGGCGAAGTCACCACATCGGACGGCTGGCTGAGATGGGTCTGGTCCTTGCCATAGACGCCCGGGGTGCCGATGCGCAGCAGCAGCTTGCCCTGCGGCGAGAACTTCAACACCTGCGCGCCTGCCGGGTTCTTGACCGAGCCCGGGGCAGGATTGGGGAAGTTGCCGCGACCGGCGCGGGCGGCGTTGTCGATATTGGACTGCAGATCGGTGACCCAGACATTGCCGTCCTTGTCGATGTGCAGGCCGTGCGGATAGCTGATCATGTCGGCGCCGAGCTGGGCGGTGATCTTGCCGGCGGCGTTGAAGCGGATCACCGGATTGACATGGCTGTCGGCGCACAGATCCCAGCCACCGCAACGCTCGGCGATCCAGACCGAAGTGCCGTCCTTGTCGATGTCAATGGCGCTGGCGCCGCCCAGGAAGCGGCCCGCGGGCATGGTGTACCAGGCGGTGTTGACGGCATAGGGATTGACCAAGGCGCGGTCGCCGTCAGTGCGCTTGCTTTCAGCCGCCGGGCCGCCGCGGCCTGCGCGTCCACCGCCTGCCGGAGCGGCAGCGCCCGCCACAGGGGCACCCGCCGGCGCCGGCTGGGCCAGGCTGACGGCCATTGGCACAGCCATGGCCAGCGCCGTGGCAGCCAGCAGGATACGGGTATGACGCAGTGCAACCATGAATTCCTCCCAGAGGCGGCCCGCTATGTCCGTTCCGCGCAAGGCATGGAACGCTGCAAACCTGCCTGATCCGACCCGGGGGCATGGCGACTGCCATTTCCAGGGCTTGAGGAATCCTTAGGAACCACCTCCTCCCCTGTAAATTGACGTGCCCCTCCCTCTGGCTCAAACTCTCTCAACCAGTGAGAGAGTTTGGCGAGCCGGCTTTGAGTTTGTGTCGGCCTCTCTTCAGGGTCCGGCCCGCACGCGGAGAGTTGTTTCATGAGTCAGCCGAACAAGATCAAGGTCGCCATCATCGGATCGGGCAATATCGGCACCGACCTGATGATCAAGGTCATGCGTACCTCCGATGTGCTGGAAATGGGCGCTTTTGTGGGCATCGACCCGGAAAGCGACGGCCTGAAGCGCGCCGCGCGGCTGGGCGTGGCCACCACCCATGACGGTATCGACGGGCTGACGAAAATGGCGGTGTGGCCGGAAATCGGCATCGTCTTTGACGCCACCAGCGCCGGCGCCCACAAGAAGAACAGCGAAATCTGCAACGCCGCCGGCAAGGTGATGATCGACCTCACCCCAGCCGCCATCGGCCCCTATGTCATTCCGCCGGTGAACGGCGACGACCATCTCGACCAGATGAACGTCAACATGGTGACCTGCGGCGGCCAGGCGACCATTCCGATCGTGGCGGCTGTGTCCCAGGTGGCGCGTGTCCATTATGGCGAGATCGTCGCCTCGATTTCGTCCAAGTCTGCCGGTCCTGGCACCCGCGCCAATATAGACGAATTCACCGAGACCACCTCGCGCGGCATCGAACTGGTGGGCGGCGCCGAGAAAGGCAAGGCCATCATCGTCCTCAACCCCGCCGAGCCGCCCATGATCATGCGCGACACGGTCTTCACGCTTTCCTCCGGCAGCAACGAAGCTGCGATCGAGGCGTCCATCGAGGCGATGGTGAAGAAGGTGCAGTCCTATGTGCCGGGCTACCGCCTGAAGCAGAAGGTGCAGTTCGAGCGCTTCGGCGCCAACAATCCCGTCGTCATTCCGGGCCTGGGCAGCTTTGAAGGCTTGAAAACCAGCGTTTTCCTGGAAGTGGAGGGCGCAGCGCACTATCTGCCCGCCTATGCCGGCAACCTCGACATCATGACCTCGGCGGGATTGAAGACCGCCGAGAAGATCGCCCAGCGCAAGCTCCTGAAGCAGGCCGCCTGAACATGCCGAAATTCAACGTCGAAACCGACAAGCTCTACATCCAGGACGTGACCCTGCGCGATGGCATGCATGCCATCCGTCACAAATATTCCGTGCAGCATGTGATCGACATCGCCCGGGCGTTGGACGATGCCGGCGTCGACGCCATCGAGATCGCCCATGGCGACGGGCTCAACGGCTCATCCTTCAATTACGGCTTCGGCGCCCATACCGACTGGGAATGGATCGAAGCGGTCGGCAAGACCGTGAAGAAGGCGAAGCTGACCACGCTGCTGCTGCCGGGCATCGGCACCGTGGAAGACCTCCACCACGCCCACGACCTGGGCGTCACCTCGGTGCGCATCGCCACCCATTGCACCGAAGCCGACATCGCCAAGCAGCATATCGGCTTCGCCAAGAAGATCGGGATGGACGTTTCCGGCTTTCTGATGATGAGCCACATGATCGAGCCCGAGCCCTTGGCGCAGCAGGCCAAGCTGATGGAGGATTACGGCGCTGACTGCGTCTATGTCACCGACAGCGGCGGCGCGCTGGACATGGATGGCTACAAGGCCCGTCTGGAAGCCTATGACCGCGCGCTGCGCCCGCAGACCCAGCGCGGCATCCACGCCCATCACAATCTTTCGCTGGGCGTCGCCAACTCCATCGTCGGCGCCCAGGGCGGCGCCGTGCGCATCGATGCCAGCCTGGCCGGCATGGGCGCGGGCGCCGGCAACGCGCCGCTGGAAGTCTTCATCGCCGCCGCCAACCGCAAGGGCTGGCATCATGGTTGCGACCTCTTCAAGCTGATGGATGCCGCCGAAGATTTGGTGCGGCCGCTGCAGGACCGCCCGGTGCGGGTGGACCGCGAGACCCTCAGCCTCGGTTATGCCGGAGTCTATTCCTCGTTTCTGCGCCATGCCGAGAAGGCGAGTCACGATTACGGCGTCGATACCCGCGCCATCCTGGTCGAGCTGGGCCGCCGCCGCATGGTCGGCGGGCAGGAAGACATGATCACCGACGTAGCATTGGATATGTTGAAACAAGCATAAGAAAATAAAAAGTCCTGGGAGAGAAAGAATTGGCGACACCGAAGAATCAGTCCGTCCTCAAAGCCTTCACGATGCTGAAATCGTTTCGCCATCCAGACGAATGGGTGACGAGCAGCGAGCTTAGCCGCCGTGCCGGGCTGCCGGAGGCCTCGGGCTATCGCCTGATCCAGACGCTGGAAGAGATCGGCGCCGTTGTGCGCGGCGAACGCGGCCGCTACCGGCCCGGCCTGCTTCTGGTATCGCTGTCGCAGAACGTCGCCATCGACGAATGCCTGCGTGAGGCGGCCCGTGAGATCATGGCGGCGCTGACCCAGAAGCTGAACGTCACCGCCCATCTGGGCATCCTAGAAGGCGGCATGGTCACCTATGTCGCCAAGTTCGACACCCCCACCTCCATGGTCGCGCACACGCGGCCCGGGGCGCAGCTGGAGCCCTATAGTTCCGGCCTGGGCAAGGTGCTGCTGTCGGCGCTGCCGCAGGGCGAGCTGGACAATTTCATCATGGAAGGCGACCTGGTGGCGTTGACGCCGCACACCATCACCGACCGCGCCGCCCTGCTGGCGGAGCTGGAGACGGTGCGCCGCAAGGGCTTCGCCATCGACGACCGCGAGTCGCGGCTGGACCTGAGCTGCGTTGCCGTGCCGATCCGCGACAATGAAGGACGCATCATCGCCGCCATGTCGGCGTCGGAGCGCTATGAGGACATGACCCCGGCGCGGCAGAACGAATTGCGCATGGCACTGTTCGAGGCCGCCGCCGCCCTGCAGCGCAAGATGTACCCGGAAAGCTCCACCCTCGATGCCCGCCGCGCCCAGGCACGGCAGGCGTCGCTGGCGCGGAGCGCGTGAAGAAGAAGCGACTGCGCGCTCGTGCTTCGTCCCTCGGCAAGAGAGGCTGAGCATGATGCGCTGTCGCTACGGACCGCTCGCCTGCGGCGAACCGTTCCTCACCCACTGTTCCTGAGCCCCGCCGCCACGCCGTTGATCGACATGTGGATGCCCTGATGAACCTCTTCGCCGGTGTCGCCGGCGCGGCGGCGGCGCAGCAGGTCGACCTGCAGGTGGTTGAGCGCATCGACATACGGCAGGCGGCGGCTGATCGATTCCGCCAGGCGGGGATTGTCGGCCAGCAGATGTGACTGGCCGCTGATCGCGAGCACGGCGTCGCGCGCCAGATTCCATTCCGTCTCGATCCGTTCCATCACGCTTTGCGCCAGGGCGCGATCCTCGGCCAGTTCGCTGTAGCGGCGGGCGATGGCGAGGTTGGATTTGGCCAGCACCATCTCCAGATTGGCCAGCATGGTGCGCAGGAAGGCCGAGCGGCGGTAGAGCGGCGCCAGATCGGCGGCGCCCAGTGCCTTCACCGCCGTGCCGAAGCCGAACCAGCCCGGCAGCATCACCCGGGCCTGCGACCAGGAGAAGACCCAGGGGATGGCGCGCAGGTCCTCGATACGCGGGCTCTGCGTACGCGAGGCGGGACGGCTGCCAATCTTGAGGTCGGCGATTTCCAGCAACGGCGTCGCCTGGCGGAAATAGGTTTCGAACCCCGCCGTCTCATAGACCAGGCCGCGATAGGCGCAAAAGGCGCTCTCGCTCAGCGCCGCCATCAGGCTGCCCGCTTCGCCATCCACCGCATCGTCCTGCGGCGACAGTTCGGCCAGCAGCGCGGCGGCAACCAGCGTTTCCAGGCTGGCCTGCCCCAGGACCAGATCGCCATACTTGGAAGCGACGACCTCCCCCTGCTCGGTGACGCGGATGCCGTGGGCGGATGCTTCGGCCGGCAGCGCGCGAATGGCGTCGAAGCTGGAGCCGCCGCCGCGCCCCACCGCGCCGCCACGGCCATGGAAGAAGCGCATGCGGATGCCGCGGCCCTGGCCCAGCTTCGTCAGCCGGGCGATGGCGGAATAGATTTCCCAGTTGGACGTGACGTAGCCGCCATCCTTGTTGCTGTCGGAATAGCCGATCATCACTTCCTGCAGGTTGCCCTGCCCGGTAACCAGGTCCTTCACCAACGGCGCATCGAAATAGTCCGCCATCACCTCGGGGGCGCGGCGCAGATCGTCGATGGTCTCGAACAGCGGCACCACCCGCAGCCGGGCCGAAGGTGACGTGCCGGGCTGGAAGAGGCCCGTTTCCTTCATCAGCAACGCCGTTTCCAGCAGATCGGAGGGGGTGGCCGCCTTGGAGATGACATATTGCGCCACGGCGCCTTCGCCGAAACCGGTCTTCAAGGCCGCCGCCTTGTCGGCGATCGCCAGTTCGCGCGCCGTCTCGGCGGAATAGGTGGCATAGGGCGAGCGCAATGGCCGGGCATGCGCCAGTTCCCGCAACAGCAGTGCCGTACGCGCTTTTTCCTCCAGCGCCAGATAGTCGCCGCCATCGGCGACCTTCAGCAGTTCGGCGACGGCGCGTTCATGCACATCGCTGTTCTGGCGCACATCCATGGTGGCGAGATGGAAGCCGAACGCGGCCACCGCTTCGCGCAGGTCGCGCAAGCGCCCATCGGCCAGGTCGGCGTCGCCATTGCCGGCCAGCGAGGCGGCGATGACGGCGAGATCGGCGGCGAACTCCTCAGGCGCGGCATAGGCCTGTGCTTCAAAACGCGGCGCCCGGTTCGGCCCCTTGCCCAGCCGCGCCAGCCGCGTTGCCGCCATGCGGGCGTAAGCCGTGACCAGAGCTCGGCGATAGGGCTCGTCTTCCTGGTGGATGGAGGCATGTTCCATGCTGGCGGCCAGGGCGTGCAGCGCCGGACTGGCCTTGGTCAGTGTATCGGAGACGGAAAGTTCGGCGCCCAGGGCGTGAATCTCTTCCAGGTAATGGTCCAGCACCATCTCGGCCTGGCGGCGCACGGCATAGTCCAGCGTCTCTGGCGAAACATTGGGATTGCCGTCACGGTCGCCGCCCACCCAGGAGCCCAGCCTGAGATAGGCGACGGGGTCGCCTTCCAGCCTGAACTGACGCGCCAGCCGCCGTTTCACCCGGGGCAGCCCAGGCAGGAAGGTGCGGGCGAAGATGGCGAGGTTGTTCTCGATCTCGTCCGCCACGGTGATGCGTGTGGCCCGCAGCATGCGCGTCTGCCACAGGATGCGGATGGCGCGCTTGAGCTGGGCGTCGATCTCTTCCCGCTCGGCGGTTTCCAGGCTGGCAGCCTCGCGCTGTTCCAGCAGGGCGCTGAGTTCGATTTCGCGGTCCAGGATCGACTTGCGCCGCACTTCGGTGGGATGGGCGGTGATCACCGGGACGAAGACGGCATTGGCGAGATAGGCCCCTACTCGCGCTGGGGTCAGGCCGGTATGCAGCTCCATCCGCTGCCCCGCCGCCGACCCCAGCGCCCGCGTCTGGCGCCGCAGCACATGGTCGTCGGCGATGTTGGCGAGCTGGGAGAAGATAGAGAAGCCCCGGATCAGCCGCAGGATGTCCTGCTGGCCCAGGCCATTGAGATGGTCCATTGGCGCGTCGGCGCCGCCAGCGCGATGTTCGCCCACCACCTGCTGGCGGATATCCTCGATCAGCTGATAGGCGGCCTGGCCGTGCTGCTCGCGGATGACATCGCCCAGCAGCCGTCCCAGCAGGCGGATGGTCTGGCGGTCTTCGCTTTCGGGGCGGGGGGTATCGAGACGCGATTTTGCCATAGGTGATTTCGGGCTGCGCAAACGTTTCCATGCAAGCTAACCACGGGTAAGGGGTTGCCGCCATGCCCGAAGGGCTGGTGCGGCCGTTTGCCCCCATACAATAAAGTGGCCCGGGCCTCGTCGCCGAGACCCGGGCCAGAAAGTGACCTGCGCTGTGCCCTTAGAACCGCAGGCGCATGCCGGTGGTGTAGTAACGGCCGATCAGGTCGTCGCCGGCGAAGGTTCCGGGGAAGAGGCCCGGAACGGTGCCGCCGCCGCCGATGGTGGACGGGGACCGGTTGAAGAGATTCTGGACGCTGACATAGAACTGGACGGGCGTGACGGGTGCGGCCTTCCAGGTCCAGTTGACCGTCAGGTTGGTGTACATCGCCAGACCCGGCTCGGGGAAATAGCTCGGGGAATAGACGATGGTGCGATCGGCATTGAGCTTGCCGCCGGTGCGGAACTTCTGCGTCACCTGCGCCGACCAGTCATCCCAGGCGTAGCGGATGTAGAAGGTTGTGCGGAAGGACGGCAAGGCGCCGGTATTGGCCGCGTTCAGCACGGGCGCACCCGGGAACGAGATCGTCTTCAGCATCGGCTGATACTCGGTCAGATCGCGGATCGAGAAATCGTTGCCCCAGATCTGGGTGGACCAGTTGGTCTCGATGCTGAAACCATCGGTCTTCACCGACTGGGCGTTGCGCGGCTGCGAGTAGAACGCCGTCACCAGATTGTCGGTGGTGTGATCGCTGAACGGCAGCGGCCGCTGGATCAGCGAGCAGTAATCCGAGGTGCCGTTGCTGGCTTCGCAGATATTTTGGATGGTCTGGTTCTGGCCTTGGATGGTGGTGATCGCGTTGCCGATATTCAGGTGATAATAGTCCACCGCCAGGCTGAAATTCTCGAACCAGCGCGGGCGATAGACCATGCCCAGGATGGTGGTGTTCGACTTTTCCGGCTTCAGGTTCGGGTTCGAGATGGTGATGAACGGCGCCTGCAACTGGGTGGGGGAGCCGTTGGTCAGGACGTGATAGTCCGTGGTGCCGGCCGGATTGACCAACTGCGGCGCGAACAGCTCGTTCAGGTTGGGCGCGCGAATATCGAGGGATAAAACGGCGCGGGCCGTCAGTTCCTCGTCGAAGGTCCACTGACCACCGACCTTCCAGGTCCAGACGCTGCCACTGGTGTCATAGTCGGTGTAGCGCGCCGCGGCATTGATGCTGACCGCCTCGGCCAGAGGGGCATCCTTGATCAGTGGCACTTCGGCTTCCGCCGCCAGCTCCCAGACGCTCTGGTGCAGGTTGTTGGCGTTCTCCAGGATGTTGGAGATGTCGATCAGCGTGCTGGAGGTGCAGTTGAAACGCAGGCCGGTGCAATTGACCGGATCGGACGGATGGCGGTTGGACTGCACATCGAGGCGGGTCTTGCGGTATTCGCCGCTCAGCGCCATCTGCAGCGGGCCGGCCCAGAGGTCGACGACCGGTCCGGTGATGCTGCCGCCGACGTCATCCAGCTTGGTGATGGCGTTGAACTGCGTCACTTCCTGGAAATAATTGTACATGGCCTGGGTGGGTTCGACGCCGAACGCATTCAGCGGCACGCACCCGGCATAGGTTGCGTTGGCCGCGGCACCGGCTGCCGCCGTGGTGGCGTAGCAGACGGGGGCGCCGTCGGGACCCGTCACCGCGTCCAGTGCCGCATAGAGACGCGGCAGGTTCATGTTCGCTTGCTGCTTGGTCTTCTGCCGGTTCTCGTTGTGAACGAAGGAGAGGTCCCAGTTGTAGCTGCCGAGGAGAGTGCCCTTGAGACCGGCATTGACCAGCAACGCACTGGTCCAGCTGTTGGAGTTCAGCGGCGCGTCGTTCAAGAAAGCACGGCTGAAGTTGAAGCTCGACTTGCCGGCAGCCGTCATCGCGGCCTGCTCCGCCGGCGTCAGGAAGGCGTTGGTGGAGCTGATCGTGACGTTGCGGATTTCGTTGGTCTGGTGGATGTTAGCGTTCTGGATCTTGGTGTTGGTCACCTCGGCATAGGCGGAGAGGTTGTCCGTGAAGTCATAGTCGAACCGGGCGAATGCCTGGGTCTGCTGGGACGACGCGACCAGCGAGGCTTCCTGATAGTAGATGCCGTCGCTGGGATTGACCGTCGACCCATTGGCACCGCAGGTGACGTTACTGGTGCCCGAGGGGCTGCCATGCACATAGGCGCGCAGGCTGCCGTCGGGATTGAAGGTCATGTCGGCAAACGGATTGCCGGTGTTGAGCTTGTTGATGGAACCGCTGGAGATGTAGCCGCCATAGCTGGAGGATTCCAGGCGGGTGTAATAGCAGAGCGAATAGGGCTTGAGCGCGGTGCCGGCGCCCTGCGCGGAACGCGTGAGAAAGTTCCAGTTGCGCTGCAGCTTGTCGGCGCCGGCGATGCCTGGATTGTTGTAAAATTCGAGACTGCCTTCGATATGGCCGTGGCCGCCCAGCACATTCGTGCCGGCGGCGACGCCGACGCGCTGCTCGAAATCATCGCCATATTCGGAAATGCCGACATGGCCGTCGAACTTGACGCCGTTGAAGTTCTTGTCGGTGATGAAGTTGACCACGCCAGCGACGGCGTCGGAGCCGTACACGGCCGAAACGCCACCCGTCACAACATCGACGCGCTGCAGCAGCATCTGCGGGATGATGTCGGCATCGACTTCGCCGGTGGGCGAAGTCGGGGCGATGCGGCGGCCGTCATACAGGATCAGGGTACGGGTGATGCCGACATTGCGAATGTTGAACTGGTGCGAGGCGTTGTTCTGCGACGAGTTGCCGACATTGGTCTGGGGGCTGCGGCCACCATCGAAAATCGGCAGGTCGGCAAGGCCGTCCATAACGCTCTTGGGCACGCTCGACAGCAATTCATCGGTGGAGACGATCGTCACCGGTGTCGGCATGTCGTTGCCGTTGCTGATGATGCGCGAGCCGGTGACCACAATCTGCTCGGGCTCGGCGGCGGCTGACTGCTGGGCCTGGGCGGCCATGCTGGCAACAGCAACAGCGCTGACGCCGGTCAGCAGCGCAACAACAAGCGAATGACGCGTTCTCATGTATTTCCCCCTAGGAACTTATTATTGCCAGCCGGATGATAATTCCGTTCCCGTCCCGTCTTTCATCGCGGGAAACAGAGCGGCCTTACATCGGACTGACACAAACTTTTCCTTTTTCCCTTGAACGTGAGCGCGCGCAGGAGGTCAGTGCGCATGCCGCAACGATCTCTCACAGAATGAGATCGTTAAGATTGCAAACGATCCCGACGCAACCAGCGTGTAGGGCATTGCCCGACAAGAACCAGAAAATGTCGGAAGGGCGGTGCGAAAAACAAACAGCCTTCCGCTACGTCAATGGCGCGAAACCCGGCGCGAAGTCGAATCACGCATTCGCTCATTGTGCATCGATGATGCGGCCGCTGCCGACGACATTGCGTTCGATCTGCGCTGGCCGCGTGGTCAGGCGGACCTTGCCCGATCCCACGATGTTGATCTTCACATCTATCGTGGGTGCGACGGTGACGTTGCCGGAACCCGCGACGTTGACGACGACGTGGCGCGCCGTCAGTCCGCCAAAACGGACATTGCCGGCGGCAATAGCACTGACCTCCAGCGTATCGACGCGGCCTTCCGCCGTTACCGAACCGGAACCGGGCACGACAACACTCAGGCGTGGCTGGTCGATATGGCCCAGATTGACATTCCCTTTGTCGCGCACCTCGATCCGTTCGGGCCTGGCGGCCGGCGCGGGCGGCTCGACAGGCAGCGGCTGCGGCCGTGCTTCCACCAGTGGCGTGGACGGCGTGGGTGGCACGGGCGGTATCGGCGGCACAGATGGCACCGATGGCGGCTTCGACGCCGTCAGGCGTTTCGATGACAGCGGAGCCGAGGACGCGGCGCTGGATGCTGGCGGGGCGGGTCAGCAGCGAAACGCGGGGATTGCCGGCCAGGAACAGACTGAGCGCCGTGCGGCGAGAGGGTGACACGACCAGGCCCGATGACGGAGACGCTGGCGTCGTCCACCTGCAGCGCACCGAGATCAGCCTTGCCCGGACCGTTCAGCCCCAGCTTCAGCTTCCCCACCTTGCCGCTGCCGCCCACCATGCCGGCGCCGTTAGGACCTGGAAGAATGGAAATCCACCTGGAGCTTCAACTGGGGTACCTCCTTCAGCAACACCAACTGGCGCATTTCCCAGATCAGCCGCGCCAACATCCACAACAACCCATACCTTCACTTCTACTGGACCTATCACGCGACGCCGAGCACAACGCTGAATTTCGGCGCCGAGAACTTCATGGGCTACCGTTTCGAGCAGGAGCAGTACAATTTTTCCGGGCCGCGTGATACTGCCGGCCCGCCGACCATCCAGGACGTCCGCATCCGCACCACGCCGCGTTTCTATTTCAACACGCGCGTGACGCTGTAAGACGCCTCTTGCCTGCCCGCGCAAGAGCAACGCCCCTTACGGGGTCAGTCAGCGGCGCGCCGCCGGCAAGCCAAGCCGATAGACCAGCACCAGGCTGTCAACATTGGCGCCCGAGGCATCCTGGTAGGGCCGCCCTGCCATGACGCCATCCTGGGTGATGAAGTCATTGTCGCTGCCGATAAAGAGGAAAAACGCGTCCGGCGCCTTCGGATCCTTCGCGGGCGCCAGCGCCATGCCTTCCCATTTCTCGTAAAGATCATCGCGGTCGTTGGGCGCGCCATTGTGCAGCCCGAAACGCGCCAGCTGGGTGTTGTCGTTGATGTCCAGCACGCTGGTGAGGCCAGCCGGCGTGATATCGGGGCGCAGCACGCCCTTGGGGGCAATGGATTCGCCCACGCCGTCATAGCGACCCTTGATGTCGCTGGCTCCGGACAGATCCACCATCATCACGCGCCGGAAAGCAGAGGCGTCGCGCTTGCCGGTGAAGCCGCCGCCGCTGTCGCGGCACAGCAGCAGCAATTGATGATCATTCAGCGCCAGCAACTCGCTCTGCGCCGCCACCAAATTGTCCGCCTTGCCATCGCTCCACAGCGGCAGCGCCACGACGTACTCGTGCAGCAGGTGCGGAGCCTTGCCGTCCAGCGCATAATCCAGCAGCCGAACATGGCGCCGCGTCGTCTTCACCGCGGCTGGATCGAGATCCTGCATCAAGGCGCTTTGCGTGATGACGAAGAGATGCTTGCGGTCGGGCGTCAGGCTCATGCCTTCAAAGCCCTGATTGTTCTGCCGCCCGGTCTGGGGCTGGCCCACATTGTACGCCTCGCCATGGGGCGGACTGTTGGCGGAGAAACTCACCGCGCCGTCACGGCGCGGAATGAAAGCTTCGGGCGGGCGAATCGCCGCCAGCATCCGGCCGCGGGAATCGAAATGATAGATATAGGGACCATATTCGTCGCCGACCCAGAGGCTGCCATCGCCGGGCAGCGCCACGGCTTCGCTGTCCAGGCTGATCTTGCCATTCCGCGCCATGGGCAGGCCGGGGAAGCCGCCGCCCGCCGCGCGCACATCGCGCGGATCAAGCCCAGTGGTGGGCTTTCCCGCCTTGTCCGACAGCAACAGCGAGCGGCGATAGCGCATATCGAGGCCGGTCTGGGCGCCGGGCGCGCCATCCCGCGGTGCCAGCGTGACGTCGAAAAACTGCACCCTGGCCTGGTAATCGCTGGTGCCTTCCGTGTTCCAGCCCCGGTCCGGTATCGCCGCCAGTTGACCGGTGAAGCGCCCGCCCTTCAGCCGCCAGCTGCCCGGCACCAACGCCATGCCCGAACCGAAGCCGCCCAGGGTTTCGCCATGGCTGTCGCGGGCGTTGGAAGCGATGCGCGCCACCCCGACCAAATGCGCGGCGGCGGGCGCCTGCGCCAGAGCAGGCGATGCCAGCAGCACAAGGCTCAGGCAGAGGAAGCGCATGAAGATACCTATGGGATCACATGCGCGGCGCGCAGTTCCGTCCGCGCCGCCGCCATCTCCAGCTGGAATTTCGGATCCTGGGTCAGATGCAGCGCCACCACGGTGCCAAGTTGCTGCCCGGCCACGATATCGCTGCGGAAGTGATAGCCGCACACCAGACGATTTTCGGCAAAGGATGTGGCGCGGGCCAGCAGCGGCTGCGCCTTTTCCGGAATCAGCACCGCCATGACCTCGGCCATGGCGAAGCCGACGGTGGCATGGCCGCTGGGATAGGAATTGGCGGCCGGGCCAGGCTTGTGCGGGGTACACGTCTTGATCGCCGGATCCACGATCCAGGGCCGGTCACGGTGGAAAAACGCTTTCGGCCCCTTGGTGCCCACATCTTCCGCCTTGCCGACATCGGCCAGCAGGCGCTGCGTCGCCGGCAGCTTGGCGAGATCGAAAGCGGGGCCGAGCACGGCGACGAAGATGGTGCCGTCTTCATGTGTGTCGTCATAGGCGGCGGCGGCCAGCGCATCCGGTGTGCTGGTCGTCTGCAAGTGATGCAGCTCCTCCAGTTCAGCCTGGGCCCGCGCCGATCCCGCGGCAGGCGGCGGCGGCAGGAACTGCTCGGGCGGGGGCAGATCCTGCGCCCAAACCGCGCCACTGGCGCACAACACCGCCGCCAGGGGCGCCAACAAAATTTTCCAGTGCGCCGCCATCCTAGAAACGCACCTTGAACGTGACCTGATAGCCGCGCTCCGGCTGGTAGTAATACTGGTCCAGACTGTTGGGGCGGTTGGCGACATCGCCGACATTGCTTGCCGCAATCGCGCCGGGGCCGGTGCCATTGCCCGCCGTGGTCGAGTTGTCGTTGATGCTAACCGCGCCCAGACTGCGCGAATTCAGCAGGTTCGAGACGCTGAAGCCGAATTCCATGATGCCGAAGGTGTAGCTGGTCTTGAAATCGACATTGCTGTAGGCGGGCAGCTTGTAGAACGGCGTGTCGGCATTGTCGGAATATTGCTGGCCGACCAGCTTGTCGATCAGCGAGATTTTCCACCCGCCGCTCTTGTAGAAGATGCCCTGCGCCGCGGTCCACATCGGCGCCTGCTTCAGCCACAGGCCATTGCTCTTGGCCGAGCCCACCGTGCCGTTGAGGAAGATGGACAGGCCTTCCAACGCGCCATCAAAGGCATATGTGCCCTCACCTTCGATACCCTTGTAGAATGCCTTGCCGGTGTTCTGGGCGCAGGTTTCGCCCGGCGAGCCGAAGAAAGGCGCGTTGTTGCAGGTGACGTAGCTGATATTGTTATCGATCCCGATGTAATAGATGTCGGCATCGAAGGTGAACTGGTCGGCATAGAAGACCGTGCCCAACTGATAATTGGTCGTGGTCTGGGCCTTGGGGAAGGTCGTGGTCGGCTTGGCCTGCTCGAAGGAACTGATGTCGGGGACATAGATGCCCTGGGCATACTGGGCATAGACGCTCCAGCTGGGCGCGATCTTGTAGTTCGCCATCACGAAGGGCAGGTCGCGGGTGGTGGTGAAGCTGCCAGAGTATGGCACCACCGGCTTGGTCTTCTGCTCCAGCGGGGCATTCACGCTGCGCGACCAATCCACATATTTGAAGCCCGGCGTGATGGTCAGGCCTTCCATCGGATGCAGTTCCAGTTCGACGAAGGGCTGGTACTGGTTCCAGTTGGAATGCTCCTCATACTCGTAATAGCCGCCATTGAACGGCGCCGAGGTCGGCGTGGCGGTCTTGACCAGTGCCGGCAGTTTGGTGAGATCGTATTGCAGCCGGGCATCCGCGTAGGTCTGGTCGCGCCAGGGATTGCAGGAGGCCGCGAGGCACTTGGTGGCGTCATAGTCGTAGCGGCGGCGCTGCGATGCCGAATTTTCCCACCAGATGCCGGCGCGCAGCTGACCGCTGAGCCAGCCGAAATTGAAGTCCTGGCTGGCGCGCAGGATGTCGCCCCACATGCGATAAGCGTTCTGCTTGGTGTAGCCGGGTACGTCATTGGCGAAGGGAACGCCCCCCACGACCGTGCCATTGCCCTGGGTGAGGCCGGCGGCGATGTTGGCCGCGGTCTGCTGCACCGAGGTCGTGCTCAGCGTCTTGTTGACATAAGCATAGGTATAGAAGGTGTTGTCGATGCTGAGGCCGTTGCCGACATCGCCCT
>Ga0316220_1002874_pt1 | contig 15209 bp, 16 predicted proteins | sample TBH18005metaG_FD_203632 | JGI IMG/M metagenome (GOLD analysis project Ga0316220, IMG submission 203632) | Freshwater microbial communities from Trout Bog Lake, Wisconsin, USA - TBH18005 | ecosystem: Environmental > Aquatic > Freshwater > Lake > Hypolimnion/Profundal zone | place: USA: Wisconsin...
GCGAGGGCGCCAAAGGCCACACGCGAGGGCGCGTGCGCTCCCCGGAAGCTGGCGCGACGCAGGTTCTTGCCCACCAATCAACGCCGCGCTTTGGCGAGGTTAGCTCCTCAGGATGACAAATAATATGTGCCGCTCCTATTTCTGTGCCCGGCTTTCGATTTGTGGGTAACGAAAAGGGCGCTTCACCGTACTCCACGACGCTGGCGCGAGCCTCCTCCGCCGTTTTGGGTTCAATCCATTTCGGACCGTCCCGAAGCAGGGCTCATTTTCATTCCGTGCCAATCCGTGGAATCCGTGGTTTCTGCGTCACTCCTCGTACAGCAAGTTTTCCTGGATGAACGCAAAGAAATCGATCTGGAACACCGCGAAGTCGCGTTCGCTCTCGACGCGCCTGGGGCGGCGGTTCATGTCCTCTTCGGTGACCTCAAAGCGGGCGGCGAGGACCAGGCGGACCTGGTTCAGGGCATTGAGCCAGGCATCGACGTGCAGGGCGGGGATGGTGAGAGTCGTTTCGTCCCCTTCAAGCTGTTCCAGATCGGATTCCACGGTGGCGATCGCGTCCTCGAAAAGGTGGCGCAGCCCCGGTTGGACAAACTCACGCCATTCCTCGCAGAGCTCGTCGTCTCCCTTGCCGGCGATCGGTCTGGGGAAGATGCGTTCGCGGGCGGCGTCGTTGTCGTCGGCCTCGGCGCAGGCGGGGATGCTGCGCAGGACGTCGTTGAAGGGAGGCTCGGCTTCCGAAATAAGGAATGAACCGTCGGGCTGGCGTTCGATGCGCATCGGTGAAGTCGCTGTAAAGTCGCTGTAAAGTCGCTGAAAGTCTCTATTGCCCGGCCCGTTCCATGGTGGCCAGGAGCAAGTAGCTGTGGAGTTGCTGCACGTAGAACTCGGCGCGTTCGCGTTCGCCGGTCCAGAGGATGGAGCGCCCATTATGGTGGACCTCCAGCATGTGTTTGCGGGCTTTCTCGGTGGGATAACCGAAGATGCGCTTGAAGACCATCGTCACATAGCTCATCAGGTTGACGGGATCGTTATGCACGACCACGTTCCACGGCACGGAAAGCGCGGCGTCGGTCTTGGTCTCGGTAACGGTTTCAGTCATCGGCCCTTTTTATCGCAACGCGCCAGGCAATGCGCAAGGATGCGTTCCTGCGTGTGACGCATCAGTTTTGCGGCCGCGGCTTCCTTGTCGTCGAAACCGTTGAGGTGCAGCAGCCCGTGGACGATGTAAAGCGCGAGTTCCTCTTCGAGCGGCTTGCCGTAGAGCCCGGCGTTGGCCTGGGCGGCGCCGACGCCGATGACGATTTCGCCGTGGTCGAACGTGATCACGTCGGTGGGCCCCGGGATGTTCATGAACTGGCGGTGAATGCGCGCGATGGCGGCGTCGGAGAGGAAGGTAACTTCAACCGCGGGCAGATGGGGCAGGGGAGCGGCGCCGGCATTCGCACCGGGGGCGGGCTCGCGCAGGCAGCTTTCCAGAGCCAGCGGGGCAAAGCGTTCGAGCCGGGTCATCGAAAACCGCACCGTCCGCTGCCGGTTATAGAGGCTGATTTGCATGATTGGGTCTGGAATGCTACCAGCCGAGCATCGCCGGAAGCACCGGTTGAGGGCAAGGAAATCCGGTGGGGAGCGTGCGCTCCCCTGCGCTCCCCGGATGCGGCATCGATGCGCCTAGTACCTTGTCTCACGGGTTTTGTCGCATGTCGCATTGCGCGTTTGAACCGCCGAGGGGCTTTCGAGCTTCGCGCCAGCGTCATGGAGTGCGGCAGCCCTGTGCCGCCTTGGGATGGCGCGTCGTCGCACCAACCGCGCATGCAAACCACAACAGCTTCTCTGCAACGCGATGGGAATCAATTGAGCACCGGCGCGGACCTTTCATTAGACGGAGGCTTTTGCTGGCTGTGCAAGTTTTGCCGCAGCTCGCGAACCTATCCGGCCCTCGAAGGCGGCACAGGGCTGCCGCACTCCAAGACGCTGGCGCGACTGCCAAACCCCTCCCGATCTCAACCAATCCACCCGATGGCGTTCCGAACTTTTGGATTAATTAACAAAACACACCTACGGGCGCGTCAAAAAATCTGCGAAAATCTGCGTAATCTGCGGACCTGGTCTTGGTTGCCCTGTCTGGTTTCGCGCACCCGTGCTTCTACGGCGTCCCTGTTTTTTCGAACCTCTGCGGAACGATGGCGCGGGCCACGTCTTCGTCGCTTAGCCGGTAAATGAGGATGGAGTAGCCGATTTCCGCCTCCGGCTCGCGTTTTCGCAGAAACGCCCACAGGCGCGCCAGTTCGAGCTCGGCGATGGTCGCAATGCGTTTGTGCCGGAGTTCCTGCGGCATCTCCGCATCCGCGCCGGCGGACGAGAGCAAGCGGCAGTAAAGCGCTTCCAGTTCCGGCGTCCATTCCCCCGGGAACTGCGAGAACATCCCCTGCAACCGGGAGGCGCTCACGCAGTAGACGCCGCCGGTCAGCCGGCCCAGCGGAGCGCGGTGCCGCGGGTTGAGGGTGGTGGCGGCGACGCCGTAGTCGCGCGGATCGACCGAGCCGAAATAGGCGAGGAATGCGTTCTCCGGGCGGTTGAGGCGATGGTCATCGAGCCAGCGCCGCAGGGCGGGAAGGTCCTGGCCCCAATCGAGGGAGCTGTCCACCAGCAACCGGTAGGCGTGGCGCGGACCGCCCGCCAGTTCGTTGAAATAAGCGAGATAATGCGGACGGATCGCCAGCGACGCGGCAATCAGCCAGACCAGCATCGCGGCCACAGCAATGCTTTGAACCCGGCGCCGCTCCGCAAACACGCGCCCCGCCGCCCCGGCCAGAATGAAAAGCGGCGGGTACACCGGAAAGAAAATCCGCAGGCCGATGTCGAACCGGCTCCCGATGGCGAATAGCGCATAGACAGCCGCGACGGCAAGCAGCGGCGTCGCTCGATAGAGATCCCCTTTGACCCAGCCGCCCCAGCCGCCGGATTGCCGTCCTGCGCGGAGAACTCCCGCCGTGGCGACGCCCAGCAAGCCCAACAGCGCGACCGGCGTTTTCCAGAGGAACGCCAGCGGATAGAATCCCCAAAATCCGGTCGTGCTTAACCGGCCCAGCAGAAATGAAGTCCGGTCGTCGGTGTGCTTCAGGATGAACGAAAGACCGTAAAGATAGGCTTCGGGCAAGAGACGCCAGTGGCGCACCGCCGACACGACCGTGCCGTAAAAGCCCATTCCATTGAGCAGCCGGGGCCAGCGTTCGTGCATGTCGAGCGGTTGCAACGGATTGCCCATCTCGTAGCGCCAGCCGTAGGCGGTCCAAACGATCAGCCAGGCGATGAATAGACTGCCCATCGCCGCCGCCGCCAAAATCGGCGCCTGCCGCCGCCAACCGGTCACCGGAGCGCGTCCGGCGATTTCCAGCGGCTCCCGCCCCGCGAATCGGACCCAGACAATGCCTGCGGCGATCGGCGCGAAGATTCCCGCCGACATCTTGGAAAGCGCCAGGCCGCCCAAGCAAAACCCCGCCGCCAAAACGGCGCCCGCATCGACGCGGTGCAGCATTTTCCAGAACGTCCAGGCGGCGAGCGTGAAGAAGAATGCGGCGGTAACGTCGGACGCCACAAGGCAGCCGTGTCCGAGCATGTTTGGATCGAACGCAAAAGCCGTCAGCGAAACCAGCCCGCCGGCGTTCCCCCAGAGCTTTCTGGAGATAAGAAACACGGCCAGCCCGAACAGGGTCGTTACCAGCGCCATGGACACGCGCGCGGCGTCGAGAATCTCTGTCAGGTTGTTGTCCCTGCCGCAAAATACCGGAAAGCGCACGGGCATCCAGTTGAGGGGCAGGGCGGCCAGGCGCGCGGGAAGAATTCCGTTTTCGGAATCGAACCGATAGTCATTGGCGCCCCAGGCGTTGTAGCCGGCCAACAGGTGGGCTTGCTCGTCAAAGGTCGCCGATTCCGTCCGCACCGCCCCGATTGCCATGATCCAGTACAGCGCGAGCAAGGCAACGACGGCAACGATCTGGAGGCGGCGGAGCACGCCGCTACACGACCATCGGGCGGCGTTCAGGTCAAGAATAGAAGGCGGGGTAGCGTCGCGCACGCGCAGGACAAATTTCTTCCGGCGGATCGCAATCACCGGGAGGTCTGTATATACCGGGGTATATACACGAATTAAGAATACGGTGTCGGCCTGGAACTCTGGGGAGCACACGCGCCCTCGCGTGTTGGCGTCGGCGCCCTCGCCGACGCGAACTTTTGCTTCATCGAAACCACGGATTTCACGGATTGGCACGGATGAAACCTGTCCGTGTTCATTCGTGTAATCCGTGGTTAATCTGTTGAATGCGAGCTTCTTGAGCGAAGCTGCCTTTGGCGGGGCGCCAAAGGCCGCACGCGAGGGCGCGTGCGCTCCCCAGATCCCGGTCTCCGACGTTCTCGCAAGAATCGGCGGGCCAAATAATAGCAGAAATTTGTCCTGCGCCCCGTCGCGGTGTAATATTCTTGTCTTACAAGCAGGCCGGGACTGCGGGACCGAACGTGGTTGACACGGTTGTTCCGGTGCCATTACCTCGCTGGGTGATCCATTTGTTATGCGTGTAACCCGTTTCGTGGCGCTGAGCGCCGCGGCCCTGGCGCCGTTCTATTCCGCCTCCGCTGAAACCGCCGTGAGGGAGCATCGCTCCATTACGTTGGAACAGGCGTACGACATCACCCTGGCCAGCGACCAATCCATTCGCAGCGCGTGGTATGAAATCCGCAAGGCGAACCTGCAACCGTGGAGCGCGCTGGCGCGAATGGGGCCCTCCCTTTCGGGCGCCGGCAGCTACGGCAGCCGGCAGACCGCCCAGTCCACCCCCGTGACGGTGACCACCGTCAACAGCGCCGGCAATACCGTCAGCACGCAAGTCTGGACGGACACCCGCCAGGCGGGGTTCACCCTTCAGCAGCCGCTGCTCGATTTCTCCGTATTCCCGGCCTGGCGGCTTGGGAAATTGACCGCCCAGGCGGCGCATCTTCAGCAGCAATTCACCATCCGCCAAACGCTCTTCGGCGTCGCGCAGGCCTATTACGACGTGCTCAAGGATCAGAGCATTGTCGATATCAACCAGCAGGCCGTCGATCTGGCGCAAAAGCAACTCGAACTCGCCCAGACAAAGCTCGACCTCGGGGCGGTGGCCCGCATCGACGTGATGCGCGCCCGCGCCACACTGGAGGACAATCGCAACACGCTGATCCAGTCCAAGGGGCAGCTCGAAACCGCGCGCGATACGCTCAGCAACATCCTGAACCTGGGCGGCAGCACCGCGTTCGTGCTGATGGAGCCGCCCGGCGCGCCGGACGACCGTCCGGCGTTCGACCGAGTCCTCGACCGCGCTTACGGGCGCCGCGAGGATTACAAGGTCAGCGAGATCGCCATCGACCAGGACGTGCAACGGCGCAACGAAATCCGCGCCCAGTACGGTCCGCGCATCGTGGCCCAGGCGGACACCGAATGGGCGCAAGCCTTTGGCAGCGGCGCCGCGCGCACCCACTACAACGACGGACTGGTTTCGGTGCAAATGCCGTTCCTGACCGGCGGCCAGCGGGAAATCGACTTGCGCACCGCCGGTTACCAGATCGAAGAAACGCGCCTCAATTTCGAGAAGACGCGGAAGTCGATTGAGTCCGAAGTGAAGACCTCCTGGCTCAAAGTCGGCACGCTGCGGGAATCCATCGAAGCGCTGCGCGCGGAAGTGGACGCCGCCACGCAGAACTACGCCGATGTCCAGGCGGAATACGAGGCGGGAACGGCCACGAGCTTGGACGTGCAGTCCGCACAACGGGATTTGAACAACTCGCGCACGCAACTTGCCAGCCAGCTGTACGACTTCCAGGTGGCCCTGCGCGATCTGCAACGCGCGCAAGCCTCGTTCGAGCAGCAACGCGTGGAGCGAGCCCGGGTGAAGTGAGCGGGACTCTTGCGCGCGTTTTTGGTTGCCGCGCGCCGCTCGGGTTGTGCAAGCTTCGCAGCCAACGAACGCCTCCATGATTTCCTCCCCTCCGCGCAAACCGTGGTATTGCATCCTCTACGTCCAGGTTCTGATCGGGATGCTCGGCGGGGTTGTCATTGGCTATTTCTTCCCGGCCTTCGGCGCCTCGCTCAAGCCGTTTGCCGACGGTTTCATCAAACTGGTGAAGATGATCATCGCCCCGATTGTCTTTTGCACGGTGGTCCATGGCATCGCATCGATGGGCGATCTCAAGAAGCTCGGGCGCATCGGCATCAAAACGCTGCTTTATTTTGAAGTCGTCTCAACCTTCGCGCTGCTCGTGGGGCTGGTGGTCGTCAACTGCTGGAAGCCGGGGGCGGGCCTGCATATCGACCCCGCGGCGCTCGATCCCAAACTCGCGGCCGCCTACACGACCGGCGCTCATCCGCTCACCACGGTCGATTTCTTTCTCAACATCATCCCGCGGTCCTTCTTCGACGCTCTCGCCACGGGGGACATCCTCCAGGTCCTGCTCATTGCCATTCTCACGGCGCTGGCCGTCTCCGCGATGGGGGAAGCGGGCCGGCCGATCCTGCGCGGCATCGAACGCGCATCGCAAGTGTTCTTCGGGATTATTCAGATCGTCGTGCATGCCGCTCCGCTGGCGGCGTTCGGCGCGATGGGCTTCACCGTCGGCAATTACGGGGTCGCTTCGCTGAAGAATCTATTCGCGTTGGTGGGCTGTTTTTACGTGACCGCGGCGATATTCGTCATCGTGGTGCTGGGTTCGATCGCACGCGCCACCGGGTTCTCCATTTTTCGATTCCTCGCTTACATCCGCGAGGAACTCTTCCTGACGCTCGGAGCGAGTTCGTCGGAGCCGGCGCTGCCCGGCTTGCTGCTGAAGCTGCGCGCCCTCGGCTGCGCGGAATCGACGGTGGGCTTTGTGATTCCCACCGGCTACAGCTTCAACCTCGACGGCACGAACATCTACATGACGATGTCGGCCATCTTCCTGGCCCAGGCCACCGACACGCATCTGACGTTGGGCCAGCAACTCACGCTGCTCGCCATCGCCATGCTTTCCTCAAAGGGCGCAACGGGCGCCACCGGCTCCGGCTTCGTCACGCTGGCGGCAACGCTCGCCGCCGTGCCGTCCATTCCCATCCAGTCGCTGGCGCTGATCGTCGGCATCGACCGTTTCATGAGCGAATGCCGCGCGATCACAAACTTGATCGGCAACGGCGTGGCAACGGTGGTCATCAGCCGCTGGGAAGGCGAGGGCAATCCGGCCCGGCTGCAACGGGTGCTGCGCGGGGAAAGCGCTGCGGCGGAGCCGGATCTCCGCGAAGCGGACGAGAGTCCGCGGCCTGCGCCGATTTTCGCGGATTCTTTCAGTGAGGACGGTCGGTAGAGATGGCGCTTCCTGGCGTGGGCGGGTGATTTTGCGAACGCCCGCACTGCCAACTCGGGAAATCACGCCCTCCCGCGTAACCTTTGCGCGTTGCCACTTGTCATGAAGCTGTGTGGAAATACCACTCCAACTATGCCTGAGGCCGACTTCGACATCGAGGCCTGTGTTGCCAGGGTCCGCCTGCGGGACGAAGCGGCGGCGCGCGATTTCATGCGGGAGCTCTACCCCCTGGTGCTCAAACTCGTTCGCAGGCATCTGCCACGGCGCACCGCCGAGGAGGATCTTTGTCAGATGATTTTCATCAAGATTTTCCAGAACATCGACCAGTACGCGGGCAAGGTTCCGATCGCGCACTGGGTTTCGCGCATCGCGGTCAACACGTGCCTCAACCAGTTGAACGCCGAGAAAGTTCGCCCGGAGTTGCGCTGGGCGGACATGACGCAGGAACAAACCGCCGTGCTCGAAAACCTGCGGGAGAATGCCGAGCCGGAGTCGTTTCTGGACGCCACCGCCTCCCGCGAGGTGGTGGAAACGCTGCTGGCCGCGCTCAATCCGCAGGATCGCCTGGTCATCAATTTGTTCCACATCGAAGGCCATTCCATCGAAGACATCAAGCGGCTGACCGGCTGGAATACGGCCATGGTCAAAGTGCGCGCCTTCCGCGCCCGGCAGCGCCTGAAAACCGTTTTCAACAACCTGATGACCCAGGGAAAATTATGAACGAACTCGACCCACGACTCCAACGCCTCTTCCGGGCCGCCGCGCGCGCCGTCGCCGCTCCCGTGCCCGATACGCCGCCTTTCGGATTTGAAACCCGCGTGCTTGCCCACTGGGCAGCCTGCAAGGATACCGCCGCTCAGGTCTTCCGGCGCGCGTTCCTGATTTGTTCCGGGGTCATGGCGCTGGCCATTGCATTGAGCTACAGCTCCTGGACCGCATCCGCGACGACCGAAGTCACCCTGGCGGATTCCGCCATTGAAACGAGCCTGCCATGATTACCGCCACCCGCTGGAGATCGATCGCCTACGCAGCCGCCATTTTTCTGGTCGGAACCGTCACTGGCGCAAGTGTTGCGCGCATTGTCTTCCGTCATCACCACTGGGGTTCGCCGATGCGCCCGTTCGAAGTGACCCGCCATGTGCGCGCGCACTTGCGCGAGCGGCTCGACCTTACTCCCGCGCAGGTGGAAAAGATCGATCCGATCATCGAGAAACTTGGGGCCGACATGTGGACGATCCACCGGGAAGCCGCGCAGCGGGTGGCCAGGCTGATGGACAACGCCCACGATCAAATCGCAGCTCAACTGACCCCCGACCAACGCCGGAAGCTCGACAAACTTCAAGAGGAGCGGCAGAACCGCATGGGCGACCGCCCGTTCCCGTTCCGTCCCGGCGGCCCGCCGGGGCCGAAAGGCGGTCATCGGCCGCCGCCGCCCGGCATGGAGTTCCCGCCGCCACCGCACGGAGATGGCCCGCCTCACCACGAGAGGCAACCGCAAGGTCCGCCGCCCGGGGGAGTTTAGGAGACCGCGTTCGAACTCAGGCTCGGTCCTGGCGACGGTTCATCCACGTGAAGATCAGCACCCAGAAGGTCAGGGCCAGGCTGAAGAGTGGGATTTGCAGCAGCGACGGCAGGGCGTAGACCAAACTCACCAGCGGAATCCACACGCCCCAGGTCGCCACCAGCGCCGGCAGCGTCTTTTGCTGGTAAAACGCCGCCGTGAAGATGCGGGTCATTCCGGTCATCGCGAACCGCTGGTTTTTCCATTCGAAGGCGCTCACCCCAAACGGCGCCGCCCAGATGGGGTTGTAGACAAACTGGTCCACCAGCACTTTCTTGGTCACAGTCGCAAAATCCGCGCGGGAACCGAAAACGGCGGCCTGCGCCCGGTACAGCCCGTCCACGATCGTCGCCGATACGCCCCAGAAAAAGAACCCGAACGCCACGTTCTGCCAGTTCTCGCGGCAAACACGTCCTTTTTGAAGAAAGACGACTTTCAGGACCTCGGGGAGAACCCCGCCGGCAAGCGCTCCAGAGACAAAGGAAAAACCGTACCCGAACCGGCTCTTGACTTCGGCGAGATGCGCCAGCCAGCCGCGGGCGGGCCCGCAGAAGTAGTAAGCGAGCACCACCGCCAGCATGGCTGCTTGCACAACCAGCCCCGGCGCGAGATTCGCCCTGGCCGCGCGCAGACCGATCAGGAGCGGATGGCCTTCGTCTTTTGTGGCCGGTTTTTCGTTGGTTTTCACAGCAAAGTGGCGAAGCGTATTCCGCTTTTGTGGAAAAACCAGTTTTCAAATCGAGGAAACCGCCGTACAAGACCGGACTTTCGCCATGCTTCCAAACGAAATCATCGCCCGGCTGAAGCCGGAGGTTGCCTCCCAGCTCTTCAGTTATCTGTTCGAACACAACAAGCCGCTCTACAAGGCCACCATCGAGGCGCTCGCCAAACAGCGACATCTTCGAGGGGTGTTTGTGGAACGCAAACCGCGCCTCGAGCGGTTTGCCTGGATGCAAGCGAATCTGGGCCGGCGCGCCAATGAAGGCGTCGCGGCGCACCTGTTGCAAATCTGGCTGATGCAGGAGCATTGCGCGCTGTTGTGCGGTTTTCTCGACGCGCTGGGAATCGAGCACGCGGAGGACGGAACGGTGTCCGAATTGCCGGGCGCTCCCGACAGGGAACAAGTCGTGGCGGCGGTGGAAACGGTCCTGGCCAAACACGACCCGGCAATTGTCGCAACGTACCTGCACGCCTTCCAGGCGATGGACGACAAGGGCGGCTGGCCCGCGCTGGGCGAACTACTCGAAACCGACCCGCGCTTGCAGTTGGCCCCGCCAGTCGAGTGATCGCCAAATCCAAGCCGGCAGCTTCGCACGTATGGACAATGGCGACAAACCAAGACTGTTCAGCCCCGGAGTTGGTAAGCGCGGCATGACACAGCTCCATTACGATGCGTATTGCGGGAATCTGGAGGGACTCATTTGGTGCTTGGAACACGGCATGGAGGCGAATGCCACAGACACTTATCGCGGATACACGCCGACTCATTGGTTGGCAGACATGGCAACGGTTGATGGGCCACGCGTGGAGATGTTGCGGGTGTTAGCCCGGCATGGCGCTAACATCAACGCACAGACACCGGATGGGACGACACCGCTGATGTTAGCTCGTGCCGCCGGCGGTGCTTCGGGCGATGAACTTGTTGCGGAGCTTATCGCTCTTGGAGCGTGGGATCCATGACCACACGAATGCCGTCTAACCATGCGCTGGCGTCGTCTACAATTTAACTTCCGTTTTTTGGATGACTGAACCCCCGAGAATCCTGGTCATCCGCGGCGGCGCCATCGGCGATTTCGTGCTGACGCTGCCTGCGATCGGTCTCTTGCGCGAAGCTTTTCCCGACGCGCACCTGGAGCTGCTCGGTTACAAGCACATCGTCGCGCTGGCGGAGGGTCGCCATTATGCCGACGCGGCGCGCTCGATCGAATACGCGGGGCTTGCCTCGTTTTTCATTCCGAATGCGAAGTTACCCGGGGATTTGGTGGAGTATTTCGCGGGATTTCAACAGGTGGTGAGTTTCCTGTTCGATCCCGACGGTTTTTTTGAGGCGAACCTCCGCAAAGCGGGCGTGAAGAATTTTCTCCCGGCGTTTTCCCGGGTTGCGGAAGGCAGCGATCCGGTTCACGCCGCCCGGCAGCTTGCGCGTCCGCTCGAAGGGCTGGCGCTTTTTCTCGGCGACGAACGCGCCGCCGCACAGCCGGTCCTGCGGTTCACTCCGGAGGACCGCGCCTTTGCGGCGGACTTTCTGAAAGGCGTCGAGGGGCCGGTGCTGGCGGTTCATCCCGGCAGCGGCGGGCGGCACAAGCTCTGGCCGGTGGACCGCTGGAGCCGGCTCATGGAAACGCTACGGGGCGAACGGGGAACCTGGCGGATTTTGCTGGCGGGCGGGGAGGCGGACGCCGAACAGGTCGAGGCGTTGCGACGTCCGGGCGATCTGGTCGCCTGGAATCTGCCGTTGCCGGCGTTGGCAGCGGTCTTTGAGCGATGCCGCGCGTTCATCGGTCACGACAGCGGCATCTCGCACGTTGCCGCGGCTGCGGGAACGCCCTGCGTGCTGCTGTTCGGCCCGACGAACCCCGAGATCTGGGCGCCGACTGGAGCGCACGTGCGCGTAGTGACGCCGGGACGCGGAGAGACGACGGACGCAGGCGGGACATTGGAGCGGATCTCGCCGGAGTCGGTGCTCGAGGCTTTGGAAGAGTTGCCGGAGCGTGGGCAAACTGACCGTTGAAACCGCAGATTTCACAGATGGACGCAGATGAAGTGGGGGAGTAGGATAACCCCATGAAACCAGTCGATCTCAGCAAATTGGGGAATCGCTCGGGCGGTCTGGAAGTCTCAGGGTGACCGCTTACCGCTTACCGAATGCCGGCCTCAGGTTAAATCACTAAAATGGACGCCAATTCTGATGTAGACCCGATCATCGACCTGCAAAGCGACGCTTTTTTTATGGGCGAAGCGTTGCGCCAGGCCCAGCGCGCTTATGCCGCCGACGAGGTGCCGATCGGCGCTGTCATCGCGCATCGCAGGCGGATTATCGCACGCGCCTTCAATCAGGTCGAACAACTCAAGGACGCCACCGCGCACGCCGAGATGCTCGCCATCACCCAGGCGGAAAGCGTGATCGGAGACTGGCGACTCAACGAGTGCGAGCTGTACGTCACCAAGGAACCGTGCCCGATGTGCGCCGGGGCGATCGTTCACGTCCGCCTGGCGCGGGTGATCTTCGGTTGCCCCGACCCCAAAGGCGGAGGAGCCGGCGGCTTGTTCAACATCGTGCAGGCTCCGCAGTTGAACCACCGCTGCGAGCTGACCACCGGCGTCCGTGGCGAGGAATGCCGGGCGTTGCTGCGCGCCTTTTTCGCCGGAAAACGCACTGCCGCAAACGGAGAGCAGGTTTCTGAAAACCCCAATGGGATTGCGTAAGACTCGCGCAATAACCCGCGCTCACGAAAAAATTAAATGCAGCGCCGTCAGGGTGCTCAAGACCAGCAAGAGCGTCTCGAAGGTGCGCTGATCGATGCGGTGCACCAGACTGCGTCCCGAGAGGATGCCCAATGCAACGAACGGCGTCAGAACAACGTTGAAGAGCAGCGAGCCGGGATAAATGAGCCCCAGATTGGCGCTTAGCGGCACCTTGCACAGGTTAACGATCAGGAAGAACCAGGCGGCGGTCGCCACGAACTCGAGCTTCGGCAGTTCGATCGCCAGAAAATAGAGGGTCATGATGGGACCGGCGGCGTTGGCCAACATGGTGGTGACGCCGGAACCCATGCCCGCGCTCCAGGCAAACCAGCGGGTGTGAGGGATGTGCTGAAAGGAGTCGGTCCGAACCTGGCGCCAGATCTGAAGGGCGACCAGCCCGATGACGATCCACCCCACCACCGGTTTGAACCCGGCGTTGCTCAAGTTCTGAATCCAGACGTAACCGAGGACGATCCCAATGAGCGCCGGGGGCAGCATCCGAAAGACCTGGGACCACCGGACGTGACGCCGGAACGCGCGAACCGCAAAGAGATCGCCGCAGACCAGAAGGGGAAGCACCACCCCGGTCGATTCGCGTTCGTGACCGTGCATGACCGCCGCCATCAATGCGACGCTCAGCAAGCCCACGCCGCCGAAGCCGCTCTTGCTCAAGCCGATGGAAAAAGCCGCCAAAACCGCCAGAAACCATTGCAGAGGCGCGAGATGAAAGAGGTCCATGGGTCTAGAAGCAGCAGTCAAACCGCAAATAACGCGGATATTCGCAGATTTTTCGCAAGGAAACCGTCGTGGGATCGGTTGCGCCTGTCAGAGTCTGAAGCGCCGAATGCGATTGGAGGGCGAAAAGTTCCCCTTTTTCATCTGTGTGCATCTGCTGAATTGGGGTGCGCGCGCTATTCAAACCGCAGCGCTTCGATCGGGTCGAGTTGCGCGGCTTTCCATGCGGGGTAAAAGCCGAAGAAAATGCCCACGGCGGCGCTGAAGCTGAAGGAGAGAACGATCGAGGTGACGGACACCACAGCCGGCTGGCTTCCCATGACGGCAAAAAGCTGCGCCGCATCGGCGCCCAGGAGAGTTGTGACCAGCTCGGGATTGCTTGCCAGCAACGTTGGCAGCTTCGCCATGCCGACCCCCAGCAAAATCCCAACGGTGCCGCCCATGGAACTGAGGGTGACCGCTTCAATCAAGAACTGCATGAGGATGTCCTTCTTGTGGGCGCCGATCGCCACGCGAATCCCGATTTCCCGGGTTCGTTCGGTGACGCTGACCAGCATGATGTTCATGATGCCGATGCCGCCGACCACCAACGACACGCTGGCGATCGCGACCAGCAGCAGGGTGAGCGTCTTGGAGGTCGCCGTCGCCATTTCGGCGATCTCCTGCTGGTTGCGCACGGTGAAATCGTCCTCCCTGCCGGAGCGGATGTTGTGACGCTGGCGCAGCAGGGAAATGATCTCCTGCTGGGCCAAAACGAGATCGTCCGTCCTCTCGACCTGGACGTTGATTCCGCGAAGAATGGTGGCGCCGGTGACGCGTTTCATGGCGCTGGTGTACGGCATGACAATGACGTCGTCCTGATCCGAACCCATCACGGAAAGCCCTTTTGAGGAAAGGACGCCGGTGATGACAAACGGCACGTTTCTGACTCGCAGGATTTGCCCGACGGGCGAGTCGTCCCCAAAGAGCAGGTGTGCGACCGTCTTGCCGATCACCACGACTTTGCTGGCGCTGCGAATATCCTGCGACATGAACGATGCACCGCTTTCCATCGGCCATTTCCGCAGATCGAAGTAGTCTTCGCTCTCGCCGAGCACCGTCGTCGCCCAGTTCTGGTTGCCCGCCGCGATCTGGGCAAACGAACGGATTTCCGGGCTGACAATCGTCACCGAAGGGATCTCGCGTCGGATCGCCCTGGCGTCATCGACCTTCAACGTACCCGCGCCACCCCAGCCGCTTCGGATGCCGCCGGGGGAAAAGCTGCCGGCGAAAATGAGGATGACGTTTTCGCCCAGGCTGGCGATCTGCGCTTCCACCTGCGCCTTGGCTCCGTTGCCAAAGCCGGTCATCGCGATGACGGCGGCCACCCCGATGATGATGCCCAGCGCCGTCAACACCGAGCGCATCTTATTTCGAAGCAGCGCGCGAAAGGCGATCCTGACTGTCGATCCGGTTCTCATGTCAGGCAATCGCAAGCGCCTCCGGACCGGGCTCGGCGGCGAGTTTCGCAAGCTCGTGGGCGGCCACCGAGCGGTTGACTACAGGCGCGTCGCTCAGGATCCGGCCGTCGCGCATGACGATGTTCCGTTTCGTGTAGGCGGCGATGTCGGGTTCGTGGGTGACCATGATGATGGTGATTCCCCGCTCGTTGAGCTGCTGGAAGACGCTCATAATCTCGACGCTGGTGCGGCTGTCGAGATTGCCCGTCGGCTCGTCGGCCAGCAGCACTTCGGGGTCGTTGATGAGCGCGCGCGCCACCGCCACGCGCTGTTGCTGGCCGCCGGAGAGTTCGCTCGGGTGATGGCCGGCCCGCGTTGCCAGGCCGACGATCTCCAGGGCTCGCAGTGCTTTTTCCCGGCGTTCCCGCGAGGTGAATGACCGGTCGGCATACAGCAACGGCAGTTCGACGTTTTCCAGGGCGGAGGTTCGCGCCAGCAGATTGAAGCTCTGGAAGACGAAGCCGAGTTTGCGGTTGCGGACGGTCGCCAAAGCGTCGGGGCCGAGATGGGAGACGTCCACGCCGTCTAGCAGGAAGCGTCCGGCAGTCGGGCGGTCCAGGCAGCCGAGAAGGTTCATCAGCGTCGAT
>Ga0316220_1002876_pt1 | contig 15201 bp, 14 predicted proteins | sample TBH18005metaG_FD_203632 | JGI IMG/M metagenome (GOLD analysis project Ga0316220, IMG submission 203632) | Freshwater microbial communities from Trout Bog Lake, Wisconsin, USA - TBH18005 | ecosystem: Environmental > Aquatic > Freshwater > Lake > Hypolimnion/Profundal zone | place: USA: Wisconsin...
AGGACCTCGTCCAGCTTCTCAAAGCCCAACACCGGGAGGATCGGCCCGAAGATCTCGTCACTCATGACGGGCGAGTTCGGCGCCACGTCGGTGAGGAGGGTGGGGGCCAAATATAAATCCCACGCGTCCTGCTGGCCCCCATGCACCACCCGGCCGTCGCCCAGGTAGGCCGCCAGCCGCTCCCAGTGCCGCCGGTGGATGATGCGGCCGTAAGCGGGGCTTTGTTGCGGGTCGTCGCCGTAGAACTCGAGAACGGCGCGTTTCAACGCCTCGAGCAGCGGCCGGCGCATGGTTTCCTCCACGAAGACGAAATCGGGGGCGACGCAGGTCTGCCCGGCATTCATGAACTTGCCCCAGGCGATCCGCCGGGCGGTGAGTTCCAGGGGGGCGTCCGCGCACACCAGGCAGGGGCACTTGCCACCGAGTTCGAGCGTCACCGGCGTAAGGTGCTGAGCGGCGGCGGTCATGACGGCACGCCCGACCGCGGTGCTGCCGGTGAAGAAGATGGAATCAAACCGCTCGCGCAACAACGCCTGGGCGGTGTCGCTTTCGCCTGGGACCACGGTGACGTACTCCGGGGGGAAGGTGGCCGCGAGGAGTTGGGCCAAAGCGGCGGCGGTGCGGGGCGCGAACTCGGACGGCTTGAGCACGGCGCAGTTGCCCGCGGCCAGTGCGCCGACCAGCGGCGACAGGAGCAGTTGCACCGGGTAGTTCCACGGCCCCAGGATCAGCGCTACGCCCAAGGGCTCGGCTCGGATCGATCCGCTCGCGGGCCAGGCCAGCAGCGGCGTGCGGCGGCGCTGGGGCCGCATCCAAACTCGGAGTTGGCGGAGGGCGTAGCGGATCTCGCTGAGCACCAGGCCGATTTCGGTGACGTAAGCCTCATAAGGGGATTTGTGCAGGTCGGCCTGGAGGGCGGCGCTTAGCTCGGCCTCGTGGGTGGCGATCGCGGCCCGCAGCTTTTCGAGCTGGGCGTGGCGGAATTCCCAGGGGCGGGTGACGCCGGCCTGGAAGAAAGCCCGCTGGCGGAGAACGAGGGCGGCGAAATCCATAAACAACTTGGTAAACCTTCCGACATGGAGTATAAGGTCGTCAAGCAATGGTTCATCAAGCGGGCATGATCAAAAAGCGCGTCGCCGTGATCGGATCGGGTCTCGGCGGGTTGTCGGCGGCCATTTCTCTGGCTCAGGAGGGTTACGCGGTCACCGTCCACGAGAAAAACCCCCAGATCGGCGGCAAGCTGAACGTCTTGAAGCAGGCCGGCTATACCTTCGATCTCGGCCCCTCGATCCTGACCCTGCCGCACCTCTTCAGCCGGCTCTTCGAGCGATCGGGCAAGCGGATGAGTGATTATGTTTCACTGCGGACGCTGCGCCCACACTGGCGCAATTTCTTCGAAGATGGCCAGGTGGTGGATTTGTTTCCCGAGCCGGAGCGGATGGCAGAGGAGGCGCGCAAGGTCGGGGAAGACCCCGCCGCGGTGCAGCGCTTCCTGGCCTACTCGGCTCGGCTCTACGACCTGGTCAACGCGGGCTACTTCGAGCAGGGGCTGGACACCGCCAAGGAGTTCCGGCGGTTTTACGGCCTGGGCAATTTCCTCAAGTTTGACCTCTTCCGCACGATGCATGGCGGCGTGAAACGGTTTCTCAAGACCCCTCACATGCAGGACATCTTCGACTACTTCATCAAGTATGTCGGCTCGTCGGCCTACCACTCGCCGGCCTTCATGAATTGCCTGCCGACCATCCATTTTCGCTACGACCTCTGGTATGTCGACGGCGGCCTCTATCACCTCGCCCTCGGCCTGGGCAAACTGATGGACGAATTGGGCATCGTGGTCCGGCTCAACTGTGAAGTGACCGAGGTCCGCCACGCCGGGAGCCGCGTTACCGGCCTGGTGGCCGGCGGCGAGTTTCAACCCGCGGACATCATCGTCTCCAACATGGAGGTCATCCCGGCTTACGAAAAACTCCTGCGCGAGGATCCGGCGTTTCTGCGCACGCTGGACCGATACGAACCCGCCTGTTCCGGGCTGGTGCTGGAGTTGGGACTCGACTGCCAGTATCCGCAGCTTGCCCACCACAATTTCTTTTTCTCGAAGCATCAGCGCGAGCACTTCCACACCGTGTTTCGCAAACGGCAGTTGCCACCCGACCCCACCATCTACCTGGTGGCGGCTTCCCGGACGGACCCGACGGTCGCGCCGCCCGGGTGCGATTGCCTGAAAATCCTGCCGCACATCCCGCACATCGACGACGCCCATCCGCTCACCCGCGCCGATTACCTGGCGTTCAAGGACCGGGTGGTGGACAAACTGGAACGAATGGGCCTGAAGGACCTGCGTCGGCATGTGGTCTTCGAGCACTGCTGGACGCCGCTCGATATCCGCCAGCAGTATTACTCGAACCAAGGCTCCATCTATGGTGTGGTCAGCGACCGGTTCAAGAACCTCGCCTTTAAGGCCCCGAAGCAGAGCGTGAAGTACCCCAACCTCTTTTTCGTGGGCGGCTCGGTCAATCCGGGCGGCGGCATGCCGATGGTCGTCCTCTGCGGTCAGAACGTGGCCAAGAAGGTCGTCGCGTGGGACCGATGTTGAGTTTTCTGGTCATCGCGTTGTTGTGCGGTTGCGCCGGCTTGCTCGTGCTCGTCCGGTTCCCGGCCGTTGCCACCGCCCCGCCCACACCCGCGCCCATCAGGGTCAGCGTCATCATCCCCGCCCGCAACGAAGCCCACAATCTCCCCGCTTTGCTCGGTTCTTTGGCCTCGCAACCCGTGAAGCCGTGCGAGATCCTCGTGGTGGATGATGCCTCGACAGACGGCACGGCCGAAACCGCCCGCCGGCTGGGGGCGCGGGTGATCGCCTCCGCACCGTTGCCTGAGGGGTGGCGCGGCAAGACCTGGGCCTGTCACCAGGGCGCCGAGGCGGCGGTCGGCGGTTGGTTCCTGTTCCTGGACGCCGACACCGCGTTCGAGCCCGACGGCCTGGGCCGGGTACTGGCCAGTTATCCTGGCGGCGCCTTCTCCATCGTGCCCTACCACGCGGTGCAAAACGGGTATGAAGACCTTTCGCTGTTCTTCAACCTCAACATGATCGCCGGGACCGGGCGGCACGGGTTGTTTGGTCAGATGCTGTTGGTGGATCGCGAGAGCTATCGGCGCGCCGGGGGCCACGCAGCGGTGCGGGGCCGGATCCTGGAAAACCTTGCCTTAGCCTCAGAGTTTCGCGCCGCCGGCGTCCCGGTGCAGAGCGAGTTGGGGCGGGGGATGTTCTCGTTTCGGATGTATCCGCACGGGTTGCGCGAGTTGGTCGAGGGCTGGACCAAGGGCTTCGCCTCCGGGGCGGGACAGACTCCACCCAGCGTGATGATCCTCATTGTGGCCTGGATGGCCGGGCTGGTCCTGGCCCCGGTGGGCTGGCTGGGAACGGGGGATTGGCGGCATTGGGGGGCGGCCTTTGGGATCGGCGTCGCACAAGTGCGCTGGTTCGGCCGGAAGGTGGGCGCCTTTGGCTGGGGCAGCGCGGTGTTGTATCCCGTGCCCTTGCTCTTCTTCTTTGGGGTGTTCGCGTGGTCGGCTGCTCGTTCCGGTCGACCCGTGCGATGGAAAGGACGCGCTATCCGTGCGGATTGAACTGCCCATCGCCTGGGTTATCCTCCTGAATGTGGCCGGTTGGCCGGTCATCCAGTTCGGCCTGGCCTGGGTTTTCCTCCGCCTGCCCGTGGACTGGTTTAATCCCGCACCGGCACGCTCCTGGGAGCAGGGTGGGCGCTTCTACGAGCGGGGGTTCGCCATCAAGCACTGGAAAGACCGCCTGCCCGACGCCGCCCGCTGGTTCGGCGGCGGTTTCGCCAAAGGCACCCTGGCCGGCACCGAACAGGATTACCTGCGCCGGTTCATCCGGGAAACCTGGCGCGGCGAACTTTGCCATTGGTGCGCGGTAGCCTGCACCCCACTGTTCTTCCTCTGGAATCCCGGATGGGCCGACCTGGTCATGGCCGCCTACGCGCTGGGCGCCAACCTGCCTTGCATCCTGGCCCAACGCTACAACCGCGCGCGCTTTCAACGTGTGCTCGCCCGTTCCTCCGGCCGGGGACCCAGCGCGGCCTGAACCTAGCCGCCCGCAAAAACCGGGCGGAAATGGGCCTCGGTCAGGATGCGGGCGACCTCGGCCCGTTTATCCCCCTGAATCTCGATCTGGCCGTCCTTCACCGTGCCGCCCGTGCCGCAGGCCTTTTGCATCGCTTTGGCCAATTGCTCCTTCTCCGGCAGGCCGATGCCCACAAACCCCTTGATGACGGTGACGGTCTTGCCGCCACGTCCCGCCTTCTGCCGGATGATGTCCACCCGTCCGCGGCTCTTCCGCGCCGGCCGGGCCACGCTGACCTCCGGCCCCGGCGGCAGCCCTTCGCTGGACAGCGCCGCGAACGGGTTCTGCCCGAAATCCGTGGCGCCCTCACCGGGGTTGTGTTTGGGGTCGATCATGGGTCGGTTGGGTGGGCTAAGGCACTGGCTTCACCCGCGGCAACGCTCTCGCCAGCTACTCCCGAAAGTTCGTGTACTGGAGGGCCACCGAAAAGTCTTTCGCCCGCACCGCGGCGATTACCGCTTGCAGATCGTCCCGGTTCTTGCCCGTGACACGCACCTGCTGCTCCTGGATGGCCGTGGTCACTTTGAGTTTCGACTCGCGGATGAACAAACAAATCTGCTTGGCGACATCGGTCTCGATGCCTTGCTTGATCTTGATCAATTGCCGCGCATGGCCCAGCGGCGACACCTCGGGATCGCATTGCTCAACACTCTTCAGGCTGATATTGCGCTTGGCAATCTTGCCGATGACAATCTCGTTCAGGGCGGTGAGCTTGAACGCATTGTCGGCGGAGATCTTGATTTCATTTTTTTCCAGCACGATCTCCGCCTGGTTCCCTTTGAAATCAAACCGGTTCGCCAGTTCCTTTTTGGCGATGTTCACGGCGTTCTCGACTTCCATCGAGTTCACGTTGCTGACGATATCGAATGACGGCATAAGTATAATTATAGCCGGTAACTCGCCGGGAAAGCAACGCCGCAAAGTCCGAATGTCTGGCAGCTTCCGGGCTTTCGGCTCGCGGCCCCGGATGGCGCCGCGAGCGTGCCGGCTTCGCTGGAGGTGGGCGGTTGTCACTGGCCCTTGTTCGGACTCGAGGCCGGCTCCGCGGGGAGCGAGGCGTCGAGTTGTTCACCAGGCTCCGACAGCCCACGCTTGCCCCGCCACTCTCGCGTCTCCATACTGTCGGCCATGCCGTTGTCATGGAACGAAATCCGCCACCGGGCCATCGCCTTCAGCAAAGATTGGGCGGGTGTCAAAAGCGAAACCGCTGAGAAGCAGACGTTTTGGAACGACTTCTTCAACGTCTTTGGCGTCCGCCGCCGCACCGTCGCCACCTTCGAGGAACCGGTCCGGAAACTCTCTGGCAATTGGGGTTTCATTGACCTCTTCTGGCCGGGCCGTTTGCTCGCTGAGCACAAATCTCTCGGGTCCGACCTCGGCAAAGCCCACGCCCAAGGCATGGACTACCTCCGCGCCCTCAAGGACTCCGGGCGCGACCAGGAGATCCCGCGCTGGCTCATCGTTTCCGATTTTTCCCGCATTGCCGTCCACGACCTGGAGCCGGTCGAAAGCCTCGACACGCCCCGGCTCCAGCCCATCCCCGCCACCATCACCTTTCCCCTGGCCGACCTCCATCAGCACATCCGCCATTTCGCCTTCATTGCCGGCTACACCCAGCACCGGCTCGACCCCGAGGACCCGGCCAACCTGGAAGCGACGGCGCTCATGTGCCATCTCCATGACGCACTGGAACGTGGCGGCTACACAGGCCACGAACTCAAACGGTTCCTGGTCCGCATCCTATTTTGTCTCTTTGCTGAGGACACCGGCATCTTCCCGCAGAAAGCCTTCGAGTTATTGATTTGCGACCGTACCGCGGAGGACGGTTCGGACCTGGGGCCCCAGCTTGCCCACCTCTTCCAAGTCCTTAACACCAACATCCTGCAGCGCCAGCGCCACCTCGATGAGGACTTCAGCCAGTTCCCGTACGTCAACGGCGACCTCTTTGCCGAGCGCCTCGAGTTCGCCGAGTTCAACGCGGAGATGCGCAACGGCTTGCTGGCCTGCTGCCGCTTCCGTTGGGACACCATCTCGCCGGCCGTCTTTGGCTCGCTCTTCCAAGCCGTCATGGACAGTCACGAGCGCCGCCAGATCGGGGCTCACTACACCGCCGAAAAGAACATCCTCAAACTCATCCGTTCGCTGTTTCTCGACGACCTCCGCGCCGAGTTCGAGAGCCTCAAGGCCAACCGCTCGACCCGACGCACCGCCTGCCTACGCGAGTTTCAAACTAAGTTGGCCAAACTCCGCTTCCTCGACCCCGCCTGTGGCTGCGGCAACTTCCTGGTCCTGACCTACCGCGAACTCCGCCGGCTCGAACTGGAGGTCCTGCTGGAACTCCATGGCCAGCAGCGCGAGATGTCGCTCGACGACGTGAACCAGCTTTCCAAACTCGATGTCCATCAGTTCTACGGTATCGAACTCGAGGAATTCCCCGTCCGCATCGCGGAGGTTGCCTTGTGGCTGACCGATCACCAAGCTAACATCGCCCTTTCGCAGGCCTTCGGGCAGTTCTACGATCGCCTCCCGCTGCGCGCCTCGCCTCATATCCACGTTGGCAACGCCCTGCGCATGGACTGGCGGGAAGTGATCCCCGCCGCCCAATGCAGCTACCTCCTCGGCAACCCGCCCTTCGTGGGAAAACAATTCATGACCGCCGAGCAGAAGGGCGACATGAAGGCGGTCTGCGGCAAAGTCAAAGGTGGTGGCGTGCTGGATTACGTCACCGGTTGGTACTTCAAGGCGGCAGAGTTCATGCGTGACACCCCCGGCCGCTGTGCCTTTGTTTCAACCAACTCGATCAGCCAGGGCGAGCAACCCGGCGTCCTTTGGGGTGAACTCTATGGCCGGTACCGGATGAAGATCCACTTTGCCCACCGCACCTTCCCCTGGGAGAGCGAGGCGCGGGGCAAAGCTCACGTCCACGTGGTCATCATCGGGTTCGGCCCCACTGATGTTCCGGCCAAGTTCATCACCGACTCCGATGCGGATCCCGCTCATCCCACCCGCTCATCCGCGTTGAACATTAATCCCTACCTGGTCGAGGGCGAGGACACCGTTCTCCTCAAACGCACCAAGCCTATTTGCGCCGTCCCGGAAATTGTCTTCGGCTCGATGCCCAATGACGGCGGGCACCTCCTGCTGGACGCGGAGGCGAAAGCGGACTTGATCCGGTCGGAACCGGGCGCGAGGAAGTTCATCCGGGAATTCGTCGGCTCCGAAGAGTTCATCAACGGCATCGAACGCTGGTGTCTTTGGTTCGCCGACGCCCCACCATCCGAGTTGCGCTCGCTGCCAGAAATCATGCGGCGGGTCGAGAGAGTGAAGGCGCACCGTCTGGCCAGCACCCGCGAGACAACTCGCGGACTGGCGGCCCTCCCCACTCTTTTTGGGGAAAACCGGCAGCCCCAGGCTAAGTATCTGCTGATCCCCGGCGTGTCCTCGGAACGGCGGGCCTATATTCCGATTGGTTTTCTATCGCCGCAGGTCATTGCGAGCAACCTGGTTAACCTCGTCCCGGGCGCCGATTTTTATCATTTTGGTGTGCTCACCTCGCAGATGCACATGGCCTGGGTTCGCCAGGTCTGTGGCCGTCTGGAGTCGCGCTATCGTTACTCGAACCAATTGGTTTACAATAACTTCCCCTGGCCTCCATCGGCGACCGATTCGCAGCGCGAGGCCGTCGAGCACGGGGCTCAGCGGGTGTTGGACCTGAGAACCGAATGCGGTGATGGGCGACACGGCTTTCTTCCCGCCAGGAAGGCTGGCACGGCGGCGTCCAGCCTGGCCGACCTTTATGACCCGTTGACCATGCCGGCCCCGCTGCTCAAAGCGCATCAAGCCCTCGACCGGGCGGTGGATCGCTGCTACCGGCCTGAACCGTTCCCCAGCGATCGCGCCCGGGTGGAGTATCTCTTTGCTCTCCACGCGAAGATCGCCGCCCCGTTGATGGCAGCGCCGAAGCGGCACCAGAGCAAACCGCGATCACGGCGCGCGCAAACTGCCGGCGGATGGTGAGCTGGTTTCGCAGGGAACCTGGTTAGCTCATCTCCACGGCAGCGTGAGTCCAAAATAAATCATCGCCCAAACACTCAGCCAGCAGACCCACGCCAGCAGACGCTCGCGCCGATACAAGACCCACGACCAACCCATTAGAAGCCCGAAACCAGAAAACAGGAGCCACGTAAGAACGTCCCCGCGATAACCTGGCAGGGAAATCCACCAGAGGCCCCATGAAACTGCCATGAGCAGAGCAAAAATAACGACGCGGGCGTTTATGAAACTGGAACTGGCGGGCGGCATATCAACGAGCCGCATAGGCGAGCCCGCGCCACTGCTGCTCAGCATAAACCTCCAGCGTTATCGTGGGCTTCGCTGAAGGCGGTTTGTCGGGCCGCGTTGTCATGGTCTGTCGCTCCAAAAATAAACACCGGGCTGCCAAGCTCGTGCGTGCTCACGATAGCTGACGAAATTGGTCGGGCCAATCTCGAATCCACAGTGCCCGATTAGGCCGCCGCCCCACGCCAATAAAACACTGCCCGGTGAATTGGTGAGAGACTCCCGAATCTGGATGTAAGGCGGCAGGTGATAAAGGCCGAGGAGCTGCGATGGGAAACTCGTGCCCAACTCAGAAACTCTGGGGGTCGTATTGGTGGGGCTTTTCGCCAGTAACCACACGGCCCACGTCTGGAGCTGGGTCGGCGTAATCACTTTTCGAGCATTCCTCTCCAAACGAGCGAACTGCCAATCAGGTCTGCACGCGTACGAGAGAAACGCCGCGATACAGCCGAGTACGATGATCGTGGCAATGGACTGGGATTTCATGTGGTGTGGTCGCGCGGCCTAGCCGTCCCGACCAGCGACCGCACGATATTCGTTCGTTTAACGGCGCGCATGAATCTCATAGGCAATGCCTTTCCGATAAGTTCATTATCGCGGGAACGGTCTGGAAGTCAAGGTATTAAGAACTTATTATATAAAACGTCCGGGAAGGTATCCCCCTTCAATCGGGGCTCGTTCAGAAACTCCCTGGTTGGAACTAACCTGGGGGGGGACGCCCTGCGCGGCAAACGGCCCGCCAGCCTCCGTCGAATGGGGGTGCGGCCGGCGGCCCGGGTGAGGGGGGGACTGCGGCTCCAGTTCCTCGGAGATTCGACTTGCCCCCTCGCGATCGCGTGCGTAGGCTGAAATCGTCCGGGGCGGTGCCCCGCGGCAAGACGTGTGATAACTACATCGGAAATCGGCTATAACTCGAAGGTCGAGGGCGACGTGATCGTGACCCGCCTCGACGCGGCGCTGAATTGGTTTCGGAAGAACTCGCTCTGGCCGATGCCGATGGGATTGGCGTGCTGCGCTATCGAGTTGATGGCGGCGGGCGCCAGCCGTTACGATATTTCCCGGTTCGGCGCCGAGGTGATGCGATTTTCCCCGCGCCAGGCGGATGTGATGGTGGTCGCCGGCACGGTGACCTACAAGATGGCGCGCGTAGTCAAGCGGGTGTATGACCAGATGGCGGAACCGAAATGGGTGATTGCCATGGGGGCCTGCGCCTCGACGGGGGGCATGTATCGGAGCTACTCGGTGCTGCAGGGAGTTGACCGGATCTTGCCCGTGAATGTCTACGTGGCGGGCTGCCCGCCGCGTCCCGAGGCGCTCCTGGACGCGCTCATCAAACTGCAAAACCAGGTGGTGGCCAAGGAAGCGGTCATCGCCACGCTCAAGAAAGTGGCCTGAAAAGCTCGGAGAGACGCTCGATTATGGCCACCGCTCCAGAACTCGCCGACCGCCTCCGGGAAAAATTCGGTGGCCTGATCGCCGGGCCGGTGGAGTTTCGCGGGGAATTGACCTTGCGGGTGTCCGATGCCGAACGGATGGCGGAGATCGGCGCCTTCGCGAAACAGGAGTTGGGTTTCGATTACCTGGTGGATATCACCAGCGTGGACCACTACGGGGATGACCCGCGGTTCGTGGTGGTTTATCACCTGTATGGTTACGGGCATCATTGCTACCTGCGGCTCAAGACAGAGGTGAGTGAGGAAAAGGGGGAACTGCCCACCGTGACCGGGGTTTGGCGGACGGCCAACTGGCATGAGCGGGAGATTTACGATATGATGGGCCTGCGGTTTCGCGGCCACCCGGACCTGCGTCGAATCTTGATGTGGGAAGGTTATCCTCACCACCCGTTGCGGAAGGATTTTCCGCTTGCGGGCAAACCAACCGATGTGCCGGAGGTCGCCTTCACGCAGGCCGCTCCCCTCGTGGGCGGTCCTTTTGTGACCGTCGCAGGCGGCAAAGACACCATCGCACGCGAGCCGCGCGGGCGGCTGCCGGAGAGCCCCGCGGGGGAAACTCCTTCACCCGCGGAACTGCGACGGGTAGTGGAAGACCGCCATGACCACGGCGCGGCGCGGGGGCCGGCCGAACCCAGGACTTAAGATGGCCGAGCTTCGCGATCTGGAAATCAAGGAACCCGCCGCGCGGGCGGCGGAGCTGGCGGCCGGCGAGTTGCAAGACATCCCCGGCGAGCGGATGATCCTGAACATGGGGCCGTCCCACCCATCCACGCACGGGGTGTTGCGCATCGTGCTGGAGTTGGACGGCGAGATCATCACCAAGGCGATGCCCGACGTTGGTTATCTGCATCGCGGGGACGAGAAGATCGCCGAGAACATGACCTACACCCAGTTCGTGCCGTACACGGACCGGTTGGATTACCTGGCGCCGCTGGCCAACAACGTGGCTTATGCGCTCGCGGTGGAGAAACTGCTCGGGATCGACCGGCAACTGCCGCCCCGCTGCCAGTTCATCCGCGTGATCTGCGCCGAGTTGGCCCGAATCTCCAGCCATTTGCTGGGGGTGGGGTGCTACGCCATGGATGTCGGCGCGATGACCGTCTTCCTGCACACCTTTACCGAGCGGGAGAAGATCCACAACCTCTGCGAGTCCTTGTCCGGGGCGCGATTCACGACCAGTTATACGCGCATCGGCGGACTGTCGCGGGACCTGCCGCCCGGCTGGGTGGAGCAGTGCCGGAAGTTCTGCGAGGAGGTCCTGGTCAACATTGATGAGACCGAAACCCTGCTGAGCCGGAACCGGATTTTCGTGGACCGCACGCGGGGGGTGGGAGTGATCTCGCGCGAGGACGCCATCGACTTCGGGTTGAGCGGCCCGAACATGCGCGGCAGCGGCGTGGACCACGACTTGCGCAAAGCGCAGCCCTACCTGGTCTATGACCAACTGGAGTTCGATGTCCCGGTGGGAGCGGAGGGTGACAGCTACGATCGCTACCTGGTGCGCATGGAGGAAATGCGGCAGAGCGTCCGGATCGTGCGCCAGTGCCTGGACAAACTGCCTGATGGGCCGGTGAATATCGCCGATGGCAAGATCGCCTTGCCGCCCAAGGCCCGCGTGTTGACGCGGATGGAGGAGTTAATCCACCACTTCCTGAACGTAACCCAGGGGGTCAATGCGCCGCCCGGGGAGATTTACTTCGGCCACGAGAATCCCAAGGGTGAACTGGGCTTCTATATTTGCAGCAAAGGCGGGGGCACGCCCTATCGGCTGAAGATCCGCTCCCCGTCGTTTGCGAACCTGAGCATCCTGCCGCACCTGTTGCCCGGCCACATGGTCAGCGATGTGGTCGCCATCCTGGGTTCTTTTGATTTTGTCATGGGAGAGTGCGATCGATGAACCTTGCCAACACCCAACCCATTCCAAACCGGCTCCTGGAGCAGGCGGACTTCGCCGTGCCGGCGGCCCTGGCGGCCGAACTGGATGAGCTGATCACGCACTATCCCAAGAAGCGCAGCGCCTCCCTCATGCTGCTTCACGCCATGCAGGAGCGGTTCGGCTATATCTCGCGCCAGGCCGTGGAGTGGATCGCCGCCCGGCTCGAGTTGGCCCCCATCAACGTGTTCGAGTTGGTGACGTTCTACCCGATGTTCCAGCAGCAACCCGTGGGCCGGTTCCACCTGAAGATCTGCCGCACCTTGAGCTGCGCCCTCGGGGGGTGTTACGAGTTGCACGAGTTCTTCTGTCAAAAGCTGGGTCTGGACCCGCATAAGCATGGGCCGCAAACGACGCCGGACGGCAAATACACGGTGGAGTTCGTCGAGTGCCTGGCCAGTTGCGGCACCGCGCCGGTGATGATGTGCAATGACACCTTTTACGAGGGGGTCTCCCAGAAGCAGGCGGGAGATATTCTGGGGGGGTGCCAATGAAAATGAAATGGCTGCCCGACAAGGATTTGAACCTTGACAAACAGATCCAGAGTCTGCTGTGCTACCGTTACACCATCGGGCAAACGAACGCTCATAAATTAGAGAATTTGCGCCGGGAGTCAAGCCCCCTGTAAATCATGCCGCAAGAATACAGGTTAATCCTCAAATACGCCGACCAGGCGGGTTACACACCCGACCTGGCATGCTATCTGCGTCACGGTGGTTACGCGGCGCTCCAGAAGGCGGTGGCGTTGCCCGCCAAGGCGCTGCCGGATGGGAAAACGCTCAGCGGCGCCGAACAGATTCGCGAGGAAGTGCGGGTTTCGGGTTTGCGGGGACGCGGCGGGGCGGGCTTCTCCTGCGGGCTCAAATGGTCGTTTGTGGATCGCAAGAGCGGCAAGCCCATCTACCTGATCTGCAACGCCGACGAGTCCGAACCGGGCACGTTCAAGGACAAGCAGATCCTCTATAAAGATCCGCACCAGATGGTCGAGGGGATGATCATCTCCTGTTTCGCCAATGACGTCCACCTCGCTTACATCTACATCCGCGGCGAGTTCGCCGAGGGCGCCAAGTTGCTGAACCGGGCCTTGCAAGAGGCGCGGGCGAAGAACTTTCTGGGCCGGAATATCCTGGGGAGCGGCTACGACCTCGAGATCCACGTCCATCGGGGCGCGGGGGCCTACATCTGCGGCGAAGAGACCGGGCTGATCGAATCGCTGGAGGGCAAACGCGCCTATCCGCGCATCAAGCCCCCCTATTTCCCGGCCGTGTTGGGCCTCTATCAATGCCCGACCATCGTGAACAATGTCGAGACGCTTTGCGCCGTGCGGCACATCGTGGCGATGGGCGGGGCGGAATATGCCAAATTGGGCACGCCGAACAACACCGGCACCCGGATCGTCAGCCTGAGCGGCCACGTCCGGAAACCCGGGTACTACGAAGTCGAGGTCGGCAAGGTTACCATGGGGGAACTCATCCACGACCCGGCCTTTGGGGGTGGCCTGCGCGAGGGGCGCCAACTCAAAGCCATTATCCCGGGCGGGTCATCATCCAAGGTCTTCAAGGCCGGCGAGAAGTTCAAGCTCAAGCGCCGGGGCCCGGACGGCAAAGACGTCGAGAAAGAGTTCGGGGTGCTGGATTTGCCTTATGATTTCGATTCGTTGATCGCCGCGGGCAGCATGTCCGGGTCGGGTGCGATCATCGTGCTGGACGACTCGGCGGACATCGTCGCGGCGTTGGCCAATCTCTCGGAGTTCTACGCCCATGAGAGTTGCGGCCAATGCACGCCCTGCCGGGAAGGCTCGCTCTGGATGGCCAAGGCGCTGCATCGCCTCAGCCACGGCGAGGGCCGGGCCTTGGACGCCGATTACCTGCTCAAGATCGCCGACAACATCCCCGGCGGCCGCACCATCTGCGCCTTCGGCGAGGCTTGCTCCTGGCCGGTCCAGAGTTTCATCGGCAAGTTCAAGGATGAGTTTGTAGCGCGGGGCACGGCCGACGAGGCGCGGCGCGCCCAGGAAACCAGCCGCCCGGCGGCGGGGGTGGAGGTAAAACCTTTGTAATGTCAACCGTAGCTCCAACCGAAACCAAGCCCGCCGCGCCGCCGGTCGAGAAGATCGCCGTCCGGGTGGACGGCATTGCCGTGGAGGTGCCGAAGACCATGCCGGACCCGGTGACGGGCAAGCCGGTGGCGACGCCGATGATCCAGGCCTGTTTCGCCGCCGGGGTGATGGTGCCGCACTATTGCTACCACCCCAAGCTGCCGATCGCCGGCAATTGCCGGATGTGCCTGGTCGAATACGGCACGCCCGCCATGGGGCCGGATCGCAAGCCGATCATCAATCCGGACGGCACCCCCAAGATCGCGAAATCGCCCCGTCCTGCCATCGCCTGCGCGACGCCGCTCTCGCCGGGCATGGAGATCTACACGCAAACCCCGGCCGTCAAGCAGATGCGCGAGGGGGTGCTGGAATTCCTGCTGATCAATCACCCCCTGGATTGCCCTATCTGCGATCAGGCCGGCGAATGCAAGCTCCAGGAATACTCGGTGGACTACGGCCAGTCCCAGAGCCGTTTCGCCGAGACGAAGGTTCACAAGCCCAAACGCGTCGACCTCGGGCCGCGCATCGTCCTGGATGACGAGCGCTGCATCCTGTGCACGCGCTGCATCCGTTTCACGCGTGATATTGTGGGGGACGACGCCCTGGGGATCGTCAACCGGGGCAGCTTTAACACGCTGACGGCCTATCCCGGCAAAGCGTTCGACAACAATTACACACTGAACACGGTGGACCTCTGCCCGGTGGGGGCGCTGACCTCGAAGGATTTCCGGTTTCAGATGCGCGTCTGGTTTCTCAAGGAAACCAAGAGCCTGTGCACCAGTTGCGCCACCGGTTGCAACGTGGTGATCGGCTCGCGGGAGGAACAAGTCTACCGCTACGAACCGCGCGAGAATGACGCTGTGAACGGCTCCTGGATGTGCGATGCCGGCCGGCTGAATTACCGCTGGATTGGGAGTGGCGATCGCCTCACCGCCATCGCCGGTCTCAAGCTCGCGGGCGCCACCCCGTGGCCCGCCGTGACGCGCGACCTTTCTGATAAGCTCAAGCAGGTTCCCGCCGGGTCGGTGGCCATCATTGCCTCAGCCCGGCAGACCAACGAGGAGCTTTACCTGCTGGCGAAGCTGGCCAAGAAACTCGGTGCGTTGACCGACTCGGTGCCGCGTATCGGGGAAGGGGACCGACTCCTGCTCAACGCCGATCGCAACCCCAACAGTGCCGGGGCCCGGCTCACGGGCCTGGCCGCGGAGCCGATGGGATCGAACCTGCCGAA
>Ga0316220_1002877_pt1 | contig 15199 bp, 11 predicted proteins | sample TBH18005metaG_FD_203632 | JGI IMG/M metagenome (GOLD analysis project Ga0316220, IMG submission 203632) | Freshwater microbial communities from Trout Bog Lake, Wisconsin, USA - TBH18005 | ecosystem: Environmental > Aquatic > Freshwater > Lake > Hypolimnion/Profundal zone | place: USA: Wisconsin...
GCCGAGGGGGAAGTTGAACTCCACGTCGGTGAACGTGGTGCCGCGGATCGTGAGGCTCTTGAGGATACCGTCGAAGGTCTTGGTCGACTTCACCCAGCCGGCGCGGGCCTCGAAGAGCGAGGTGTCGCCGACGGTTTCGCCGGTGGCGGGATTGGCGACCGCGTCGAAGCGCAGGACCTGCGGCTGGCCGTCCACGATGGCGTCGACTTGGAAGGACGTCGCGGCGGAGCGGACGAAATTCTCCAATTCCCCATCCAGGACGTAGGCCTGCAGCTTGCCTTCGGAGGCGACGCGCACGATTTCGAGGTGATAAACCTCTTCCCCGAGCACCACCGGCGTGCCGCCGTGGGGCGGATGGTGTTCATGCTTGGCCGGCGACGTCGCGGGCGCGGGCGGCGGCTTGCTGCAGCTGACGGCGAGCGCCAGCGGGAGCAGCAGAAGCAGGCCGGTGAGTTTGAGCGCGGGCATGGTCCTAAGCGGTAAGGGGTAAGCTCTAAGCTTGGAAAGGAAGCGAGACGGATGGGGCAGGCGACGCGCGTGCGGTCAGGAAACGGGGGCGAGGTTTTGCGCGACGTCGGTGCGGTAGGCCTTCCAAGCAGGAAGGAGGCCACCGAGGGCGCAGAGGGCGATCATGCCGACGGGCGCCCACAGCATGACGGGGTTGTAGGCCCAGGCGTTGAGCAACACGCCGGTTTGCGCGCGGATGATGGCCGCCACGCCGCTCAGGATGACCGCATAGGCGAGGAATGCGACGATCATGCCGAGGAGTCCGATGGTCGCGGCCTCGAGGACGATCGCGCCGAAAATCATCCGCCGGCGGGCGCCGAGGGCGCGGAGGATGGCGATGTCGCGGCGGCGCGCGGCCATGGAATTGTAGATGGCCACGAGCACGCCACCGGCGGAGACGAGCGCGACGAGATACGAGATCAACGTGAGCACTTGGTCGAACCAGCCGATCTTGTTGAACAACTCGGCCATGATGGCGCCGATGGGATACGCGAAGGTGAGACGGTTGCCCTGCTTGTTATACATCATGTCGAGCATGAAGCCGGCGGTGGGCGAACGGAGCTGGATCAGCACCGCGCTGACGTCGGTCGCGGCGCGCGGATCATGGCCGCTCATCGTCTGCAGGCCGTGGAGCGGAATCCAGACAACCTTGTCGGCGGGCGTGTTGGACGGCGCGAGCACGCCGGTCACGAGGTAGGTTTCGGCGTGCTGGTTCTTCTCGTCGTAGATCAGCCCGTGGAACGGGTGGAACGTGTCGCCGGTGTGGAGGCCGAGCTTCTGCGCGGCGAAGCTGCCGAGCACCGCTTCCTTGGCCGCAGGGTTGAAAAGTTGCCCGGAGCTGAACGCGAATTTCCGGCCGGGGGCGTATTCGACTTCGGAAAAAAGCTCCGGGATTGTGCCGACGATGCGGTAGCCGCGGAGGTTGTCGCCGACCGCGATCGGGATGGCCAGTTTCACCGCCGGATGGCGCTTGATGAACTCGTAGTCGGAGAACGGCAGGTTGCCCGGCGAGGCCTCGAGGTGGAAGATGGCGTTGAGGACGAGCTGGAGCTTCGAGCCGCGCGCGCCGAGGACGGCGTCGAAGCCGGTGTTGACCTGCGTGAACGTCGTCTGCGACTGCACCTTCACCACCCACACGGACATGAGCAGGCCGCCGGCGAGCGCGATGGAGAGGGCGGTGATGACGGTGGACAGCAGGTGCTGGCGGAGGCTGCGGAGGATGATGAGCGCGAGTGTCATGGCGCCACCTCCGTCACCGCGCGGTTGAGCACGGCGAAATCCTGGACCTCCTCGAACGTGGCGAGCACGCCGGCGTCGTGGCTGACGAGGAGCAGCGTGGCGCCGTTTTCGCGGCAGGTCTCGCGGATGAGCGCGAGGGATTCGCGGGCGTTCTTGTGGTCGAGGTTGCCGGTGGGCTCGTCGGCGAGGACGAGCTTGGGATGGTTCGCGAGCGCGCGGGCGACAGCGACGCGCTGCTGCTGGCCGGTGGAAAGCTGGCGCGGATAGTGATTCAACCGGTGCCCGAGCCCGACGCGCGTCAGCATCGCCGTGGCGCGGGCGCGGTCGGCGCCGACGCCGAACGCCATGCCGAGCATGACGTTTTCCAGGCAGGAATAGCCCTGGAGCAGGTTGAAGGTTTGGAAAATGTAGCCGAGGGACTCGGCGCGCAGGCGGTCGCGGGCGGACTCGCCGAGGGCGGCCATGTCGCGTTCGCCGAGGAGGATCGAGCCCGAGTCGGGGGCGAGAATGCCGGCGATGAGGTGGAGAAACGTGGTCTTGCCGGAACCGCTCTCACCGCGGAGGGCCAGCTGCTGCCCGGCCGCGACCGTGAACTGCGGGACATCGACGATCAGCTTCCGCTCGCCCTCGGGGGTGCGAAAGGACTTTTGCAGGGCGGAAACGGCCAGGAGGGACATGCGAGCAGGATAATGACGCCCGAGCGGGGCGGTTGGTTAAGGCTGGCCGACACTTTCCGGAGGGGAAAGCGCGAAAACCGTAGCTCACGCAAAGCCGCCAAGGCGCGAAGATCGATCCGGGCTTTGCCTGAACCTCGCTTTAGGTCTCGAAGAACATCACGAACAATCCGAGGGCGCAGAGCAGGCTGCCAAGGATGCCGCTTTCGTAATGCTCGAGCCACCGCGATTTCAGCTTCTCCATGCCCTGGAGCGTCAGCCACGTGAAGGCCACCATGCCCAGCACGGTCCCGACGGAGAGCACGCCCGTCAGCATCGCAAAGCCCCGCCAGCCGTAGCGGACGCCGGAGACATAGACCGGGATGAACGACTCGCAGGGTGAAAACGTCAGCATCATCAGCAGGCTGAGGATCGCCGCGCGGTCGGACTTGGCGGGACCGGCGGGCTTCAGCTCTTCGTGAAATTCGCCGGTGTGATGCGGATCCAAGTCGGGCCCGTGACTGGGGTCCGGGCCATGACTGTGGCAATGGGCCCGCCCGGTGGCCTGTCGCCAAAGATAGTAGAGCCCGAAGAGCAGCAAAGCGCCGCCCGCAATGCGGGGGAACCAGGCGCCGACCTGGTCGCTCAGCGCGTAGCCCAGCCAGACCACCAAAAAGCCCAGCAGGGCAGTGATGAACACGTGACCCGAACCGCAGAAGGCGGTGATCAGGAGGGTTTTACCACGGCCCCAGTGCTGCACCCGGCCCGTCAGCACGAACGGCAGCCAATGCGTGGGAATCGCCGCGTGCAGGAACGCCACGGTGAACCCAGTGATGCCGATGGTGAGGAGGGCCGACCAATTCATTCGGTGACCTATGCAGCCTGAGGTCCCGTGCGGCAAGCCCCAGTCTTTGAGGGATTGAGGTGTAGCTGCGAGCGTGAGCGAGCGGACGGCCCACCGCTCGCTCACGCTCGCAGCTACCAGAAAAGGCGCCGGGCGTCGGTCAAGCGGTTCGTTTTAGCTCCCGCTCCCGCAGCCAGGTGAAGATCACGGGTGTGACGATCAGGATGTGCACGAGGCTGGAGAGCATGCCGCCGATGACGGGCGTCGCGAGCGGTTGCATGATTTCGACGCCGGTGCGGTGACTCCAGAAGATCGGCAGCAGCGAGGCGACGGTGGTGGCGACGGTCATGACCTTGGGCCGCAGCCGCAGGCGGGCGCCTTCCTTGACGGCGGCGACGAGCGCGATGCGGTCCAACGGCGCGCCGCCGAGTTCGGTGACCTTCCGCGCGAGGGCTTCCTCGAGGTAAATGACCATGATCACGCCCGTCTGGATGGCGGTGCCGAAGAGCGCGATGTAGCCGACCCAGACGGCGACGCTGAAGTTGAATCCCATCCACGCCTGCAGCAGCACGCCGCCGGTGAGCGCGAAGGGTACGGCGAGCAGGACGTGCGCGGCCTCGGGGACCGACTTGAACGTCATCGTGAGCAGGATGAAAATGATGACGATCACGGCGGGAAAAACGTAGAGCAGCGTCTGCCGGGCGCGGATCTGGTGTTCGTATTGGCCGGAGAACTCGATGGTCATGCCGGGGTCGAGCTTCACCTCGCGGGCGAGGCGGGCCTTGATTTCCTCGACGAAGCCGCCGAGGTCGCGGTCGTTGACGTTGGCCTGCACGAAAACGCGCAGGCGGCCGTTCTCGGACGCAATCTCGTTGGGCCCGACGACGCGCGTGATGTCCGCGAGCTGGCCGAGTGGCACATGGCCGCCGGCGGGGACTGGGATGAGTAGTTCGCCGAGGCGCGTGATGTCCTCGCGATCCGCCTGTTCGAGGCGCACCTGGATCGGCCAGCGCTCGCGGCCCTTGAGGGTCGTCGTGACCGTGGTGCCGCCGAGGCCGGTTTCGACGTAGTCGAGCACGTCCTGCACGCGCAGGCCGTAGCGACCGATGAGGTCGCGGCGCACGGCGATCTCGAGGTAGGGCTTGCCCTGCACGCGGGACGGAGCGACGCCGGTGGCGCCTTGGACGCGGTTGATCACGCGCTCGACCTCGAAGGCCTTCGCCTGGAGCGCGTCGAGGTTGTCGCCGAAAATCTTCACACCGACCTGCGCGCGGATTCCCGTGCTGGTCATGAGCACGCGATTCTCGATCGGCTGGAGGAAGCCGGGCGCGTAGCCGGGAACGTTCATCAGCCGGGCGGAGAGGTCGGCGATGATTTGCTGCTTGGTCATGCCCTTGGGCCACTCCTCCGGCGGCCGCAGCATGATCGTGGTCTCGATCATCTCGACGGGCGCGGGATCGGTGGCGGTTTCGGCGCGGCCGAGCTTGCCGGCGACGGAGAGGACGGCGGGGTGCTGGCTGATGACCTTGTCCTGCCACGCCATGATGCGCTTCACCTCGGTGAGCGACGTGGCGGGGAGCAGCACCGGCATGAACAGCAGACTGCCCTCCTGCAGCGTGGGCATGAACTCGTTGCCAAATCCTCGCGTGTAGCGCTCGGGGAGTGACGAGTAACGAGTGACAAGTGACGAGATCGGACGCGGGAGGCCGAAGGCCACGATGAGGCTGAAGCCGAGCAGCGCGAACGCGAGGCCGAGCACCGTGCGGCGGTGGCCGAGCGCCCAGTCCAGCACCGGGTCGTAGACGCGCAGCAGGTTCTTCATCAGCCAGTTTTCGCTCTCGGGCTTGAACGGCCCGCGCACCAGCAGCGTGCAGAACACCGGCACGGCCGTGATGGCCAGCAGCACGGCGCCGAGCAGTGCGAAGGACTTCGTGTAGGCGAGCGGGTGGAAGAGCTTGCCCTCCTGGCCGGTGAGCAGGAACACCGGCACGAAGGCGAGGATGATGATCATCATCGAGAAGAACATCGGCCGCCCGACCTGCGTGGCGGCGGCGAGCGTCTCGCGAAACACCTCCGGCGGAGTCAACCGCCGGCGCAACTCGTCCTCGGCCTTCTCGCAATGGCGGATGACGTTTTCCGTCATCACGATGCCGGCGTCGACCAGGACGCCGATGGAGATGGCGATGCCGGTGAGCGACATGATGTGCGACGGGATCCCGAACCGGTCCATCAGGATGAACGAGATGAGGATCGCCGCGGGCAGCGGGAGCGTGACGACGAGAATGCTGCGGAAGTGGAACAGGAACAGGATGTGCATCAGCGTCACGAGGATGATTTCCTCCGTGAGCGCGTGCTTGAGCGTGTCGATCGCGCGCGCGATCAGGCCGCTGCGGTCGTAGGTGGACACGACGGTGACGCCCGGCGGCAGGCCGGGAGCGAGCGCAGCGAGGCGGGCCTTCACGTCGGCGATGACCTGAAAGGCATTGCCGCCGTAGCGCATGATGACGATGCCGCCGACGACCTCGCGGCCGTTGACGTCGAGCGCGCCGCGACGGAAATCGCCGCCGACCCGCACGTGGGCGACGTCGCGCAGGTAGAGCGGTTTGCCGCCGCGAGCCTGGAGCGGGATGATCTCAAGGTCCGCCTCGCTCTGCACGAGGCCGAGGCCGCGGACGATGTATTCGGCGCCGTTCTCCTCGACGGTCTTGCCGCCGACGTTGCGGTTGCTGCGCGCGACGGCGTCCATCACGTCGCCGAGGGTGACGTTGAACTGCTTCAACTTGAGCGAGGAAACCTCGACCTGATATTGCCGCACGAAGCCGCCGAGGCTGGCGACCTCTGCGACGCCGGGCACGGCGGCGAGCTGGTATCGCACGAAGTTGTCCTGCACCGAGCGCAGGGAGCCGAGGTCCTGTTTTCCCGAGTCGTCCTTCAGGTAATACTGATAGACCCAGCCCAGGCCGGTGGCGTCGGGGCCGAGGCGCGCGGTGACGTTTTCCGGCAGGAGGTTGCCGAGCGAGTTGAGGCGCTCGAGCACGCGGGTGCGGGCGAAGTAGGTGTCGACCGAGTCCTCGAAGATAACGGTGAGAAACGAGAAGCCGAACATCGAGGTGGCGCGCACGGTCTTGACGCCGGCGAGGCCCTGCAGCGAAACGCTGAGCGGGTAGGTGATCTGGTCCTCGACCTCCTGCGGCGAGCGTCCCGCCCAGTCGGCGTAAACGATGACCTGGTTTTCGGACAGGTCGGGAATGGCGTCGATCGGCACGCGCTTCAGGGCGACGACGCCCCACGCGCAGAGCGCGACGAAGCCGCACAACACCAGGAAGCGGTTGTTGAGGGACCAGCGGATGATGGAGGCGATCATGGCGGGGACGGGTTACTTGATTTCGTCGCCACAGAACGGCATCGCGGACCCAAAGAACGGATTGTGGACCTTGGCGTCGCGCTGGAGCCAGCGGCCTACGCCGAGGACGGGGGACATCGGGCATTGCATGACGTGCAGGTTTTCGCGCGCGGGCAGGCCGTTGTCGCGGGCCGTGTCGGCGAGCGCGGTGCTGAACACCTCGAATGCGCGCCGGGCGGTGCGAAGATCAGGTCCGTCCACGAGGGCATCGCGCGAATCCGCGAGCGGAGTGCGGGCGGCGGGGGCGTAGCCGTCGAGGTAGGCGAGGAGCGCGGCGCGCACGGCGGGGAGTGCTTTCTGATAACCCGGCAGGTCGTCATTCGCGAGGGAGGGAGCCGCATCGGCGGTGGCGAAGGCGAGGGCCTTGAGCAAGCCGTAGGCGTGCGCATCGAGCGGGGCGGGCGCGGCATTGGTGACGACAGGCGCGACGTGGGTCGACGCTTCGTCACCGCCAACGGCGGCGTGGGCGAGCTGGGCCTGGCCGTCGAGGAGGAGGCCGCCCTCGGTGACGACGCGGTCACCGGCGGCGAGGCCGGCGATAACCTCGGCGTCCGTGTCGCCCATGCGTCCGAGCTGCACGTTGCGGGCGGCATACGAGCCGTGGCCGCGGTCGACGAACACGACGGGGCTGCCGCTGTGCCGGAGCACAGCGCTGCGGGGGACGAGCAGCACGTTGGGCGACTCGGCCTGCACCGCGCCGTAGGCTGTCAGCTTGTGCAGCAGGGCGCGGTCGGGGTTTTCCAGCACGACGCGCACGCGCGCGGTGCGGGTGGCCTCGTTGAGGTTCGGATCGATGAACGCGATGGGCGCGGTGAAGATGCGACCGGGCTGCGACGGCGTGGTGACGGCGACGGTCTGGCCGACGCGGAGCCAGGCAAGGTCGGTTTCATAGGCGTCGAAGATGAACCACATCTTCGAGAAATCCCCGACCTCGAACAGCCGCGACGCGGCCTCGGCGGGATCCTGGTTGATCTGCTGGCCATCATAAACATGGCGGGCGACTACGGTGCCCGTCATGGGCGCGCGGATGGTGACGAACGCAGACGGTTCCAGCGTGTGTTCCAGGACGACGACCTCGGCCTCGGTCAGGCCCATGTCGAGGAGCCGCTCGCGCGCGGCGGCGCGGTCGGAGGCGGCGTAGGCGGCGCCGCCCTTGATCCGCTGCACATATTCGCGCTGGGCGGTGAGCATTTCGGGGCTGTAGACGATGGCGAGGGGTTCGTCCTCGCGGACCTCGGCGCCGACGTAGTTGACGAAGAGCTTTTCGACGCGGCCGGGGACGCGGGCGGTGAGGATGTGGTGCCGGGTGTCATCGTCCTCGATCACGCCGGCGACGCGCAGCGTGTGGAGCAACGCGCCGCGATAGACCGCGGAGGTTTGGACATTGACGACGGCGGCGGCGGCGGGGGAGAGCACGACAACGTTGGGATCGATCGCGGCTTCGCCCGGCGCGGCGGCGACGAGATCCATGCCGCAGATCGTGCACTTGTCACCCGGATGGTCGGACTTGATCCACGGGTGCATCGGGCACTGGTAGACGGTTTTTTCCGCGGCACGCGCGACGGTGGGAAGTCCGCCGCCGCAAACGGCGAGAAGTGCTAAGGCGACGAAGGGAAGGAAAGAGGAGAGTTTCATGGCAGGGAATCTGAGCGGAAAACGGGGAACCCAGGCGGAACGGCAGCGTTAAGCGTGCCGGAAGCAAACGGGGGGGCGGTGTCCGGAGCGAGCGGTCCGCGCGGAGCGGACACACCAAGGTCCAGACACACTGCGCCCGGGGACTCAGATCAGGAAACTGCAGTGGGCCTTGAACAGGGGCACACTCGCAGGCGTCACCGACTCCGCGACCGGGAACCTCGCCTGCGTGGCAGCGGGGAAGACGGTCAGCGGGGTGGCAATCACGCGCGCGACGCGGACGGACCGCGGGGCGGTGGCGCGGGTGACGAGACCCGCGACGAAAACGTTGGTGGCTGTGTTTTCGGTGCGAACGGGTGCCGGCATGGGGCATGCGGCATGGTTGCACCGACAGTGGACACAGCCACACGTGACACGCGCCGGGACCATCTTTTCGAGTGCCGGCAGCGCCGGGGCCAAGGCCCCGGCGAGCACGAGCAGGAAGATGGCAAAGCGGCGAATCACGGGGGAAAAGATCGGGGCAAAGCCCCGGCGTCGCAAGCGGCAAACCTGCGCGAAACCTGACATTCGCTGGGCATTTCTTGAGGCCGGTCCGGCCGCGGCCCACGGTGGCGAGCCGGGCCGAGAAGACCTAACCTGCTCGTTCGCGCACGCTTACCGGCCGGCTAGAAATGCTGGCTGACTCCGGCGGAGAAGATCCATTTCGGCTCGAGCTGGAGGCCGTTGATGCGCTGGTAGACGGGCAGCTGCACGAAGACATAGGCGCGCGTGCGGGCCGCGAGCTCGGCGGTCACTCCGGGATTGAGATACGCCTGGGTGCCACCGCTGTTGTCGCGGTCTGAGGCGGAGCCGTGCTCGCGGCCCTCGGCCTTGAGGTTGAACTGCAACTGTGGCGTGAAGCGGCTGGGGTTCAGCCAGCGGAGCCCGCCGCTGAGATTGAGGCTGGCGGAAGGCAAGAAATGGTCGCGCTCCGCCAGTGGCTGTTGGGCGGTGAGTTGGAGGAAGGCACCGACCGTTTCCGCCGGCCGGCCAAACCAGGAAACTCCGGCCAGCACGTCGGTCGTGCCGGTGCCGAGCTGCAGGCCGCGATCGAGGAGTTCGCCGGCTTGCGGACCCTCGGCGAACGTCTGGTCGAATCGGCCGGTCGGGAGCTTGAGCCCGAATTGAAAACCGACACCGTGGCCGGGAGTGGCGGACTCGTAGCGCGCGAGTAACCGCAGATCGCCGAGTCCGCTGGCGCGGGACGTGGAAATATCCGTGTCGCCCTCGGCGATCGTGGTGTGGAAACGGTCATGGAACGGCACGGACGCCGTGAGGGACCACGCGCGGTTGAACGCGTAGCCGAGGTCGAGCCAGGTGTTGCGATTGAGCGTGCGCTGCTGGAGTTCCGCGTCGTTCGGCAGGGGAAAGGCGGCGCGGTCGGCGCTGCCGGTGCCGGACCGCAGGTCGGTCTGGTCGAAGTATTCGTAGCGCAGGCTGGTCTCGAAGCCGGGCATCAAGTCGTAGCCGAGGGCGGCCCAGTCGGCGCTGAGCGAACAACCGCAAGTCGAACAGGCGTGAGTGGAAGAAACGCCGGCGGCCCAAAGGAGCGCCGCCAGCGACAGGAGCGAAACAAAACGGTGAAAGGAAATGCGTTTCATGAAACGAAAAGAAAAAGAAGTGAAAGAGGGCCGGCCGGCGGGCCGGCTGGGATGGGGACAACGCGTCGGCACGGACGCGGTCGGGGCGCTCCGCCATTGGGCGGACGCGTGGGCGCACTCAGCGGTGCGGGATCAGGCTCAGGCCAGGCGCCGCGGCGGCGGGCCGGGCGGAGCGGAGCGATCCGCGCTTACGGGCGCGGGCAGGTCGGGCACAAGTCCCGTGCAGGCGAAAGCGGCGGAGGCGAACACGCCCACACCGGCTGGGTTCGCCAGGAAGATTTTCTCCGGTGCGCGAGGATTGGGAACCTTCGCGTCGGTGGACTGCTGTCGTTGTTTTGCGGCCTGAACAGCAAGGCAGACGCCGCAGAGCGTGTCGCCGCGGAAGGTTTGCTCGACGGCGCGCAGCAGCGGCATCGACTGCGAGTAGGTGAAAATCATCCGGCCCCAGCCGAACGTCTGCACGACGTCCCACTGGCCGCCGGTGGCGAAAAGCCACGCGGTGAGCGTGAGGACGAGGGAGAGACGCTGGCGCATGTCGGCGGCGAGCAAAAGGGGGGCGGAAGCCGAGGCAAGACTTTTGCCTGTCACGTCACCGTGCGCAGTTGGACGCTGTCGACGAGGCGGTCGAGCGAGAGGATGTCGGTCGCGACGATGAGCTTGTCGCCGGGCGCGATGCGGCCGGCGCGGCGGAGCAGTTGGATGGCATTCTCGATCGTGGCGTCGGGATCGGTGGCCAGCGGCATGAGATACGGCTCGACGGCGCGCAGCAGCCGCAGCTGGCGCTGGAGTCCGATCGAGGGCGTGATGGTGAGGATGGGGGCGCGCACAGGCCGCAGGGCGGCGAGGCCGTTGGCCATGAAGCCGTGGCGGGTGAACGTGAGGATCTTTGAGTGCGGAATCTCATTCGCGAGCACGACGGCGGAGTGGAGCACCTTCATGCGCTCGGCGGTGAAGACGGCGGGGGTGCGGCGGTCGGCGTCGTCCTCGGCCTCGATGCGGCGGGCAATCTTGTCGAGCATCTGCACGCACTCGACGGGGTATTTGCCCACGGTGGTCTCGCCGGAGAGCATCACGCAGTCGGCGAATTCGTAGACGGCGTTGGCGACGTCGGTGATCTCCGCGCGGGTGGGCACGGGCTGCACGATCATCGACTCGAGCATATGGGTGGCGACGATGACCGGCCGGCCCTGGGCGATGCAGGCGCGGACGGCGCGGCGCTGGATCACGGGCAGATCCTCGAACGGGCACTCGATGCCGAGGTCGCCGCGGGCGACCATGAGGCCGTCGCAGGCCGCGACGATCTCATCGAGGTTCGTGATGGCGGACTGGTCCTCGATCTTGGCGATGATGCGCGCCGTGGATTTCCGCTCCGCGAGGAAGAGGCGCAGCTCGGCGACGTCCTTGGCTTCGCGCACGAAGGAAAGCGCGACGAAGTCGATGCCCTCCTCGAGTCCGACGAGGGTGTCGGCGCGGTCCTTCTCGGTGAAGGCCGGCAGGTTGACCTTCACGCCCGGGAGATTGATGTGGCGGCGCGAGCTGAGCTGGCCGGCGATGAGGACGCGGCAGCGGATGTGGGCGTCGCTCTTGGCGAGAACCTCGAGGCGGAGCAGGCCGTTGTCGACGAGGACGATGCTGCCGACGGAGATGTCGTTGACGAGGTTCTGGTAATTGACGTCGACGGAGCGGATCTCCTCGCCGCCGTCGCGTCCCGCGCCGGGCTTTACGGTAAAGTCGAAGATCTCGCCGGCCTTGAGCTCGATCGGCGTGGCGAGGTCGCCGGTGCGGATCTCGGGACCCTTGATGTCCATCATGATCGCGACCTCGCGGCCGACGCGGGCGCTGACGGTGCGGATGCGGCGGATGACGTCGCGGGTCCAGTCGTGGCTGGCGTGGGCCATGTTGAGGCGGACGACGTCGGCGCCGGCGCGGAGCATCTTTTCGAGCATCTCCTCGCTCTCGGTGGCGGGGCCGAGGGTGAAGATGATCTTGGTCCGGCGGAAGGGCAGGGCGGCGCTCATGGCCGGCCATCCTGCGGGAAGCATGCCAGCCGCGCAAGCCAACCGACGGGACGTCGCGGATTTGTCACGGGGTGGCGCAGGCGGGACGCCTGGCTATGTTAAATCGAGTGCGTTTGCGGAGTTCGGCTGGACGTTCGCCGCGGGCTCGCCTTTGCTGCAGCGGCCGTTGCCAACCTGATCATGTCATCCCTCGGAATCGTCAGCCTCTGTCTGGTCATCGTCATCGGGGTCTATTTCTACAGCAATCCGCTGAAGCACGGGCCCTGGTTCCTCAGCCGCCGCTTCATCAACTGGTTCCCGCTGGGGATGACGTATGCCTTCCTTTACATGGGTCGGTACAACCTGACGGTGGCGAAGAACGCGTTCGGGTCGCTGATGGGCAATGAGGATTTCGGGTGGGTGTTTTTTGCGGGGACCGTCACCTACGCGTTCTCGTTTTTGGTCAACGGGCCCCTGGTTGATCGCATCGGGGGCAAGAAAGGCATCATCATTGCCGCGATTGGCTCGGCGGTCGCGAACGTCGTGCTCGGCGTGATCACTTGGCTGGTGCTGACCGGCCGGACGCGGATCCCGTTGTTCTGGCCGTTCGTCGTGATTTACGCGCTGAACATGTATTTCCAGAGCTACGGCGCGGTCTCGATCATCAAGGTGAAGGCGAATTGGTTCCACGTGCGCGAGCGCGGGGTGTTCGGCGCGATCTTCGGCACGCTGATATCGTTCGGGGTCTATTTCGCCTTCGAGTGGGGCCAGGCGATCGTGGATGTCACCAAGGTGCACGCGGGCGCCGACAGTTTCGTGGCCAGGTTGCTGCGGGCGATTTTCGTTCCGGGCGGGGCGACGCAGGATGCGACGTGGGCGGTGTTCTTCGTCCCGGCGGCAATCATGGTGGTCTGGGTGGTGCTGGACGCTTGGCTCATCGAGGAGACGCCCGAGGACGCCGGTTTCCCGTACCTTGACGTGCACGATGCCTCTTCCGGACACATGCATGAGCACTACACGATGCTGGATCTGCTCAAGAGAGTCATTTTCAACCCGATCATGTTGATGCTGGGAGGAGTATCCCTCGCCGCTGGCGTCCTGCGGAATGGCATCATGCAGTGGTACACGGTCTTTGCGAACCAGGTACCGCAGCAGGGCGCCGAGGGCATCCTGCACAACTGGGGGTTGTTGCTGTGCCTCTTCGGGATCGTCGGCGGATTCGCGGGCGGACTGATTTCGGACCGGTTCTTCCAGTCGCGGCGCGGACCTCCCGCCGCCATTTTTTGCGCCTTCATGCTCATGATGGCGGCAGTGATGGCGATGAATCTCTTCAAGTTTCCGTTCCTCGTTGGCCTCGCGGCGCTGCTGATCGTGGCCGCCGTGACGGGTGTGCACTCACTCATGTCGGGCACAGCCGCAGCCGACTTCGGCGGCCGCAAGGCCGCGGCCACAGGCTCCGGCCTCATTGACGGATGCGTCTACCTCGGCTCGGGCATTCAGTCCGTCTGTGTCGGATATTTGACCGGGACCAAATGGTCCGGTCACAGCTGGCAGTGGTGGCCGATCTTCCTGATGCCGTTCGCATTGGCGGGCGTCTTCATCGCTTATCGCATTTGGAACGAGCTGCCCGCCGCCACCCGGAAATACATCAACGAGCACGAGCAAAAGCCCGCGCCCACGGCCTGAGACGAGCAGCATGGGTGGAGTGCCGGGGCTGGACCGCTCGGGTATTGCCTCGTGCCGGGCGGCGGGCCTCGCCTATACTCTGCCGATGACCGTTTCGTCCGTTGCCCCAATGGCCATCGCCGCGCCCCGTCCGCCACTGCCGCCCGGCTTCCGCGCCCGTCGGGGATTGAACTGGGCGATCGTCGGCCTGACCTACACCAGCTTTTACCTGTGCCGGTATAATTTTTCCTACGCGAACAAGTCGATCAGCGACGAGTTTCATTTTTCCAAGGGCGACATCAGCACGATCCTGTCCTGCCAGTTCGTCGCCTACGGCTGCGGCCAGATCATCAACGGCCTCCTCACCGACCGGATCGGTGGCAAGCGCGCGCTGCTGATTGGCGCGGCGGGCACGGTCACGATGAGCATCGCGTTTGGCGCGGCGTCGTTTTGGGGCATGCTGTGGCTCTTCGCCCTGCTCTGGGGCATCAACGGCTACGCGCAGGCGTTCGGGGCGCCGGGGTTCATCAAGATCAACAGCGCGTGGTTCAGCGAACGCGAGCGGGGCACGTTTGCGGGTATCTTTGGGTGCATGATCAACCTCGGCCGCCTGTTCGCGAACCATCTGCTCCCGTCGCTGCTCGCGGGCTTCGTGTTTCTCGGGATGTGGCAGGTGCCGCCGCAGCACTGGCGCTGGCTGTTCTGGATTCCGGCGGGCATCGCCGCGTTGGTGGCGGTGCTGCTCGCGGTGTTCGTCAAGGACACGCCGGAGGAGTGTGGTTTCAAGAACCCATTTCCGGGCGAGGCGGACCATGCCGACCAGGAGGTAAAGGCGGAGATCTGGACGGTCTTCCGGGTCATCGTGACCAATCCGATCGTCTGGATCATAGCGGTGGCCTATGCGACCACCGGCGCCGTGCGGCAGAGCATCGACCAGTGGTTCCCGCGCTATTTCCAGGAGGTGCATCACCTCGAGATGACGGGCGCCAAGTTCCAGTGGCTCGGCTTCCTCATCCCTTTCGCCGCCTCGGCTGGTTCGCTGCTCTCCGGGTGGGTCTCCGACCGGTTCTTTCACTCCCGGCGCGCCCCGGTCGCCGCCATCATCTATTTCGCGCAGGTCGGCGTCACGTTCGCCGCTGCGCAGGTGACCTCGGTCAACTGGGCCCTGGCGTTTTTCGTGCTGATCGCGTTCACGGTAAACTCAACGCACTCGCTGCTCGGCCCGGCGGCGGCGATGGACATCGGCGGACGCAAGATGGCCGCGTTCGCGTCCGGGGTCATCGATGCGTTTCAATATTTCGGCGCCGCGCTGGCCATCAAGGGCCTCGGCTGGGTGCTGGATCACTACGGCTGGGGCTACTACTTTTACTACCAGGTGCCGTTTGGCCTGCTGGGTGGCGTGCTGATGTATTCCATTTCGCACCGGCACAGCCTGAAAAAGGGCGACACACACTGAGCGCGGCCGTCTGGCCCGGTCAGACAAATTCGTAGAACGGCGTGCCCTCGCCGGCGCCCACCACCGCGAACTCGCACGCGTGCAGCGTGACGCGCACCTCGGCCATGGCGCGTTCGACCGCGGCGGGGGAATTGCAGTCGCGCGAGAGGTGCGTGAGGTAAAC
>Ga0316220_1002895_pt1 | contig 15146 bp, 17 predicted proteins | sample TBH18005metaG_FD_203632 | JGI IMG/M metagenome (GOLD analysis project Ga0316220, IMG submission 203632) | Freshwater microbial communities from Trout Bog Lake, Wisconsin, USA - TBH18005 | ecosystem: Environmental > Aquatic > Freshwater > Lake > Hypolimnion/Profundal zone | place: USA: Wisconsin...
GCTGTTCCTTCAGATGAACGATCCCAAGAAGGACATCCACCTCTACATCAACTCGCCCGGCGGCAGCGTCACGGCGGGGCTGGCGATCTACGACACGATGCAGTTCCTCACCTGCGACGTGAACACCTACTGCATCGGGCAGGCGGCGAGCATGGGCGCGGTGCTGCTGTGCGCCGGCACGAAGGGCAAGCGCTTTTCGCTGCCGAACTCGAACATCATGATCCATCAGGTGCTCGGCGGCGCGGAAGGCCAGGCCAGCGACGTGGAAATCCGCGTGAAACACATGCTCAAGCTGAAACAGACGCTCAACGCCATTCTTTCCAAGCACACCGGCCAGTCCATCGAGCAGGTGGAGAAAGACTGCGACCGCGACAATTTCATGACCGCCGAACAGGCCCGGGCCTACGGGCTCGTGGACCTGGTCGTGCAGTCGCGCAAGGAGATTCCCGGCGCGGATAAAAAGTGAGTTCGCGCGGCGGGTGAAAACCTCCCCCGCGCCTTGCCCTCGGCGCGGCGCTCCGGCCCGGCGCAAGCGGCGGCGCCGCTCCTGAACCCGGCCGCCAAGTCGAGCGGCCGGCGGCGGCGAAAAACTTTTTGGCTCGCTTCCGGCGGCGTTTTTCCGCATGCTTTTCCGCCGCGCGAATGAAAGCAAAAATCATCATCACCCCGAAGAAAGCCGTCCTGGATCCGCAGGGCAAAACTGTTCAAACCGCCCTCGCCCAGATGGGTTACACCGGCGTCACCGGCGTCCACATCGGCAAATACATCGAGATCGACCTCGCGCCCGGCACCGACAAGGCGGCGGCGCAAAAAGCGTTGAACGACGCCGCGCACAAGCTGTTGAGCAACCCGGTGATTGAAGACTATAAATTGGAAATTGAATAACAACCAAGACGCCAAGGCGCGAAGAAGCAAAATTTGCTTTGTGTCTTTGCGCCTTTGTTGTTCAAAACAAAAATGAACTTTTCCGTCCTCCAATTCCCCGCCAGCAACTGCGACCAGGACGCCGTCCACGCCGTCCGCCTGCTCGGCCATTCCGCGCGGCTCGTCTGGCACAAGGACGCCTCGCTCGGCGACACCGACTGCGTAATCGTGCCCGGCGGCTTCAGCTACGGCGATTACCTGCGCTGCGGCGCGATTGCGCGATTCAGCCCCGTGATGCAGGCCGTGAAACAATTCGCCGACAACGGCGGCCTCGTCCTCGGCGTCTGCAACGGCTTTCAAGTCCTAACCGAAGCCGGCCTGCTGCCCGGCGCGCTCATCCGCAACCGCGATTTGCAGTTCCACTGCGAAAACATCTTCCTCAAGACCGCCACGAACGATTCGCCGTTCACCAGCCAGATTCCGACGGGAAAAATTCTCCGCGTGCCCATCGCCCACGGCGAAGGCTGCTACTTTGCCGACGAAGAAACGCTCGCGCAGCTCAAGGCCAATGATCAAATCCTCTGGCAATACTGCGACGACGCCGGCAACCTGACCGATACCGCGAATCCGAACGGCGCGGTGCAGAACATCGCCGGCATCTGCAATGAACAGCGCAACGTGGCCGGCCTGATGCCGCATCCCGAACGCGCCTGCGAACCGCTGCTCGGCAGCGACGACGGCAAATGGATTTTCGAAAGCATCTTTGCCGCGCTCAAAAACAAAACCGTCGCGGCGGCAGCTTGATAACAAAAACCAGAATTGATAACCGCGAAATACGCCAAATACGCGAAAAGCACTTTTGCCTATTTGTTCGCGTATTTCGCGTGGTTCGCGGTTAAAGAATTATATGAGCACCGACATTCTTTACAAAGACGAGAGCTATAAGATTGTCGGCGCGTGTTTTGAAGTTTATCGCGAGAAGGGCTGCGGATTTCTCGAAGCGGTTTATCAGGAGTGCATGGAGATTGATTTGCGGTTGCAAGGAATTCCGTATATGCCGAAGAAGCCGCTCGCGCTGGAATACAAAGGCTGCCCATTGCGCTCGACTTATGAGCCGGACTTTATTTGTTACGAGAAGATTGTGTTGGAATTGAAAGCTGTGACTGAACTGACCGACGAACATCGGGCACAGGTTCAGAATTATCTCAAAGCCACCGGCCTGAAGTTGGGATTACTGGTGAACTTTGGGCATTTTCCGAAAGCACAAGTGGAACGCATTGTGGCCGAACGTGGCCGTTATGAAAACAAAGACCAGAAATCATAACTGCGAAATACGCCAAATACGCGAAATCGGAAAAGGCGTTTTGGTTTTGCCTTGTTCGCGTATTTCGTGTGGTTCGCGGTTAAAGAATTTTTTGCTGTAAATTAAATTTATTTTATTTTTGTCATGACCGAACCCGCCATCACCCCAGAGTTGGTTGCCAAACACAACCTCACGCCGGAAGAATACGCCCACGCCGTGGAAATCCTCGGCCGCACGCCGAGCTACACCGAGCTCGGCATCTTTTCCGTGATGTGGAGCGAGCATTGCAGCTACAAAAACACCAAGCCGCTGCTCAAGACTTTCCCCACCAAGTCGCCGAAAATCCTCGTCGGCGCGGGCGAGGAAAACGCCGGCATCATTGACATCGGCGACGGCATCGCCATTGCGTTCAAGATCGAGTCGCACAACCATCCGAGCGCGGTCGAGCCGTTCCAAGGCGCAACCACCGGCGTCGGCGGCATCGTGCGCGACATTTTCACGATGGGCGCGCGGCCCGTCTGCGCGGTGAACTCGCTGCGCTTCGGGCCGATCACGGAAGAAAATGCGGAAAGCGGAAAGCGGAAAGCGGAAATGGGGAGCGCGCCCGCCTCGGGCGCAGCGGTTGACGCCTCGTCAACCGCAAAAGCGAACGACGGGGCGTCGTCCGCTACGCGCGAGGGCGCGCGTGATCCCCAAAGCACAAAAGCTGAAATTGCCAACAATCGCAGATTGTTCGCCGGCGTCGTCAGCGGCATCGCGCATTACGGGAATTGCTTCGGCATCCCGACCGTCGCGGGCGAGGTGTATTTCGACAAGACGTATCAGGGCAATCCGCTCGTGAACGCGTTCTGCCTCGGCGTGCTGCGCCATGACCAAATCACCCGCGGCGCGGCCAAGGGCGTGGGCAATCCCGTGTTTTACGTCGGCCCGGCGACGGGTCGCGATGGCCTGGCGGGCGCGGCGTTTGCGTCGCAGGATTTGACCGAGGAATCCTCGGAGCAGCAGCGCGGCGCGGTGCAGGTCGGCGATCCGTTCATGGAAAAGCTCGTCTGCGAAGCGTGCCTCGAACTGCTCGCCACCGGCGCGGTCGCCGGCATGCAGGACATGGGCGCGGCGGGATTGACCTGTTCCACGTGCGAAATGGCCGCCCGCGCCGGCACGGGCATCGAGATCGAACTCGACAAAGTCCCGCAGCGCGCGGCGAACATGACCAGCTACGAGCTCATGCTTTCGGAATCACAGGAGCGCATGCTCATCGTGGTCCACAAGGGCCGCGAAGAGGAAGTGAAGCGCATTTTCGACAAGTGGGATCTGCCGTGGTCCGAGATCGGCATCATCACTGACACCGGCCACATGAAGGTGCGCCACGGCGGCAAACTCGTCGTGGACATTCCCGCGAAGAAGATCGCCGATGAATCGCCCGTGTATCAACGTGAATCGCTTGAGCCCGCGTATCTGAAAGACGTTCGCGCGTTCCGGCTCGATGGAATTGCCGATTGCCAATCGCCGATTGCCGATTTGAAAAAACTTTTGGCGTGGCCGTCCATCGCATCGAAGAACTGGATCTATCGCCAATACGATCACCAGGTGCGCGACGGCTCGGTGATTTTGCCCGGCAGCGATGCGGCGGTCATCCGCATCAAGACGGATTCTTTGCCCGTGATGAGCGCGGAACTCGCCGCGAAAGTCGGCGACCCGAAAGTTTCTGAAAAACTCATCGCCATGACGGTGGATTGCAACGGCGGCTACGTTTATCTCGATCCCTACGAAGGCGCGAAAGCCGCCGTGGCCGAGGCCTGCCGCAATCTCGCGTGCTCCGGCGCGTTGCCGCTGGGCGCGACGGACAATCTCAACATGCCCAGCCCGCTCAAGCCCGAGCTGTTCTGGCAGATCAAAGAATCCGTGCGCGGCCTGGCCGAAGGTTGCAAAGCCTTCAACGCGCCCGTCACCGGCGGCAACTGCTCGCTCTACAATCAAAATCCCGCCGGGCCGATTGACCCGACGCCCACGATCTCCGTCGTCGGCCTCATCGACAAGCTGGAGCACGTCACCACGCAATGGTTCAAGGACGCAGGCGACGCCATCATCCTGCTCGGCGACGCGGTGGAAGCCACGCCGTTGCAAGGTCTCGGCGGCAGCGCGTATCTGCAAGTCGTTCACGGTAAGAAAAACGGTTCGCCGCCGCGTTGCGACCTGGAAGCGGCGAAGACGCTGCACACCACGCTCATCGGCCTGATCCATTCCGGCCTCGTAAAGAGCGCGCATGATTGCAGCGAAGGCGGCCTCGCCGTCGCGCTGGCCGAAAGCTGCATCAGCCAACTCATCGCCCGCGACACGCCGCGCCTCATCGGCGCGACGATTGATTTGAGCGCGCTGAAAGACGTCCGCCTCGACGCCCTGCTCTTCGGCGAAACGCAATCGCGCGTCGTCATCAGTTGCAAAGCCCTCGACGCCGTGAAAGTGGTGGAACGCGCCAAGCTCATGGGCGTTCCCGCCATTCAAATTGGCAAAGTCGGCGGCGACACGCTGACGGTGAAGATCGTGGCCGGCGAATTTGCCGCCCCGCTCACCGAACTGCACGACGTCTGGTGGAACAGCATCGCCCGCGCGATGGCGTGAATAATGTCACCGCTGACGCATCTCGTCGGAAGCTGGCTGATTGCTTCGGCAACCACCAATAACCCACGAGATCGCAAACTGGTGACGCTTGCTGGAGTTTTGCCGGATGCCGACGGCCTCGGCGCAGTTGCCGATGTCGTCGGCGCTTCTGTTTCGGGGAAGGAATGCACGTTTTATTATTATCAAACGTATCATCATCTGCTGTTGCATGGTTGGCCGGCAGCGGTTGCCGTTTCGGTATTACTGACATTTTTTGGCAAACAACAGTGGCGTATCTTGTTTCTGTGTCTTCTGACCTACCATCTCCACTTGCTTTGCGACCTTATTGGCTCGCGCGGACCGGATGTCGGTGACATTTGGCCGATTTGTTATTCCGAGCCGTTGTTTCGCCATCCGATGTGGTTTTGGAAACATCAGTGGCGGTTGGATGGCTGGCAAAACCAGACCATTTCCGCAGCGCTGTTCATCACCTCGATCTGGCTGGCGTTGAAGCAGGGTTATTGGTTTGTCGAAATCATCAGCTCACGTTTGGATGCCGTGTTTATCGGCGTGCTGCGGAAATGGTTTGTCCATCTGCCGCGCCGCGAAAAATTGTCGCCGGGAATCCGCTCGCCTGGTGGTGCGGTTGACGTTTGAAGTGGTTCTGCTAGATTCAAACTATGAAACAGATGGCCTACGTGGTTTATCGCGAGGAAGAATTCATGGTGGCGCAATGCCTGAACGTGGATGTTTCCAGCTTCGGAGCCACGCGCGAGGAAGCCGTGGCCAACCTCAAGGAAGCCGTGGAGCTTTATTACGAGAACGAGCCCAATTCCGCTTTCACGCCGGTCGCTGATTTGAAGGTGGGCGAGGAACTGGTCAATGCCTAAACGGCTCGGCTCCGGTGATGTCATCCGTGTGCTTCAGGCGCACGGATTTGTTTTTGTCTCGCAGAAGGGCAGCCACACCAAATACCGCCACGCCAACGGACACACGGCCATCGTCCCGCATCCGAAAAAGGAACTGCCCGTCGGCACGACGCGCTCCATCATCCGGCAGTCCGGCCTCACGCCGGTTGATTTTGGATTTTAAGCCGATGGCCACCCGAAGACCGCCGGCTTTGTTTTCCATCCGTAAATTATCCCGTCTCTTCGCTTTGTTTCGTCGCGGCGGCTACTTGATGAGCAGGAAAATGCCGAGGGCGAGCGCGAGGCGGTAGAAACCAAACGCGTTGAAGGTGTGCGTCTGCACGTAGCGCAGCAACCATTTCACGGCGATGAAGGACACGACCGCCGCCACGGCGCTGGTGAAGAGCAGCATGCCCCAGTCTTCCTTCGGCGCGCCGAGCGCGGGATGGTGCAGGGTCTTAAAAATCTTCCAGCCGCCCGCCGCCAGCATCGTGGGGATGCCGACGAGGAAGGAGAATTCCGTGGCCGCCGGCCGGCTCAGGCCGAGCAGCAGGCAGAACACAATCGTCGCGCCGGACCGCGAGGTGCCGGGGCAGGTGCCCGCGATGAGCTGCCCGACGGCGACGGCGATGGCGATGGTCCAGGTGACTTCCGTGCCGAGTTTTTTGCCGCGCAGAAAAAATTCCACGGCGAGAAACGCCAGGCCGCCGACGAGCAGCGCGACGGCGACGGGCGTGGCGCTTTCGGGCAGCTTGAAGCCCTGCCGGTCGATCACGAAGCCGGCCGCGCCGGTGATGAAGAAGGCGACGAGGATTTTCTTCAGGTAGTCGAGCGTCTCCCGTTCGCGCCATTCAAAGACGAACTGGTAGAGCCGCAGGGGAAACAGCGGCAGGACGGCGATGACCGCGCCGCTCTGGATGACGATATTGTAGAGGTCGGATTTCTCGACGTGCAGAATTTTTTCTGCCACAAGCAGATGGCCGGTGGAGGAGACGGGAATGAACTCGGTGATGCCTTCAACGATGCCGAGGATGAGATTGATGAGCCAGTCGTGCATGAATCATTTGACCGCGAAACCGGGGTGCGGGGCAAGGAGGAATTTTTACCCGCCGAACCGGCGGATTATTTTTTGCCCCAGAAGGTTTTGTTTTCCGCCGCCAGCTGCTTGACCTTGAGCTGGCCGAGGATGGCGTGCCAGCTGATGTAGATTTTGTGCCACTGGGTTTCGAGCCCGCGCAGCGCGCCTTCGCCCAATTCGCTCAAGATCCGCAGCGAAGGGGCGTTGCCGACCAGGGTGTGGACCTCCTCGCGCGTGGGCGAGGCAACCTCGATGGCGGCGTAAATCAATTCCAGTTCCTGCACGATGATGCTCTTGATTTCCAGGAAATGGTTTTCGTCCGCCGGGCCGAATTTTTTGGCGCGGGCGAGCGAGATAAAATGATTGAACTGTTTCCAGCACTCGATGTGCGTCTCGATTTGCGTGACGAGCTGGTTGATGTCCTTGGAGGTCATGAGGGTGAACAGGTTGGCGTCGGGAGCAACGCGGTTTGCGGAAACAGGAAAATGATCGCGCCGCCGCGCAGTTCGCGGGCGGTGATGCGCAGGCTGCCGAAATGCAGGCTCACCTCCGCGAGCGGCATCTGCGCGGCGCGGGCTGCGCTGAACAATTCCAGCACGTCGCGCCCGATGGTTTGCAGCAGCGGACCCGGATAGGCCGAGGCCACGGTCGAGGTGACAATGTTGCCGTTGCGATCCACCGTGACGGAGCCGGTGGGCAGCGATTGCACGGCGGCGCGGCGGCGGCCGAATATTTTTTTCAGGAATCCCATGTGGCGGCGAGTTTGCGGCTTTTTTCGGGCAGATTGCCGGCGGCTTCCGTGGGCCAGCCGACCAGAAACAGCTGGTCGCCGTGCGGAATCATCAGCACCTGGCGTTCCAAATCCTGGCCGGCGACGTGCAGGAGCGGGCCGGCGCCGAGGCGTTCGCCGAGGCGGCGCGCGATCTCATCGGCCCGCCACGTCCAGCGGGCAATGGCCTCAACGCTCTGCGTGCCGAGGGCTTCAGGCTCGCCCTGGCCGGCCGGCGGCACGGCGAGAACGAAATCCGCGCCTTCGCGCGTGAGCTGCGCCAGCCGCCGGATGTTTTTGCGGTGGCTGGCGCTCTCGATGGAATCAGGTTCCACCGGATTGGTCGCCTCGTCCAGTGACTGCGCGGATTCCAGGAGCAGGGCATTGACGGGTTTTTGAATGGTGCGGGCGCGGTCCGGCTCCGCCGGCAAATTTTCAAACGTGCCGGATTTCCAAGCGGCCAGGCGGTGGAAGGCCGCTTCGCCGCAGGCACCCTCGGTTTCGGCGTCCATCAACTCGCCGTCCTGAATCCACAGTTTTGCCACCAGCGGGCCGCGGGTGATGCGCAGCACGGTGGAGCTGCGCGAAAGGCATTCCATCTGGATGATGTCCATCAGGCTTTTGCTCTGGATGCCGCGGAAGCCGGGCTCGCTTTGGCGGCCGAGGAGCGATTCGAGGCATTCCGAAAATAATTTTGGGTTGCGCTGCATCTCGATCTTGAGCCAGAACAAATCCACGCCGAGCGCGTAGGCGCGGGAGCGGTAGGCCTCATCCTCCAGCCCGCTCAAGACAATGGTGCGCAGCTCGGGATAACGCCGGCGCACGATGGCCAGCATCTGCAAGCCGTCAATGCGCGGCATCTTCAGGTCGCAGATCAACACGCGGACCGGCTCGGTCTCGATGAGCGCCAGCGCCCGCTTGGCGGTGGTGGCGGTGAGGATTTCCGGGGCGCTGGGCAGGTCATGCAGCAGCTCGCGGCAAAGCGTCAACCAGTCCGCATCGTCATCGAGAATCAGGATTTTATGCCGGTGTTCCATGGGCATTGGCAGCTAACCGCTAACCGTAACGGCGCATAAATTCAAGTGAAACATTTCACAGATCCATTCAGGAAGCAATCCGCGTTCCCGCCAAACCAGATGCTTTATTACGGCAAACAGGACAAATCCGCCCGCTTACCGTCCCACGGCGGGACAACCCCGGCCCTTTTTCCACGCGCATGAATATGGCGTGATTTCTGCTTTAATTTCCATTGCGTCGCCGACCGGGCACGCCCAAAACAGCACCCAGCCATGGCCAACTCGTTAAGAACAAAATTTGCCGGACTGCTGCGCGGACTGCTCCATCAGCTTGATGACCGCGAGCCACTGCCGTCCCACCGTCCTGCCGGCGCGGCCGCCGTCGCCGTGCCGGTGCCGGCACCGGTCGCGCCGCCGCCACGGCCGGTGAATGCCAATGAGATTGAGCTGCCGCTGGCCCCCATCATCGCCGGGCTGCCGATTGATTTGCGGGCGAAGCTGATGGCCGTGCCCGCGGCGGGAACGATGATTTGCCTGCCGGTTGAAACCATGATGAGCCAGCTCGCGTTTGGCGCGGTGAAAATCACCTTCGGCGAACTGCGCCAGCTTGCGCCCAACATCTTCGCCAATTCCGGCGGCGAACACGACCACCGCCCCGTCAACCTGCCGCTGAACGAAATTCTGCCACGGCTCAATCCCGCGCTGTTTGCGCGCCGGACGGGACAGAAAATCGAGGTGGCCGACGAGGTGGCCGGACCCTTTGGCGGCCAGGGACAGGGCGTGACGTTCACCACCCAGCCGCTCAAGCCGGTTGCACCGCCGCCAACCCCGGGACCGCGCGCCGACCGCCCGGCGGTGTCCATGGAATCACCGCTGCCGGCGGCACCCATCGCGTTCCGTCCGCCGCCGGCAATGCCCGCGGCACCGGCACCGAAAATTTCCGGCGCGCCCAGGCTCGCGCCGGTCGCGCCGGTCGCGCGGCCGGAACCCGCGCCGCCCACGATTTCCGCGGCGCTCTGGGATCTGGCGGAATTCTGGCCGGAGGAGTTGCGGGACGAAATTTCGCGTTCCGCGCTGGCCAACGCGAGCGTGCCGCTGGCCGGCGACGTGGTGGAGGCCGGACTGAAGCGCGGCCGGCTCACGCTGCCGTGGAAACAGCTGCGCACCCTGGCCAAACCCAGTTCGCCCGCGTCATCAAACGACGGTTTGGAACTGGATCTGCCGTTGAAGGTGATTGCGCCCCTGTTTTTTGCCGCGCAAAAAAACCTGGCGGCGGCCAGAACGACGGTGAAAGTTTCGGCGGACATCCCGGATTTGTTTTTTGGATTTCCGCAAGCCGCGCCGGAGCCGCCGGCAAGCCGGCCCGCGCCGGCGGAGAAAAAATCCGCCGAGACCAATTTTTATGTCTGGGGCGACGAGGGCGAGACGCCGAAAAATGAGCCGGCGGCGGTTCCGCCGCCAACGGATTTCCTGCGCCGGCAAGTGCCGCCGGCGGACGTGGTGGCGCGGGCGCGGGATTTGCCGGGCGTCGCGGGCGCGCTCGTCGCGCTGACGGACGGCCTGCGCGTGGCGAGCCAGGTGCCGGCGGAATTCAACGCGGACACGCTGGCGGCGTTCATCCCGCAGATTTTCGAGCGGTTGAACCAGGCGACGCGCGAGCTGCGGATGGGCGCGCTGAACAACGTGAATTTCACGGTGGGCAACGTGCCGTGGAAAATCTTCCGCGTCGGCGCGGTTTATTTTGCGGCGTTTGGGCGCGCGGGCGAGGGTTTGCCCACGGCGCAACTGGCGGCGCTGGCGGCGGAGCTCGACCGGAAAAAACCGTAAAATTTATGGCCATCATCAATCAAGCGACAAAGGAGCTGCAGGTCAAAATCGTTTATTACGGCCCGGCGATGGGCGGCAAGACGACCAACCTCGTGCAGGTGCACGACCACGTCCCGACGGCGGCGGGCAACAAGGGCAAGCTCGTCTCACTGGCGACGAGTTCGGACCGCACGCTGTTTTTTGATTTTTTGCCGATCGAGGCGATGACGATCAAGGGCTTCAAGACGAAGTTCCAGCTTTACACCGTGCCCGGCCAGGTGATTTACAACACCACGCGCCAGCTGGTGCTGCGCGGCGTGGACGGCATCGTGTTCGTGGCGGATTCGCAATACGAAAAGATGCCGGAAAACGTCGAGAGTTTTCAGAACCTGGTGGACAATCTGAATTCCCTGAAGATGAACCTGGCGGACATTCCGTATGTGCTGCAATACAACAAGCGGGATCTGCCGAACGCCGCGCCGGTGGAGTATCTGGAGTTTCTCCTCAACCACCGCGCCGTGCAGGTGCCGTCGTTCCCGGCCACCGCGCACAAGTGCGAGGGCGTGTTCGAGACCCTGAACATGATCACCCGGCTGCTGCTCCAGAAATACCTCGCCCAAACCGTCCTGCCCGCCGCCTGACATGGCCACCTTGCCGCAGCTCATCGAGGAAGACGTCCGCCAGTTGGACGAAGTGCTGCGCGGATTTGTGGCGCAGACCGACGCCATCGCCGCGCTGGTGATTGACAAGGGCGGCTTCCTGCTCGCGCATCGCGGCGACGCGGAGAATCTCGACTTCACGACCATCGGCGCGCTGGCGTCCGGGGCGTTCATGGCCAACCAGGCCATCGCCCGGCTGGTGAACGAAAAGAATTTCACCTCCATTTGCCAGCAGGGCGAAAACTTCAGCCTGTTCGTGATGGACGTGGATGAACACTGCCTGCTGGCCGTCATCTTCAAATCGCAGTCCGGCGCGGGCGTGGTGAAATACTACGCCCTGGGTGCCACCCGGCAGATTGCCCGGCAGCTGGCCGTCGCCCGGGAACGCAATCCCGCCGCCGGTCTCGACCTCTCGGCCATGAATGTCGCCGACCCCCAGGAATTGTTCCGCAAAAAAATCTCTTGATAATCTGCGGTTAAAGGGTAGAAGAAATGCACCATGGACAACTTTCACGCCGATGAACTGAACCGTCTGCTGGCGGTCATGGTTCAAAGTTACGAGGACATCTCGGATTTGCTGTTCGTTCCCGGCAAGCCGCCGCAGGTGGAGGTGCACGGCGAACTGGAAACGCCGAAGGTTGAGGCTTGGCCGGCGCCGCCAGACGACGCGCGGCAAATCGAGGCCATTGCCCGCATCATGATCGACGGCAGCCCCAAACTGCTGCAGGATTTGGAGCAGCTCGGCTCCTGCGATTGCAGCTATACGTTGCCCGACAAGTGCCGGTTCCGCGTCAACATTTACCGCCAGCGGAAAAAATACGCGCTGGTCCTGCGGCTGCTCAAGCCGTTGGTCCCCTCGATTTCGGCGCTCGGCCTCGATCCGGTTTTTTACGAGGTGGTGAAGGAAAAAAACGGCATCACCTTTGTCACCGGCGCTTCGGGCAACGGCAAGTCAACGACCCTCGCCGCCCTGCTGAATGAAGTCAACCGCGACAATAAAATCCACATTGTCACCCTGGAGGATCCCATTGAATTTTTGTATCCGGACCTCAAGGCCACCTTCAGCCAGCGCGAGCTGGGCAATGACTTCTTCACTTTTTCCGAAGGCCTGCGGTCAGCCATGCGGCAGGCGCCCAAAGTCATCATGGTGGGGGAAATCCGCGACCGCGAAACCATGGAGATCGCCCTGACCGCCAGTGAAACCGGCCACATGATTTACAGCACCCTGCACACCATCAGCGCCAGCCAGTCCATCAACCGCATCCTGGGGATGTTCGGCAAGGAGGAAGAAAGCCAGATCCGCGAACGCCTGGCGGCTTCCCTGCGCTACACCATCGGCCAGCGTTTGATTCCCAAAAAGGCCGGCGGCCGAATGCTGGTCACGGAAGTCATGGGCCACAGCCTGCGGACGCGCGAAGCCATTGCGCTGGGCGAAAATGAAAGCCGGCGGCTGTCTGAAATCATCGAGGTCGGCCGGCACGCCGGCTGGCACAGCTTTGAACAATCCCTGCAAAAAGCCTATGAGCAGGATCTCATCACGGAAGAAACGACGATGCTCTACTCCACCAACAAGCCGACCATGCGCCAGATGATTGATCATTCCAACAGCTCCGGCCGCGCCAACAAAAAGAACCAGGCATCGCCGATGTTCTTCATCCCGCCCCGCGCCCCGTCCGAAGCCCCCAAGTCGCCGTTGTAATCAAGTCAGGGAAGTTACCGGCGGGAAACAGTTTCAAACCAGGCGCGCGGTCACGCCGCCGCGCGCCGCAGCCGGTCGGCGATGCCTGACCACGCCGGCAGTTCCGGCGGCGCCTCCACCACGATCAACGCCGCGCCCGCCGCGTCGCACCGGTGCAGCTCCGCATAAAGCGCCCGCGCAAACGCCTCCGCATCGTGGGGGATCACACTCACGTTGCCGGCGGCAAAACCGGCGGGAATGTTCGTGTGCGCGATAACAAAACAGTTTTGGGTTTTCAGTTTTAAGCTGGCAATTTTTGCCGTCAATTCCGCCTCGTCGCGCCAATCCAGCACCACCAGCCGGGCCTGCGGCGAGTAATGTTTTTCCAACTGGCCGGGACTTTTTAAAACGTCCGCGTGACTTGGGACCTTGGGCTTTGGGCTTTGGACTTCGATGACGGCCGCCAGCGATCCCGCGTGAATCATCCCCGGCCGCAAAATCCGCGGCGGTGAAACCGTCAGGTCCAAAACCGTGGACTCAATGCCCACCTGCGACTGCCCGCTGTCCACGATGAGCGGGATTTTCCCGCCCAACTGCGCCCGGACATGCTCCGCGTTCGTTGGCGAAATCTGGTTGGACAGATTCGCGCTGGGCGCGGCCAGCGGAAAACCGCATTCGCGGATCACCGCCTGCATGAACGGATGGCTCGGCCAGCGCACGCCGACCGTTTCGCCGCCGGCGGTCACCAGCTTGGAAATCTTGGGGGCGCGCGGCAGCACCAAGGTCAGCGGGCCGGGCCAGAACGACTGGGAAAATTTCGCCGCCGCCGCCGGCCATTGCGCCACGCAGGCCTGCGCCAGCTCCCGGGAGGCGACGTGGACGATGATGGGATTGTGCGCCGGACGGCCTTTGATCTGGAAGATTTTCGCGACGGCCCTTTCGTCCAGCGCGTTCGCGGCGAGGCCGTAGACTGTTTCCGTCGGCAGCGCCACGACTTCGCCCACCCGCAGCAATTCGGCGGCGCGGCGGACGGCTTTTTGAAAAAGCTCCGGCGTGTGGGTTGATAGAATTTCCGTGTTCATCCAACAAAGTGTCGCGCGAAGGCCGCGAAGACGGCGAAGGAAAATGTTTCAGAACCCCACCGCGATACGCTTTCAGCCTTCGCCACCTTCGCGTCCTGTGCGCGACTTATTCATACCGCAAAGCTTCAATCGGGTCGAGCCGCGAAGCTTTCCAGGCCGGGTAAAAACCGGAGATGATGCCGATGGCCGCGCTCGAAACGCACGCGATGCCAATCCAGATCACCGGGGTCACGGTCGGCCAGCCAGTGCTGGCGGCGACAATCCTGGCCGCCACCATGCCCAGGATGATGCCTACCAATCCGCCCGCCGCGCTCAAGGTGACGGCTTCAATCAGAAATTGGATCAGGATGTCGCGACCGCGCGCGCCGACGGCCATGCGGATGCCAATCTCGCGCGTCCGTTCAGTGACGCTGACGAGCATGATGTTCATGATGCCGATGCCGCCGACGAGCAGCGACACGCTGGCGATGGCCGCCAGCAGGATTGACATGATGCGCGAGGTGGACGTGGCCATCTGCATCAGTTCCAGCTGCGTGCGCACGGTGAAATCCTGTTCCGCGCTCTTGTGCCGGTCGCGCAGCAGCGTAGTGATGTCGTCCTGCACCTGGGTGATGGAATCCTTGTCCGCCGCCTGCACCATGATGGAGCTCAAAAATGTCCGCTTGGTGATGCGCCGCATATGGCTGGTGTAGGGAATGATGACGACGTCATCCTGATCCTGGCCAAAGAGGTTGAAGCCTTTCGCTTCCAGCACCCCGATGACCTTGAACGGGATGTTGCGGATGATCAGCGTCTGGCCGACCGGATCATTGTTGGGAAACAACTGATCCACGATGGTCTTGCCGATGACCGCCACTTTGGCGAGCGCGCGCACGTCGCCGTCGGTGAACATCACGCCATCATCAATGTCCCAGTCGCGGATCTGCCCGTAATCCGGCGATTCGCCTTGAATCACGGTGTTCCAATTCTGGCCGTTGGCCAGGATCTGCATGCGGTCGCGCACCTCGGGGCTGACCGCCACGGCGTTGTCCACGCTGAGCTTGATTGCGCGGGCGTCGTCCACCGTCAGCGTCGCCGCGCTGCCCCAGCCGCTGCGCGCGCCGCCGCTGGTGAAATTGCCGGCGAAAACCGTGACCACATTCTGGCCGAGGGCCGCGACCTTGTCCTCCACCTGCTTGGACGCGCCGGTGGTGATGCTGACGGCGGCGATGACCGAGCCGACGCCGATGATGATGCCGAGCATCGTCAGCAGCGAACGCATTTTGTTCCGGCGCAGGGCGCGCGCGGCGATCCGGAATGGGGCCAGTAATCTCATTTGCAGGAAATGAAGAATGAAGAATGAAGAATGAAGAATGAAGAATTGGCTCATTCGTGACCTCGCGCTT
>Ga0316220_1002904_pt1 | contig 15115 bp, 10 predicted proteins | sample TBH18005metaG_FD_203632 | JGI IMG/M metagenome (GOLD analysis project Ga0316220, IMG submission 203632) | Freshwater microbial communities from Trout Bog Lake, Wisconsin, USA - TBH18005 | ecosystem: Environmental > Aquatic > Freshwater > Lake > Hypolimnion/Profundal zone | place: USA: Wisconsin...
TGCGCCCATCGACTCGTCGCTGTGGAGGCAAACAGGCCTCGCCGCAGTCCTATAAGACGCTGGCGCGACCACAACGCGCCACGGCTTCGCCGCTCCGAATGGTCTCACGTCCATTCCAGATAGAGGTCAGGAGGTCTGAGGCTACAGTGTGGCCGGGCCTTCGGCCCTGGAATCACGTCTGCAAAGAGGAAAGAAGGCCCTTTCTTCCTCTTGCAAACGATGCGTTCAGCGTTTACCCGCCCAGATAACACTCCCGCACCTTCGGGTCCTCCCGCAACTTGGCGGATTCGTCGGCCATGATGATGCGCCCGGTCTCCAGGACATAGCCGTAATTGGAAATTTCCAGGGCCATGTTGGCGTTCTGTTCCACCAGCAGGACGGTGATCCCCAGTTCCCGGTTCACCTCGATGATCTTCTGGAAAATCGTTTTCACCAGCAGCGGGGCGATTCCCAGGGAAGGCTCGTCCAGCATCAGGCAGCGGGGCTTGGACATCAGGGCGCGCCCGATCGCCAGCATCTGCTGCTCCCCGCCCGAGAGCGTCCCGGCGCTCTGCTGCTGGCGCTCCTGCAAACGCGGGAAAATCCCGAAGATGTAGTCGAGATCCTTGGGAAATGCCTTTTTGTCCCGCCGCCGGTAGGCGCCGAGAATCAGGTTTTCCCGCACGGTGAGGTTCGGGAAGATCATCCGGCCTTCGGGCACATGGCAAAGGCCGCGCCCGACCACCAGGTGCGGCGCAAGTTTTCCGATTTCCTCTCCCTCGAACCGGATGCTGCCCGAACGCGCCCGGACAATGCCGGAGATCGCCCGCAACGTCGTCGACTTTCCCGCGCCGTTTGCGCCGATCAATGTGACGATATGCCCCTTGGGCACCGCCAGGCTCACCCCGTGCAGCGCGGCTATGGAGCCGTAATTAACGTGAAGATCGCGGATTTCGAGCATCGGTCTATTCCCCCAAATACGCTTCGATCACCTTCGGGTTGGCCCGGATTTCCTCCGGCGTGCCTTCGGCGATCATGACCCCGTAGTCGAGCACGGCGATCCGCCGGCAAATGCCCATCACCACGCGCATGTCGTGTTCCACCAGCAGCACGGAGAGCCGGAACTTGTCCTGCGTAAACTGGATGAGGCGCATCAGTTCCTCTTTCTCCGTGGGATTCATCCCGGCGGCGGGTTCGTCCAGGAGCAGCAGCTTGGGCCGGGTCGCCAGGGCGCGAACGATTTCCAGCCGGCGCTGGTCCCCGTAGGGCAGGCTGTCGCACGGGGCGTCCCGCAGATGGTCGAGGTGGAAGATCTCCAGCAAATCCCCCGCGGTCTGTTCCACCTCCTTTTCTTCCTCGCGAAACGCGTCCCCCCGCCAGAGCGCGTGCGAGATGCCGTGGCGCAGGTGCATGTTGCACGCGGTGCGCACGTTGTCGAAAACCGACAGCGAATTGAAGAGGCGGATATTCTGGAAGGTCCGGGCAATTCCGCGGGCGGTGATCCGGTAAGGCCGGTGACCGAGGACCGACTTGCCGTCAAAGCGGATGTCGCCTTCGGTCGGTTGATAAACGCCGGTGATCAAGTTGAACACCGTCGTCTTGCCGGCGCCGTTGGGACCGATCAACCCGACCAGTTCATGTTCGCCAATGTGAAACGAAAGCTCGGAAACCGCCTTTAATCCGCCGAAACGGACCGTGCATCGTTCGATCTCCAGAAGCGGGGCGGGTTTCATCGCGTCAGACTTTCTCCCGCTCCACCCGCCCGAGCAAGCCGTTCGGCTTGAAGAGCAGGATCAGGATGAGCACCGCAAACGCGATCGCATCCCGGTACATCGGCGAGATGTAACCGACCACCAGCGTTTCGAGCACCCCGATGATCATCCCGCCCAGCGCGGCGCCCGGGATGTTTCCGATTCCCCCAAGCACGGCGGCCACGAACGCCTTGAGCCCCGGCAGGATTCCCATGAGCGGGTCGATACTCGGATATTGAATGGCGTTGAGAATTCCCGCAGCCGCCGCCAACGCCGAGCCCAGCCCAAACGTAAACGAAATCACCGCGTCATTGTTGATGCCCATCAGCGACGCCGCCGTGGGACTGAACGAAAGCGCCCGCATGGCAGTGCCCATCTTCGTCTTCATGACGACGAACCGCAGCGCCACCAGCAGCCCCAGCGTCACCACCAGCACAATGACCTGGTTGACCGTCACCGTTAGATCGCCCAAGCCTTCGATTGCGCGGTCGGGCAGAAGTTCCGGGAACAGCTTGGGATCGGCCCCGAAGAGATACTGGCCGAAGTTCTCCAGGAAAATGGAGACGCCGATGGCGGTAATGAGCACCGTCAGCCGGGGGCGATGCCGCAAAGGGCGGTAAACGAGCCATTCGATGACGATGCCCAGCAACGCGCAAAGCGCCATCGAAAGGAGCATCACCGTGACCGCGCCCAACGAGGTGCTCCAGCTAAAGCGGGTGGTATCCTGAGCGGCCGGAAACACCCGCGCCACAAACGGGGCGAGGTAATACCCCGCGAACGCCCCGATCATGTAAACGTCCCCGTGGGCGAAATTGATGAAGCGCAGCACGCCATAGACCATCGTGTAGCCGAGGGCGATCAAGGCATAGATCGAGCCGAGGGCCAGGCCGTTGATGAGCTGCTGGAGAAATTCCGTCACGGGGCGACCGATTCGAGAAACTTGAACTTGCCGTCGGCGATCGTCTGCACCACCGCCGGCTTGTTGGCGTTGCGGTGGGCGTCCAGCGTGATCTTGCCGGTCACGCCCTCAAAGTCTTTCGTCGCCGCAATGGCATCGCGCAGGGCCGGGCCGTCGGTGGTCCCGGCGCGCTTGATGGCGTCGGCCAGAATCTTCGCGCTGTCGTAGCCGAGTGCGGCCATGTCGTCCGGTTCCACCCCGTATTTCGCCCGGAACCGCTTGAGGAACTCCTGCACCACCGGCGCCTGATTTTCCGCCGAGAAATGGCTGGAGAAAAACGAACCGTCCAGCGCCCCGTGCGCGACCGGCAGCAGCGAGTCCCCTACCCAACCGTCCCCGCCCATGAACGGCGCCTTGATTCCAAGCTGCCGCGCCTGGCGGGCGATCAGAGCCACTTCGGCGTAGTAACCCGGCAGAAAGATCGCCTCCGGATGCGCCGACTTCAGCGAGGTGAGCTGCGCCCGAAAATCCTTGTCCCCGCTGCTGTAGCTCTGTTCCTTGACGATCTCGCCTCCGCCGTTCGCGAACCCCTCCTTGAAGAACTGGGCCAGGCCCTTGCTGTAGTCCTGCTTCTCGTCGGTCAGGACGGCCACTTTCTTGAACCCCTTGGAAAGCGCGAACTTCGCCATCACCGTCCCCTGGAACGGGTCGATGAAGCAGATGCGGAAAATGTAATCCCCGACTCCGGTGACCTTGGGGTTGGTCGAAGCCGGGGAAATCATCGGGACTTTGTTTTCCTGGCAGATGGGCGCGGCCTCCAGCGACTTGGAAGAGGCCACCTCCCCGAGCACCGCGACGACCTTGTCGCTGGAAATCAGTTTGCGGGCGATCGTCGCGGGTTCGCCCGCGGTGGAACGGTCGTCTTCGGTGAGCAGTTTGAGCTTCTTGCCGAGCACCCCGCCGGCCTGGTTCACCTCCTCGATGCCGAGGGCGGTTCCGTTATGGGAGGAAACGCCAAAGCTGGCGCTGCCTCCGGTCAGCGAGGCAAATTCGCCCACTTTGATTTCGTCCTGGGCGGTGGCGCCCACGCTTAGCGCCAGCAAGGCGGCGCCCGTAAAATGGAAAATTCGGTTCATGGATGGTTCCCGTAAATGGAGTTGACCCGGTATAATACGAAAACCGGGGACCGGTTATCAACAGGCAATGCCGAGGATTTTTCGGACCCGCAATCTTTAGCAATACGGACGAGAAGGGCATCGAAGCCGCCATGGACGCAAAGCACGCCAAGCAAAGACAGATTTATACGGCAGGCAGCGAACACGGAGGGCAAGGGGGAACACGGGTTCTCGGCCGTGTATCTGAGTACAATCACCACCCAAAAAATCTGCGAAAATCTGCGTAATCTGCGGACCCTTCTGCTTCCCCTCCTTGGCGTGCTTGCCGGTATTGGGCGGGGCGCCTAAGCTCCCCCCTTTCTTCGCTAATGATTGTGCCAGAACAGGCCGCGCAGAGCAGGTTTTGCACTTTCTACGCCGGTGATGTTCCTCGGATCGACGTCGAGGGAGGGCCATACCAGTTCGCCCCGCAATTGGTCGGCTTCGCGGTCATAGGAACCCAGCCGGAGCGAGTTGCAGTCGAGCCATTGGATGACCTGATGCCGTTCCGCCGCCGGGACCGCCTCGATATGCGACGGATCGAACAACGCCTTGCCGATCCTGGAATTGAGCGCCCCAAAGCGACCGGGAATCGTGCGCGAACCGCCGTGGATTCCGCTGTATTCGGTCGTCATGTCCCACGCCATCGCGCCGGAGAACCAGAACGTGTACCCCTCCTTCAGCGCCTCATAGCTCATATCGCGCGGACCTTCGTTTTTCTCCCTGTGGCAGCCGACGCAGCTCCGCTCGAAGATCGGCTTGATCTGGCGGTAATAGCTGACCGGTTCGACCGAACCGCATTCCGGCGCGAGCGGCGACGGCGCCCGGCTGAATGCGAGCGGCGGCTTCTTCCGGGGAGCCACCGTGCATTGCACGTTTTCGTGGCAACCGAGACAGGTCAGTTGTTCTCCGGGGTGAACGAAAGCAACGGAGCGCATGGATTGCACTGCCCGGTACTTCTCATCGAGCGCCTGGAAGATCAGTTCTTTCGCAACCGGCGCTTCGAAATACGCGCTGCCATCTTCCTCGACCGGCACGATGCCGAGCGGAATCCGCGGCGTGCTCTCGCGTTCGTAACCGATCATCGGATCGCCCATGGCATGGTTCGACTTGGGCGCCGTCTGCACAACGCGCAGCCATTTGATTTTCGCATCGCGCGGGAACGGCAGATCGCAGTCGTAGACGTTCATCACCCCGATTGTCGCGTTGCAAGTCTTCGCTTCGCCGCTTCCGCGGACAGCCGGCGGTATCACCGGCGGTCGCGGGCGGGCGCGAAGCGGAATGGGATCGATCAGCCGCAGGCGCTCGTCCTGCGCACACGGCAAATCGCGAAGACCGCAGAGCAACTCATGATTGCCGAACCGGTCCACGAGGAAAAGGTCTTCCCAGATGTTGCACAGATAGAAGTCTTCGCTGAGCGGCCAGGGCGTTCCATATTTGTAGTGTCTTCGCGCGGGCGTCTCGCTTTCCGGGAATGGTTCGTCCGGGGTAATCCGCCGCACCTGCGACATATGGCCGTCGTCCGGCACGCGCAGGTTTAACATGCAGAGCGAGCCGAAGGCCTCGCCGTGATGGGGCGAGGCGGTGAAGAGGTAGAGCGGCGAATTTGGCACGGCGCGGATGCCCATCTCGGCCAGCGGCGCGCCTCGCCGGCTGTCGATCTCGCGTCCGTTGACGACTTTCCAGGGCTGGTGATCCGCAAAGGTCTGGTAGGGCAATGGGTAATTGCCGTGCGGAGCGCGCGGATTCGTGCCGTCGGGGTTGCAAACCCAGAAACGCGTGCCGAGGCAGTTCTCGCGGTCCACGTAATCCCATCGGGTAAACACGATTTGGCCGTCATTGTTCACCGCCGGGTTCCACTCGCTGGTTTCAAAATAACTCAACGGCGCGAGGTCTCCGCCGTCGTCACGGATGGAGAAGAGCGTGTAATTGCGCACCTTCAGGGCCGCCGAAAAGCACCGGATGAAGCCGCCGCGCCGCTCCGAGACGAACGCGATGCGGCCGGCGGGCAGCCAGCACGGAGCAAAGTCGTCAAAATCACCGTCGGTCAACTGCACGAGGCCGGAGCCATCCGCGTTGACCTTGAACAGATGAAAGCAGGTGTCGGTAGTGTAATTCCAGCGGTGCTCGTGATTTTCCGTCCACGCGAACACGATCGTCTTGCCGTCAAAGGAGAGATCCGGCGTGGCAAATGCGCCGTGATCGAGCTTGCGGCCCTTCAGCCGTCCATTCTGCACCGTGGAATTGCCAAGCACATTGAAAACTTGCGGTTCGCCCTTGAGGTTTGCCACCCGAAACAACCCTCCGCCGGGCAGCGCGTTGAAGCCGAAATACTGTGTGGCGCAGTGCCCGCCTTGAACATCCGCGGTCATCGGATTCGAGCGGACGGAACCGGCAAACGTGCCGCGCGCCACGCAGAGGATCGAATCGAAATCCAGCAGCGGATTATCCAGTGCGATCCCGCGGCGCAGCGAGCAAGCGGCCAGGTAGTATGCGAAATAGTCCCGCGTCTCCAGAGCGGGCTTTGCCTTGGCCACGGCGGTCTGCAGCGCGTGGAAATCGGCGATTCGCCCGGGCCAATCCGGCCCGCGGGTCTCACGCTCAAGCCGCGCGATAAGTGCAGCCGTGCGGCGCAGCACCGCGCCGAGAGGTCCGCCGTCGCTGTCGCTTTTCAGAGCCTGCGGATCGAATGCCTCCCGTTTGATAGTCTCAACATCGGAGCCACCCGGACGGGATGCGGGAAAGTCCGTTTTTCCATCCGAAGTGAATTCACGTTTCCACTGTCTCAAGACCGCATCGCGGAGGTTTGCCGCCGCGACAGTTTGGAGCTTTAGCCGGCGGCCCATTTCGCCAAGCGCGGCGCGCGCGGGTGCGACGTCTTCGGGTTCCGGCAACGGCTGGAGCGCTGTCGGCATTCCGCCGCCACCGAGCCCATCCGCCGATTGCACCCAGTGCGGACGAAATTGACCGGGATTGCGTACCACCGACAAATCCGTGAACGGCGCGGCGCCGGAAAAACGCCAAAGGCCGGCGGTCGCGTCGTCCACTGCGAGCTCAACGCCTGCCTGCCCCAGGAGTCGCTCCCGCGCGCCTCTTGAAATTCGCACCGCGGAAATCAACCCGGCGCAGCCCATTATCCCCTCGGCAAGATCGCCGATCACCAGCGGGCCTGGGATTGTGTTCCCGGATCGCGCGCTCACCTTTGCATCCGCCTTCAGTTCGCCATCGACGAAAATGCGGATGCGTTGCGGCTCCATCGTCATCGCAATCGCGTGCCACCGATCGTCGACGATGCCGGCCTTCGTGCTAACCTGATTCGGTATTTGTCCGGGAAAATACGCGCGCAGGATACCGTCGTGCGGGGTCGTGAAGACTTCCCAATGCGCAGCCGAGGCCTTCAGTTCGTGCGCAATCAAGATATTGTAGCCAGTCGAGGCGGCCAGTTTTGTCCGCAACTCGACCGTGAGCGGCAGGGCGCCGTAGGCTGGGTTCGACCAAACCACCAGCGAACCTTTCGACGCCTCAAAGCCTGCGCTTTCCACGGCTGCCGCAGGCCAACCCGGCAACAGTCCACCAGCAACAAGCAGGCAGGTACGAAGCAGATTCGCCATGCGGTAGACTAAAGAAAAGGGGGGTGGGCGTGCGGGGTCAGGCATTCTTTTCATGAGCGACTCAGGGGGTTGCCTGCGATCATTGCAACAGATGATCCCCTGTGGCGCAACGCGAAACTCAGGGAAGGCAACAGCTGGCGGAATGACGGCTTTGTCTTACCTCAGGGCCTCACGCCGATGTTTGGCAAAAACCCGAAGGGCGACTTCTCTCTCCCTCGCGTGATCCACCATTGGGGCGGGATAACCTCGCGCCAGTGACGATTGCGGGGCGGGCGGTCTGGCGAATTGCCTGGGGTGGCATTCCCTCAGTTCCGGCACCCACCGCTTGATATACGCGCCGTCGGGGTCATAGCTCTGGGTCTGCTTCCATGGGTTCTGAATCCGGAAATAGGGAGCGGCGTCGGCGCCCGTGCCGGCGCTCCATTGCCAGCCGCCGTTGTTAGCGGCGATCTCACCATCACAGAGCCGTTGCATGAAAAACCGCTCGCCGAGCCGCCAGTCCAGATGCAGGTCTTTCGTCAAAAACATCGCGACGATCATCCGCACCCGATTGTGCATCCAACCGGTCTCGGCGAGTTGCCGCATCCCGGCGTCCACAATCGGAAATCCGGTCGTTCCCTCGCACCAACGGGAGAAGGCCTCCGAAGGTGAAACGTCGGAGCCCTCAAAATCCTGTCGGCGCGCGGTATCGCCGGGATACAACCATGGCAGCTTTCGAAACTGCGGCTGGAATTCCCGCTCGAGCACTTCGGGCCAGTGGTGAAGGACGGCCATGTAGAACTCCCGCCAGATCAACTCGTTTAGGAACTTCGCGGGACCGCTTCGCTCAGCGGCGCTCTTCGCTTGGACGATGAGATCGCGGCAACGCCCTGCCAGTTCACGAATGGAAATCGTGCCCCAGCGAAGATCGGCGGACAGGCGCGACGTGGCTTGGACGACCGGACAATCGCGCTCGGACGCGTAATGGTGGATCGCTTCCGCCAGGAAATCGCCCGCACGCCGTCGGGCCGCACTCTCGCCCGGGGTGAGAATGCGCGCGGTGGCAGACAATCCCCAGCCTGCCAGCGTGGGAGGCGGCAGGGTTGGCAGCTTCGCGAGCCCCGGAGGACAGACCAATCGGACGGGACGGGGTCTGGGAGCGGTTATTGGCAGGCGCAACCAGGCGCGGGCATAAGGAGTGAAGACGCGAAAGGGCGTGCCGGCTGCGCTCCTGACCGTTTCAGGAGGCTGTGCGGTCACGTCGTCAAATCCTGAAGCCCACACCCCCAGGCGGCGCGCCATGGCTTCCACGCGGCGCTCCACGGCTCGCCCGAATGGATCGGGATCGCGGTTGAAATAGATCGCGGCGGCACGGGTTTCGGTCAGCAACCGTTCGAGTTCGCGTTCGGCGTCGCCACGTCGAAACAGGAGCCGGCTGCCGAGCGCTTCGAGGCCGGAAGCGAGTTCGCGGAGAGAAGCGCAGAGGTAATCCTGCCTTGGAGCGCCAGTCCAACCATGGAACCCGTGCCATTGGCTCAAAACAAAGACGGGCACGACCGCGCCGTCTGAATCGCGGCGTGCCGCGTCCAGCGCCGTGTTGTCGGCAAGGCGCAGGTCGCGGCGAAACCAATGGATGATTGTCTCGATGCCGTTACCGCACCACAGATCGGCCGATTGCACAAGGCGGGAACAGACTTGTTTCAGAGGGGTCGCCACCCACCTTGCGGGCGAAGGGTATCACTCCGTCTGATTCCTCTTCTTGGCGTGCTTGGCGGCCTTTGCGCGAGTATCCTCTTTCGCCATTCTCAAGGTTCTTGCTCTCCGCCCTTACTTATCCTCCGGCAGACGCAAATCGGGAAAATGAACCGGCGCGCAATCGGGGCAGATGCCGTGGCTGAAATCGACGTCGGTCCGCCGGGAGACGAAGGCATCGACCCTTTCCCATTCGCCATTGCCATTCTTGATCTTGTGGCAGTAGGAACAGATGGGAAGGAGCCCGGAGAGCGTCTTCACATTAGCGAGCGCGTCCTCCAACTCCTGATTTCTCTTTCGCAGATCCTGCTGGAGCCGTTTCAGGGCGACGTGCGTCTGCACCCGCGCCAGCAACTCCTTGGATCGGAAGGGCTTGGTGATAAAGTCCGCCCCGCCCAGGTCGAAGCCTTTGACGATGTCGTCCGTCTCCGTCTTGGCGGTAAGGAAAATGACCGGGATATCCCGCGTGGCCGGATCCGCCTTGAGCCGCTGGCAGACTTCGAAGCCGTCCATCTCGGGCATCATGATATCGAGCAGGATCAGGTCCGGTTTGACTTTCGGAATGGTATCGAAAGCAGCCCTGCCGTGGTGGGCGATGGCAACCCGATATTTTGCGTCCATGAGGATCGTCCCCAGGACCTGAATGTTCTTTGGATTGTCCTCGACGATGAGGACGGTGACAGGGGGCTGAAGGGGGTCGTTCATAATTGTGCGAGAAAATCCGGGAATTGAGCGAGTGTTTGTTCCATGCCGTGCATGTCGAAGAGCGAAGCGTCGTTGCGCAGCTTGTCGGCCCAGTTCGCAAGGCGGGTGGCTTTGTGCGTAACCGCGATGGCGATCGCCTTTTCGGCAAATTCGAGCACCTGATTCACGATCAGGACATCCTGAATGCCGGTCCAGAGCGGGACAAGTTCCGTTTCAAGCCGCCGCCGCAAGCCTTCCGGGTCGTGGACTTGCACAGCGTCCAGCGAGCAGAACGCCTCCTCGGCGCCAGGCGAAGCCTGGGCAGCCACCGGGGCGCCCATTGTGTGCTGGAGGAAACGGCGCAGCAGGTTGAGCAGGTCCGTGCGCCCGATCGGCTTGCGCAGAAAACCGTCGCAGACCGTCTTGATCCGTTCCTCCTCCATCTTCATCGTGGAAGCGGTGACCGCCACGATTGGGATGGAAGCCGTCGACGGATCGTCCTTGAGGATTGCGCTGGCCTGGAACCCGTCGAGTTCAGGCATCTTGATGTCCATCAAAATGAGCGCCGGTTTCTTCTCGCGGGCCAGCTTGACAGCATCCCGCCCGTTGGTGGCTTCGACGATCTCCAGATGAAGGTCCGCCAGAAACCCATGGATCAACTCGCGGTTGAGAAGGACGTCCTCCGCCACAAGGATCGTGGCAGGCTCAAAGAGGATCGTCGCATTGCTGTCGGAGGAATCGAGCGGGTGCGATTCGGCCATGAGAGCCTCTTCCACATCGAACAAAGTCACGCGAAAGATCGAGCCTTTCCCAACGGTGCTTTCCACGGAAATTTTGCCGCCCATCAAATCGACCAGGCGTTTGCTGATGGCCAGACCCAGGCCCGTGCCGCCATACTTGGCGTGGCTCTGCCCGCGCTGCTGCTCGAAGGCGCCAAAAATGGTTCCTCGCTGGTCCTCCGGGATGCCGATGCCGGAGTCATGCACTTCGAACACCAGCCGCAGTTCGTTGTCGGTCGCACCCATTTCGGTCCGGGCCACGACTCGGACAAAACCGTATTCGGTAAACTTGATCGCGTTGCCGATGAGATTGAGCAGGACCTGCCGCAGGCGCGTTTCATCGAGCACCACGGCTTTCGGGAAATCGTTCGCCACATCCGTGGTGTAAATCAGCCCCTTTTCCTCCACCTTGCGCGAGAACACCGTCTGCAATTCCCGCAGGATGGACGACGGATCGATCGCCGTCAGTTCCAGGTTCAGTTTGCCAGCCTCAACCTTGCTCAGGTCGAGAATGTCGTTGATCAGGTTGAGCAGGGACTTGCCGCTGGAATGGACGGCTTGAACGTATTCGAGATGGCGCGGATCGCGCACTTTGTTGGCCAGAAGCTCTGAAAATCCCAGAATGGCGTTCATCGGGGTGCGGATTTCGTGCGACATGTTCGCCAGGAATTCGCTCTTGGCGAGGTTTGCCATTTCAGCGGCGTCCTTGGCGGTGCGCAACTCTTCATTGGTTTTCCGCAGCGCGGCTTCGGCAATCTTGCGCGCCGTGATGTCCCGCGAAATCCCCAGAATTCCGACCACTTCGCCCGCGTCATTCTGGATCGGCACTTTGGTCGTGGAAACCCAGGTTACGTGTCCGTCTCTCCAGTCCTCCTCCTCCTCGACGCCGATCAACGCCTGCCCGTTGGCCATCAGGTGCTGCTCGTCATCGAAAGCGGCCCTGGAATGTTTCGAATCGAAGAAATCGAAGTCCGTTTTGCCGATCGCCTCGCTCGGGTGTGCGATCCCGAAATGCCGGGCCAGCTTCTCGTTGATGCGGATAAAGCGACTCTGCCGGTCTTTGAAGTAAATATGGTCGGGACTGACCCGCATCAGCGTGCTGAAGAACTCGGCGTCGCTGCCGATTCCCCCCGGTTCTCGATGGAAAAGCGAAGTCGAGGGCGCCGGTTCAGCCTCTGGCGGTTGGTGGGAGGAATTCACGGGGAAAACGTCCCCCGTCGGCGGTGAAAAGTCAACGCGGGAATGGCCCATGGAAGCGGAATGACGACTCGAACGCGCCCTCGGTCCCGGGCTCCTGCCTGGGAATGCAGCATCCCGGAGACGCCAGCGTCTTGTGCCGCCTTGGGATGGCGCGTCGGCACCCAAGGTTGCTTTCCTGGTCGCCTGTCTGCCAAGTCCCAGGCAGGGGCTCGCCGTTCCTTTGTTATTCATGTTTCGCCGACATGCGGCAATGGGGCGCCTGTGTTTGCCCTGAGAAAAAGAAGAAAGACATGGCTGGTCGTGGGAACCAAGTTCCGCGGTGTACAAGGGTTGGTCCGGCATCCGAAGGCGGCACAGGACTCTTTCCATTACCCACAAGTCCGGCGACCTGAATTTTCAGCGCCGAAGGCGCGACCACCCTATACCAGCCTGGGGCGTTGCCCCACTGCCATTAAGTTAAGCTTGGAGGCTCTCGTAACGCGCGCTCGTTCCCAGGCTCCTGCCTGGGAATGCAGTATTCCCGGAGGCTCCAGCCTCCTGCCGGGCCTCCAAAAGCACGGCGCACCGGAGAGGAACGGGAGGCTGGAGCCTCCAAGACAGGGGCGTTCCCAGGCTGGAGCCTGGGAACGAGACCGCGAATTCCTTAACTTAATGGCAGTGGGGCGTTGCCATAGGCTACAATGTGGTCGGGCCGTTGGCCCTGATCAGCCTGCGCACGCCCTTCGAAAAAATGTGGGTAATGGAAAGACAGGACTGCCGCACTTGCTCCAGGACGCTGGCGCGACCGCCGAAACCCCGTTCGCCTTCGAAACCGCTGCTTATCCAAACAGTATTGGGCAAGATGCCCGCGCTCCCCTTCAAGGCGCAGCCCTCACGCCGTCCACTGAACCAACCGCTCGGCAGACACCTTTACGTTGTCCGCCCCGGCGACCTCCAGCGTCGTTGGCCCGTCAAAGCCGATCTCCATCAGCGCATCGACGATCGGACGAATACCGACCACGCCGTCACCCAAGGGAATCACAGCCATGCCGCAGCCAAACTGCTTGCCACGCCGCTCGGTCCACGCTTCCGGCATGTCCTTCCAATGAACATGCCGAATCCGCTTGCCGAAAACCTTCACGAATTGAAGCGGGTCGCCACCGCCGAGCCAGGAATTGCCGGTGTCGAGATTGACGCCAACGGTCGCTTCGTGCCCCAGCGCGTCGAGCAGGCGCCGCATGCCCTCGACTGTATCGGTCAGGATTCCGTGGGGTTCCAGCAGCAATTCGATGCCGAGTTGTTCGGCCCAGCGAACCGGTTCGTGCAGCTTTTCACAAACGCTGAAGACCCGTTGGTCGTCGGTAAGGCTGTGCCCGAAATCGGTCTTCGGCTCGCCTTCGGTGGTAATGACCTGCCCGACGCCAAGGAAGTGGGCGAGCTTGATCGCCTGGATGACTTCATGCGTGCCATAACGGTCGGGCGCAGTGGGATCGAGCAGGTTCGCATGGGCACAAACGCTGGTGAGCGTGAGGCCGAACGCGCGGGTCATTTCGAGGATCGTGGTCGGATGCGAATCCAAACTGAACGAAGCGGCGAACCCGTATTCCGTGCCGAGGGTGGCGCCGTCGTGGTTGTCCGTCAGGTCCGCATAGTCGAACCCAAGGCTGCGGATCACCTCAAACTGCCGGCGCATCGGGGTGAACGGTTCCATGAGCGCAAAACATCCGATTTTCATAGTGTCAATTAAGCCTGAACCCATGCGCCGCGGACGGCACAATTCATCTGTTCGTTGAGAGCTGCCGGCGAGACAATCTCGTATTTTGCCGGGTCCCAAACGACCTCACCGCCCGATTTGACAGCCATCAGCGAAAGATGGCTTAAGGCATCCGAACGAACCGCATCGTCGATCGGCGCGATAGAGGCCGAGCGGTCGCGCACACTCTCCACAAACGACTTGTAATAGCGGTTCTTGTAGAGAACCCGCCGGGTTCCCTCGCAGCTATGCAGCTTGAACCAGTCGGGATTGCTCGCAAAAACGCCGCCACGGCTGAGGCTGACCCAGCCTTTCGTGCCGAAAAAAGTCGTGCCGTCGGTGTACTGCTGGGCGGGGCAGTATTTCGCCACGACCGGCTTCGCCAGTTCCGCGCTCATAAAATGCATCGCCACCTGGTTCTTGAATTGAATGTTCACATCCCAGGAAGTGCAGGTATTGAAGAGGGCTTCGGGGGTCGGAATCTTTCCCGTGCCGCGCAATGAAAACGGACCTTTAAGATCGGCGTCCATGCCCCAGACAGCAACGTCGAGCGGGTGAGCGCCCCAGCCCGCGATGAAACCCAACGCGTAATCCGCGCAGAACCAGGAACCGCCGGACGTAATGCGGTCCTGCGAACATGGGCGCATTGGCGCCGGGCCGATGTACAGATCGTAGTCGAGCCCTTCCGGGACGGGGATTTCCGCCAGCGAACCGCCGCCGCGGCCGCCCGAACACCAGACATCGAGCCGCTGCAAGTCACCGATGTATCCGTTGAGGACCAGCTCAATCCCGCGTTTGATCAGCTCCTGGCTGCGCTGCTGGGTGCCGTATTGGAAAATGCGATTGTGCATCTTGCAGGCGTCGAGCATCGCCCGGTTCTGGTGCAGGCTGTGGCCAAGCGGTTTCTCAATGTAGACATCCTTGCCCGCGCGGACCGCCGCCAGCCCGATCGGCACGTGCCAGTGATCGGGGGTCGCAATCACCACGGCGTCGATGCTTTTGTCGGCCAGGAGTTCACGGAAATCGTTGTAGAGCTTCGGGGCGTGCCCTTGTGCTTCCTGTACCAGCGCTCCCGCGTTTTCCCGCCGCGACCGGAACGGATCGCAAATCGCGACGGACGCGCAGATGTCCGAGGCCTGCGCCATGAAATTGCGCATGTCGCCGGTGCCCTGCCCGCCGACGCCGATGTGGCCGATCTGGATTCGCTTGCTCGGGGCGGTTTCGCCGGCCAGCAGGCGCATCGGCACGAAACGGGGACCCACGGCGGCCGCGAGGGCGCCGGTTAACATTCCGCCGACAAATTTTCGGCGGGTGATCTGAGACGATTTCTTGTTCATTCGATTGAAACTTTTGGATTTGAGTTTTCTGGAGTTGCAGAAGAATCGAGTTCTTCGCCAGTGGTGTGTCCCATAAATGCCTAGACCTTTGTTGCGTTCAAAATGGGCCACCGGCAAGGCGCGTCGAGGGCCCATCCCCGCTGCGGGCTGTAACCGAGACGCAACGCCGCCGCTGGCCCATTTTCAACGCAACCCGAAGGGCTGTGGCTCTTTTTCGATTTTTCCGCGTTGCTCACTCGGGCAAGATCGCAGCGGATAT
>Ga0316220_1002908_pt1 | contig 15100 bp, 10 predicted proteins | sample TBH18005metaG_FD_203632 | JGI IMG/M metagenome (GOLD analysis project Ga0316220, IMG submission 203632) | Freshwater microbial communities from Trout Bog Lake, Wisconsin, USA - TBH18005 | ecosystem: Environmental > Aquatic > Freshwater > Lake > Hypolimnion/Profundal zone | place: USA: Wisconsin...
CGAAGGAAGGAGACGGGGCAGTCGCTCAAGGGAAAGGTGTTTTCCATCAAACAGTGCCGGGATGCGCTCACCACGGCCTGCAAGAAGGTGGAAATCGAGCGGCTCACCCACCATTCACTGCGCCATTTCTTTGCCACGATCTGCATCGAGGCCGGCGTCGACATCCCGACCATCAGTCGCTGGCTGGGCCACGCCGATGGCGGGGTGTTGGCGATGCAGACTTATGGCCACCTGCGAACCGAACATAGCTTTGCTGCCGCGGCCAAGGTAAAGGTGGGGACTGCTGCTGGCGGCTAGATAGCCCGCTGGGTCGGACGCTAAAATCTGCTTGGCCGATGGGACCGCCGGAAGTAACTTCAGACGATGGCCCTGTTGACTTTCAAAGCTTGGTTTCGGTAGTCGCCGAAGACACGAAGCTGATTGGCGGCATGATCTTGTCTGTCATTCCGGGCTCGACGTCTTCTTGATAAGTGCTTACCTGGACACAGGTAGTGAACGGGCGCGACTGCTGCAGTCGCGCCCGTTCACTACCTCAGGATGGCAATAATCCACCTATTATAATAGGGATTATCGTTGTCATACGTGAGATAATACCTATTTAAATAGGAGATATGACAAGTGCCTCCACCGACGCTGGAACACGATCTGGCGAGCGCGCCATAGTGCGCGGCCTGCTCACGCGTCTGCGCGCCCAGCGACTACGGCGCAACTGGTCTCAGGCGGAACTCGCGCGCCGCGCCGGGATTTCGGTCCAGAGCTACCAGAATTTCGAGACGGGCTACGGCAACATCACGCTTGCCCACTTGCTGCGCATTCTCGGTGTCTTGGGATTGGACGACCGGCTTGCCCTGCTCGTGCCTGAACTCGAGGAGGAGCGCACGCTCCGCGACGTCAACCGCCTGCCGCGCCAGCGTGCGCGTGCGAAGAAACCCCGGGCGAGGAAATAATCATGGCCCGTTCCGCTCCCGCTCTCAGGGTCCAGTGGCAGGATGGCCGACTGGTCGGAAAAGTCGTTGTTCCTGGCGCCACCTTTTTCGGTTACGACGAGGCTTGGCTCGCCGCGGGCTACAACCTTTCGCCACTGGCGGTGCCATTCACCCCGGTCGTCTTCCGCCAGCGGACCGACGGCTTCGACCAGTTGCCCGGTTTCCTGAGCGACTGTCTGCCCGATCAATGGGGCCGCCGGTTGATGGAGCGCGATTTCCGCGAACTCGATGTGAACCCAACCCCGATGCGCATGCTGGCATGGGTGGGCAACCGCGGGCTTGGCGCCTTGTCTTTCGCTCCCGCCTTGGAGGAGACGCACAGCCAGTCGGCCTGGGAACGCGTGACGCCGCTCATCCTGACGCGCGAGGCGGAGGCGGTCATCCGCAACAGGCCGCCCGACACCTTCCGTCATCTGCGCCAGGCAGGCACCGCTGGCGGTGCGTATCCGAAGGCGACGGTCGGCCTTATGCGCGACGGGACCCTCATCACCCGCGGGAACGTTGCGGCCACCCGTCTGCCCGGCATGAAACTCGGGATTCTGAAACTCGACGTGGAGGACGACCCGCTGCGCCCCGCGTCCGATGGACGGGTGGAAGCAGCCTATCTCCGCATGGCCCGGGCGGCCGGTATCCGGACGGCTCGGTCCCGCGTCATGGCCGACGAAACTTCGACCCGGCCGCGCTATCATCTATTTGTTGAGCGTTTCGATGTGGGCCCGCGAGACAGACGACTGCACCTGCTTTCACTGGCTGGTGCGCTTCATCGCCACAATCTCACTTACATGGACCTCCTTGTTGCTACGCGGAAGTTGACGGGTGACCACGCGCAGGTTCTAGAAGCCGTGCGCCGGATGTGCTTTAATGTCCGCAGCGGCAACGCCGACGACCACGGTAAGAATCACGGGTTTCTATTCGACGCGGCTACCGCCAGATGGACGATGTCCCCGGCCTACGACCTCACGCCGAGCCATTCGCGGGACCGAGAAATGCGCGGGCTTTTCCCCACGACTTTTGGCGTCATGCCGCGCCGCCAGGCGCTAGCGAATGTCGCGGCAGAAGCCGGCGTCACGTTGGCGGAATTCGACGAGATTGATGGCAAAGTGGCGGCCAGTGTTGCGCGATGGGAGGAGCATGCCGAGCGGCTTGAAGTTCCGGAAATACTGGTGGCGAATGCTGCTGGCATTCAGCGCGAACTGGCAGGCTCGCTCGCCTCAGAAGCACCGACTCGGTTCTCTCGGCGTCGTCCCCGCTGGTAGCACAGAAACGTAAAGGCCCACTGTGCCGGACCGGACGGCTCATTTCCGCTTCTTCTTATGCGACACCTTGCGCTTGAGACGGGCCCACAGGTCGGGTTCTGGCTCGGCGGGCGGCGGTGGCTCGACCGGAGGTGCTGGTTTGTCAGCGGGTGGCACGTCCGTTCCGTAGTAGTTCGCCTTCGCGGCCCTGTCCTGGCGCCGTCCGTGCTGGATGCGTTGGTTCGACCAAGGAAGCGCGTCGACGACCTCACTCCGCTCGATGACATAGTGCGACCGGCAGGCGTAGTTCCAGTTGCCGATTGAAGGCCAGAGGGAGACCGTCTCGCCGTCGAAGGTCATTCGCCAATCTGTGGGGGTAAGCGGAGTCACGACCTCCTCGCCGCAGCCGCAGCAGCACAGGTGGGCCGCGGTGGCGTACTCGAGGGAGAGGTACAACACGCCGGGCTCCAGGGGCCGGGGGAGGTGCTCGACGAAGCGATGTTCCAGACGACGGTACAACATCAGCCGAGATCTCCGTTGAGGAGCAGGTTGCCGTCGGTGGTGTAGGAGGAGTGGTGCTCCCGCTCCAGGTCGCGGTAGAAGCCGCGCAGCTTCTTCCACTTGATGACGGCCATGACCGCGTTTAACGCGTTCAGGTCGGCCACCTGAATGTTCGACGAGTAGAGGTTGGCCTCGCCGCCGCCGACGAAGGAGACGTGGGCGCGGAAGCCGTCGCGCTTGGCAGGCGTGTTGGCGGTCGTCCGGACAATGCCACCGAGCGAGCCCTCGACGAGTTCGAGTCCCATCCCGACATCGATGAACGGCACCCCGAGCGCCTCCAGCTTTTCGACGACCAGCCGCTTGGCCTCCCCTGCATCCATGCAGAGGAAGGCAAAGGTGATGCCGTCGAGCAGGGTCAGGTTACTGGCCGAGATCGCCACGGCATGAGCGACGATCCCGCGGTGCATGCGTTCGTAGATGCCCTTGAGATAGTCGACCTTCTTTGGCGCTTCCCGCAGCTGCTCGAGCGTGGGCGCCCCGGGCGCCCGGAAGGCGTTGTGTTGCAGGAATTCGTCGCCATCGAACAAGCGGATCTCGCGGACGGGCGTCTTGGCTACGAGGTCGAGAACATACGACCCGGTGCCCCCGACGCCGACGAGCGCCACCTTTTCAGCGGCGAGCCGTTCGGTCAGCGCTCCAATGCCGACACGGTCGGAGGCTGTCTCTGTATAGTGGAACATGCTGTTATCCTCCTCCTCGGGAATCCGGAAGACGCGGGGCGAGGCGTCGCCCTGGAGCTGGGCGGCGGGACCAGAGAGCAGGGCCGCGTACGTGCTCATCTTGTGGTGGTAGTCCGTGTAGCCCGCGGCCGGTTTACTGGAGAACGAATGCTTGGCGGTCATGCCGTTGCCGAGGGCGATCGTCCCGCTCTGGTGGGAGATCTGGTGGATGGGCTGGCCGTCCGCGGTGCAGGGAAATTCCCCGTCGAGGTAGACCACGTGGGTGTCCGGGATTCGCGTGATGTCACCGGCCATCGTCAGGCTCGAGACCAGTGTCCCCCGGCACACCTGCCGGGCGGCATTCACGTAGGGCACCTCGCGCATGACGAGGAACCCACCCACGATCTGGATGAAATAGCCCTCGTCGCGCAGGCGCTTCAAGTCGGGACTAAGACTTATCGGTTTTTGTGACATTGAAGATGGTCCCTTGGTGCTTCACCTCGACGGCCCCGCCGGGACCGAGCTCGCCGGCATGCGGCTTAGACTCGGCATGGCGGTAGGTCACCGCGTACACGATGTTCGGGCCATGCGGCCCTGGGAACGCCAGCTGCACGACCTGGGCAAACGTGACGTGGGCTGCGGGCACGATCTCAGCCCGCGCGTTCACGATGATTTCCCACTTCTGAACGGGCTTGGGCTCGGTCACGAAATGCTCGATCCCCGGTGCAGCCAGGTTGACCAGCTCGGTGGGCTCGATCAGCCGGTTCACGCCTCCGCGGACCTCGAGGAACACGGCCTCGTCCGGGCCGGCCTTTGCCAGCGCGTGCAGGACCTTCCCGCTGATCGCGGGCCGGCCCCAGGTCAGCTGGTGGCCGTTGAGGGTCAGCTTGAAATCGCGGTCGGTCAGGAACCCGATGAAGCGTTCGGCCCCGCGCGCGCGCAGGTCGAACGGTTCGTCGAGCCGGACGTCCTCGAAGTCACCGGAGGGCAGGAGCGCGAAGAGGCTGAAACCGTCCGGCGGGTTGGCGCCGGCGGTGGCGAGGATCTGGCGGCCGACCGGCGCCGGGTTGGGCAGGGTCAGCAGGCGAAAGTTGACGTCGCCTTGGGCATAAAGGATGCGGTAGCCGCGGGCGGGCCGCAACGGTCGGCCTTCGCGCACCGCCTCGCCGACGTCGTCGAATTCAGGGAGTTCCATGTTAGACATAAGGTTGATTCGTTAAGGTTTGGCGGGATCATCCGCCGTTACCGAACCAATCGCCGCCGTCACCACCGACCGGTAACGATCCTAGAATTTTTTTTCCAGCACCCCGGCGGGAGTCGGTCCGCAGATGAAGAAGGCCGGGCAACTCGGGCAGACGCGCGCGGACGGATCCGGCGGGAAGCGGCCCCGCCGGATTTCCTGCAGGAAACCGTCCAGTTTCTCCTGGCGGTTCTGCAGTTCCTTCGGCGAAAGGGAGAGCGGTTCGGCCTTCTGATCGGAAAGGTGGACCAGTTCGACGATTGCGCCGGGAAACGTCCGGCGCGCCGCCAGCATGAACGCCGCTGCACTGACATCCTTGCCGTCCGTTGAACGCTGGTGCCCTGTGCGGATGCTGCGAAATGTCCTTCCGCCGTCCGGCCGGATCAGGACCTCGTCTGGCATGACGATAATTTCCTCCGCCCCGAAGGTGAGGCTCAGCGCCGTCGGCGCTTCGGTCGTCCGGCCCTGCCGGATCGAGGCGAAGTAGCGCAGCATGCCCAGCGCAAAGACCTGGTAATCGTTCGCGTAGCCGTGTCCGGACAGGCCGTGGACTGCGAAGGCGGCGGCGACTCTGCCTTGCAGCTCGTCCTCGCCCAAAGTGCCACCCAAGGCGATCATCTCCTGGAAAACCGTCCGGACCGCATCGTGCATCTGGGTGAATCCCGTGGCGGTCCGGCGTCCGCCCACCTGCAGGATATAGGTGTAAAAGAAACGCCGCGGGCAGCGTTCGTAGACGGCGATCTGGTGGGCGTTGAAGCGCAGGCCGCCGTCGATCGCCAGTTTGATCTCAGCCGCTTCCGGCGCCGGTGGCAGCACGCGTGAGAGATTCATTTGCCCCCGGGTCACGCCCGCCCCGAGCCGATCGAGGAACGCCGACAGTGGTCGCCGGTGGCCGTTTGACTTCTGGGTGGCCGCATAGAGGAACAGCCGGTCCCGGGCGCGTGACAATGCCACGTAGAACAGGCACTCCTGCTCTTCGAAATGGCCCGCGCGGAAGATCTCTAAGGCCGGGCCGGTCCCACCGGCAACCAATCCATCGGGCGCCGGACAAGCGGGCGGGACCGCCGCACGCGGTAGGGTGTCGGCGCTCATTCCTGGCAGGTGCACGACGTGGAACTCCAATCCCTTCGCCCCATGGATGGTCATCAACCGCACGGCGTCGAGACCTTGCGCGGCAACCGGAAGCTGGCGCAGATCGCGATCATCGCCCAGACGCAGGAGGCGGCGGATGCGATCGAGCAGCCGCTGAATCGGCGGCCCAGCCCCGGCCGGTTGGGCGCGAACAAAGTTCAGAAACTGCCAGATCGCGATGCCGCGGGCCCGTTGCGAAATCCTCGGAGAGGTGGCGATGTCGGCTGCTATCCGCGTACGATCGAGGAGGACCGTGGCCAAGACCGTCCAGGGAGATGCATCCGCGCCAAAGCCCGCGAGGGCGGCCGCCAGTTTCGCGAGGGCGTCGCGACCGACCTCTGAAACGGAAACCGGCACCACTTGCCAGTCGCCGGGAGCCGCCTCGCTGGCCCGGAGATGGTTCAGCACCGCCGCCACGTCCGCGATCGGCATCCGGAACTCTGGCCAGCACGCCAGCCGCACTAGGCCCATCGCTCGGCGATCTGCCAAGACCGAGAGCAATGAAAGCAGATCCTTGACCTCTGCTCGCTCGAATAGACTCCCGAGGAATAGGACCGGGACACCCAGCCGCTCTAGGTCCTGACCCAGTTCGGAAAGAGCTTCGTTACCGGTGCACAGGACCGCCTGGTCGCGGTAAGCTTGGCCGCAGCGCCGCAGGTCCTCGATGGCGTCGGCGACCGCCACCGCCTGCTGTTCGGCCCGGTCGACTGTGCGCAGCTCTGGCGACTGGCCGATGGATCCGCGGTCGGCCGTCAGGCCGCGATCGGGCGAACCGGCCTTCATCCCCTCGGCAAAGTGGGAGAATGCCGCCACCACTTGAGGGACGGAGCGATAATTGCGCTCCAGCCGCCCCCGCACCCCTTCCGGAAAATCCTCCCGCCCGAAACGCCCGAGGTTGAACGATGAGGCGCCGCGAAAGCGGTAGATCGACTGTCGGGCGTCGCCGACCGCCCAGAGGTTCTGTCCGTCGCCGCGGAGCGCCACGAGGAGCCGAACACTGCTGCGGTTTACGTCCTGGTACTCGTCGACCAGCACGTGGTCGTACTCGGCCTGACAGTGCGCCCGGATAGAGGGATTTCCCTCCAGCAGGCGGACGGGCTGGGAAACCAGGTCGCCGAAATCGATGACGTTCGCGCGGCGCTTCAACGCCTCATAGGCGGCGTAGACCCGAGCCACCTCCAGCGCCTTTTCGGCCGCTTTTTGATCTTCCTCCGTTGCGGCTTTTTGCCGCATGCGGTCGGCGAGATCCGTGTACTGAAATTCGTCCACGACCTCGTCTTTGGCACGCGAGATCGCCGCTAGGATGTCTGCGATGACCTGCGTCGGGTCGTATAGGTTGCGGTAGTGGACGAGACCGAGTCGCGGGAATTCATTCTCGAGCAGTTCGACGGCCTCCGTCCGGTCGAGCAGGCGCGGGTCTTCGGGGAGGCCGAGCTCGGCATGGAATCGGCGGACGAGATCGAGCCCGAAAGCGTGAAACGTGCCGATCCACATCGCGGTCGCGGCGGCGGGATGGCGACGTGCGATGCGTTCGGCCATCTCCCCGGCGGCCTTGTTAGAAAACGTCAGCAGAAGTATACGGCGCGGGTCGACGCCTTCGGCGAGCAGGCTTTCCACTCGCAAGGCCAAGGTTTGCGTCTTGCCGGTGCCTGGGCCGGCCTCGAGCAGATAGGCCGGCCCGCGGTGGGCCGCGGCCGCGAGCTGCAGCGGATTGGGCGGTAGCTCTATCGGCGTTGCTTCTGGCTTAGGTGTGAGCGGTGGCAGGAGCAGCGCATCCAGGAGCTGCTGCGCCACGACGGCGAACGGGGCCCCGAACCGCTCCGCGATTGCGGCAGCTGTGAGGTTCTCGTCCCGATGTAGCCCCGCGAGGACGGTGCGGGGCAGGAGAAACTCCCGGGCGAAGAGATCCATCTGCACTTCCCGCCGCTGGCGGCGACCGTAGTCGACCACCCGGTCGATGCCGATGGGCGACGGATCTGGCGATCTGGCCGGATCGATCGAACCGGCCGGCTCCGCGTCGCCCGCGTCACCGCATTCATCGTGGCCGATTTCATGCGCAACGAGAAACGCCTGTTCAAACGGGGTGCCAGCGTTTTCATGGAGGATGAGCGCGTCGGCCACAAGGAGGGTGGCGCGGCCATGGTTCAGGACGGCGGCGCCGGGTGCGGTGGGCTCGACGTCGAGGCCTCGGCGCGCAGCCTCCGCGACCGCGAAGGCATACGGCTGCCGCGGATCGAGGCCGCGGGCGACCGCCGCAGCATGGAGTCTGGCCGCGCACTGCCGGGCAAGCTCGACCGCCTCCATTTCAGCCCTCTTCGGCGAGAAGCGACGCGCGTCGCTCGCCAGTGATTTGGGCGTCAGTCAACAGCCGCTCAAAAGTTACCCTAGGGTCCACCGCTGGTCGGACGTCGGCTTTGTAACGGCGAAAAGCCGGCACCAACATCGGCGGCCGCGCCAAGGCGTCGCGCCACCAATCGACCGTGGTGTTCATGGTCGCGGCGAGACCTGCGAGGATCGGCCCCGGCACGGACGTAACAATCACCCGGCGTTCGCGGAACGCCACCATGATCTGGCGCGGCAGGTTAAGGTAACTCGCGGCCGCGCGCCAATGGACTAGGGTCAGGGAAGCGAAGGGATCGCCGGGATCAGCCACCCGGCCGATGTGGCGCTCCCAAGCGGCGTCGATCAGGCTCTGATCCTCGCCGGAAAGCGGGGCGGTGCTGACGGGAAGATCGCAAGCGAGGGCCTGCGACAGATCAACCAGCTCCGGGGCATACTGCGGATATTTCCGCAAGTAGCGCTCCAGTGTTGGATGGTTGTGGTCGGCCTCGACGGCAAACGCACTCAGGACGTCGTCGGCGGTGGGGCGGGAATCGGGCGGGGTCATGGTGAACGGTCTCCCTTGAAAATGCCCTTCAAGGTGAGGAGGGCCAGCTTGTGGTGGTTGCGGATGGTTTTATCGGATTTCTCGAGCGATTTGGCGATAGTCATGACCGTGGGGTCGATGGAACTGAAGGGAAAGCCTTCGAGATGCATTACCATGATGCGGCGCTGTAGGTCCGGCAAAGTATCAATCGCCGGGCCGAGGCGGGACCGGTAATCAGCGTCATCAATGGACCCGGGGTCGAAGCCATCCACCGTGCCGACCGCGGCTTCCAGCGCCGGCGGGAGCTCCCCGGTTTCCGGGTCCTCCACGAGCGGGTCGGTCCGGCCTTCGTGGCGACGGACTTTCCTCTCGGCGCTGAGCTTCAGTTTCTTCAGGGCGAAATCAAAGCGCACTTCGTAAATGTCGAGCCCCTCGGCATATCCATCCCGGTCTCGGCTGAGCAGCGTCAGGAACGAAGCGACAACGTGGTCGGTGACGTTGCTCCCCTTCAGATCGACCTGGCGGTTTTCCAATGCATCGCGGGCTGGCAGCCGGCGCACGACGCGTTCGGCCAGGGATTTGAAAAGCTGTTGGTAGAGCCAGGCGTCGCCGCGGTGATTCAGGCGGAAGAAATACAGCAGGCACTCGCTCGGCACGTAATCCGCTTGATCGTGAACCTGAATCGCGCAGCGCGCTGCCAGCTGGGCGGGTGAAAGGGGAAGGAGTTCAACGAGCTTGGCGGTGATCGGCGCGACGCGAGTATACAGCAGCCCTTGAGGGTGCTTTTTCCGCAACGGCCTGATTGAAGGGTCGCTCATTGAAATTGAGGTTGGATTCCACGCGGATGGTGTCCGCTTACAGGTAGCAATCGCCGCGGCGATTCCAGACCGGTAAAAATTGGGGCAAATAATACGTGCGACGCGAGAGTATCATAGGCTGTCTGTCGTTCATGGGGATTGCGGTGGATATCGGCCCCGAATGGCTGCACACAAAGCGCCACCGCTTCCAATTGTTTCCGCGGCTTCCTTGTTGAGGGGCTAATCTAACCAATCGAACTTCAAACGGCCATTGAAAACACAGCGCAGGACGGTAGAAACCTAGCGGTGAGAATCAATTTTTCCCCCACTGTCGCCCGCGATCTCGCTCAGAACTCCGACAACCGATGTTCCTTTCCGAACTGCCCGGCAATCACGGCCGGGCCAAGTGACAAGTCCACCGCCGCCACGGCGCGCACGGGCATGGCTTGCCATATTATTCCGGCATCGGCGGGCAAGAATGCACTTCGGCAGGATCCAACCTATCCGAGGGCGAAGATCGGAACCGCCGAGAATGGCGTTTGGATGTGTTACACCCACGGCAAGCTGATTGATGCGGACGAAGCCCGCTACACCGCGGAAATGCTCCGCATATGGCGGAAGGTTAATGAACGCCGGGTTCAGATTCGCCACGAGACGGGTAAGGAAGTGGGCCTTGGCGACTTTCGACTGGCGGATATCAAATTGGCCAAGGGATCGGTCGCGATTACCTGTCACGAGAATGAGAATGCGTTGATCGGTGAACTGCTCAACGACTGCGCGCTCCCTTTGATTTGGGGCGGCCAACTTGCTGGAAACGTGCGCGACGTCCTGATCGAAATCACGCGCAATGCCTTCGTTCACGGTGGAGCGGTTAGGGTGGAGGTTGTCGTTTCCTCGAATCAGGTTTCAATTACCGATAACGGCAGTCCATTCGATCCATCCGCCCTTCTACGGACGGCGACCGGCCGAGGCGGTCAGCACGCCATGCGCTCAATCCTGCGGTTCGGCCAAACCAACGCCATAGCCGCCTACCGGCGGCGCGGGACAGTCAACGAATTCTCGATCGGTCGCCCTATCCATCAGGAAGACGTGAAGGCCTTTACACTGTGCGCAGTCGAGCATGCGACCGTCGACTATCGTTCCTTGAAAGCGGATCCGGTGATTTCCACATGCGGCATTGTTTACATCCTGATTCCGCGGTTTTGGTGCCGGAGCGATGCATACCGATGGCCGAAGGACTTGCTTGAGAACCTCTACCCTTGGCAGCAGGTGGTTTTTATCGCTGACGATGTGACAGAGGAAACTTTGTCCATCCTCAAGGAGCGTGTTCCGAACTGCGAAATCGTTCGGTTGCGATAATACCCCTCACCATTTTGCCGCTTCGTCAATAGTCGCTCCGCAATCCAGATCCCCGATCTCCGGCCAGACGTGAGGGCCAAGGTTCGAACACGATGTTTCGTCTGCCGGTTTCTCATGACTAAGGATAGACCTAGAATGCATTGGGCCCGTCGAATAATCTAAGCTGGCAATGCAGTTGGCCCACTGGGTTGGCGACGTATTGTGATTATCGGACGATTGTTGCCTCCATGCGATTTTATGATCAATCGAGATTGTGCTCTATTCATCGGTTGAGGATGTAAGATTCCTCCGGACGCGTTACCTAGTCGTATGCTGAAGGAACGCAACTGGGCGACCACGCTCACCTCGTCAGACGGCAACATGGTAAGGGACTTTTTCGTGCCGGCTCTTGAGCGGTCCGTTAGGTATGATCGGGGCGTGGGTTTTTTTTCATCTGGGTGGATGCGGGCCGCCGCCGCTGGCATGGCCGCCTTTGCCGGACGTGGAGGGATTGCCCGTTGGGTAACCAGTCCGATCTTGTCCGAGGATGATTGGCAGGCGTTGTACAGCGGCGACCAAGCCCGCTCTGATCCAGTGCTTAAGGACGCGTTGTTGCGTAATGTCGGAGACTTGGCGAAGGGGTTGGAACGGGACACGCTGGCTGCAATCAGCTGGATGATTGCCGACGGTATCATCGAGTTCCGTCTCGCATTGCCGCGGGAGCGGCTGGCCGGCGGGGAGTTTCACGACAAGTTTGGCATTTTCACCGACGAGGCCGGCGACCGGTTGACGTTCAACGGTTCCTACAACGACTCGTTGCAAGGCCTTTTGAATTACGAGTCGATCAAGGTGTTTCCCAGCTGGGAGCCGGCCTTTGCGTCAATGGTGGTGGCGGATGCGCGCCGGTTTGAAAGGCTGTGGAACAATGAGGATCCCAACGTCCGGATTTTCTTGCTGCCGGAGGCGGTGAAAGAAGCGATCCTCAAGCTCCGGACCAATGAACGACCTTATGAGGCGCCGGCTGGGACAGGGGCCGAGAATTTGTTTCAACTTGAAGAGGACCGGCCCGATCCGAGCCGGGGATTTGCGCCGCCGCCCAGTTTTGTAGTGCGCGACTATCAGAAGGCGGCGATGCGAGCCTGGCTCAAGGCGGAAGGCCGCGGGGTTTTGGCAATGGCGACGGGCTCGGGCAAGACGGTCACCTCGCTCTTTCTGGCGAGCAAGGTGGCTGAGAAGCACGATGCGCTGGTGGTGGTGGTGGTGGTCCCGTACATCAATCTCGCCAACCAATGGGTGCGCGAGATGGCCAAGTTCAATTTGCGGCCGGTGTGTTGCTTTGAGGGCCGGGCAAACTGGCTGGACGCGCTTCAGGCGGGCATGACCCCGCTGGTGGCGGGGACGGAGCGATTGCTGTCGATCGTGGTCACGAACCGGACCTTTCTGTCGCCGGAGTTTCAGGCGCTGTTGCGGCCGGACCGCGTGCCGCATATGTTAATCGCCGACGAGGTACACAATTTGGGTGCGCCCCAATTGCAGAAACGTCTGGACCAAAGAATCCAGTACCGGCTGGGACTTTCGGCGACGCCCAAGCGTCACCTGGATGATGACGGCACGGCCTCGCTGTTGAATTATTTTGGCGGGGTGGTGTTTGAATTCACCCTCGCGGAGGCAATTGCCGCGGACATGTTGTGCCGCTATATTTATTATCCCGTATTGGTTGATCTGACCGAGTCGGAAGGAGAGCAATATTGGGACCTCAGCGAGAAGATTGCCCGTCTCGCGCACGGTTCAGAGGACGAAGAAATGTCCCCACTGTTCAAGATGCTCCTGATTCAGCGGGCCCGGCTTCTTGCATCGGCCGCGAACAAACTGCCAGCGCTCGGTCAGACCATCAGGGCTTTGCCGGACCGACTGGAACGGGCGATTGTCTATTGTGGGGACGGCCGGGTTGAATCGGAGGCGGCGGGCGACGCCGAAAACGAACGGCAGATCGAGGCCGCGGTACGATTGCTCGGTGGGACGCTCGGATTGAGAGTGCGAAAATTTACCTGCGAGGAGTCCACGGAGGATCGGGAGGAGATGTTGATCCGTCTCTGGGACCGGCAGCTGGACGCCGTGGTGGCGATACGCTGCCTCGACGAGGGCATCGATGTGCCGGATATCCGAAATGCGTTCATCCTCGCGAGCTCGACAAACCCGCGCCAGTTCATCCAGCGCCGGGGACGTCTGCTCAGAAAGGCCCCGGGCAAAACCCGTGCACATATCTGGGATTTTGTGGTGAGGCCGCCCGATTTGGGCGGCCGGTTTGACGAAGCGACGTTTAATACCGAGCGGAAATTGCTGAAGCGGGAATTGGAGCGGATCATCGATTTCTGCCGGACGGCGGAAAATGGGGATGCGGCGCTTAACCAATTGCTTAACTTGCGGAAGACCTACAACCTACTGTCTTACTAGTGCCCCCAACCCCGTCATGCCGGAAATTTCGGACGCCAAGAAACTGACCCGCTCGAAGGCCGCCTTTAATGAAGCGCGGCCGGAGGTCCAACGCCTAGTGCGCGAAGCCCTCGTGCTGGAGCGGCAGGTTCAGAATATGAAAAACCGGCAGCTGCGAGGCAGTGGGGAGGGCATCCATGAGGCGTTGCTGGCCAAGGTGAAAGCCGTCGTATCATGATCCTGGAACGGTTGGTCATCGAAAATTTCCGGCAATTTCGCGGACGCCAGGAACTCGATTTTGCCACGGGCAAGAAGAAGAATGTCACGGTCGTGCATGCCGAGAACGGTTTCGGCAAGACGGCACTATTGAACGCCATCCTATGGGGGCTGTACGGCCAGGATGGACTGACGGATGACTTGCCTAAGCCGGAGCACATCCTCCACGACGGACTTGCGCATGCCGGCGACGAATCGAACGCGGCGGCTACCGTGGTACTGTCGTTTCGGAATGGGGACGAGCTGTTCGAGGTGACCCGCACGCTGACGTTGCTACAACAGAATGATGACCCGAGGAAAAGCCGGGTAGAGTTGGTGATCCAGACCGAGGATCAGGAGACTCTACATTCGTCTGGACGTGACGCGCAGCTTAAGATCAACGAGCTGCTGCCGGAAGGCATCAGTCCGTTCCTGTTTTTTAATGGGGAGCGCATTGACCATTTTTCGATGGAGCGCAATTCGGACCAGGTGACGAATGCCATCCACCAGATGCTCGGTTTGGCAATTCTCAGACGGACGATCGACGACCTGCAGCACGCCAACGTGCGCGGCAAGCTACTCAAGGAATTGGAAGAGCACTCGGACGAGGAGACGGTGAAACTGATCGGGCAGGCGAAAACCCTGGTCGACGAACTCGCGGAAACGAAGACGCGGCTGGCTGCCTGCGAAGAGAACGAGAATGCGAATGAGCAGGCGTTAAAGGCGGTCAATGCGAACCTGCTAGCGAACAAGGAGGCGCGGGAACTCCAGGAAGAGCGGCAGGAATTGGAGGCGGACCTGGCAGCGACGAACAAGCGCCTGGCGGAATTGACGCAGCGGCTGAGGCAGAAGATAGCGGACGACGGTTACACCTTGTTTGCCGACGGGATGGTGAAGACCGGCGAACAGATTATGAAACGACTGCGGGCCGAACACAAGGTGCCCGCCCGGGTGCTCAACACTTTTATCGAGGATCTGCTCAAGGCACGAAAATGCATCTGTGGATGCGAACTGATCGAGGGCTCGGCTAATTACGATGCAGTGAAAGAGGCGCTGACTATCGCCGGCGATCAGGAGTTCAACAATGCGGTGGGGCAGCTGGACAATGCAATAGGCGTCATCCGCGGAGCCGTCGCCAACACGCGGGACGCGCTGCGGCAGGGTATTACCGATCGGACTGAACTCCGGCAGCGCAAGGGCTCGCTGCAGAGCCGCATCGAAGAAATCACGACCAAACTGGGAAACAAGGATGACGAAAATATCCAGGATCTTGAAGCCAAACGGGTCGAGCTGGATGCCAAGCAGAAGATGCTCGGCCGGGAACACGGCCGCCTGCACAATATCGCGGAAGAGAAGACCAAGCTACTCGCGGCGGTCCAGCTGCAGATAACCGAAACGAAGCAGAAGGCAACGGCTGCAGACCGGGCGCGGCGGCGGCTGAGCCTGGTGAACGACACCGTGGAGACGCTCGAAAAGGTTCTCGTCTTTGAGCGAGAGGATCTGCGGAAAGAGCTGGGGGAAGAAATTCGGAAGCACTTCGACAAGGTAAAGACGAAGCCGGATCATTTTCTCGAACTCACCGAGGATTTCCGTCTGGTG
>Ga0316220_1002917_pt1 | contig 15066 bp, 18 predicted proteins | sample TBH18005metaG_FD_203632 | JGI IMG/M metagenome (GOLD analysis project Ga0316220, IMG submission 203632) | Freshwater microbial communities from Trout Bog Lake, Wisconsin, USA - TBH18005 | ecosystem: Environmental > Aquatic > Freshwater > Lake > Hypolimnion/Profundal zone | place: USA: Wisconsin...
GGGATTACTGAAATGCGAAGCGTGGCAGCATCCGCAGGAAGGGCTGAGGTCGCGAGAAAGAGATGGCCCTGGGGCCCCCGGACTACGTGAGCTGCTATTGCCGACGGGTAGCTGTATATGTTCGCATTATACCAAGGACCGTATTCGCAGAAGGACCCGTAATCGTAAGCGACACAATTGTAGATCGGAGCCGTAGCGCTCCAAGGGGAAGCCCCGCCGGAATATTCGGTCATGACCGCGTACGTGGGGAGAGCCGCAAACGGGTCGGTCGGAATCGAGCCAACGGGCAGTACATCCAAGAAGGCGGTCGCATTTGAAAATGTGAAGGTGTTAGTCTGGTCAAGGGCGGGGATATAACGTTGAACCGTGTAGCTGGTGGCAAAAGGGGCAGGATTCCAAGCGACCGTTACGTTGGTCGATGGGCCGTAATATCTGATCGTCAATCCCGACGGGGTCGGTGGCGTCGAGCAGTTGCTTGTGTCGCTCGGATTCCAGCCATTCTGGCAGGCCTGGAGGATCGTCCAACCGTTTGCGCAGGGGCTTTGCGCATAGGGGTCGGTGGACGAACCCAGACCAAAAGCGACATACCAGCCATCCAGGAGGCCGCTGCCCTTGCTGTCAGGGTTGTTTGGGTCGGTGTGGCTTACGAGCCGTTCATAGGCGTCCGTCAGGCCGTCCCCATCAGAGTCACCAGGCAAGCCCAGGATCAAGTAAACCGATCCCATCGGCAGATTCGTGAGCGTATATGTTGTGCCGCAGCCCGGCCCCTGTCCCATCCAGGCCCAACCGTAAGCGGGGCTGTTCGCCGTCAAGGAGGCGTTCGCGAAGACGTCGTAGAGTGCGCCACTCAAGCCTCCAGCAATCGTGAAGGAGAAGGTTACCGTCGCATTGGTTCCCGTACCGACGACGGTGGCAGTCGTGTTTGTCAACCACACGTTAATATTGTTCAGGCAATTTGTCTCGACCTGGACAATGGTAAGGCTCCCAGAGCCGACTACAGCGTCGAATACGGGCGTCAAAACGTAGGTAGAGGGGGCAGATGCGATGCGGTTGAGGGATAAGAGCCTCGGCGAGCCGTAATACACCATACTCCAAACCTCAAAATCACCGGCCACTTCCCACGCCCCCACGGGGTAGTTGTAGGTGCTGAGGTCGTCAAACCGCCCCCGGGCCTGAGTTGTCCCGTCTGGGCTGCCGCCAACGCAAAAGCCCTGCGCGACCACATTCGAGCCGGGCAGGCAGGTGACCGGACAACCATTGGTGACAAGCAGGCCGTCCATGTAGAGCGCGCTGTTCGTGTGGGAATAGCTCAGGGCGATGTAATGCCAGTCACCGTTCGTCCAACAGATAGGGGCGGACAGGAAGTTCGTCTCCAAGCCGTTGCTGTCCTGGGCAAAGAAGCCGATAGTGGCTCCCTCCGGGTCGATCGCGAGGGACCAAACGCCGTAGGTGGCGTTAGTGGTGTAATGGCCTACCTGGACGAGCGGCGCCCAGCAGCCTGGCCCGGAACCGCCCGCATTCGTGCTCGACCACTGAGGCGAAAACCAGAAAGCCACGCTGCCGTAATTCAGCGTGATATTGGTCGTGTTGTCGTTTTCGACAACATTATAGACCAGCCAAGCCGGGTTCGTGCTGTTCAGCAGGAGCGTGTTACCGTCGCCCCCTGGAACGTTAGCGATGTTGGTAAATGAGACGGGGCTGAAGTTGTAACCGGAAAGCCAGTTGGTGTCGGAAAACGCCCAGTAGCCGAGTTGGACGCCGGTGTTGCCTTGCGGCGGCGCGATGCCATCCGCGCGCGCCGAGTGAACCAGAGCCATCACGACCGCCAGCGCCGCGGCTGCCGACACGGACCGAATGGGCCGCCCGTACGGGGAATTAGCGCCGGAAGAACGGTGGTCGGAGGGGTTCGCGCGAATAGCCCCGGCAATCAATGCAGAACAGATTCTCGCCAGTCTCATAAAAGTGTCTCAGTGTTCCTGACCCTTAAACTGGATGAAGATTATCACTTATTATTCAACGGGCAAGAACAAAATAAGAACACATAAAACTACTAAGTCGGTGGGCCAGCAATCCTTCCCGCACCGCCGTGGCTAGAGCAATTCCTTCTGGTGGCCCTTGGCCTCGGCTTTGGGCGCTTTCTTGAAGGTCTCGTCGAGCGACGCCGCGGTGGATGGGCGTTCGATGGGCTTGCCTTCCATCAACTCCTTGACCGTCCGGAGCTGCAGGCGCGGGTATTGCTGCTTGTTCGTCTTGTGCTCGTAGAAGCCGGTGCTCACCGCCTCGGCCACCATCTCGCGGGTGGGCGGTTGGAGGGAGATTAACACGCCCATAGCGGCTTTCTCGCGGTCGAGCACGCCGCGCAGGTCCCGGACATCCTTCACGCCGGTCTTGCCGCCCTTGACCTGGATGATGATCTGCTCGGGCTTGGGGTCACGCGGGTCGTCGCGGAACAGGATCTTGCCGTCGATTCCATGGTCCGCACCCTTCTTTTGCTCGACAGGGCGAGCGCCAACGAGGCCCAGGGCCCACCATTGGAACTGATACTTGTCCTGCTCGGCCAGCGTGGAGGCCTCGTTTGGGGTCACGGGCTCGCCGACGGTGACGATCTCCACCTTCTCCCCGTAGGTGTCGCGCAGGCGGTTCTTGATGAGCGAGGTCGCGAGTTGGGTGATGTCTATGCCGAGCCACTTCCGGCCCAACTTCTCGGCGGCGTCAATGGTGGTGCCGCAACCGCAGAACGGATCCAGCACGAGGTCGCCGGGGTTGCTGCTGGCGTTGATGATGCGCTCCAAGAGGGCCACCGGCTTTTGAGTGGGGTAGCCAAGGCGCTCGGCGGCCAAGCCTGAGACCGGAGGTATGTCCGTTATCACCGTCTTAATGGGATTGCCCTCCTGTTCATCCAGGTAACGTTTCAAATAGGGCCGCCCAGTGCCGCTCCACTCCAACCGGTTGTCCTTATCAAGCGCCTCCACCTTGGCACGAACCATTCTCCAGCCCCACTGCGGGGTGTAGCCTTTATACTCATAAACCAGGTTCGGCCTTGGCCCCATCGAAGCCGTCCTGATGATCTCATGGAGCCGGTACCGCCCGCGGGCATCCGTATATGCACGCCATGCCACCAGCCACCGCCTGGGCCCGTGAACCAATAATCGGTGCGCGTGCCGGCGAGGTTGTGGCGCGAGGTCCGGGAGTAGCCCACCTTGAACCGATAGTGGCCTGACCAGTTGTTGACCGTCTTGCCATCATCGGATTCATAGAGCAAAACGCGGCCGGTTTTGGCCGCGTTGGCGAACTCGGCGTCCGCCAAAGCTTTATTGTGGAGGGGGATCTCGTCCGGGGTCATGGCGACCTTGCCGGTGGGGGCGAAGGCGCCATGCCCCTGGAAGTCGAAGACATAACCGACTTTGAATTGTGTTGCTTTAGCCATAAATGGTTGCTTGACACCGACCATCCCCGGCAGTATGCCGGCCGGATTATGAACGCTGATCGACTGGAAGCTCTGTTGGCTCTTGAAGAAGAGGTGAAAGCCGAACTGGAGAACCGCGCTAAGGCGGAGCGCGCCCAGGGCCTGCACAACAAGTGGCCCATCACCGATGGCGTTGTGGATGAACCGCTATACCTTGCCACCACGCCGAAAATGCTGTGGATTCTGAAGGAGCCTTGGGACGAGGGCGGTTGGAGCCTGACGAAAGACGCAATCCCCCGAATGCTAAAGGAGGGCTCGATTGGGGATAAAGGAATCTTCGCCAGAATGGCCTGGGTGACGTACTCCGTGCTCAATGGGTTTCAAACCTGGCAACAAATGCCTTGGGTTTCGAACGAGCCAAAGGTCGGGGAGTCGCTTCGGCGAATTGCCTACATCAACATCAGCAAACTCCCTGGGCCAAAGGTGACTCAGATGGCGAAGTTGCGAGCTTGCTACGAGCGCAACAAGGCAATGCTTCTACGTCAGGATTCTGCCACCCGCATCGGGCCAGTTGAATCAGTTCTTAGTTAAACCACAGTGAACAACGAGTTTATACCAAACAAGGCCTTTTGCTGTTCGGGATTTCAGCATCGGATTGAGGCCGCAGGGCGCCGGGGCTTAGCCGTCGTGATCCATAGAACTTCGAGCGGAACCATGTTCCTTCTTCAATCACGCGGGATCGCGTTTGAGGACGTAGCGAAACTTCGTGGAAATCCCAACGCAGCAGATATGAAGGTAAATATCTCGTTCGACATTGGACTCCAATACTGCCCGTGGTGTGGGAGACGCCTTCAAGAGTTGGTTGAGGCCTTACCGGAAGCGTTTGATGAACTCGCTGAAAAGCACAAACTGTTCCATGCTGGTCCGTAAGGACACGATCGGAGGACATTTTAGAGATGCGGCAGCTAATAGTTTGCTCTACAGAAGATAGCCCAGCTCGCGGAGGCTGCACCAATCCTTGGGGCGCTCCGCGCAGGGGCGACCCATGATGACGTGGTCGAGGACTTCGATCTTGATGAGTTGGCCGGCACGGATCAAATCGCGCGTGACCTTGATGTCCGCCTCGGAGGGGGTGGGATCACCCGATGGGTGCGAATGCATAAGGATAATCGCGGCGCACGAGAGGGTCACGGCGGGCCGGAAGACGGAGGCTGGATGGACGAGCAGGGTATCGTGCGTGCCAATGGAGACCAGGTTATGGCCCTTGATCCGGCGGCGCGTATTCAACATCACGATCACGAAGCACTCGCGCTCGGGATCGTAGTAGCGATCGTTCGAGATCGCCTCACGCCAATAGGCGGCGGCCTTGTCGGGCGTGTCGCACATCGGGGTGTCCACCGGGCATTCGCGGAGGGCAATCACCTTGAATTCCTTGGGGTTGAACAGGAGCGAGGTTCTCCGCGGGATGCGGGGAATTTCCAGGAGGGCTTGTTGATCACTCATAAGCTTTGAAAGGAGAGGCGCGCGCCGGATTGCCAGCCGTCGCTTGAAGCTATGGCTGGCGGGCCGGCATGACCCGATGTAAGGTCGGGCGACTTCCTTAGTCGAGCGCGCCCAAAGAACCCGCCTTCGCGCAAGGCTATGGCGGGCAAAAAGAAGGCCCGCCTTCGCGCAAGGCTATGGCGGGCAAAAAGAAGGCCCGCCTTCGCGCAAGGCTATGGCGGGCAAGCCGGGCGAATTGCCCGGCCGGATTGGGGTGGTTGGGAGGGAAAGCGAATCAGCGACCGAGCCACTCGACCCCGCGGATGGCGGTGTTGGTCGCGCTGTGGCAGCCGCCGCTGAACAGGGCTCCGATGCAGTAAAGCGATACGGCGACGGCGCCGAGGCCGAAAATCGCGCCAATGAACAACGGGAACCGCACCTTGAGGGTGCAGCCGCGCCGGTACCCGGCCTGCCAAAGCTCGCGGCGATAATCGTCCTCCTTGTAGGGGTTGTAGGATTCCATCGCCCGCCCGGCGGCGACGCCGGCATCGAAGACCTCTTGGTCGGTTGTCATACCGCTGACATTCCCAGCGCCGCGCGGGCGTCGCCGATGGCTCCGATGATGTGGGCGCGCCACTGGCGGACTTGCTGGCGCGTGCACTCGGCTTCGGCGTCGGCCTCGCGCACGATGGCGGCGGCCTGGGCCTCGGCGGCGGTGATGATCAGCTTGGCCTGGCCCTCGGCTTCCAAGCGCGCCCCGCGCACGGTGGGCGAGACTACGCAGTCGTTACGGATGTCCGCACGGACCTGGGGGATGACTTCATCGAGCCAGGGGCGCAGATAGCTGGCCGCGGGGATGCTCGCGGCGAAGCGTTCGAGGGCGTCAATTTCCTGTTGCTTGGTCATAAGTACCTGGCCTCGCCAATGACCGCTCTCGGAAGGGCCAGTTCGGCGACTGTCGGGCGGGCTCGGCGACGGGTTCGGTGGAACCTGGCCGTTCCGCGGGGCGTTTTTCCTGTTCCGTGGCAAGTGGATGGGGCGCAATGGATTACGACCATGGAACGCTTGGAACGCTTGGAACGCCCAAAATGAACACATAGTATGGGTGGGAGGGCGCAGGCTTAAGCATCGTATGCTGCATCGTATGCTGAGCATCGCATGCAGCATCGTATGCTGTATGCTTGAGCATCGTATGCTTGGCTCCTGCGCGCACGTGAGGGCGTTTTCGGCGTTCCAAGCGTTCCGCGTGTTCCACGGGCTGGGCTTATGGGCGGTCCATCTTCTGTATCTATATCTATATTAAGATCTTAGAAAGATAAGTAAGTAAGTAAAGAGGCGGCTTTCCCTGGAACAATCCGTGGAACATCACTTGTTCTTGTGTTCCACGAAGGGTCGCTCCCGTTATGCGGGCATGGAGCCGCCATCGCCGCTCCGCACGGGAGCTTCCAAACGCGAAAGGGCCGGGGTCAGTTAGGCAAAATGCACCGGTGGACATGCGACACGCACGCTCACTAATGATACGCGGTAATCACGGGTCATAACCGTGATGCACCAGTAGTATAAGATTTTCGTCGACTGGGTAATACCGGGTGAGTCAGGGTGATAACGTGACGAATGAATCGAGAAGCTAAGAATAGTGTGAGGCGCAGTATTTCCCTCCCCGTTGACGCCGCGGATTACGTAGATCGCCACGCCGTGGTGTTGGGAAGGAAGAGCCACCAATTGGCCAACTGGTCCGCCTTCATCCGGGGGCTGATTTACGCCCATATCGCCAATGGGGGCATGGCGGCGTTGGAGACCGAAGAAGCCGCAGTTGAGGCCGACCATCTCTCCGAAACGATCCGCTGCCCAAAACCCAAAAGGTCCGTATGAGCAAGCGGCAAGAACAAGAGAAGCCGGTGAACGCCCAGCAGGCCGCGGCGGCGCTTGGGTGTGGCGTCACGCGCATAAGTGGGATCAAGAAGTCCATGGGCCTGAGCTATGTCCGGTTCATTCTGCTCTCGGACATAGCGAAATTTTTGGCGAAGAATCCGCACTGGAAAGAGGCGACCGTCTATAAGCGCAAGCCGCTTAGTTTACGGCGGTCAGGCAGTCGTCCAGGTCTTCGCAATTCAACCGCTGATACACCTGATGAACCACCTGCGAGGCATGACCTACAAATCGCATAGCTTTTGCCATCGAGACGCTATCGCGGGCGAGCCGGGACACAACGGTCACGCGCAGCGAGTGGAAGCAGGCCCCCGCCGGCAGTTTATCGCTGATGCTCGCCATCAACCTCGACCACGCGCGGCTTCCGCGCTTGAAGGTCTCCAGCGGATACGTTTCGGTGCAGCCCTCGGCCTGCAAGCGTTGAAAGAGTGGGATCAATTTCGGATGAAGGGGGGCGACGTGGTCGCGGTCGCCCTTGATGCGGAAGTGGATTCGGCCGCTTTGGCCGTCCGGGGCGATCTTGACGTCGGTCATGGGATTGAGGCGCGTCTCGGCGCATCGGCAGCCCTGGTAACGGGCGATGAGGAAACTCATCTGCATGAAGGTTTTCATGGCGAGGTCCTCGACGCACTCGATCGCCTGTTGGATGGCCTCCAGGTTCTCGTTGGAGAACTCCGGCTTGAGCTTGCGCGGGGTCGTAGGGATGCCCAGGTTGCGACAGGGGTTGGTGGGGGAGAAACCGAGTCGCACAGCCTCGGACATGAGGAGGCAGAGGACGAGAAGCTCGTCGCGGGCGGTATTGGAATTAACTGCGCGGCCGTGGGGGGGGTGCGTCCGCGAGCTATGGTAATCGCGGCAGTGGGCGTGGGTCAGTTGGCGCGGGCAGACGATCTTGCGCGCGGCGAGGAATGGGCGCAGGGTGCTCCAGGCTTTCTTGTAGGCGACCAGTGTCAGTGGCGACTTGCAGTGGCCCTCAAGGAAGGGCAGGACCCAGCATTCCCAATGTTCGTCGCCTACTTTGGGGTTGGTGCGGAGTTCGGCCAGGGTCTTCTCCGCCTTGAGTTCGTGGGCGCTGCGCGTTTGGGCGTGGTCATCGAATCGGAGCCCGGTGCTTTCGCGCCGGACGACCGCGTTGACCTGATACTTAATCCACCAATAAGGGGAACCGTTTCTCTTGTAGAGGCTGGCCATAACTTCTTATTTATTCACTGTGCCTTAGTGTGTCTCAGAGCCCGAAATCATTCAATAACAATCGAAAGAACTCGAAAGAATCCGAAAGATTCCCCATCTAGCGTAGAAGTGGCTCATCTCCGCCGGCTTTGGTATTGCCCCGACCACCGCCACGCTGGGCGAAGTCAAACGGCCCGGCTTGGTTTTCCGGCCTTTGCCCCCGGGGCTGCCCCCGGTCCAGACTGTCCTGGCCTGGCGGCGCGATGACACTTCTCCGGCCCTTAAACAATTCTGCGAATCCTTCCAGCATTTCGGCCCATGAGTTGGAGAACATCTGACAAACTGGGGAGACATGCCTGCCATCCCCCACCCGACCGCCAACGGCGCGGCCCTATACCAGTTTGGGTGGATAACTGGCTCGCACTGAGTAAAGTTGGGTCATGAAAAAGGCATTACTTTTCGGCTTGATACTGCTCGCCCTTGCAGCGTCTGTCCGCTGGCTCGCGCCTCGGGGGGGCGAGCCGAGTGTGCTGATCCTGAGGAACACCGGCACCAATTCCGTCTTTGTTCGCACCTCGCCACCCCTCAAGTTTCCACGCCTCGCCTTCACCCTGCGCTCCTGGCCGCCCACGGCAAAACCAGTGCCGCTCAACGCCGTCATCCTCAACTCCGGATGCGTCGTCACCCAGAAAGTCGCTCACGGCGCGTCCATTGAAGTGTGTACAACCATACCGTCCGGGAAGGTCTTTGAGGCCGTCGAACGCCGGGACGGGGTAATCCTGACCGATGGCTATTCACCGGCAACCTCGAACATGCAGTTCCGGGCAGTCTGGCAGGGCGGCGTTCGGCGCCTCGAGGCAGAGGTCAACGGCGATGCCCCCACCAACAACCTGTTTCGAGTGATTAGGGTTGAGGAGTAGCGGTGGCTTTGTGATTGGAATTGGGAGGTACTCCTGTCGAAGTTTGAGCGACCTCCTCGCGGCATTGAGTTGCGGCCCCTTCCCAACGCCAGCGGCGCGACCCGTTTGTAGCTAACGACGCCCCGGAATCCCCCAAGCCCCAGCGGGGCGGCACCCATGCCGGACCATGAGGCTGCGCGGCGTGTTGCCCACCCCATTAGAGGTCTTTGTAATCGAGGTCGGCGGCGATGGCTCGGACCTTCTCGAGGTCCGCGTCGACGCCGGAGTACTTCTTCACGGACCACTTGGAGTCAATGCCCAGCTCGCGGATCAGGAACTGAGCGAGTGTGGACTTTCCGGTTCCCGTGTCCCCGGCGAAGAGGTCTTTCAGCGGGGCGTCGTCGGCGGCACGCGCGTCCCGCACGGCGCGTTGGAGTTCGAGGGCGATCTGGCCGGTTGGGCCCAAACGGTGAGGTAGCTTCGCCTTGCTGCCGGTAATCGTCGCTTGCCTGTTTTGCGGAATATTCCACTTTTTGGGGGGATGAGTCGCGTGGCAGACGTTTACCATGTGGACGCAATCGCGGAGAGCCTGCGATTGGCGAACCTTGATTGAAAAACAAAAAAACCGAATACTGGAAATACAATATGAACATGCAACGGAACACCATGACCGGCTCTTCCCGGAGCGGCGATTCCTACGGATTGAAAACAAGGCGTGCGGCTCTGCTGGCCGCGCTGATCCTCGCCCCCACCGTCCGCTCCCAAGCCGTGGAGCCGCCGCCTGCCAAAGCCTGGTCGGTGGGCAGCGAAAAGAGTGGTAGCCTGTACAGCATGAATTTCGAGGGCGGGTCCGTGAGCGCCTTGAAGCGCGTCTGGATGAACGCCTTTACCAACGACAACTTCCTCATCACCGCTTCGGCTGAACGGGTGGATTTGCCGGCGTTTCAAATGCGCGATATGTCATTGACCGAACTGGCGCGATCCATCGCTTTCCTCAGCCAAGGCGCGCTCACCGCGGAAGTTGTGGAGCGGAATGCCAGCTTGCCCGGAAACATCTGGCGGGTGGCCCGGCCCTCCTGGGAGACCTTGTCCCACACCGTCAAGATGCGCGCCGTGGCGGCCCCGCGTCTCTTCGCGAACGATGACACGCTCTCCCGTTTCCTCAAAGAAGTCGAAACCGTGCAGAGGGAATTGGTGGGTACCTTCATCGAACTCGAAAGGGCTGGGAGTTCTAGCCCGTGGTTAGGGACCAAAATCATGCCGCTGGGGGGGCAACGAGTCTTCGTGCTAGTTGGGGCCGAGGAGGGAATCTCCGGATTGGAAAGCCTCATTAAGGCGGCCGAGCAAACTGCGGCGGACCCGGTCAAGGAAGCCAAGAGTGGAAAATGATTGCACCATTGCGCGGGAATCTGATCGCCTGATGGTCATGCACAGCGGCCTCAATGAAGGGCGTGTCGAGCCTGCGCTGGCAGACTGGACACGCCGCCTGGCCCAAGGTGATGAGGAGGCATGGCGGTGGTTTCACCAGCGCTACTATTTGCCGCTCTTGCGCTATGCCTCGCAGCGCGCGGGCAATCCATCGAATGCCAGCGAAATCGTGCAGCAGGGCTATTTGCGGGTTGCGCGTCACATCCGCCCTTTCGCCGCGGAAGGGGACTTTTGGAACTGGCTTTGTTGCGTGGTGCGCTGCGCGGCGGTAGACCACGGGCGCAACGCCTCGCGCCGCCTGGTCTTGCTGGAAAAGTTTGCCCACTGGCGTGCGGCCCAGGCCCCCGAGGACGCGCAGTGGCCTGCCGCCGCCCAACCCGCTTCCGCACTCGTGGAAGAGGCGTTGGGCAGACTTCCCTGCGACGAAGCCGCCCTGTTGCGCCGCAAATACTGCGACGGCTGGTCCACACAGGAATTGGCGGTTGACCTCGGCACCACCCCCAAAGCCATCGAAAACCGCCTCGCTCGTCTGCGCGAACGCCTCCGGGATATCATCCTCCACCTCCAATGAAACCCAACTCTGATCCTTCCGATCCATTCCGAGAAATGCTCCCGGACGACGCCGTACACCTGCCCGCGATGGCGGCACAAGCTGCTCGGGAGTTTCGCGCCCGGCGCGCCCGGCATCGCCGCCGGCTGGCACAGGCCGCACTCGTTGCCCTTCTGGGCGTGTGCTGCTGGCAAACCTCCCATTTGAATCGTTCTGTTCCAAAGGGAGGTGACCTTGCCCAGAACGTCATCCAGCCGTCGGCCCGCGCCCGACCAGGAGACTTCGTCATGGTCCAGACCATGGAAGAAGCTGTTGCCAAGCCGTTGCCACCTCCTCCAGGAGCCACTCAGGAGCAGAAAGACCTCCTCGAATCGGCCCCCGGATTGCCGCTGCTCCTGGTGATGGATGTTTCAGGCAAGCCCGTTCGGATTCTGGTCCTGGAGCGGTAGGACAAGGCCCGCTCTTGCCGGGACGTTGAAAATCCCCATCCCGTACTGGTCCGCCACCCTCCCCAGTGGTGGGGTCACTTCCTCATGAGACGCACATTGGCGGATGCTGGGCCTCCGAAGCACACAAAGGTCTCGCAGAGAATGAATTGCATCATGAATTAACATCGTTCAATATACGAACGGCGGAATTTTTGGACGAGCCTCGATTCAAGAGGGGATACCCCCAGCGTTTGATATGACTTTTTAATACCTTGACTTCCACGCCGTTCCTGCCACAATGCACTTATCGGAAGGGCATTGCCTATGAAATTTATGCACGCCGTTAAACGGACCAATAAATGGGGGGGGGTCCGTTGATCAATAAGCGGCATTCCATGTCAACCAAAGGAAACAGCCACAAGCCACTTGCGACGGCGCTGGGCGGCGCCTCCCTCACCGCGGGCGTTCTTGCGTGGCTGGCCATCTTGGGCTGTCTGGCTGGTGCTCGTGTGCTCGCACTATCCCCGTTGGCTGGGTACGCCACGCTGGCCATGTTCGCCTCACTCCCGATTATGGTGCTTGGTGTGCCGCTGGGGGCTTACGGCGCGTGGCGAGGCTGCAAATGGGTGGGTTTGACTGGTGTTGCTCTTTGCTTCTTGTCATACGCTCTCGGCGGCTTCATGCTCCGCGGCATCGTGAGCAGTCGGTGATATGAGGCATGGAGCGCTTAACCATCCGGCCGGAGGCAACGCCGGACCGTCGCTCCAGTTTGCAGTCGAACACCACCGAGCCGGCGTGCCTCAGCCGGAGCGTTAAGCGTCGTACCATGAAGCCCCTATTTGCTACCTCGCTCCTTTGCTCGGCTGCCAGCCTTTTTGCGCTCGTCGGGCTGTCGGCCGTGACCGTCGCCCCTGGCGCTGAAACCTGGCGCATGGGGATCATGCTCACGGTCGCAGTGGTTATGGCAGCGTGGCTGGGCCTAGTAGGTTGGATCTGGCGGCGGTTGAGAGGGCCAGCCGGGGCTGCTATATCCCGGTTGCTCGGCAGAGCACTCGTATTTGCGGGCGTCGTGTACGCCCTTCTGGTCCTACTTTGTTCGTTCGGATGAGCGCAGTCAGGACATCGCTTAACGAGGCGGCTGCACTGGACGGCGGCCGTCCGGTTCTGTTGACAGTTCTGGCCCGTTCGCCTGCCGCCGGTGAGCCGCGTCGTTATGCCCCGCCGTAGGATCTTTCTCGGAGCAGTGATCTTCGTCCTCGCTGCAGGACTCGTTGAGCCTCTTTCCACACTTTTGAGGGGTCCGGTCCTCGCCTGGGAGTTGGCCGGGGTCCGGGAGGCGGACGATTGGTCAGGGGTGAGTGGAGAGCAATGGCGTTGGATAGCGAACATTGAGGTGACTAACCTGACTTCTAGTGAGGTCATCTTTGTTGGTCGCGCCGATAAGACGGATGTTCAGATCGCGGGGAGCTGGCGAGATTTGGGAATAACATCGCTGCTGGGTGGCGCTTTGGGGTCGCATGAGGCCCGGACGATCACCCTGTTCATTCCGCAGCGCACTCAGGCTTTTCGGACCATAATCTACTACGAGCGCGACCCGCTGTGGTCAATAGTGGATACATTCCTCAGGGGCCGTGGAATATACGTCTCGGATAGAATTTTCACGTTTTGCAGAAAGGCTGAAGGGAAACTGCCCGGGCATTTCAGGCGTTTGGTTATCGATGTGAAGATACCATCCACCACTCGTAAGTTCGATGAGAGCACTACCACATAACCCGGCGAGTGCTGTGGATGGCGGGATGCCGCTTCAGTGCAATTCCGAAGGTCGTTGCCCTGCCGCCAGTGACTCGCATCGTTAAGCCCTGCCCCGACGCGCCACAACTGTGCTTGGTAGGCTGACAATCGTGGTTGTGATAGTATTGCCGGTGTATGTGTTTCTGGTTCCGGGTAGCCGGCGGGTCCCGATGAGTGATCGGACCATCGAGGCCATCAAAGCAGCCAGAAATTACCAATCAGCAGCGACGCAGGCAGCGTTGGAGGCGTCTATCGAAAGGGACACCCGACGCAACCACCAGCAACGTTTTTTGGCATTTTCTGCGGTGCTGGTCTTGAACGCGGTTCTTACCTACTTTTTGTGGAACTATGGGAAGAGAGAACATCCGGCTTAACCACTGCGTTCAGGCGAGGCCGGGCTGCGCCTCGCTGTTTATCTGGGCGCATGTGTCCGGCACGCCTGACGCAGAACGCAATTCAGCGAAATGTTAGACCGCTTAGTTGTGCGGCTTATCACCGGATCGAAGGGGGGAGGGACCCGCCTTCGCGAGGACGCTACGGCGGGCACGAAGGGTCACCACTGCCAGCGGTGCTTGATCCAACCGCTGAACTCTTCGTCGGGCGAGCGGAGTTGCAGTGGGTAGGGTGAGTCGGCGCGCTTGGCGACGAGGCCTTCGTAGAACTCGCAGTTGAGTCCGCCGATGCCGTTGACGGCTTTGAGGAGCGGCCAGACGTGGAGGGCTTCCTGTTGGGTGAACACGGACGGGATGATGAGGCCCTCTTCCGGCGGGCGGCGGGTGCGGATCTGCTCGATGGCGGTGGCTTCGCAATTCCGGAGCGATTCCTCGTCGCGGCCAATGAGGGTTTCGATGACGCCGGCCAGGGAGTCCGGCATGATGCCGAGCAGGAGGCCCAGGCGGTTATCGAAGGGGAGTGGGCTGCCGGGCGCTTTGCTTCGGCTGCCACTTCAGAGGTGAAAGAGTCGAAGGCAATAGCAAGGTGGGCCGACTTGGTTCCTCCGCCAACGGCCCTCTGGACCGAAAAAAAGGCAATGGAAGCAATGGAGTCAACCGAACGCTTCTTCCCCCAGCCAAACCGTGCCAAACTCCTTGTATGGCATCCGTGCTGCGCCATGAGAAAACAGACCAGACGCTCCCCCGAGGGGCCGCCAGGTTGCCAGCTCCCATCACGGCCGACTCGGGAACTGCCCACCGTCCCCCGTCTCTACGTCCCTTCCGCTGAACTGAACTGATATGAGCCGAACCCGTATTGGAAAAATCGCACGCCTGCCTAAGCCCGTCCGCGACGAATTGGCGCTCCGCCTCCGAAACGCCGAGCCAGGCAGAGATCTGGTCAAATGGCTCAATGGCCTCCCCCACGTTCGGGCGGTCCTCGAACAACAATTCGAGGGCCGTCCCATCACCGAGCAGAACCTCTCCGAATGGAGGCAGAGCGGTTATTTCGAATGGTTGCGCCTCCAGGAAAGCCGTTCCTTCGTCGCCATCCTCGCCGACCGCCATGAAGAACTGGATGATGCCGCCGACGGCAAGGGCATCAGCGACCGCTACGCCCGCTTGGCGACCGTGGAACTCGCCCGCATCGCTGCCACGCTCGTCGGCCAGGAAACCGACCCCGAAAAACGCTGGCAGCGCCTGTGTGAGGTCCTTCGCGAGTTGTCTCGTTTGCGCCGTGACGATCACAGCGCCGCGCGAACCCTCATCGCCCGCCAGCAGTGGGATCGCGCCATCGAACGCGAGGATAATGCCGACCTCAAGGCACTCGAACACGAGGAACGAGAACGCGGTTGCGCCCCACTCTGGGCCCTCACCCAACTCGAAGCCATGGGGAAACTCTTCGGCGGCGGTGATCTGGGCCGGCAAACCGCCGCCAAGATCCTCGAAATCGAAAAAGGGCTCCGTCCCGGATCCATCCTCGGCACCAAGCCCGCCCCACCCCCCCCCCCACCACCCACCCCCCCACCCACCCCCCCCCCCCCCCCCCCCC
>Ga0316220_1002919_pt1 | contig 15053 bp, 20 predicted proteins | sample TBH18005metaG_FD_203632 | JGI IMG/M metagenome (GOLD analysis project Ga0316220, IMG submission 203632) | Freshwater microbial communities from Trout Bog Lake, Wisconsin, USA - TBH18005 | ecosystem: Environmental > Aquatic > Freshwater > Lake > Hypolimnion/Profundal zone | place: USA: Wisconsin...
GTACGGTTTTTGAGTGGTACGACTTTTATTTATATGGTTCACTTGCAGCAATTATTGCTAAGCAATTTTTCTCTGGGCTAGACGCTGGTTCTGCCTTCATTTTCGCTTTGCTTGCTTTTGCTGCTGGCTTTATTGTGCGCCCATTTGGTGCATTGGTGTTTGGACGTCTTGGTGATTTGATTGGCCGTAAATACACCTTCTTGGTCACCATCCTTTTAATGGGCGGCTCAACTTTCGTTGTCGGCATTTTGCCTAACTATGCAACGATCGGTGTGGCAGCCCCTGTGATCTTGATCGCATTACGTATGCTCCAAGGTTTAGCTTTGGGTGGTGAGTACGGCGGCGCTGCAACCTATGTTGCTGAGCATGCTCCTCATGGCCGTCGTGGTGCTTACACAGCTTGGATTCAAACAACCGCTACTCTTGGATTATTCCTATCTTTGCTTGTGATTTTGTTCACACGTGAATTCACTGGTCCAGACTTTGATGTTTGGGGCTGGCGCGTTCCCTTCATCGTTTCTATTGCACTGCTCGCAGTTTCTGTGTGGATTCGTTTGTCTATGAATGAATCACCTGCTTTCAAGAAGATGAAAGAAGAAGGCAAATTATCTAAAGCACCTTTGTCTGAGTCATTTGGTCAATGGAAAAACTTGAAAATTGTGATCTTGGCATTGTTTGGTCTGGTAGCGGGTCAAGCAGTGGTTTGGTATACGGGTCAGTTCTATGCTTTGTTCTACCTCACTCAAGTATTAAAGGTAGATGCTAAGACTGCCAATTTGTTAATTGCTGCTTCATTGGTAATTGGCACACCATTTTTCGTAGTGTTTGGCAGTTTGTCCGATAAGATTGGCCGCAAGGTCATCATCATGGGTGGTTTGTTGTTGGCTGTTATTACTTACATCCCTAACACTCCAGTTTCCGTATTTAATGCGTTGACTCATTACGCTAACCCAGCGTTAGAAAAAGCCATGGCAACCGCGCCTGCAACTATTACTGTTGATCCAACGGAATGTACTTTCCAGTTCAACCCAACAGGTACCGCGAAATTCACTAGCTCTTGCGATATTGCAAAACAAGTGATGGCTGCAAATTCAGCAAGCTACAGCACTGTTGCCGGGGCTCCTGGCTCTACAGCGGTAGTGAAGATTGGTGATATCGATATCACCGGCTATTCTTCAAAAGGAATTGATCCTGCTGAGGCAAAGGCTAAGGACGCTGAATTTAAGAAAGCTATCCGTGAGGCTTTGAATAAAGAGGGCTACCCAGCTAAAGCAGATCCAGCGCAGATTAACTATGTTGCTGTATTACTCTTGTTGGTGTATCTAGTTCTGTTGGTAACCATGGTTTATGGCCCAATCGCCGCGATGTTGGTTGAGATGTTCCCAACCCGTATTCGCTATACCTCTATGTCTTTGCCATATCACATTGGTAACGGTTGGTTCGGCGGTTTATTGCCAACCATTTCTTTTGCCCTGGTGGCACAAAACGGTAATATTTACTACGGCCTCTGGTACCCAATCATCATTGCAGCAATGACTTTGGTAATCGGTACATTATTTGTGCGTGAGACTAAAGATGTGGATATCTATGCACGTGACTAATGGATTGGCTTAAAACTCATTAGTGGTAACAATTACAAGCCCGATCAAAAATGATCGGGCTTTTTTATTCCCATAAATCTTTTTGATTGCGAGCACCCAGTAAGTTTTTATTTTGTTGGGCAATAGAAGTATCTCTAGGTCCTGGCACTAGGGTGATGGGAGTCCCAGGAGTTAATATGCCGGTCTTTAGGACACGCAAATACCAGCCGCTAAAGCCTGATTGAAGCATGGCCTTACTAGCGCCTTTGTAGCCAACTGCGGCATTGAATTTAAAACACGGTTCACGTAGTTTGACTACTAAAAATTCCAGATCGCCAATACAAAGCTTGTCTCCAACATAGACCTCGGTTTCAAGCAAACCTTCAATAGTGAAGTTTTCTCCAATGGCGCCATGATTAAGGAAGACTTGCTTTTTGTTCTCACGAGTGAGGAGCTCGTTCCAAAATGCATAGTGTTCGGCTGGGTATACGTAAATGGCTTTTTCAATTCCACCGTGCACACTGAGATCTGCTTGTTCATCACCTTTAACACCTAGTGAATGAATTTCAACTGGTAGAGGATTTTGCAGGTTGCTAATGCATTTTTTATGAATTGCCGATGCAACTGATTTGTAATCTGGATGGTGATTCCCGAACAAAGGCATGACTTTGCCTGCGCAGATGGAAAGTAGTCTCATAGCTTAATGATTGAGCTTTGTTGAGTTCAGTATCGGCAACGCGCTTCAGATTTGTATGGAGTGTAATACACGATCAGATCAGCTTCAGATTTGTATTGGGTGTAGCTAATGACTGCGCGAGCATCGCTCTTGTATTTTGTGTAAAACCACACCCCCGGCTCGTTATCGCTCGAGTATTGGGTTTCATAAACAATGCAGTTCGCTTCAGAGCGGTACTTGGTCACAAACACCTTAGCGTTAGCTTCTGAGGGATAGTTGGTAATGAAAATTTGCGCAGCAAATGCATTTAAGGACGTAAAAATGCCCAAAACTACATAAATCATTCGAAGTGGGTAATACGCTGTCATGCCTCCATATTAAGGTCTTTTTATGCGCAACTCTAGCAAGTGCTCATTTGTCACAAAAGCATCATCAAATTGACTTAATTCATCCCTAAATTAAGTGGATAGCAGTTTTTCTTTGGTGTAAATAAATAAAGGGGGATAAACGATGAATCGAGTGGGTTATTACTTATTGGTGGCAGCAATGGCTTTTTTTGCAGGGGTGGTTGGTGCAAGCACAATCAATGTTGAAGAGCAACTTCCTTCAACAGATCAAGTTCTCTCCTATTTCAATAGCGCTCATAGTCAAGAGCAAGCTTATTAATGAATAGGAGGCTGTATGCCGTATCGGTTTTTTCAAAAAAGACCTCGTCTTGGATTTTTTATTGCTATCACACTTTGCGTGGGCGTTGCTTTAGTGGTGACTCAGGTGCAAGCAAATATCCACGATCAATCTGAGCTTGCGATAACAAACCCCCATCATCTTCCTGATGAGTTCAATCCAAAATTGTATCGACTGGACGAAAAGTTAGATGCAGTGAAGGTGGGAGTAAAGAGTGCCCTAGATCTCCGTAGAGAAGATCTTGACTCTGAGCGCGAAACCCTTCACAGTGTTGTCTTCAAAGGAAGAGCGGATAGATCTAGACCTACTTACGACTATGCGACCGGCACTTCAAACTAGTTATTGAAATCTTTTCTAGCATACTTTGAAAACCACCCTCGGGTGGTTTTTTGTAATCCACATTAGGCTGAAAAAATAAAAAATGAAATGGGTTTTTGCTTTCGGGCTTTTTTTGAGTGTTATACAGGGCTTTACTCAAGAGCTGGCTAATCCTTATGATGTTCAAGTAGTAGTTCGGTCAAACGATGGACGTTTTCATGTAAAGGCAACTTACACTGTTCCAATGAACGCATGTGCAGCCTTCGCTTTTATTACTGATTATGAAGGTGCTAAAAAGATTCCCGGAATAATCGAGTCAAAGGTGACATCAAGAGCAGGGGATAAAGTTCTGGTTCATCGGGTGGTACAAGAGCGCATCTTATTTATACCGATTGAACTCCAATCGTTGATTGAATATACCGAGGTATCTGATCATGAGCTAATTTTTGAACAGATTAGCGGTGATACAAAAATGTATAAAGGCACTTGGAATTTGTCTGGCGATAAAGGCAAAACGGTTTTTAAGTATGAGTCTGTTATTGAGCCTAATTCAATTATTCCAAGCGCCGTCATTGAATATTTCATGAAAAATAGCATTCAAGGTCGGTTTGAGGCGATGGCCCAGAGGGCCTCACAAGCTAAGAATGCCTGTAACTGAGGGGTAACCTTGCGCCTTTTAAGGTGCGGAATTGGGGGCGTGAATATCCCAAGATCCCTATGGGCTGGCTCTGCGACAAAATTAACCTTATAATTACGAGTTCGGCGAATTAGCTCAGCTGGTTAGAGCGACGGAATCATAAAGCACAAGGTTCTTAGGTTGCCAACCCTTTTCCCAATAAAATCAATAACTTAGAAAACCAAGGTTTTCACCGTAGCACACACCGTGTGACACACCGCTCGCAAAGTACCGAAGAATAAGGCTTTGCTGGCAAAAACTCATATGCCATATGGCTTGGAGCGGATGGTGTCGGTCTGAAGGTGTCGTTTAAAACGACACCTAAATTCGGGCGGGGGCAGCCTATACTTCTTAGATAAAGATCAAAGGATCCAAGGAATGCCCGAAATGAACTTCTCAGCCTTTTTGCCCGAGTTTGAGGCTGTCTATGATGTCGACAAAAAAAGAGCCGTATGGAGCGATCAAAGCGCCCAATTTAGGGAATTTTGGGCGAGTAGGGTTATGGGAAATGATTCCAACCCAATCTCAGATGAGGACTGCGACAAGGCAATCAAAATCCTTGATCGAAATGGCAAAGGCAATAACAAGGACACCGAGGCTATTGCGAGGGCAATGGTTTCTCAAGGCGCTTGGCGCCGCCTTTTTAACGAACTTCATACCAATCGTAAGCTAGGAAGCGTAGTCAATAAAATTCTTACGGAACAGGATTCGTTAGCAAAAGCAAAATATATCGATGAGCTGTACGGGATGGAAGAGGCTCAAAAGATTTACCTCACAGGAAAAAGTGGCAATACGATCTCTGTATTTCTAGCAGCATTTGACCCTTTCAAAAACTTATCTGTCATTTCTCTTAAAGACAGGAAATTACTGCTGGAGTGCCTTAACTCGCCGTATGCGGCTGAGTTCGATGCTCAGACTATTGGCACTAAAATTACTCATTCCAATGGGGTTTTAGCAGAGGCAATCCAAGCAAGTGGTGTTTCTGGAGATGCTCGAAAGATTTCAGAATATTGTTACTACGCTCCAGTAAAAGAGCTATGGCGTGGCGAGTTTTCTGCGCCACAAGAGGTTTCTACTAATGACCAGCCTAAGGAATTCATTGTTACTGTTGCGTCAGATGATGCAGATGAGCAATTAGATGAAAGTGAAGTAAGGGAATCAATCAAGATTCAAGGTTTATTGGCGAAGATTGGTGAGCAGATGGGATTTGATATCTGGTTGCCTAACCCTGATCGAGCTAGGGTGGCGAAAGTTTGGCAGCCAAGAGATCCGCGAACCTTGCTAACTACACTGCCACTTTCTTATGACAAAGCCACTCAAAGTACTATTGGATTAATAGATGTTATTTGGATTAAAAATAAAAGATCTATTGCAAGGGCATTTGAGGTTGAGCATACCACCTCAATTTATTCAGGGATTTTAAGGATGGCTGATTTGGTTGCATTGCAGCCCGATATCAAAATCAAGATGCATATTGTTGCGCCGTCAGATAGACAAGAAAAGTTTTCAACTGAAATCAGAAGACCAGTCTTTTCCTACATGACTAATGGGCGCTTATCCGATATGTGTACATTCATTTCCTATGATGATGTAAGACACATCGCTGAGTTAGAGCATTTGAGCTATACAAGAGACGGGATCTTAGAGAACTTTGAGGTCAGCGCAGAAAGATCTGATGATTGATGCAATCGGATACTGAGTTATTTTTAGCTCTGGTCCCACGCTTCAATGGAGAGGATTTCTTCTGAGGGGCAATCTTTAATGCGGTCTAGAAATAACTCAATGTCAGCATTAAAGCCGCCGATATAAGCGTACTCATCGCCAATAACTGTAGGACCTTTGGTTTTTGACTGAAGCGACAGAATTAGTGGAATAACATATTCGGCTTTAGCCGAGTAGCTTCTAGGGTACCCGCCAAAGGTACCCAGATACTTCGCCTTACCTTGCTCTGCCAACTTATCAATCCAGTCGCAACCATTCACACCTGTGAGCCAGCTGGCTAATAAGGAGTCATCCTTCAGCGATTCTTCGAAAGAAGATCCCAATGGTCTAACGGGGCTTCGGTTAATGTAAATTTGCCAGCCTAACATTTACTCACCTTTATCAATGTTTATTTTGGGTGCCTCTAAGTCACTAAAAGTCGAATAGCTGAGAAGCTCCATTGTGCTTAATGATTCTTTCATACGTTCAAGAATTTTCCCGTAGACATGTCTTGGTTCTTTGCTAATGGGATCAAGGGCGTCTATATTATGTTTTTCTTTAAGTTCTTTGCAGAGCACATTCATAATGTTTTCAAGGGCAATGTACTCGCAATCATCTAATAAAATCTTGTATTGGTAAGTTGTCATTAGCTCTTTCTAGTAATTTTGTAATGCTTTAGATAGTTCGTCTTTGACTCTCTTACGGAGGCTCGCTGGAGCAAGCACCTCAACACCTGATCCGTATTTCAATATATCCATTACAAGCTCAGGATCTTGGTTGTAATCAAACTCTAGGAAGTAGTTGCCTTCTTTATCAAAAGAGCCTACCTGTTGACCATGCCAAGTTTCGCTACTTACCCATCGGGCTTTTTCTGGACTGAACTTTAGCTTAGCTCTTTGGTCAGCCTTGCCTGAGAATATTCCATAACTTTCCGCGAAGTGCTCATGTAATTGCTTTTCTGAAATCTCATCAGTCTTTGTATTGGTAATAATTGCCTTAGTAATGCAGTCAACAGAAAAGCTGCGTAAACCTTTTCGGAGATGACAATAGGCATCTAAATACCAGTTATCCCTATAAAAGATTAATCGTTGTGGAGATATTTCTCTTTCAGTTGTTTTATCTGTGCCTCGGGCATAGTAAGTAATCTGCAGTCGATACCGCTTTAGCAGAGAGCTTCCAACCTCTTCAAAATTTTCAATAGAGCCCTTGCGAGCAGACATCCCAAATACTTTTATGCGCTTTCGTAGTTCTTTGGTGGGGGTGTTGCTTTGCCCGAGAATGCCATCAATGATTGAGGTGAGCGGGGCAATATGGGGCTCGATCAAGCCGCCCTTATCTAGGCTAGAGAGCAGGTGCTGCATTAAAACTAGAGCTGTCGCTTCTTTCTCAGAAAACCATAAGCCCGGCAATTCAATCTTTTCGCCAATAACTTGCCTATCAAAGCAGTATCCGCCTTTGAATCTGTCATAAACAATCGAGGCATTCATCCTGCTTCGTAAATACTCCAAATCTCTCTTGAAGGTGGCTTTAGATATTTCAAGCTCACTTAAGAAAGCATCCAGTGGCACGCACTGACGAGCTTGAATCATGTATTTGATTTTATGAAGTCTTTCTACGTCACCCATGCTGGCTTTCTAATTGGTAGGATTACTCCGATATTAACGTACTAGCTCACTAAATGAGCCTATCAAGAAAAGAGCTTTCTAAAGTACAGCCGTCTCCAACTAACGGGCTCTGAACTCAGGTGTGCCTCAGACATTAAGTAATCTGGTTTTTGAGATTGCAGAGCATATTTTCTTGCAGCCTTTGAAGACGGCAACCCAATAAGTACCGCTGCATCAATGGTTGCTTTGACTATAAAAGGCTCAAACCTAGGATTGGTCATTGATATCTGCATTGGAACTGCAATGCTTAATATGACTACGCTAATCAACATAGTCTTAACGCTTTGAGGGTGTATACCCGATGCGATTACCAGAATTATCAAAATAGTTTGTTACGCCACTTGGCGCTTTAACCTCATAGCCAATTCGATTGCCAGTATTGTCATAAACCCCATTTTTAGAGTTAGCGTTATGTGCGCTGTTGTCCATGTTGTATGGACTATTGCGCATGTTGTATGGCGAGTTATCCATGTTGTATTGGCTGTTTTGCATGTTGTAGGGCGAATTGTCTAAATTCGTTACTTGGGCAAAGCTCTTTTGGGCATATAAAGCCGCTTGAGCCAGCAAAAAGATAGTGAGTAGATATTTCATGAGCTTCTCCTAAAAAAGGTCTTTAGAAGGAGATTAATGAGCTACAGGCTCATTAAGTGAGCTACTCAGTTAATAATGTCGTTTAAAACGACAAACAAAAAAATTGAGACTGACCTATTCTTAATGCAAGGGTTATCTAATTGGCGCTTAGTACAATAAAAAAACTAAGAGGTAATGGAGAATTAAAGGGTATGGCAAAAGAAAACTTAACAAGTGCAAAAAATGCAAAGAACGATGAGTTTTATACAAAGTTTTCTGATATTCAAAGGGAGATTGAGGCATATTTAGACTTCAATAAAGATACATTTGCTGGAAAGGTTGTTTACTGTAACTGTGACGATCCTTACGAGAGTAATTTTTTTCGATACTTTGTCCTTAACTTTAAAAAACTGGGACTGAAGCGATTAATTACAACAAGCTTTAAGCCTTCCCCTATTGCAAATACTCAATTGGTTTTAGATATTGATGCCGAACAATCCAATCCAAAAGGTCGACCAAAGGCTACGGCAAATAAATTCGTTATTAATAAAGTTCGAAATGTTGATATAGGAGGAAGTTTTAGTTTGGCAGATGTTGCCGAACAGCTTAAAGCTAATAAGAATAATGAATGGTGTCCACTAAAAGGCGATGGTGACTTTAGAAGTGATGAGTGTATTGAGTTACTTAAAGAAGCCGACATTGTTGTTACCAATCCCCCGTTTAGCTTGTTTCGAGAATATGTGAAGCAGATTACTGATCACGGCAAAAAATTTGTGATAGTTGGAAGCAAAAATGCCATCACCTATAGAGAAATATTCCCATTAATAAAAAACAATGAAATGTGGGTGGGGGCATCGGGATTTAGTCAGGACATGTTATTCATTGCCCCTCAGGGGGAAGATTTAAGCGAAAAGCCAAAGACTGCTTTAAGAGTTGTTGATGGGATTACTTACTTAAGATCCCCTTCAATTTGGTTTACAAATCTTGATCATGGAAGACGACATCAACCATTGCAGTTAATGTCAATGAAAGACAACTTGCGCTATAACAAAAAAATGCTGGGGCAGTCTTCATATATAAGTTATGACAACTACGACGCCATTGATGTGCCATTTACCAATGCAATTCCCAATGATTACGACGGAATAATGGGGGTTCCTATTAGCTTTTTAGACAAATACAATCCAGATCAATTTGAAATACTTGCGCTCGGAAATAGCAAGGAAAATTTTTCTCCAAACAAAATATATGAAAACGCCAAGAAAATTCTTAAGGATGGAAAGATTCAGAATGGAAATGCGATAAACAATGTTTTGGCTATTAGAACTGATTCTGCACCAGTAAATCAAATCTACTACAAAGACGGCGAGCAAATTTTGATTGCGCCCTACGCGCGCATACTTATTAAAAGTAAAAAGGTTTCAAAATGAAAACAACTTTGTTAACTGACTTAACCGTAAAAGATGTGTGCGATGGTTTTATCTACAATGAATTAGAGGGGAAGGGGCTATTTGGACTTTCTGGAAAACTTACCATTCAGCCTGAATATCAGAGGAATTTTATATATTCCGGGGATGGCGGCAAGAGAGAAATCGCTGTTATTGAATCCATTTTAAAGAGCTATCCTCTGGGGCTTATTTACTTCAATAAAATTGGCGACGATAGGTTCGAAGTTCTTGATGGTCAACAACGCATTACCAGCATTGGTAGATTTGTAACAAATAAATTTGCTATTAAAGATGACAACGGAATGGAGCAATACTATAGCGGCTTAGCTCAAGATAAGAAAGATTTGATCCAAAAAACAAAGCTGCTGGTTTATGAGTGCGAAGGGGACGAGAGCGAAATAAAAGAATGGTTTAAAACAATTAATATTGCAGGAGTTCCGCTGAATGACCAAGAATTATTAAATGCGGTTTACTCTGGAAAGTTTGTTACTTTAGCTAAAGAAGAGTTTAGTAATAGTCAAAACTCCAATATTAATAAATGGTCGAGTTACATCAAGGGTAGCGTTATTAGGCAAGAATTTTTAGAGTGCGCCTTAGATTGGGTAAGCAAGGGAAATATTGGCGACTACATGAGCCGTCATCGCAATGACGATAACATTAAAGAACTATCGACTTACTTTAATACTGTAATTGACTGGGTTTCAACAGTATTTATTGATGTAGAAAGTGAGATGCGAGGAGTTGAGTGGGGGCGACTGTACGAGACTTATCACAAGTCCTCCTACAGCTCTGCAGATGTTTCCGATAAGGTAAAAAGTCTTTATGGGGATCCATACATCAAAAATAGAAAGGGTATCTTCGAGTTTATTTTGGGGGGTTCAACCGATACGAAATTATTGGAAGTTAGAGTTTTTGATGAGGCAACTAAAAAAGCCGTTTATCAATCACAGACGGATGAGGCTAAAGCTAAAGATTCATCTAATTGCCCTCATTGTGCAATGGGACATGATGCTAACAAGAAGAAGATCTGGTCACTTTCTGACATGGACGCCGATCATGTATCGGCTTGGAGCAGAGGTGGTGGCACAAACATAAAAAATTGTCAGATGTTGTGCAAAACTCATAATCGGGCGAAGGGAAATCGTTAAATTTTTGCTAATGGCTATTGATTGCAGCTTGGAGTTTATGGGTAAGGTGAAGGCTGGAAAGCCAACCTCATTAGTCGAAGACTCTAAAAAAGAGCAGGAAGAAATTCGTGCTGATCAGGCTCACTGGGCAAAGTACGGCACCAATCGCTCTACACGAGCCGCCAAGAGTAAGCGTGAAATCATGGAGGAGCTAAGTCGTGAACGTTTCCCGTGGGAAGAGTAAGCCCACATTAGATTCTTTACTCAAGGATCAACAATTGATTACTGGTAAAGACTTAATAAGGCGACATAGTGAGGAAGAGAAGCAAAAGGTTTTACTGCAAGAAGCTATAGAGTTTGAAAAGAGGAATCGTAGGAGAAAGTAGTCCTTACTTGATTCGTCGTTTAAAACGACATAATTCTCAGAGCCCATACAATATGTGGCTCTGAGAATGTAAGAATAATTTAGCTCAATAGATAATTCCTGGTGGAGGCAAGCTTTTACGTCTAGCAAGTCGCTCTACATTATGAACAAGACTACGAAATGATCCGTTAGCTGCGGTAATGGTTGGAAGTAATTCTATATCGCTGATCTCGACTCCCGTGCCGCTAACTAAATTTTTTACCATTGGTAAATATGCACTAACAGGCGCAGCATTCATTTCAACTAATATACATCGATCTTTTAAGCCCTTATCAAGCTCTGAGATATTGTTTGTAGTAAGAATGAATATTCCTCTATCAGTATTCAGTGCGGATTTCAAACTTTGTTGCGCTAGCTTACTTAGGTTATCTACTTCATCAAGGATGAAATAGTGCAACCCGCTCTCATTAAGCGAAGAAGTGCTCAAAATTTTGTCTATCAATATCATGACTTGTGGACCTGAAAAGCCTTGTTGACAGGCAATCATTTCCTCCGGCAGATTTAATTCTTGCCCAGTTTTACCTTGTTCGATTGCGTTAGGTAGCATTTTTGCGAGAGTGGTTTTGCCAGTTCCGAATGTCCCATAGAGAAGAATGGCTGATTTGCCGAAGTAAGGTAATGCTTCGGCACCTGTGACAATATCTTCAATCCGCAGTTGACTCTCGGGATTGCCGAAGATAATGTCGTTAATAGTTTTGGGCTCATACTTAGACTCCTTTTTAATTAACATATTGCTTCCTTTATTAGTTAGTAGGAATTAGAGGGGTGCCTATAGCACCCCTTCGTGATTATTAGGCTGCTTGTGTTGTTGTAGCCACTGCTCCATTGGCGTCATTAGCCGCATTAACTTCCTTTTTAACGACTACCTGATTGGCTTTAATGTCGCCATAGAGTGCTGTAAAGGCAGCATTAACAGCGCCGTCTTTACGCACTAAAGCACGAATTGCAAATCCTCCGTCTGCTTGTTGTTCAGCAATAAGAATGCAATCCTCCCCAATAAAGCCGGCATCGGCTAGCTCGCTTAGTGCTTCTGACTTTACTACTGCTAAAACAGGTAAGTTTGCAAAGTTGGATTTAGCAACAGAGGCTTTAGTTGAAGGGCTGACAAAAGTCTCACTTCGTGCCAGCTTAATTTCTTGAATACCTCCATTCTCTTCAATCCATTGAGCTAGTTGAGTCGGAAGTACACGAGCTTTTTGCGCCTGGCGCAACACCAACGAATATGTGCTAATGCGACGACGATCAACACTGCCGAATACTGCTCGAACAATGCGCGATACGAGCGGGGATTCTTTTTTGTACTTGTAGCCACGCTCCTTAAAGAATGCTTCCAAAGCGCTGCTACGCTCCTTAGATTCTGATAGAGATAAATCTCCAGCGTAAATTAGACAGTCAGCCAAAACCGCGTAAAGAGCCAGGTTGCTGATCCTATAAGCACCTTGCTCCCATGAAATGCGCTTTGCTTCCATGCTGGCTAACAATTTTTTTGCGTTTATAGCGATATGGGATTTATCGGCACCTTGTACTGGTTTGTCGTTGGAAACGACAGTGCTAGAAGAGGCTTGGTTTGTTGCTGCTTCGGCGAATAATGTAGTCATATTTAATGCTCCTTTTAGTGTAATTTATTGATGGTTGATTGTTAATAAAATAACCGATCAACCATATATAAGATCTTATATGAGATAGGGTAAAATCGAAATTACCTACATAATTGCACTATTTAGGATGTTAATAAAATGGTTAAATTTTTCGAGCCCTACCCAACTTTTGGAACAAAAAACAAAAGGCTGCCTCCATCTCGACAAGAGCAAAGCCCTTATTACTGGTGGTGGGAGTACTTAAGGCGCAACAAAGACTATTTAGCTACTTGTGAAAATGGTGGCAAAGGAAAATACGCCAAGCTCTATGCTGACTTTGGTGATATTCGTGGTGATAATTTTAGGATTTGGTGGCAAGCTAAAGGGGTTAAGTTATTTGCTGAGCAAATGTCTGTCTATCAATTTAAAGAATTAGAAAGTAAGGAAGAGGTTCCTGAGCAATGGAACAAAAAAGAATTTATATTCCTACAAGTGCCATTAACTTACGATAGGAAGTCGCTAAAAAAATACTTCAATAAATTACTCATGGACCGACATGGTAGAGAAAGAGGTAGACCGTCTAAGAGTGCAAGTAGAACAACAGCGAAATATCCACTAAATGGAACATACACAATTGCAAATCTAAAACTCTGTTTACAGGTTTATGACTGCTATATGGAAACAAGAGTTGGAGCTAATAAACTCAAGCTATGGGAAATTGGAGTTAAAAAAGGTTTGGTCAAGAAAGAGCTCATGCCCGATCCAAAAGATGACTCCAAAGACCGCCTTATTAAGAGGAATAACCTTGCCGCAACGGCGAGTCGATATGTCAGACAGGCACAAGCCAGAATCGAAAAGGCTGCTTTAGGTATATTCCCTGTGGTGTGAATGTCTTTTTAACAAGCATGTCTGTGCATATTGGTATTCTTATAACAACTTATAACGAAATATGAGGGGTTATATGGATTTCTATCTAACGGCACCAAAGTGGAATGATAAAAAATGTCCACGTAAAGACCCAACCGCAAAACCTATTAAATCGAAAATATTAAGTGGTGTGACCGTTATCAAAGTCAAGAACGCCAAATATAGGCTTGCTGAATTTGACGGTGTTTTTGCTGTTGTTAATGGCAGTGACATCAAAGTATCTAAGTCGGGAAAAGCGACTAAGAAGGTATTTTGTTTATGGCATGGGCATAGCATTCCAACCGACTACCCTGAGCTTACTTTGGATTTAGAAAATACTGAAGTAATTGAGGGTTATAAGGGCAAGGTAGTCGTTGATATAGGCAAAGTTAAAAAAATATCTAAATAAGCTCAACTGCAGCCTTAAGTTGGGTTGGGCTTGAGTACAGGTATGAGGCGGTGGTGCTAATGTTGCGATGCCCTGCCAAACTCTTCAATATATGTATTGCAGTTCCCTTATTGGCTAATCCAGTTAAGAAGCTGCGTCTGCCACTATGGCTGCTAGCACCATCTAAGCCTACATTGCGATATAGATAAAAGAAGTACTGGGCTAATGAGTTAGCTGAAAAACCAGCCTGCTTTTGGGTATAGAACAAAGGTTTGCTGGCATCTTTAATGCGAAGTAGACGCAAATACTGGCTAAGCTCTTTACGCATACGTTCATTTAGGTAAACAGTACGAGCATGTTTACCCTTGGTTTGCTCGGGCAAAAGTCGCACTTCATCCTTAATTGTGTTGTCGCTGTTTAAAACGTCGTTTATGCGTAGGGCGGCAACTTCACCTACTCGCATACCCGCGTAGTGAGTTAATAGCAACATAGTGCGATTACGTACGCTATGCCTACGTGTAGCAACATGGTCTAAAACTCTGCGTAGTTCTTGTGGATTTAAAACTCTGGCTTGTGACATACATTCTCCCTGAAATCTAATAAATACAGAGCTACAGTATGTTTTCTTATGTTTGGTTTGGGCAACCGAAAATAGCTAAGAAAGAACCTCCCAAAATTCAAAGACTTAGCTACAAACATAATCTTTTATGAATTAGATTATGTTTTCGTGGCATTTTCGCCACGATCTTTCATGATGTATTTATAAGCCCTACAAGCTGTTTAATTTCGAGTTCAGCTATCCATGTACCAGATAGCTCCTGATCACTGCTTATACGAAGGATTTGAAAGCGAGCTTGCACTCGCTTGTGATTTCGCTCTTGCTCATCACATTCCTTTTTTTAAATCCGTTTAAATTGATTTTCGCTAGATTCAACCTACACTGAGCCTTAAGCAACAGGCTCAGTTATAGAGAAGAAATAAGAGAAAGACTTTCGCTGAGTTCTTTACTACACCACTTAGGGCACAACCATATAGGTAAGGGCGGTTTCGCTATCTCCTTTTACGTGCGTCCGTGAAACGCAACAATGACAAAAGCATTAAGTGGCTACCTTTATCGTGTTTGCAAGTTGCTGTGTAAGCAGGGCTTGCTCGTGATCCGTAGCTTTCACTACGATCTTTGTGCTGAAATATTCTTGTATCAATTAGCTAGCAACACTAATGGCGTCCTGTAAAGGATAGTGATACCAAGTCTCTGCTACTGCCCAGAATTTCCATGACTGCGACTCTAAGTCCAGCTTTAGGGTGACATAACGA
>Ga0316220_1002928_pt1 | contig 15030 bp, 17 predicted proteins | sample TBH18005metaG_FD_203632 | JGI IMG/M metagenome (GOLD analysis project Ga0316220, IMG submission 203632) | Freshwater microbial communities from Trout Bog Lake, Wisconsin, USA - TBH18005 | ecosystem: Environmental > Aquatic > Freshwater > Lake > Hypolimnion/Profundal zone | place: USA: Wisconsin...
CTAATATTATTCACATCAGCAACGCATGCATTTACATTATCAAGCATTCCTTTAGTTTGAACCGTCTTGGTATCTGCGAGGAGTTTATCATATATTGCTTGATCAGTTACACGGCAGGTGCTTGAAGTTGCATCTATTTGTGTCTTTACATTGTCAATGCTCTTTATAATATCATCACACCTAACATATGTATGTAGCCAATTCACTATTGCAATACCTAATTGGTTGCTCTGGGAGATTAAACCTTGTTGAATTGCCATGCATTTATTGAGTGCATCCTCACATTGTTGATAACGAACAATGAGCTGGTCGTTTTGCGTAATTAATCCCGACTGAGTCGTGCTGCACTGACTGAGTTGGGACTGACAGTCGTTTAATGCAACTGTAAGTTTAGTTAATTGATTGTTCAGATTCGCATTGTTATTTTGCTCCCCGTTATACATGCTGGTGTATTGTCTAGTTTGATTTGTGATATCGGCCACTATGTTTTTACACGACGTAAGTTGGCCTTGTAAGTCTGTATTCCATGACATGTACTGTACATTTTTATTATACATGGTCATGTACTCGTTACTCAGGGTTTCGGTGTATGCCACATTCACACTGTAAGTACCCCAAAGGTCGCTGAGTTTTTTTGTCAATTGGTTATTAATAACAATCATCTGTGCATCATAGTTGGACGCTGCATACACATTGTCCAACATGACTGTGTTGCTCTGTGTCCACGCATTGATCGTGATCTCGCAGCTCTTTCTATAATCCCCATACTGGGCCGTTATCACATCAATGGCATTCACTGTTACATACAAGTTTTCCAAGATGCCTGTATTTGTTTGTTCCAAGTTGTAAATGCGCTCCTCCAAAGATTCGATTTGAGCATTACAACTCACGACCACATTCGAAAGGTGTGATATATTATCATTGAGCTGTTGTAAAAACACATTGCACGAATGTTTAATCTGGTTCAACTCGGCAATCTCGTTTGTCAACACGGCATTCGAGTACTGATAGCCTGCATAAAGTGATGCACAATCTATTTGATCAATGTTGCTCCAAAATGTGGTTAGCGTTGTGTCATTCACATTGGTGGTGTCCACTTCGAACACACACTTGTTAAATGGAAATGATGACGTATTGTCCAACTCGACATTCGAAAAAACTTGTTTGATGATGGGCGTATCACCAAAGAGGCCCATGCTACACGCACGGTCGTTGGGAAAAGTGAACCAGTAGTCTTTTGTCGAATCAATGTTCATGTAGCAGAATGTCTTGTTAGAGTCGGTGCCCTGCCGTGGCTTCCATTTTTTCATGCGCATTGTCGGAATGAATCCGAGGGCGGTTTGATATGCCCTGTCTGACATTTTCCCCTTGCCCAAAAGGATATCACACGCTTCATCCTTGAAATCTATGGGATGTGCCATTTACTTACTTCATTCACGGATATTTTTCATTTATGGATTACACTAGTCGTAATGTTGTAGTCAGGCAAACATGTTTGAGATCTATGTCTTGGCCTGCGAAAATGACAAATACTACGTGGGTAAAACTAAGAACTCTCTAAGGCGCATCACCAATCACTTTCGTGGCGGTGCAACAGCGTGGACATGTCTCCATAGGCCCATTTCAGTGGTGGAAATACATGTAGACTGCGATGCCTTTGACGAGGACAAGATTACCAAAATTTACATGGCCCGGTTCGGAATAGACAATGTCCGTGGTGGATCATATTCCACAATCGAGTTGGACCCTTGGATGCGGAGGTTCATTGAACACGAGTTTATCACAGCACAAGATCGTTGCTATGGGTGCGGGGAAACAGGGCACTTTGCACGAGATTGCTCTGTCAAGAAAGAAGAAATGACAAGAAAAGTCAATGTATCGAGTATAGTATGGTGGGTTTTTAAAAAGTTCTACACCTATTTTTTCAACGAGAGCTGAGCCATCTTGAGCATGGCCTCGTACTTGGCCGAGTGCTTTGGTGCAAATACACCGTGCTCGACGCACCACTTGAGCGCCATGACACTATTGCCATTCTTCTGGACGAGGGTCGAGGTGTAGAAGCGATAGAGTGAGTCACTTTTCTTGGGGGTCTGGAACTTTTGCCCTGCTTTTGTAAACGTGGGCTTGACTTTGGGCACCTTTTTCACAGGCTCTGTAATTACTTTTGCTTTGGCCATTGTACTGTATACTTGATATTGGTATGTTAATATCTTTATATTTCAACTTTTCAAGGAATTGTCCCGTTCTTGGTCGATGGCACATCAATTTGCCGCATAAACCATGGTTGATCATTTGTATTAAACATGTTGCTCATTTTATCCGTCACACTGTTATCAAACAGTTGTTCCTCGTAGTATGTGCGGGGTATAAATTTATAGACTACCTTTGGATTGTCCTCGACACTCTTGATCTTTTCCTCGTAGATTCCATTGGTTATAAAAAATAATCCTATGAAAAGCAATAAAATAACAATCGTCTTCATTTATTCTTGGGCTGCATTATTTTCAACAGGCTCAGACTCTTGACGTTTGGTCCAAGTGTCTTGCTGGTCAATGGCCGCCTTGAGCTCATCCACGGTGGGCTCGGGTCCCGATGCATCTCCTAGGAGTGAGACCAGCTGAATGCTTGGCTTTTGCTCAGATGCATCAGCGTGCATCTTGACATTTTGCATCATGTCGTTCTTGCGCAGCTCATAGTACTCGCGCTTCTTCTCTTGGTTGTCCTTGTATTTTTTCATCATGGTGTTGAGCTGTGTCTCGGCATACTCGACGTCCTTGATGTCCTCTGGGTTGGGCGCCCATGGACACCAGCAGCCCACTTCGGCGACATACACGTCGAAATTGGTGTCGAACTTTTTCACAGCTTCGGCACGGTTCTTGGCCTCGACAAACGTCTCGTAGGAGCCGCGCACCTTGATGCCCCTCACTGACGTCTGAAAGTCGTTCTCAGCAAGGTACTCACCCTCTAGCTTTTCCGAATTCGACGACTTGAAGAAATCGTAGGCTGCCTGTAGCGGCTCAACACCAAAGACGTAATCGTGGCGCTCCTTGAGACCGCGGACAAGGTCGAGCACTTCCGTGTCCTCCTTGAACTTTTCCGTCATGTTGGTGAAAAAATCACCGAGGTCGTTGGCGAACGAGCCGAGAAACTTGCTAAAGAATTGAATCTCTTTTTGCTTGATCACATCCTCTGGCGACAGGAACGAGAGACACACATAGCCCTGACCGCGAATGCTTGGATCTTGCTCGAGAAAGTCCTTGGTCTTGCATGGAATCAGTTCAGCGGCCATTGTTTCTAGCCAATTGTCATGGGACTTCTTTATATGTCTTTAGCGTCAGCGCGTCCATAATAATAATTTCTGCGATCAAAGTATAAATATAAATGGATACTTCCAACATGAGCTTTGATGGCAAGGAACTACTCTTGCGCATTTTCAAATATATTTTCGAGGGTCTGATTGTCGCCGTGGCGGCCTTTTTGATCCCCGGTAAAAAGCTGGGCGTGGAGGAAATCATCACCATTGGTGTCGTTGCGGCGGCCACGTTTTCCGTCCTCGATCTGTTCGCCCCCTCGATCGGTTCCTCGGTGCGTACAGGTGCCGGCCTAGGTATTGGTGTCAACCTGGTGGGCGGCTTCAACCCTGGTCCGCTTCTCAGGTAATTCATGCAGCGAAATATTTTCTGCAAATAAGTAAAAAGAAATGGCCCCGAAATCGCTAGTTGCTGCTTCCAAGCAAATCTCCGTCATGGGTATGAGCCTGACAATGCCGGCAATCATCGCCCTTGTCGCCTACATCATCCTGGCCCTGGTCATCATTCTTCCTTTCGAGTTCCCTGTCACCGACCAAGAGACCGGCAAGGACTATATTGTCAAGTACGATTTCGCCCAACGCCTCATTGTCCTCCTGCTCATGTCGATCCCCATTGCCCTCTCGGTCTATACCATCAATTGCATGATTGCCGGCAACTGCTTGCTTTGGTCGTGGGTGGTTAGCTTTCTCACTGTTTTCTGGGTCATCCTTTTCATCATAACCGCCATTGTCTACACCATGAAGTACTAAAACTAAATATTTTAGAAATGAAATGGTACGACAAGACACGAATATAGATGTTGTCATTTGTTGGTGTGGGTCACCTGCAACCGAGTATTGCAAATACAACCGCGATCTTCATTTTTCCGTCATGTCGATTAGAAAAAACACGAGTTGGGTGCGACGTATATGGATCATTGTCTCGGATGACTTTGCTAGCCCCGAGCTCTTGCCTGCAAACATTCATATTGTAAAGGAATCTGCATTCGTACCAAAAAAATACTTGCCGGTCATTTGGAATAGCAACGTGATCGAGTCGTGGATCTGGAGGATACCGGGGTTGAGTGAGTGTTTTGTCTACATGTGTGACGACATGTATATTGGTCGGAAAATAAGCCAAGACGAGTTCTTTATTGGACAGATGCCGATTCTGCGTTTATACGAGGGCCCACCCAACTATTTGCCGCTGTCAAAGACGAATTCGACTATTGGCTACGTGCGAATGTGGGCCAATGCCGTTGAAAAGTGGGGGCTTCAATATACACGGATCCAACACCAGGCGCTTCCCTATCGAAAGTCCCTCATGAAGCGATTCTACGAGGAATACAAGGGCGAAGTGCATCGTGCGAGCAAAAATAAATTGCGAAGCGGCGAGGCGGATTTCAACCTGCTACGTTTTTCCTCGTCGTTGGCAGTAATGAGTGGAGACTCACTTTTGCGTGTGACCCGTGACAATACTGATTTCTTTTGCGAGAGTGGTGACAAGGCAGGGCTTGCGCAAATTTGTAAGACCCGCCCCAAGTTTTTCTGTATCAACAATACTGCAAATGAGAATACTGCAGTTTACAAAATGCTGGAAAGATTCTTTGCTTGAATTGCCCCCTCGGGTTGTTTTTGCGGAATAAACTCTCCTACACGTTTGAGAACCGTGAGGCCATTGTTGTGAGTATATTGCGCATGCATGGTCCACTCTGGGTGGTCGGCCAAGAATTCGGTAATGGCCTTATTCAGTCCCCACCGAATCTCCTCTTCGGGGTATCCGGATTTTAATGAGTACTCGGCGACGTCCCACTTGTTGCGAATGTTCTCGCCAATCTCGCCATCAATTTCGGTGTCGTGCATTGCAATATACGTCTTGACACGGGCATGGCTGTTGGCTAGCTCGCGCTTCAGGTGGCCATAGACATGCCAAGTGTCGATAAAGAGCATGTCGACATCGAATGGGATAATCACTGTGGCGCTGTCGTGTTGCACAAAGGTCACCTCGATGTTTTCCTTTTTAGCCTCTTGAATAATCCGATAGGTTCCTTGGACAGGGGCCACATCTACACATACAATTTGTTTATTTTCATTTTTGTTTGTAGAAAGGCCGTGTAGAAATGCAAACGTAGATGTTGGAGTCCGCACGCCAAACTCGGCAATGGCAGAACATTCGGAAGCAAGTGTCGCAAGAGTTTCAATGTGCTCGTTGATATCCGAGGGTGTGTCCCTGACCCTGATATATTCGCTAATAATATAATCTGGGGTGGCCATGGTTTATTTTATATTGCTCATTTTATCTTTTAGGAATTGAAACGAGTATAAATTTTCAAAATAAATATATAAAAAACTGTACACACGGGCGATGGGCAAGAGAGAAGTGGTCGCATATTGTTACGAGGGACTCGGGAATCGGCTAGATACTTTGATCAGCGCCGCATTTATTGCCAAGCGATACAATATTCCTCTATCTTTTTATTGGATTGAAAATCAGATTTCAAATGATGCGAATACCGAAGACTTGTTCGAAACAATCCGGGCCAAAAAGCTAGACGAGTCAGGGTTCTTGCAGTTTGTAGACTCGAATGCCTCACGGATCTTTGCCATGTCGAGAAACATTTCCAGGATTGGTGAAAAGCTTCAGCTATCCTCGTGTGAGAGCTTTGGCTGCAACGTGTCGCTTGTCCATCTAGACGAGGTCGACAAGGAAATCATTCTTGTACAAACGTGCACTCTTGCACCCTGGGCGGCGACAAGCGCGGGCATCCAGGCCTTTTACCACTTTTTCGTACCCAAGCGGGAACTGTACAAGGCTCCGTTGGCACAAATCGGCCTGCACATTCGTGGCACAGACATGTTGGAAGAGCGCCATGTCAAGGGGTCGTCCGTCGAACACGCCATCGAGTTTGCAAAAAAGGTCAGTGCCAAACACCCTGGTGAACAAATATTCGTTTGTAGCGATGATGCCGTCATAGAAAATGCCCTCAAGGCCCTGCCTAACAGTCCGTTCATCATGTTTGAAAAAGAGCACGTGACAAAGCGGGATCCAAAAGCGAGCTACAATGATGGACTCGATCAAAAAGGCTTGGGCATCGACTATCAAACACTCCAGACGTTCGAGCACCAAGGGCGCCAATACAAGAATGTCATCCAGACCAATCTGGTTAGATCAAAGGACCAGATTGTGGGCGGCATGGTTGACTTGTTGTCCTTGTCGCAAGTCAAGCACCTATATGGCTATCAAACAAGCCAGATGAGTACGTTTTTCCTGTTGGCGACACTGTTGAACAAGCTACGTGTCGATCCATTTGCTGCCAAAAAGACGGCTAGGCTTTTGTAGGAAATCATAAATCATTTACAACATTATTTCTCTATTTATTTTTGGGTACCAATGTCGAATCCATTTCTGCATCATTGGGATTTCAATTTGCCCTCTTGTTTCATCGGTGGCATTATCTATCCTACATCTCAGGTGACATGATGTAGAATCGATCAAGGTGGTTTCGTGAATGTGATTATAGCCGACATCTTTGAAATTGGATGCAAAACCTAGCGTCTGTATGAGAATGCCCAAGATGACGTCGTCATTGTACCGCTTGGCAAGAGTGTCCAGCTGCTCTTCCGGAACGTTGCATATGGCCTCCACCACTTTTCGCGATAAAAACATACCACATCCCGTGGGAAAGCAAATATAGCCGTGGTATTTCTTGTTGGCTACAACATCATACTCGGCATTTTCCTCGAGCATTGCCAACACATTGTCCCAATGAAACAGAGATGATACATTGGTCCGTAGCAGGAATACCCACTCGTTATTGTGCATCAATGCAAATTTCATAAACTCGATTGTCTTTTTGAATATATTTTCAAACGTTTCTGGGATGTCACATGTAAACGTTTGCAAATCTTCTTTGGTTGTACCTTCACTTGTGCCTTTTATAAAGAACGAAGTAACACTTGGGTGCACGTCCATGAACTGCCGCCATATGGATTGCGCTTCATTGTAATATACCCCGTCACTTGCTATGGCCCCTACAATGATTTTCATTTTCATCAAGTTTCATATTGTATATGATTTTTATAAAAGGAAATAAACATTGCGGGCAAATAAATGGGGAAAAAGTATTGGAATATGTAGTGTATCATGCATCTTGTTCTAGTCCATGTTGGTCAAGTGCTTCCCGAATACATATACGACGCTATTTTTCAATGCAAAATCACAATGACAAATATTAACATTCATATTCTTGTAGATGCTTGCTTGGTGGCCAAAATTAAAAGCCAGATAGAGAAAATGTCGGGGCTTTTTGACATTCATGGCCCTGGCCAAGTCGTCATACAAGTTCACGCAATAAAAGAAAACCAGCCTGGCAAGTTTCAAAAGATTATTGAAAAACTCCCCGAACACATTGTGAAATTCCGTGATGGCTTCAATATTACTACCATAACCCGCTTCTTCTACCTCGCGGAATTTATCAAGGAGCACAACCTTGTCAACGTGTTCCACATTGAAAATGACATCATGGTCTATGTTGACTTGCGAGAAATACTAAACAACATTATTTCGACCCAATACGACATTTATGTAGCAAGGGATCATCCTTCCCGGGTCATTCCATCACTTGTTTATTACAAAAACTTCGAGTGTGCCGAGAGGCTATGGTCATTCATGATATATACGCTGATGGTGTATCCCGGTCTCAATGATATGCAACTCCTTTCCTTGTACGCTCACAAAAACAGCGCACATACTGGATATTTTGAAATCATTCCAGGAAGAGACAAGTATGTTGTAGATGCGGCAGGGAACGGGCAATATGTGGGCGGGCTAGATCCGCGAAACTTGCCCAGTTATGATGGTGCGACCGAATCTGGCAAGGCATACATTGCGCTATGCAATCCAAGCGTGGGGTTTATCAACGAGACGTCGGTGTTTCGCATCACGGACGATACCCGACCTATTGAAAAATGGATGAATAAAAAAAAGACATGGACCATGGGGACCTCCCGTGTTGTGAATTTACACATTCACTGCAAACAATTATTCTACTATTCTAGTATTTTTGATCTACATCACATTGAAATAATCACGGGAGAAAAGATCGAGGGGCTTTGTGACATGGTGGTCATAGATCGTGCCACATACAATTATCACAAGAACGTGATGCTATTTTGCAAAAAAGAATCACTGTATTTTGTGGATGGAGACAAGCCATTGCCTTTTACTGCCCTAGAGCATATCAAGATTTTCGTGTATACGCATTTGAAAGACGAGTTTATGACCAAGGTGTTGCCTAAACTCGACACCACCAAGACATATACGCTATATTTTCACAATTCTGATGACGAACTTTCGGAAAAGGACGTGCAAGTGCTCGCAGGACTGTTGCACATTCGAAAAGTATTTGCCCAAAATATAAATACAAAAGCTTACATGAATGCAAACAAGTTTCACATGTTGCCCATCGGACTGCAAAACAGCCAGTTCTATAATGGACAACACGACGGCATCAACGAGCTCATGTCGGTTGTAAAAAGGACGTATTATAATAAAAAGACGAAATTGCTATATACAAATTTTGCTACCAATACGTTTCCATATCGACAAGATCTCTTGAACAATGGTGTGAAACTTACGGGGTCTCGAAAGGATAATCGCGAGTTTCTTGGCGAGTTGGCCGAACATTGCTTTTGTCTTTGTGTGCGGGGAAACGGTGTCGACACTCACCGCTTTTGGGAGGCGTTGTATCTCGGAGTCATTCCTGTAGTCATCAACAATAGCCATACCAAGATGAAAAGTTTTGTAGAATATTTAAAAGCGGTCAAGCTGCCGTTTGTCGAGATAACGGAAGAGCATGTCACACAAGCAACTTTTGCCTTTTTGAATAGCGACCTTTATGACGACATGATACACAAATTTGGTTCCATTTATAATTTGCCAACTTTGAAACTGTCAAACTATATTAAAAAAGTTGGTGTGGTGAATGTTGTCCAAGGAAAAAGGGAATACTTGCTTTGATTATAAAATATTACGTGTTGGTTTTTTGTTTTTTACTTGTTGTAGTTGTTGAAATCGAAAGGGATTTCGCAGGTCGTTCAACATGGGTGGGCACTCGTTGAATGTAATATTCCACTTTTTGGCAACCAAACTAAGTACAGACTGGTCCCTTCTATTTTGGATAAAATTAGCAAAGGGTTGGGCCACTTCGTCTTTCTTGTCAGTGACAAGCCGATCATCTTGACAGTAGGCAAGCCACTCGGATACAAATGCAAGAGATTGCAGGCTCTTTTTTATTCCTATAAAGCCCGCCCATATTTGTGGGCCGTTGCTTGCCTTGTTGCCTCCAGGTATGATTACAAACGAATCACCCTTGGTATACGCCGTCTCAGGATATGTGCCATCGTTGGGCTTGTTGTGGACACAAAATATATCATTTGTTGACGTGGAAAGGGTGTCTGTGATAAACGTCGACATGGGTATAGGGTGGTCTTTTATCATGTCATATAGGCTGTCGCAATAGACGAGAATGTCACCGTCGGCAAGGGCACACAATTCTTTGAAAATAATAAATGGTTTCCATAGCCAACAGCCATCTCCTAGCGGCTGTCTGAGTATATGTTTATTTTTTGCCGCAAACCAATCATCCACATTGGATTTTGTATAAACATGAGATGTGTCAAACTTGCCAATGGATAAGGCTTGGTCGGTAAGGTTGACTGCGGCATTGTAATGTATAGGGGTGCTGCCAAAAGAGATGAATCGAGTCTTGGCTTTTGTGCCGATCATTTATAATTCTTGAATTATTTTCATATGGAATCGTGGAACGTGACTACAAGATTGCCTTTGTAGAAACATTGTACATAGAACTTTGTGTTTTCGTTCCAGGTTTTCTTGCGAGTATCCAACACTGGCAAACATTCCGCTCTTCATTTGAAACTTTATTGTTGTTTTGCAAATCGTTATAGCCAGGCCACTCGTGTGTTTTCCATAGCTTTTTAATATAGTCATAGTTGCCCCATTGCCCTATTTCCACGATTTCAAACCCGGCATTGGCAAACAATACAGCAAGGCCAATTGGAGTAAAGCCGTTGAAATGGATGGGCGTCATGTGTGGTATATTCAGTGTCGGGACTGACGTGAATACATAGCCGCCAGGATTTATGATTTTGAATACTTCTTGGATGGCAAGAAACGGGTTGGACAAGTGTTCAATGGTTTGATTAAATACGAAAAAGTCAAATGTACTACTCTGTGAACTCGATATATTATGTAGATCGTAGGGAGGATATGGCAAGCATGTTGTGTTTTCATATTGCAAGAAATCGAGTTCATCATCGTCTTGGCATGTGCACCCGAGACTCTTTCCACTCGCAATGTTGTATTTCTTGATCCAGTCTATAAAGTCTAGAACACACCAATTTCTGGGAAAGTCGTTATTTCCCCATTTGAAATTGCGTTTTGCTAATGGACAAGGTGGCAACATTTCGTATTTTGTAAAATAGGATTCAGGGAGTTTTACTTTTGATGAATACAGCTGTCGGATTTGTTGTTCTGAAATCGTTTTTGATTCCGACATTTATAATCTTTTTTATTTGTTTTGTTTGAAATAAAACGACGTTTGGTAGTTCCATATTTTTACATTCTATACACCAAAAAATCATCATGTTCAAGATCAAAAAGCCGCATGTCTCGTCGAAGATTTCTAGCATTGGGTGGGTCTCGCTGATTGCCACCGGTGTCACCCTCACCACATCCATTGCTTGCAACATGGCCGTGATTAAACATAGCAGGGCGGGTGTACATGACATGATCCAGTCGGCAGTGAGCATCAAGAGCATGGGGCTTCGCAACGATCCTTTTGATCCGCAAACCGTGTACGAGGTCATTCGAGATACAGGATCGGGTTTTGTGGTGAAAGGGCCGTCGGGAGCCCGCTACATTTTGACGAATAACCATGTTGTGGCGGGGGCGGTCGAGGTCTTTGTGGGTGGGGAATCGAGTCCTGTTGTATATGCCAACAAGGACCTCGATATCGCCATTTTACATATGAAAGAATCATCGACTACACCGTATGCTCGTCTTTGCACTGCCGAGCCCGAGTCGGGCACCGAAGTGGTGGCAATCGGTGATCCCTTTGGCTATGTGGGGTCAGTTTCACGTGGTGTCATTTCGGGAATACATCGACACGTACCGGATGTGGGATTTTACGACATGTTGCAGACTGATACCCTGTTGAATCCAGGGAATAGCGGTGGCCCTTTGTTTGATGTCGAAAATGGGTGTGTGGCAGGAATGAACACGCTCATAATGTCGATGCAAAATGGAGGGCACACGGGTATTGGGTTCGCGGTGCCGGCGGCAGTGATGCGCGATGTTGTTACTAGCGTAGATGCAGGTAATGGCTTGGCGTATTTGCCCGTTGCCAGTCATGTGCCATTCACATACATGTCGGATGAAGACGCCTATATCACGGGAATCAAAGGGGCCATTGTGACAAATGTCGAGGACTCGAGTGTTGATCTACAAGGTGCTTATAGAGATCCCATGGGGCGCCCAGTCATACGGGATATCATCGTGGGAGTCGAGGGTATTGGACCCATTGAATCGGCAAAGGATTTGGACAGAGCGCTAGCTAGAGGTGGGAAAGTCGTTTTACACGTGGTGCGTGGTAATGGCATTGTAGATGTGTCCATCACTATTTGACAGGGATTTGTCACTTTTAAAAAAAGAAATTTGTATAATTATTTGATCATGCAAGTTTTTTGTACTTCTTTTAGACCATGCGCCACAGAAAGCCCTTGTAGACCCTCTTCTCCTTGACCATCTCGTTGATCTTGTTGGGCGAAATCTTGAAGATCTTGACAATCTCTGACATGGACCCATATGTGTTGACAACATTCTTGGTGACCGGGTCGATCTGCTCAATGCTCTTGCCCCTCGGGTTCTTGGCCTTGCCGGGCAAGTCGTGGTCTTCCATGTAGTGGGCCTTGATCTCGTCGTCCAACTCGTCCCAAAGGATAAAGTAGTGGGTGTCCACAATGGTCTTGAACTTGACCGCGTTGCAGATCACACTGGGCATCTTGTCAGCGTACTTGGCAGCGTCCTTCTGCAGCTGGAAGACCATCTCGATGGTGCTCTGGTTCTTGTTGAGCATCGCCACCAGTCCGGTCTTTTTGATAGTGGCGTCGAACGTCTTGCCAATGTCGTTGAATGTCCTCGCAGTGGGGAGGCCTCGCTCGATGATGAACCACCTGTATCCCAGGTAGATTGTCTTCTTCCTTGCGGCGTACTTGATGTGCGAGTAGGATGAGTTGGGGACCTCGCGGGTCACCTCGGTAATGCTCTCGAACACCTTCAGCAACTTGGTGATGTCGTTGGCGTCGTAGATCTGGACCAAGGGGCCATACAGGTTGGTCCTGCTCACACCGTCGTCCACAAAGGGCTTGGGGGCGTCCTCCAGCTCCACCTCCTCCTCGGAAAAGGTCTGGTCATCAGTGACCTTCTCGATCAGTCCGAGCTTCTCAATAGCCGCGAGCAACATTTCGGGGTGCCCCTCGAAAGCCTTGGTCAGGTTGTTAATGGTGCGCAGCTTGGGATCTTCCGGAGTGATGTCGTCGTCGAACCTCCTGACGTTGTTCAACATGAACTTCTTGACCTTCTCGAACACAGTTGATGTGAATGAATAGATCTCTTGCGGAGACTTACCGTTGATCATATTGGTGTACTTGTACGCGCTCAGCAATGCACTCTTGTGCACAAACTGCTCAAACCTGCTGTTGTTCTTGCACAAGAACACGTCAACAACATACATTGTCACGTTGAAGTACGTTGACAGCCTCTTGACACGCTCGTGGAGGTTGTCCGACTTTCCAATCTTGAAGTACCACTTGCCGTTCAGGCAGAACGTCATGATGTAGACCAAAAACTTCTTGTGGTTGGCCTTGACAATGTACTCGCTGCGTTCCTTGCGCATGACATCCTCCATCTTTTCAATGTTCATCTTGATGTTCTTGTTGTAGATGGATTCGACCTTGTTGTAGATCACCTTGATGATGTTGGACTTGTCAGTGTTGGCAATCAGGCAAAAGTCCTTGAAAGTGGCAATATTGAGGTAAACATCTTCGTGCTTGAAGACATAGTTCTCGTCCTCGAGAAAGTTGTCGGTAAGCAAACCCATGGCGTAGTCCTTCGGAACCACCTCCATAATGGGGCAGATCTTGTCAAACTCCACAATGTAGGATTCCTGGTTGTCGCCATTCTCGAGAAACTGCTCGAAATTGTCGATGAGATACACCTTGTCCTCACGTGTGAAGCCATTACTGCGCAGAAGGTTGCGAAGCTCGATGTTCTTGATGTTCTGCATGACGGTGTCCATTGTCGTGTTGGATATAGAGTGTTAGCTCGGTTTGTTTTTAAATAGGCAGAATATGACTTTCGCGTGATTGAACTTTATATTCACTGAACTTTAACTTGACTGAACTCTAACATTATCTGCATCTACATTTTTCGATTTTTCACGGTTTGGCAACAAAAATAAAATGAAAATGAAAATGCGAAAGAATCTTGTATTGCTGGTTCTTGCCCTTGGTATTTGTCTCAACTTGTTTGTATTGTTCTATGTATACAAGTGGAATACAGGCCAAACATGTAGTTGTGCTGTGGATAAAAAACTGGGTATGATCAAGGCTTATTTAGGGACCACTATTTGCATCGATTTGTTCATGTTGTTTCTATTCATAACCCGATATGGGACTTTTCAAAAATATGTGAGACACGTGTTCATGTGCATCATACCTTTTAGTATTGCATACACGTATTTGACGTATCTCTACATTCAACAGCTCAAGGCGGCGAGTTGTACGTGTATTGCACCATTTTACATGGACTTGGTTTATATAGTATCATTGTTGACTACTATTATATTTTCAGTCACAGGATTATTCCTTGTCTTTGGCGGGATATTGTTCTATTCCATGGTGAAGAAATAATAAGCGTGCAAATATATCACTCCATGATGTGCCACTTGTAGTCACACGCAATGCTTCCCTGATCCGACGCCTTCTTCAACGTTGCCCTGGTCATGCGGTACTCTTTGACAACATCCTGAATGGACGTGTACATGTGGATGATGTCGCCCGATTTGGGGTGCAACTTCTGGATTTGGAGAGCATTTGCCCTCACACGCTTTTCAGGCAGGACACCACCACGGGCCAAGTAGTCCTCCTTGTCATCTGTGTCGCAGTCGAACCAGTACTTGAAGTAGTGGCCACCGCTCAGGGTCGACATCTTGATAGCCTTGGTGATGGCCGGGATGCTGAAGCCACGGTTCTCGGCGGCCGCCTTCTGGTCGCAGAACACCATCTCGATCTGGGTCTTCTCCTTGTTGAACATAGCGACATCACCGATTTGCAGTGTCTTGCTCTTGGTTGTCTTGCCAAGCACCTGGACAGTGTCATTGGGCAGGCTCCTCTCGAGGCGCAGCCAGCGGTACTTTTTGTACATGGTCTTGTTGTCAATGGCAAGCGCGATCATATTCTTTGTGGCGCCGGGAACAAACTCGTTGTCACGTGTCGAGTCCACGAGGCTTTCGAAAGTCTTGACCAACACACCGTCGGAGTTGTAGATCTGAATCTTGTCACCAGTGGGCTTGACATTGGTACGGTAGCTCTCTGTCACCTGGTCCATGTTTATGACTTATGACTTTTGAAGATATGGACTGCTTTACATTGGTGCACTTTTT
>Ga0316220_1002929_pt1 | contig 15026 bp, 16 predicted proteins | sample TBH18005metaG_FD_203632 | JGI IMG/M metagenome (GOLD analysis project Ga0316220, IMG submission 203632) | Freshwater microbial communities from Trout Bog Lake, Wisconsin, USA - TBH18005 | ecosystem: Environmental > Aquatic > Freshwater > Lake > Hypolimnion/Profundal zone | place: USA: Wisconsin...
CCGAGCAGGAGATGCTCAAGTATCGCAACTTCGGCAAGAAGTCGCTCAACGAAATCAAAGAAAAACTGGTTTCCCTCAACCTCTCGCTCGGCATGAACTTTGAGCCGGGCCTCGTCGAGGCACCGAAGGAAGAAGCCGTCGCCGCCGAAACAAAATAAGGATTTGCCATGAGACATTTGAAGCGCACGGCCAAACTGGGCCGCACCTCGGAACATCGCAACGCGATGCTCGCCAACCTCGTTTGTAGCTTGATTGAACACAAGCGCGTGACGACCTCTTTGGCCAAGGCCAAGGCCGCTCGTTCCGTCGCCGAAAAGATGGTCACGCTCGGCAAGAAAGGCACGATTGCCCATCGCCGCCTCGCGGTGGCCCGGCTGCATCAGGAAAAGGCCGCGAAGACCTTGTTCACGGAAATCGCCCCGGCGTTCAAGGATCGCCGCAGCGGTTACACCCGCATCATCAAGCTCGGCCAGCGCAACGGCGATGCCTCGCAGAGCGCGATTCTGGAATGGGTGGACACCGTGGCGCCGACGCCCGCACCCGCAGCGCCCGCCGCCGAAGCCAAGCCGGAAGCGAAGAAGTAATTTAATTTACGCAACCTCAAGCCCGCTCGAAGGAGCGGGCTTTTTTTTATCCAGCACGCGGCCAGAAGGCACTGGGCCAGCAGGTGGGACAAATCTGGACAAAACCGGGCCGAAACGGGGTGAAACCAGCTCAAAACCGGTTAAAGACCAATCAAAGACCGATCAAAGACCAGAGAGAGACCAAGGGCGGACCTAAGCCGAACCGGGCAGGACACATCCCAAACCGGGGGAACGAAGCGTCCACTTGGGACAGGGTGGCACAGCGGGAAGGGCGTTTGCGGGACGATTGGAGCAAACAAAACCGAGCAGCCGGAAAGACGAGGTTAGTCGGTGTCTTTGTAGCCTATCCTGATGTTAGACCTCATCGTGAAATCTCTCATTTAGAACTAATCAGTGTCCAAGCAACCTCTGTGAGAGTCTTGCAAGTGCTCTCCGACTCCACCCAAATAACACAAGCATCCCCATCACTATCTCCGAAATGCAACTCGTCAGCCAAAGTCGGATGATACTTGGCAAATACAGACTCGATGACTTTCGCCCAACCATAACCGTCAGCATCTACTCCCAAAGCCACAATCTTCTTGTTGGCATCGGACAACCTCGCATCGCTCGGCTCAAACTCAATCTGCCAGGCTAACGGAATATCTCGTCCGTCATACGATGTGCCAGCCATGACGGTCAGTAAAATCGGCTCCCAACTGCTATCTTCCCACATCCCGTCGCCATCGGGCGAATCAGCATCAATCAACTCCTGAAGATTTTTTGGTATATTCCACTCTGGCATAATCGCGTGGTGATGAGGTCTAACAGATAATGGACATTGGCCTAGGTAGCCTACCCTTTTTCATGAAACGACACTAGGCTCGACGAAAAGTGATGTCCAGCATAAATCCAGGTCGTTTATGCACCAGCAACCGCTTCTAGCAAACCTGGCGCAGACGGCTCTGGTTTTACCGGAACCAAAAAAACAAGAACAGCACGACAAGGAGCATGGCCGTGAGCCACCAAACCCAATGCACCCCGCGCGGCTTCGGACTGCGGGAACCAAATTCTTCCTTCACGAACTGGTCGTAGTCAAACGACTCGTCGGGGAGGCCGAGGTTGTCGGCATAGGCGGCCTCCGACCAGCCGGTCGTTTCATCCGCGCCGCAGCCGGGACAAGCCTTGGCCTTGCGCGGCACCGCGGCACCGCAGTTGGGACAAACCTCCGGATTCATTGACGCTTTACGATATGCGATTTACGCGCTGGCAGGTGGTTCGTTCGTTCTCGAAAAACAGGCGGCTCGCCAATCGCCAATCGCCAATCGTAAATACGTTCACCCGCCGACGCCGGCGTATTCCTCGTCGGTGCGCAGGTCGAGGCCCATCAAAACATAATCGTGCGCGATGGCTTGCATATCCTTGACGTAATCGTCGAGGCGGATGAGTTGGTTGAAGCCGAGCATCGCGAACATTTTCATCGCGGCCTCCTGTTCGGCGATGAAGGCGGCTTCGACGCGTTCGAGGCTGGCGCGGCGGGCGATGTCGAGCGTCTCATTGACGAGGGCGCGCGCGAGGCCGATACCGCGAAAATCCGGGTGCACCAGCACGCTCACGCGGCCGATGTGCCGTTTCCAGCCGCCCAGCCGCTGGTGCAGCGTGGCCACGCCGACGATCTTGCCATCCACCACGCCGAGCAGCGGCAGGTTGCGGCCGACGTCAATGTTCTTGCACCAGTCGCGGATGACCTTGATGTCCTGCACGCGGTGCTTGATGAACATGCGTTCGCGTTCGGGGATGTCGAGAAAGAGCTGGTGAAACGCCTTTTCGTCGTCGGCCTGCAGCACGCGCAAGGTGGCCTTCTTGCCGTTCTTAAGCTTGATGTGCTTGGGAAATTTCTGGAGTTCAAGTTCGATACTGAATGACATAAGTTCCTTTCCTGACCGCACTCTGCGCAAGCCGCGCCCTTTGCGCAATAAAAAAATCAGAAGAACGCCGATTCGCCGGCGATGCCCATGGCCGGTCGGAGCGAATTTGATTTCACCTCCGCCGGATCGAGGCTCCAGCGCGCGGCGAGTTGCGGGACTTTTTCAAAGTTATTTTCCGCGTCCAGGATCGTCGCCGCGTGTTCGCCGTAGTCAAACAGTCGCACGCCGGTCGCGATTTCCGGCAACGTCTCACTGCCCTGATTCCAGACCGTCTCGCCCGCCCAGGCGTAGGCGCGCGTCACGCAACCGTCGTCCAGTCGCGCCCAGGCGTGATGATGCAACAGCCGGCTCGCGTAGAAATACTGCACATGGCCGAGCTGCTGGCTCAAGGCCGTGAGGAATAGGAACGTCGCATCCACATCGTCCGTGGGATTGGGCAAACCCATGCCGGTGACGATGACCCAGCCGTTGAGGCGCGGGCTGATGAAGAAATCATGTCCGCCCGACAAGCCTTCCGCCCACGAACAGGGTTCCGCGCGGTTCAGGCCCAGCGCCGACCTGACCGTCTCTGGCGAAACGGTGCGCACGGCTACCCAGCAGCATGGACGCCGCACGGTTGGTGGTTGGAAGGGAAAGAAATTTTGCGCCGGAGAAGTGGCTGGAGGCGCGAGCCGGTGCCGGCGATGCACCGCCAGCATCCAGCCGAGAATCATGAAGCCGAGGCCGAGCGCCAAGCCTTGCATGGCGAGCAGCATCATGGGGATGAAATCAACCTGATTCACATGGGCAATCTAATCCGCCGCCCGGCGAGTTCAAATTATTTCCATCGGCCGCGTCAAAGGCTTGGGCAAGGTCGCGCGCAGACCGCGCCGGGGGCGAAGGCAAGGCAGGGATTCACTTCGGTTTCTTCGCGGTCTGCGCGCGACACTCTTCGCCGCAGCTCTCCGTCAGCCAGGCGAGATACTTTTGGCTGCCGGCGCGCAACGGCAGCACCAGAAATTCCGGCGTGTCGTAGGGATGTTGGGCGAGGATGAGTTGTTCCAGCGCGGCCAGCCGGGGCTGGGTTGTCTTGAGCAACAACAGCACCTCCGCGCTGGTTTCCAGTTTGCCCCGCCAGCGGTAATGCGATTCGATTTTTGGAATGAGGTTGGCGCAGGCGATGAGCCGGGCCGCGAGGGCTGACCGGGCCAGCGCGCGCGCCGTTTTTAAATCCGGCGCGGTGACGAGGACGAGGGCAAAGCGGGTGGCGGATTTCATGGTGGTGGGCGGTGGCTTCAAAGCCTTGGAATTATGCACTGCACAAACCAGATCTTCATTTCATCCGCAGATGACACGGACTAGCGCAGAAGTAAAAGGAATAATTTGCGCGCATCTGGGCTAGGAATAATTTTCCATCCCCGCGCACGAGCAAACCGGGTTGCGGTCGCCGAAGACATTGTCCACGCGGCTGACGTGCGGCCAGAATTTGTAGTCGAGCAAACTCTTCGCCGGGAACGCCGCCGCTTCGCGGCTGTAAGGCCGGTTCCAATGGTCGCTGGCAATTTGGTCGGCCGTGTGCGGCGCGTTTTTGAGCAGATTGTTTTTCGCATCCGCCGTGCCGTTTTCCACGGCGGTCATTTCCGCGTGAATGGCAATCATCGCGTCGCAGAAACGATCCAACTCGTATTTCGATTCGCTCTCGGTCGGTTCGACCATCAGCGTGCCGGCCACCGGCCACGACAGCGTCGGCGCGTGAAAACCATAATCCATCAGCCGCTTCGCCACGTCTTCGGCGGTGACGCTGTGGAACGCGCGCAAATCCAAGATACATTCGTGGGCGACGAGGCCATTCGCACGGTAGAGCGTCGGGAAATAATCTTCCAGCCGCTTGGAAATATAGTTTGCATTCAAGATGGCGAATTTCGTCGCCTCAGTCAGCCCGTCCGCGCCCATCATGGCGATATACATCCACGAAATCGGCAGAATGCTCGCGCTGCCCCACGGCGCCGCACTCACCGGGCCGATGTGTTTCTTCGAGTGATCTTCGTCCAGCCGCGCGGTGAAAACCGGATGGCTCGGCAGGAACGGCACCAGATGTTTCGCCACGCCAATCGGCCCCACACCCGGCCCGCCGCCGCCGTGCGGAATGCAAAATGTCTTGTGCAAATTCAAATGGCAAACGTCCGCGCCGATGAAACCCGGCGAAGTCAAACCGACTTGCGCGTTCATGTTCGCGCCGTCCATATAAACCTGTCCGCCATTCGCGTGGATGCTGGCGCAAATGTCCTGGATGCTGTCCTCGAACACGCCGTGTGTGCTGGGATAGGTGATCATCAGGCAGGACAAATCGTTCTTGTGCGCGTCAGCCTTGGTCTTCAAGTCGGCGACATCAATGTTGCCGTTTGAATCACACGCGACGGCGACGATTTTCATGCCGGCCATCGCGGCGCTGGCGGGATTCGTGCCGTGCGCGGAAGTTGGAATCAGACAGACGTTCCGATGATTGTCGCCGCGCGACTCATGATACGCACGGATGACGAGCAAGCCGGTGTATTCGCCCTGCGAACCGGCGTTGGGCTGCAACGAAATGCCCGCGAAGCCGGTGCATTCCTCCAGCCAGTCTTCGAGATTTTGAAAAAGAATCTGGTAGCCGCGCGCCTGACCGAGCGGCGCAAACGGATGCAACTGGCCGAATTCCGGCCACGACACGGGAAACATTTCGGACACCGCGTTCAGCTTCATCGTGCAGGAGCCGAGCGGAATCATCGAAGCCGTGAGCGAGAGGTCGCGTGATTCGAGCCGCTTGATGTAGCGGAGCATCTCGGTCTCAGAGTGGTAGCGGTTGAAGACGGAGTGCTGCAAAAATTTGGATTGCCGATTGCCGATTGCCGATTGCCGATTGGCCGCGAGTTCGGCGACGGTGAAATTTACCGGCTGGTCGCCATTGAAGATTTGCCAGATTTCAGCGATGTCTTTTGTGTTCGTGGTTTCATCAACTGAAATGCCAATGGCGTTGGCATCTATCAGGCGAAAGTTAATTCGATGTGTTTCTGCCAATTTCAATAGGCCATCACCTTTGTGATTTGGGAAACGACGCTTCCACTCATCATCAATTAGTTTTTCGAGTAAGTTTGAAAAACTGCGCTTTTCCTGCTGTGCTAACGCCTTCCCCATTTCATGAACTGATTCACTAATTGAAATGTTGACCCGTTGCTTTCTTTCCTTTGCCAGTTTGTCTGAATGGCTATCAAATCGAACAATAATAGTATCGAAATAGTTTGTTGAGGAGATTTCGTAGCCAAGCTTTATTAAACCAGTCGCGAGAACATTTGCAAATAAGTGGACTCGCCCCGCGATTTTTTTCAATCCTTCCGGCCCGTGATAGCAGGCATAAAGCGACGCCATGTTCGCGAGCAATGCCTGCGCGGTGCAGATGTTGCTGGTGGCTTTCTCGCGGCGGATGTGTTGCTCGCGGGTGCCGAGCGCGAGGCGCAGCGCGGGCTTGCCGCGCGAATCTTTCGACACGCCCACGATGCGACCGGGCATCTGGCGCTTGAATTCATCGCGCGTGGCGAAGAACGCTGCGTGCGGTCCCCCGTAACCCAACGGCACGCCGAAGCGCTGCGCGCTGCCCACCGCGATGTCCGCGCCAAATTCACCGGGCGGCTTGAGGAGCGTGAGCGCAAGCAAATCCGTGGCGACGGTGAGCATCGCGCCGGCGGTGTGGGCTTTTTCCGCGAAGCCGGTGAAATCGTGAATGGCGCCGAAGGTATCGGGATATTGCACGAGCGCACCAAAAACCTTTTCGCTGAATGCGAAGGTTGCGTGATTGCCGACGACCACTTCCACGCCAAGCGCCGCCCCGCGCGTGCGGACGACTTCGATGTTTTGCGGATGACAATTTTCGGAAACAAAGAAAACATTTCGTCCGTCCGCGCCTTTGAACCGATGGCTCATCATCATGGCCTCGGCGGCGGCGGTGGCTTCGTCGAGCATGGAAGCATTGGCGATGTCGAGTGCGGTGAGGTCGGTGACCAGCGTTTGAAAATTCAGCAGCGCTTCGAGACGGCCCTGCGAAATCTCCGCTTGGTAAGGTGTGTATTGCGTATACCAGCCGGGATTTTTCAGCACATTCCGCTGGATGACCGGCGGCGTGATGGTGTCGTAATAACCTTGGCCGATGAATGAGCGAAACAGCTTGTTTTCGGACGCGATGCGCTTGAGTTCGGCAAGTGCCTCGTGTTCGCTGCGGGCGGCGGGCAGGTTTAATTTTTTTAGCAGTCGGATTTTTTTCGGAACGGCGGCATCAATCAGTTCATCCAGATTCTGGTGGCCGAGGAGCGCGAGCATGGCGCTCGTTGACTGCGCGTCCGGGCCGATGTGGCGGCGGACAAATTGGTCGGGATGTTCCAGCGATTTTGCAGTCAAAGACATCCGTCGAAAATAAAGTTCGCGCGTCTAAAAAGCGAGTGGGATTTGGCGCGGGCGGGCATTCCCCGCCGTTATTCATGATTCCAATTCGTAGTTCAAAAACGACAGGCAATAAATCGCCGCCGTCTCCACGCGCAACGTGAGCTTGCCGAGCGTGACGGGTTTGGCACCGGCAGCTTCGATGGTCTGCAATTCGTCCAAAGTGAAATCGCCTTCCGGCCCGATCCACGCGCCGGCACTGCGCGGCAAGCGTCCGTGCGATTTTTGAAAATCTAAAATCCATTCGCGCGGATGCCGGCGCTCCGTCTGCAACGAACCGACGAGGGACAATTCAATTTTTTCGCCGTGGGCCAGAAATTCCGCGATGGTCTGCGGCGCTTCCACTTTCGGCAACCACGGCGCGCCGCATTGCTTGATGGCCTCGATGGCGACCTGCTGCCATTTCTCGCGCTTCGCTTCCGCACCGTCGTCGTCGAGCTGCGTCACCACGCGTTCGGTGAGCAGCGGCACGATGCGATGCGCGCCAAGCTCCACGGATTTCTGAATGATGCTTTCGATGAGCTTGGCTTTCGGAATCGCGACGAACAGCGTGATCGGGCAGGGCGGTGCGGGTGTGAACTTTTTTTCTTTCACCGCAAGGACGAGTAAATTTTTTGTGGCGCTTTCCACATCGCAAAGAAATTCCGTGCCTGCGCCGTCGAGAACGGTCACGCGCTCGCCATTCCGTAATCGCAAAACGTGCAAGGCATGGTGCGCTTCGCGTCCGTCGAGCCGCAGAATATTTTCACGGCAGCTCGCGGGCGGAAGAAAGAAGCGGTGCATGGTCTATTGGAAAAATTTCTTCGCCTTCTCAAAAAAACTTTGCGACAGCGGCATTTCCTTGCCGTCGCAGAGCGCGGCAAATTCCGAGAGCTTGTGTTTCTGTTCGCTGTTCAGGTGTGTCGGCACTTCGACCTGCACACGGACGTGCAAATCGCCGTGGCCGTGGCCCTGCAGGTTTTTCACGCCGCGACTTTTCAGCCGCAGCAACGTGCCGGGCTGCGTGCCGGCAGGGATTTTCACCGTCGCCCGGCCAGTCAGCGTCGGCACTTCAATCTCCGCGCCGAGCGTGGCTTGAATAAAACTCACCGGCACCTCGCACAACAAATCGTCGCCTTCGCGCTGGAAAATTTCATGTTGTTTGACCTGCAAAAAAACGTAGAGGTCGCCGTGCGGGCCGCCGCGCGAGCCGGCCTCGCCATTGCCGGAGGAGCGCAGGCGCGAACCGGATTCGACGCCGGCAGGAATGCGCAATTTAATTTTGGACGTGCGTTCATGCTTGCCGCTGCCGGAACATTTCTTGCACGGCTTTTCGAGAATGCGCCCCGCGCCTTTGCAATGCGGGCAAGTCTGCGCGATGCTGAAAATTCCGCGCGAAGTCAGGACTTGGCCGCGTCCGCCACAGGTGCCGCAGGTGCGCAGTTTGGAGCCGGGTTCCGCCCCCGCGCCGTTGCAACTGTCGCACTGGTCGGGCTTGGTGACGGAAATTTCCTTCTCGCAGCCGAGCGCGGCTTCTTCGAGCGTGAGCTGCATATCGTAACGCAAATCGTCGCCGCGCTGCGGGCCGTTCGGGTCCTGGCCGCCGCCGAAAAGATTTTCAAAGATGCTGCCGCCACCGCCACCGCCACCGAACACTTCGCGGAATATGTCAAACGGATCATGGAAACCCCCGCCGCCGGAAAAGCCACCGCCGCCACGCGCACGGGCGCGCGGGTCGAAAGCGTCGTGGCCGTATTGGTCGTAGGCGGCGCGCTTCTGCGGGTCGCTCAAAATTTCGTAGGCATGGCCGAGTTCCTTGAAATTTTCCTCTGCGGCGTGGTCGCCCGGATTTTTGTCCGGGTGAAATTTCACGGCCTGCTTGCGGTAGGCTTTCTTAATTTCGTCGTCGCTCGCGCCCTTGCTGACGCCGAGGATTTCGTAGTAGTCACGTTTAGCCATGGAAATTTACGATGGAAGATTTACGATTTACGCGCGACTGGAAATCAGGCGGCGGTGGTCGGTTTTTTCGCCACAATCACGGTGGCGGGTCGGAGTAAACGGTCCTTGAACTTGTAGCCTTTGCGAAGCTGCATCAGGACGTTGCCCTCGGCGACTTCGGCGGATTCCTGCTCGGAAACGGCCTCGTGAAAATTCGGGTCGAACGGCTTGCCGGTGGCGTCAATTTCTTCCAATCCGGTCTCGACTAGCACGCTTTTCAACTGCTGCTGAATCATTACGACGCCAGACTGTAGCGAATCATTTTTCGCTTCCTTCGCGGTATGCGCGGCGGCGAGCGCCATCTCGAAGTTGTCGAGCACGGGCAAAACTTTCTGAAGCAGCGAGAAGGTGGCGTATTGCGCGGACTCAATTTTTTCGCGGGCGGCGCGTTTCTTGAAATTATCGAAATCGGCGGTGGTGCGGAGCAGGCGTTCCCAATTTTCGTCCGCCTTGGCGGCACGCGACTTGAGTTCCTCAATCTGCTCCGGCGTAGGCGGCGGCAAGGTGGCCGGCACCGCGTCGGCGGTTTCGGAATCGGGCAAATCAGTTTTGGTTTTGCTCATAGTTTTTTTGCGTCCAAACATTCGGACGGACAAAATAGCAGAGGCCCGGCGACCGGGCAACGGGCAAGACGCGCTGGCGGGCTTAATTTGCAAGGGACTTTCCGAGACTGGCTTTTCCGCAGCTTGCTTGCTTGGGCGGCGGAAAAATATAATCCGCTTTGTGTGCTGGTATTTAGCGGAACATGGTAGCGTGTCGGTCTATGAACATAATGATCGAGAACGCCGACAGCCTGGAATACCTCACCGGCGACAGCCATTGGACCAAGATTGCCGCCGATGGTAAACGTTTTCCAAAAACCGGCACCGCCTTTGACGTCGCGAAAAAAGAGGCGATTGGCAAGTTCAACATCGTTGGCTACATCACGGAAACCCGGCAGCTCATCAATCTGCACCACGGTCGCGGTCGCGGTCTGGCGGAAGTTGTCCCGGCCTGAAGTGGCGTGTGTCCGGTCTGGCCGCCGTGGCTGGAAAACAAGCTGGACATGGCGGGGCATTCTGTTTTGATAGGGATACCCTAATCAGAAAAATCAGAAGCAACCCAATATGCCGATGAAATTCCTAGGCAAGGTGATATTCCCTCACTTGGCCCCATGGCAACGCACCCGTCAGGCCAAAATCATGGTCTGGGTCATTGTGACCACCGTGGTTTTAGCCGCCGTCATTGTCGTGATTATGTTTTTCCAAAACGGCAGACGATGATTTGGTGAATACCAAAACGCCCCGCGATTTTTCGCGGGGCGTTCTTTTTTGTTTCAACAAGTATCCGCGCTGGCAATAACTCAAGCCACCGCTTCTTTTTCCTCGCCGGCGGATTTTTTTAATTCATCCAGCGCGCGGAAACGGCTGGCGGCGAAACCGGCCTCCACACCGAGATTGTTTGCCGGATTGTAGATGCCCACGAGCAAGAGTGACGATTCCAGCACGCGGCGCATATCCATGATGAGTTCATCCGCGCGCACGCCCACGCGCACGGCGCGGACGACATAGACCGTTTCGAGAACCGGCAATTGCAGGTAAAGCTGCTTCACCGTCTCCGGCCAAGCGTCATCCACCAAAACAACTTTTTGTCCAACGCTGAACATTTTTATTTTTAATACGGCAGCGGAAATTTCGCCGTGAGTTCCCGCACGCGGGCACGAACCTCATGCGCGGCATCCACGTTTTTAATGTCCATGAGCACTTCGGAAATCATGTCGGCAATCGCCGCCATCTCCGCTTCCTTCATGCCGCGCGTCGTGCAGGCGGGCGAGCCGAGGCGGATGCCGCTGGCCTGGAACGGCGAGCGCGTCTCAAACGGAATCGTGTTTTTGTTGACCGTAATGCCGGCTTCGTCGAGCGCGATTTGCGAATCTTTGCCGGTGATGCCTTTCGCGCCCACGTCCACGAGCATGAGGTGGTTGTCCGTGCCGCCGCTGACGAGCCGGTAGCCGTTGCGCTTCATACCGTCGGCGAGTGCGGCGGCGTTCTTCACGATCTGCTGCTGATAAGCCTTGAAGCTCGGTTGCAGCGCTTCATGAAAGCAAACGGCCTTGCCCGCGATGACGTGTTCCAGTGGTCCGCCCTGAATTCCAGGGAAAACGATGGAGTCAATTTCCTTCGCGTATTTTTCCGCGCAGAGAATCAAGCCGCCGCGCGGGCCGCGCAACGTCTTGTGCGTCGTGGTCGTGACAAAGTCCGCGTGCCCGATCGGGCTGGGATGCACGCCCGCCGCGACCATGCCGGCGATGTGCGCGATGTCCGCGAGCAGATACGCGCCGACTTCACGGGCGATCTCGCCCATGCGCTTGAAATCAATCGTGCGCGGATAGGCGCTCGCGCCGATGGTGATCATCTTCGGCTTGTGTTCGCGCGCCATCGTGGCGATCTGGTCGTAGTCAATCCGCTCGGTTTCCTTGCCGACGCCGTAGTGGACGATCTCAAAAAACTTGCCGGAGAAATTCGCCTTGTTGCCGTGCGTCAGGTGGCCGCCGTGGCTCAAATCCATCGTTAGCATCTTGTCGCCGGGTTTTAGGAACGCGAAATAAACGGCCATGTTCGCACCGGAGCCGGAGTGCGGCTGGACATTGGCGTGTTCCGCGCCAAACAATTTTTTCGCGCGGTCAATCGCGAGTTGCTCGACCACGTCAATGTTTTCGCAGCCGCCATACCAGCGCTTCTTCGGATAGCCTTCGGCGTATTTATTCGTCAGCACCGAGCCTTGCGCCTCCATCACCGCCGGGCTGGTGAAATTTTCCGACGCAATCAGCTCGATGTTTTCCTGCTGGCGTTTGCGTTCGTGGTCAATCGCCGTGGCGATTTCGGGATCAACATTGGCGAGTCGCAAATTCGCCGGAGCAAATTGCGAATCCATTTTACGCACGCGGCGTTCGTGGCGACCGCCCTCAAATTTTGCGCTGCTGAACGCGGTAAGAATTTTCTTCGCGAGTTCCGCCGGCGTTTTGCCGCCGCTCAAACACAGGACATTCACATCGTTGTGCTGGCGGCAAAGTTTGGCGGTTTCCTCGTCGCTGATGAGCGCGGCGCGGACGCCGGCCACTTTGTTCGCGGTGATGGTCACGCCGACGCCGCTGGTGCAGACGAGCAGACCGAGTTCCGCCTGACCGGCGGCCACCGCGTCGGCGACGGGCTTGGCAAAATCAGGATAATCATCCGCCGGGTCTTTGCTGGTCGCGCCGAAATCGCTGACCGTCAGGCCGCGTTCGCGCAGGAAAGCCTTGAGCGTTTCCTTGAGTTCGAAGCCGCCGTGATCCGCGCCGATGGCGAAGTTAGCGATGGTCGGGGAAAATTGAGTTGGATTTTTCGACAGGAAGTTATGTTGTTCCATAAATTTCAAAAGCGTGACGATGCCTTGCTCGATTTGGTCGCGGCAATCCACATAAATATGGTAGGGACTGCCGATGGGGTCGCTGATGTCCTTTTCGTAAGGCTCCAGCGTCTCGTCAAATTCGCGCAGCAGAAAAGTTTTTTCCGCCGCCGACGGGTAGAGCAGGGCCACGGTGTCCGTGTGGCTGTGCGTCATGCCCAAAATCAAATCCGCCGAGCGCACCAGCTCCGCCGTGAGCGCGCGGCTGCGTTGGCCGGAAATATCAATGCCAATTTCGCGCATCGCCTGCACGGAATGATGCGTGGGCTGGTCGCCATCCACCGCGCCGATGCCCGCCGACAAAATACGGAACTCGCCACGGCCTTTGACGGCGTGGCGGAAAAGGCCCTCGGCCATCGGGCTGCGACAGACATTGCCGGTGCAAAGAAATAGAATCGTTTTCATCCCAAACGCGGACGGAAAAGGTGATAGTTTGGAGCCAAATCGTCAATGCGAAAGGTTGCGTCTTTCAGGTCATAATCCTAATCGTAATCCTAATCTTAATCTCTTTTCGGCGCTGATTACGATTAAGATTAGGATTGCGATTAAGAAAAAACAATCAACCGCGTGCCGGATGTAGTGCCGCCAGCGCCTTGAACAAATCCAATGCCCGCGCCAGCGCCGGGTCGCGGATGACCGGCTGGCTCGGTTCGAGGCGCGGCGTGGCGGTGTCGTCATCATCGCCGTCCTTCACGCGTTTGCGGACGAGATCCGCCTCGCTCGTGTGATCCACAAAGGGGAAAAACTCATTGGTGGCCGACAACGAAACGGTCTTGGCCGGAGCCGGGTTGAAGAACGGGTCGTTCAGAAATTTTATTTCGTCCGCACCGGCGACCGTCACCGCGATGTCCGGTCGCGCTGGGCCGGTGAAATTCGTGCTGCCAACGAGCAGGCCGTCGCCCGCCAGACGCAAATCTGCTGCCAGCGCCGCCGCCGCTCCGTAGGTCTGGCCGTTGACGAGGATGACCAGCGGCAGTTTTTTGTCTGCGAAAAAATCACCCGCCGCCGTCGCCGCGTTTTTTTCCCCGTCCGCCGAACGCAAATCGAGGATGATGCCGCTCGGTGGGTTGGTGGGCTGCGCGGCGCGGAATTCCGCCGCAAAATTGGCCGTCAAATGCTGGATGCGGAGCCGCAGAACATTGTTTTCCAGCAGCGAAGCCGACACCGGCGCGGTTTCGGCGGCGTCCGCGGACAGGAAAATTCGGCTGGCAAAAATAATGGCCCACAGGCCGGGAAACGGTCGAATCATGTCCGGTTAAACTGCGCCATGCCGCCGCGAAAGTAAAGTGGCTTGCGTTTGGCCGTGCCGAATTTGCCGGCATAGCGCGGTATTGGTTTTGCTTAATCTTTTCATCATCGTAACCGAACTGTTACTAAATCGAATTGCGCCCCAACTTTTCTTTTGTAAAATGGGGGGATGAATTTGGACGCATTATATTCCGAACTGACGCTCAAGACCAAAACCAAGCTGGCGCTGATTGTTCTCGATGGCCTCGGCGACATCGCGACGAAGGAGCAGGGCTATCTTACGCCGCTCGAAGCCGCCGTGACGCCGAACCTCGACAAGCTCGCGAAAGATTCCGCGCAGGGCCGCATGATTCCCGCCGCGCCTGGCATCACGCCCGGCAGCGGGCCTGGCCATCTCGGCTTGTTCGGCTACGACCCGCTGGAATTTCAAGTGGGTCGCGGCGTCATCGAGGCGCTCGGCCTCGGCGTGGAACTCAAGCCCGGCGACGTTTGCGCCCGCGCCAACTTTGCGACGCTCGACGCCAAAGGCATTGTCACTGATCGCCGCGCTGGTCGCATTCCAACCGAGACGTGCGAGAAGTTGTGCGCGTTGCTTTCCGCCAAGATTAAAAAAATTGGCGACACGCAGGTCATCATCAAGGCCGGCAAGGAACATCGCTTCGTCGTTATTTTCCGGGGCAAAGGTTTGGAAGGGCCGCTGACGGATGCCGATCCGAACCGCGAAGGTTTTGCCATTCCCGCCGTGAAACCGCGCGATGCGAAAAATCTGAAGCAGAAGAAAATGGCGAAGCTCATCGCGGATTTTTACAAGGCCGCGCTGCCGGTCATCGCCAAGGAAAAACCGGCGAACGGTTTTCTCATGCGCGGCATCGCGCATCAGCCGGAGATTCCGCTGTTCGAGAATCGCTACTTGCTCAAGCCCGCGTGCCTCGCGGTTTATCCGATGTATAAAGGCCTCGCGCAACTCGTCGGCATGGTGAAGATCGAAGGCCCGCAGACCATCAAGGAACAATTCGAGCGCTACCTCGCCGAATACGACAACTACGATTTCTTCTTCATTCATTTCAAATACACCGACAAATACGGTGAAGATGGCAATTTTGCCGCGAAGAAAAAGGCGATTGAAGAATTTGACGCCGCGCTGCCGATTCTCTTGAAAAAGAAGCCGGATGTCATCGCCATCACCGGCGACCATTCGACGCCGTGCGCGTTGAAAGGCCACTCGTGGCATCCGCAGCCGGTGCTGTTGCACTCCGCGTGCAGCGGTTCGGATAAGCTGGAACGCTTCACCGAGACCGGTGCGAACTGCGGTTCGCTCGGCATCATGCCGGCGAAATTCCTCATCCGCCTGATGCAGGCGAACGCGAAGATGTTCGACAAGTTCGGCGCGTAAAATCTGACCGCGCAGGGCGGGTTGCGAAACGCAGCCCGCCCT
>Ga0316220_1002934_pt1 | contig 15016 bp, 12 predicted proteins | sample TBH18005metaG_FD_203632 | JGI IMG/M metagenome (GOLD analysis project Ga0316220, IMG submission 203632) | Freshwater microbial communities from Trout Bog Lake, Wisconsin, USA - TBH18005 | ecosystem: Environmental > Aquatic > Freshwater > Lake > Hypolimnion/Profundal zone | place: USA: Wisconsin...
CGGGGTGGCCGGGTCGTTGATCGTTAGCAGTGTGACCTTGCCGCTGGTTGGATGGTTTGGAAAAGGGGAGGCAGCACAGGGATATTTGCGTACCATGTCTTTGTATGCATGCGTCGCATTGGTGCTGCTGTGGATCTGTTTTGCAAGAACCAGTGAACGAGTATCTAGTACCGTAGAGGCACCTGAGATTGGTCCTGACTTGCGTGCAACACTAGGTTCGCGCGCGTGGTGGCTGTTAGCCCTCTCCATGCTGTGTGTGTTCACAGCCTTTCTGCTGCCAGCCAGTGTCACCATGTACTACTTCACATATGTGGTCGGTGATATCTCCCGCGTAGGCGCTTTCTTCGTGCTGGGAAATCTCGGCAGCTTTGCCGGCATCCTGATGTCTGACCAACTGGCGCAGCGCTTTTGTAAGCGCGATGTAACGCGCTGCCTCGCATTGTTTAATGCATGCTCCTTCTTGATGTATCTCGTTGTGGATCCTGCGTCGACTTGGCAGTTGTTGACGCTCTCCTCAATAACCTCTGCCAGCCTATTTGGTATTGCGCCATTGGTAATGTCGATGATGGCGGATACGGCTGACAGCATCGAGCTGAAAACTGGCAGACGTATAGTCGGATTGTCATCAAGCGCCATTTCTCTGGCTGCAAAGGTTGGTATGGGTCTTGGTAGCGCAATTGCGGGATTTCTATTGACCACCTATGGCTATCAGGCGGGAGCTGCGCAATCGCCATCAGCACTGCAGGGGATTAGTCTTTGCATGAGTGTGGCACCAGCGGTCACCATGCTGCTGTTTGCGGGATTGATGTCACTCTATCCATTGAACCGTTCCGCCTTGTCTCGCATTCAAAGCGAACTTGCTTTGCAACGCGATGCTCGTGCTGCAATGATGGCGACCGTTTGAACCACCTAACGAAGTATGACGATGACCAATAACAGTCCAACTTCGCCTGAGGATATTGCAGCTACTTTTGCTGCAATGGAGGCCAAAATTGTCAAATTGCCTGCAGGCGAGCCTAATGCTCTGTTTTTGGCACGCGCCGAAGCGCTGATGCCTGTGCTTCAGGAAAGTTGCCAGTCACCGATATCACTGGTACGCGCTCTGCCCGATGCAGACGCCTATCTGCGATTCCGCATGGAGGTGGTGGCCACGGCAGCAGAGTTCGAGAGAAGCACATGGCGTCAAGGCCAGGAATTCATCATTGATTTTGGAGGGCATAGGACCGGACATTTGTCCTTCCAATTGCTAGCGGTAGACGGCCCGGCCGATTCACCGGTGAAACTGCGCTTGACCTTTGGCGAGGTGCCATCCGACGTGGCAGTGCCCCTGTATCCTTACACTGGAGTGCTCAGCGCGGCATGGTTACCCGATGAAACGTTTACGGTGGATGATCTCCCGCAGCTCGTGCGTGTTCCGCGTAGACACGCATTTCGCTTCGTGAAGGTTGAGGTATTGGCTGCGTCGTCCCGATTCGGTGTGCAGTTCCATCACGTTACGGCGCATGCGCTCACCGCTGCCAGCAAACAGCCAGAGCCACTTGCAAGTGCCAGTCCTGAATGGTTGAAGCGTGTGGACGAGATTTCCATCGCCACTTTACGGGATTGCTTGCAGACCAGCTTTGAAGATGGTCCCAGACGAGACCGCCGCCTTTGGTTGGGCGATCTACGACTGCAGGCCCTGGCCAACTATGTCAGCTTTGAAGCCAATGATGTGGTCCGGCGCTGCCTTTACTTGCTTGCGGGTCTGCCGCGCGCCGATGGATTGGTGAATGGCTGCGTATATGAACGCCCACAAGCGTCCTATGCCGACACGGTCATGCTTGACTATGCGGCGATCTACAACGTGACATTGCAAGAGTACGTGCATGCAACGGGTGACGTTGCGACCGGAAAGGAACTGTGGCCAGTGGCGCTTCGGCAGATTGAATTGTTATGCGAAACAGTTGGCGAAGACGACTTGTTTGTCGACACCGGAGCCACATTCTGCTTTATCGACTGGGTATTGCCGCTTGAGCGTAGCACTGCAATGCAAGGGGTGTTGATTTTTACCCTTCGAAGAACACTACTCTTAGCCAGTCAACTTGGATGCGAGAGTGATGTTGCGCACTATGCTGAAAAAATTGAACGCATGGTGCTTGCGGCGCGCGAAAAGCTCTTTGACGTGTCGCTTGGCATGTTCGTAAGTGGACCGGCACATCAACTGTCTTGTGCCTCGCAGGCTTGGATGGTCTTGTCGGGCGTGCCGGTGAACGATGTACAAGCTGCTACCGCACTGCGTCAGGCAATGTCTCTACCCCAGTCAATCAAGCCAGCAACTCCTTACTTGTATCACTACATTGTTGAAGCCATGGTGACATGTGGCATGTCGGATGAAGCGCTCGCTCTAGTCCGTCATTACTGGGGTGGCATGGCTGATGCAGGCGCGGATACGTTCTGGGAAGTCTATGAGCCTGGAAAACCCCTTTCCTCACCTCTTGGTGATATTCACATAAACAGTTACTGCCATGCTTGGAGCTGTACTCCAAGTTGGTTTTTCAGAGCATTTGGTCTCGGGTTGAAATCCCATACATGACCTCCCTACAAACATGAACATCCAATCACTGTCAGCAGCCCCTTTCAACCTAGATGCAGCGGCCATTCAGTGGGTGCAAAAGACCGTCAATGGGCTTAGCACTGAACAGAGAATTAGACAGGTGATAAACGAAGCGTCGATGTCTGACGACTTAAATGCCGCTCAATCGATTGGAGGGTATCAGCTTGGCGGAGTGACACGATTCATGGGTACTGATGTTCAAGCCGCATGGCAGGCTACGCGAGTCTTGATTGAAGCGTCCGAAATTCCCTTACTTATTAGTGGTGATATTGAAGGCGGCGGCATTGGCTTGGGCTGTGCAACGCCAGTTCCAAATCCACTCGGACTCGCAGCAGCCGACTCAGTGCTAATTAATGATGCGGTCGCCAGCATGATGGCTCGCGAAGCCAGGGCACTTGGGATTAACTGGGCATTTGCTCCAGTGATTGATATCAATGCGCGTTTTAGAAGTGCTATTGTCAGTACTCGGTCCTATGGCAGCGATCCAGCGAGGATCCTGCGCATGGCAAGTGGGTATGTGAAAAGTTTTCAGGCTGAGGGTATTGCAGCCACGGCCAAACACTGGCCAGGGGAAGGCCTTGATGACAGGGACCAACATCTGGTAACCACGGTAAACAGGCTGGATATGAACGCTTGGCGGGAATGCTTTGGCGTCCTATATCGTTCTCTCATTGCGGACGGCGTGAAGTGCGTGATGTCCGCTCACATAGCGTTGCCAGCTTGGGCACGTGCCTGTGGCGCCAAGGGGATGGAGGTCTACCGTCCCGCATCGGTCTCACAGCATCTGAACCTCGGATTGTTGCGCGGAACTTTGGGATTTAATGGTTTGATTGTGTCTGACGCTGCTCCCATGGCAGGTCTGACCAGTTGGGCAGACCGTAAAGAATACGTTCCGCAGGTAATTGAAAGCGGTTGTGACATGCTACTGTTCTCACTCTCACTTGAAGAGGATCTGGGACATCTTCGGTCAGCGCTGCGAGATGGCAGACTGTCAGAGGAGCGACTTGACGCTGCTGTCATGCGAGTGCTTGGATTAAAGGCATCCTTGGGGCTACACACTAAAACCATAGATGAGTTGCTGCCACCACTGGACATTGTGAGCACCCGCCTGCGAACTCCCCAAAATGAAGGAATTGCAGCGGAGGCAGCAAGTGCCAGCATCACGCTGGTTAAGGATGTGAAGAATACCTTGCCACTAAGCCTGTCAAAGCATCGCCGCATAGTGTTGGTAACAGACCCCGAGCACGTTGGATTCATCAATGATGCAGGTCCCAACAAGCAATTGCTGTCCGATTTGCTGACCGAGCGCGGTTTTGAGGTCCGGAAATATGCAGCTGACTCTCCGCCTACGGTTGCGGATACCGACCTGGTCCTGTACCTTTTGACGCAGGAATCCATGTTGACAGCGGCTAATATTTATCTAAGTTGGCGGCGGATGCATGGAAACCCAGTCGCGGCCATGAGCCGCCATTGGCATGAACTGCCGTGCATACTTGTTTCGCTAGGGCAACCCTACTATCTATACGATGCCCCACGCATGCCATGCGTGATAAATGCCTACAGCGCAATCGAGTCGGTGCAATATGCTTTGGTCCGTAAACTACTTGGCGATGAACCCTTTCTTGGTGTCAGTCCAGTCGACGCATTTTGCGGACTGCCAGAGGCGGTTTACTAAAGTCGGTTTTCATTTATATGGTTGACGGCCTCAATTCTAAAGTGCAACACCTCATAGCGTGAGGTGCACTGATGAAAGAACGAAGCTTCAGATCTAACCTGAGGATCGCATGACCATTGCCAGGATGTGTCAGCAGCGATGCAGTGTTTGGACAATGGCCTGGAAACTGCATCGCACCCCATCAATAATCTCCCGAGAGATGCCTTCCAAATTCAGCCGGCGGCAAGGCATATGGATCACTTTTTGCGCAGCAGGCCTGCGCGGCCCGTAGGTGTGTTGCAAAACCAGAATCCAATCTCGATATCGACGGCTTTGCCTGGCTTGCGTGTTTTAGCTCTTATTGACTGGCGTTGGTCGCCACAACAAATCAACGGCCCCTCAAGCGCGTATTCCCAAACAACCCCACACGGCCCGTTTCCCAAGAAGCAATGTACACCGCGGTCTACCTCGAGCCTTGGGGCGAACTGCAACTCCAGCTCATTGCTTGTTTTCTCTGAGGGCACAGCACCCTTGTGCCGCGTGCGCGGGGCGTAGACTGGCGTTGCCAGATCCGCAGCATGCTCATCATCTATGTACGCCCGCCTGAGACCCAGGATCGCGTGATGCGCGGACACTGGTGAAGGCGTCTACATCAGGGGTGCGAGAAACCAATCTTCGGTAGGCGTGCTGGTGGAACGATCAAGCAGTTTGCTACCAGCAAGGATGGAAGATGCAACTGCCGAATCTGCACTCGCAGCTTTCTCGGCCACGATCAATTTGATTGCCGAACCCATACGTCACAGCCTGACGCACGACTATGGCAAGGAAATGGGTCGGCATGCTGAACTGCTTGAACGGACCGGCGTGAACATCTACTTCTGCGATCCGCAATTGGAGACGTGGCACCTGCGAGTACTTGAACGGCCTATTCAGCCAGTACATGGCAGAGTAACAGCCGTTCCATTCGTGGCGCAACATTGTTAATGCAGAGACAAAAAAATGGCACCGAAGTGCCAAGAAAAGGGTATGGGTGCGATGCATCCCCATACCTCCGGAAAGTCAGATTGTTGTCAATTCCGATTACTCCAGTTTGAAGTTGAATTCCTGGGTTGCAGTAATTTCACCGTCACTGATACAGCGATAGCGCATCACAGCAGCCTTTACGGCTGCGTGGAATACGCGTGGACCGGACAGGATCACTACTTCCCGAACGACTCCGTTGCTAATGTCAATTTTGGCCCTAACAACTCCGCTGATACCATCTTGAATGGCCTTTTGGGGCATTTCAGGTGCGACCTGTGTAGGACAGGCTACACCGATGTCTTGGCGGTTCTTTACGGGAGCAGGCGTTGGCGGGGGAGGTGGTGCAATTACGGCGGGTGCAATTGGCGGTGCCACAGTTGTCGCCACAATGGTGGGCGCAGTACTTGTCACGGGTGGTGCGACATCAGGTGGTGGCACAAACGGAGGTGGTGGAGCGTCTACCTTGATATCGGGTTGTTTGATCTCTTTTGGTGGCGGCGGCGGCGGCGGCGGCGGCGGCGGAATAATAACCTCCTGGATCACCACTGCTTCAAGTGGCTTCTTCAGCAAGTTCAAGCCACTGCGCGCCATACCAGAGATTAAGGCCCAGCCAATGACCGCGTGCACCGCCAACACAATAACGATACCCTTCAAGCGCCGGGTAGGTTCTTGGACTTGAAAGTCTCTGCTCATTCCTAGAGAGTTCATTGGACAAATTGCTCCGCACCGATCACGGCAATTTTTGTTAAACCAAATCGCTTGCTGCTGGCAAGCACACTCGCAAAAACGGCGTATTGTGAAACTTTATTGGGGCGAATGTGCACCTCAGGTTGAGGGCTTGAATTTGCTACAGCGGTCATCTTGTCATTCAGTTCAATCGCTGTGACAGGTAGCCCTTGCCAGTAGATAATGCTCTTCTCATCAATGTCGACCTGGATCTTCTCCGGCTTGATGATGTTGCTCAATGGCGCACCGACCGGCATTTCCAAGGTTACTGAGTGGAGCTGGATGGGTATGGTAATGATCAACATGACCAGTAACACCAGCATGACGTCGATCAACGGTGTGGTGTTGATCTCCATCATGACCTCCGGATCGCCGGAATCTCCAGGATTTCCTACGTTCATAGACATGTGGTAATTCCTATTCTTGCGTTAGCCACCTAGTGCGGGCGGCTCGGTGATGAAGGAGACCTTCACAATTCCCGCACGCTGGCAGGCGAGCAAAATGCGCCCAACACCTTCGTATTGGGCATTTAGGTCACCACGGACTTGCACTTCCGGCTGCGGGTCCATCTTGTTAATCTTCTTGAGACGCTCAACCAGAGCATCAACGGTTTGCACCTTGGATTCGTAGTAATAGATATTGCCTGTTTGATCGACCGAAATGATGACGTTTTCCGGCTTGGTTTCTCGCAGTTCAATGCGCTCTTTTGGCAAGGCAACGGGAATTGACGTGGTGACCACCGGAATGGTGATCAGGAAGATGATTAGCATCACCAACATCACGTCCACAAGGGGCGTAGTGTTGATGGTTGCCATAACGGCGTCTTCGCCGTCATCGCTAGAGCCGACGCTCATGGACATTTTGTATTCCTCGTGTAGGCAGGTGTAACGGACTGTCGAAGGCGATGCGGAGTGCAGCATCGCCTTCGTACTCCTACTTGGCTACGGTGCCCAAGACAACGGAGTGCAAGTCCTGGCTGAATGCCCGAACTTCGTCCATCACATCTTTGTTACGGCCAATGAGCCAGTTGTATCCCAGCACTGCGGGAACAGCTACGGCCAGACCGATAGCTGTCATGATTAGTGCCTCACCTACCGGGCCTGCTACTTTGTCGATGGAAGCTTGGCCTGAAATCCCAATGGCGGTCAGGGCGTGGTAAATGCCCCAAACTGTGCCAAATAGCCCAACAAATGGTGAGATCGAACCGACGGTGGCCAAAACCGAGAGACCGCTGCGTGTGCTGCCCTGTACACGATCGACTGCGCGCTGGATACCCATGGAGATCCAGTCGTTCAAAGGGATGTGACCCATAAGTCCCTCGTGCTTTTTGAGGGCGTTGGTGGCTGCTTCCGCAATAAATCGAAATGGGCTACGTTCTTCCAGGGCTGTCAGTCCTTGTTCAACGGTGCCAGCAGTCCAAAAGTCATTGGTGGCCGCCTTAGCTTGACGCAGCATTTTGCTTTGATCAATGACTTTGACGATAGTCACGTACCAGCTGGAGATGCTCATCAATGCAAGCAGTACCAATACTGTCTTGGCAATACTGTCGGATGTTTTCCAAAGTGCTTCAATGCCGTAGGGGTTTTCTGTGGCCTCAGGCTTCCGTGTTGTTACTGCCGGGACTGTATCAACCGGTGTCGCTGATGTTGCATTGCTGGTGACTGCTGGAGCATTGGGAGCCTGGGCAAGTGCGGCATGCGAAAGCAGCGTTAAACACAGTCCCATCGCGCATGCACAGGATGCAATCGATTTTCTTAATTGAAGTTTCATAGTGATGCTTTCAGTGAACAAGGTTAGTGAACGGCAAACAAGGCCTAGCGCTTACCGATCTGCGTGAGTGGCTTCAAAAGGGTCTGCCTGTTAAGGAGTTGAAGCATAGAAGGTCAGATATGCATTTGATAAGCGGAAATTCCCGTACATCGATGGCATCTATAGGGGCGGCATAGTTTCTTAAAAAGTTTTATTTATTAGGGTTTTCAGCAACATTTCCTTGCTAAAGGCGGAGACACCGATGGGTCTGTGCTTGGGCGCGTCCTGTAGCATCAGGGGAACTGATGGTTGACATAAGGCGCTATGCATTGCTCTATTGGGACGCGCCTCGTAAAGTTGATCGGTTGGTGTAATTCACTGAACCTACGTACCGCTTCAACGGTCATCTATTTTTGAACTCAATGATTGATTTCTGACATGTCGAACACTCACTCGTTTCCCGCTTGGAATCAGGAATACGCCGCATCACTGGATGATTCCAGCTTGCTCTTGTATCGGTCCAACTTGCTTGGTTCGGACCTGCGTATCACTAACTACGGCGGGGGCAACACCTCAGCCAAGATCGATCAAAGGGATCCGCTGACAGGCGAGGATGTGACTGTGCTTTGGGTCAAGGGTTCGGGCGGCGATGTCGGGTCCATGAAGCTGGATGGCTTCTCCACCCTCTACCTGGACAAGCTCAACGCGCTGCAAGGCATTTACCGCGGCCCGGCGCACGAGGACGAGATGGTGGCTTACTTGCCGCATTGCACATTTAACCTGAACCCGCGCGCTGCCAGTATCGATACTCCGCTACACGCCTACTTACCGTTTGCGCACGTGGACCACATGCACCCGGACGCGGTGATTGCCATCGCTGCCATGGATAACAGCGAAGCACAGACGCAAAAGATCTTTGAAGGCACCGTGGGTTGGCTGCCGTGGCGCAAGCCCGGCTTTGAGCTGGGGCTGATGTTGCAGCGTTACCAGGCTGCCCATCCGGAGCAACGCGGTCTGGTATTGGCCGGTCATGGCCTTTTCACCTGGGGTGCTGATGCCAAGTCCTGCTACGAGAACACCGTAGGCGTTATCGAACATGCGCAAAACTGGTTGGCGAAAGAAAGCGCTTTGCTCAAGGCGGAGCGCTTTGGCGGTGCAGACCGTGCCTCGCTGGCACCGGCTGAACAAGATGCGGCCCTCGCCAAACTCTTGCCCGTACTGCGTGGCCTCACTTCCAAGACCGGCCACAAGCTGCTGCATGTGGACCGCCGGGACACGGTGATGGAGTTCGTCAATAGTAAAGACCTGGTGGCCCTGGCTGCGTTGGGTACCTCCTGCCCGGATCACTTCCTGCGAACCAAGATACGCCCCATGATTGTGGACGAAGCTCTCTACACACTCGAAGGCAAGGTGTTGGCCGAAGCTCTGGAAGCGAAGTTGGTGGCCTACCGCGCCGACTACGCCGCCTACTACGAACGTTGCAAGCGTTCCGACAGCCCTGCTATCCGCGATGCCAACCCGGTCATCATTTTGCTGCCCGGCATCGGCATGGTATCCATTGCCAAGGACAAGGCCACGGCGCGCATTGCCGGTGAGTTTTATGTGAATGCAATCAATGTGATGCGCGACGCCAACGCGGTGGACACCTATGTGGGTCTACCCGAGCAGGAAGCCTTTGACATCGAATACTGGCTGCTTGAAGAAGCCAAGTTGCAGCGCATGCCCAAGGCCAAGCCGCTTGTTGGCAAGGTGGTGCTGGTTACCGGTGGCGCCGGTGGCATTGGGCGCGCTATTGTGGAGCGCCACTTGCAGGACGGCGCCTGTGCCGTGCTACTGGACATCGATGTGGTCGCACTCGACGGCACCGTGGCGGAGCTGGCTAAGAAATACGGCAAGGACGTGGTGCGCGGCGTCGTCTGTGATGTGACCAGCGAAGAGTCCGTCATGGCAGCCTATGCCAAGGCCATCGTCGAGTTCGGTGGTGTCGACATTCTGGTGTCCAACGCCGGCATTGCTTCGGCTTCTCCGCTGGAAGACACGACGCTGGCCCTGTGGAACCGCAACCAGAGTATTTTGGCCACCGGCTATTTCCTGGTCGGGCGCGAGGCCTTCCGCCTGATGAAGGCGCAAGGCGTGGGCGGCTCCATGATCTTTATCGCCAGCAAGAACGGCATGGTCGCCAGCAACCAGGCTGTGGCCTACTGCGCGGCCAAGGCGGCCGAGATCCAGCTCTCGCGCAGCTTCGCACTGGAAGGCGCACCCTTGGGTATCCGCTGCAATGTGGTCAACCCCGATGCTGTGATACGCGGCAGCAAGATCTGGACGGGCGCCTGGAGCCAGGAGCGCGCTGCTGCCAACAAGGTGGACGAGCAGGACCTGGAAGCGTTTTACCGCGACCGCTCCATGCTCAAGCGCAGCGTCTTACCCGAAGACATTGCCGAGGCCACGTATTTCTTTGCCGCCGAACACCTGAGCGCCAAGAGCACGGGCAACATCCTAAATGTGGATGCGGGCAATCTGGCTGCATTCACGCGTTAAACACTACAAGAACACAGGAAGGCAAGACCACCATGGAACCCATCTCCAAAGACCAGATCGTAGCCCACAACGCCACGCTGCAGCGCCACGCCGATACCGACTACGAATACCTGGGCGAGCAGCTGGCCCGCCGCAACATCGACATTGACACCATCAAGAGCCAGGTGGCCGCGTTTGGTGTGGCCATCCCCAGCTGGGGCGTGGGCACAGGCGGCACCCGCTTTGCCCGCTTTCCGGGCCAGGGCGAGCCGCGCAACGTGTTCGACAAGCTGCAGGACTGCGGCGTGATCCAGCAACTCGCCCGCGCCACACCCACCGTGTCCCTGCACATCCCCTGGGACAAGTGCTCGGACTGGAGCGAGCTGCGTCAGACGGCCACCAGCTATGGCCTCGGCTTTGACGCCATGAACTCCAACACCTTCTCCGACCAGAAGGACCAGTCGCACAGCTACAAATTCGGCAGCCTGACGCACGCCGACGCTGCTACCCGCGCGCAGGCCGTGGCCCACAACATCGAGTGCATAGAGATTGGCCAGAAGCTGGGCAGCAAGGCCCTCACCGTGTGGGTGGGCGACGGCAGCAACTTCCCTGGCCAACAGCACTTCCGCCGCGCCTTTGACCGCTACCTGGAGAGCACGCGTCAGATCTACGCCGCGCTGCCCGCTGACTGGCGCATTTTCCTGGAACACAAAATCTGCGAGCCGGCGTTTTACAGCACCGTGATCCAGGACTGGGGCAGCAGCTTCATGGCAGCCAGTGCTTTAGGCACCAAGGCCCAGTGCCTGGTGGACCTGGGCCACCATGCGCCCAATGTCAACATCGAGATGATCGTGGCGCGCCTGATTGCCGCGGGCAAGCTGGCCGGCTTCCACTTCAATGACAGCAAGTACGGCGACGACGATCTGGATGCCGGCAGCGTGGCCCCTTACCGTTTGTTCCTGGTGTTCAACGAACTGGTGTCGGCCGCGCATGAAGGCGTAACCGGGTTTGACCCGGCTTACATGCTGGACCAAAGCCACAACGTCACCGACCCCATCGAGAGCCTGATGAGCAGTGCCGCGCAAGTGCAGCAGACCTACGCCCAGGCCCTGATCGTGGACCGTGCCGAGCTCGACGCCGCCCAAACTGCCAACGACGTATTCGTGGCCAGCCGTGCCTTGAAGCGCGGCTTTGAGACCAACGTCACCCCTATCCTGCAGCGCGTGCGTGCGGAGGCCGGTGGCGCGATTGATCCCGTAGGCATCTACCGCGCCAGTGGATACCGAGCTCGTATCGCCTCGGAACGTCCTTCAGCAGCGGGTAGCACGGGCGGAATCGTCTAGCGTGGCATAGAAAAAATGCTGACTGGAATCGTTGATCTGGGGAAGACGAACGCAAGACTGGTATTGCTGGATGAAGAGGGCACTCTCGTTGCACAACGGCAGCAGTCCAGTTCGACGTTCGATGGCGGTATGGGCTACCGTGCACTTGATACGGCAGGAACAGAGGCCTGGCTTCTTGATGCGTTGGCAAGTTTGGGGACGATGGGCCGACGTCTGAAACGTCTTTTTGTCACGACCCATGGAGCCGCAGTTGCAGTGATACAAGGTGATACCTTGGCGTTACCCATACCCGATTATGAATGGGAGGGATTTAATGAGCATCGCCTAGAACTGGCGGCAGAATTTGACGCGTTTTCTCACACGTTGAGCCCATCCTTGCCGCGTGGCCTGAACATGGGAGTGCAGCTTGATTGGCTGAGCCGCCACTGCAGTGGCACTATGCAAGTAGCAGAAACCTTGCTTCCTTATGCGCAATATTGGTCTTGGCGGCTTTGCGGGGTAAAAGCCAGTGAGGTCAGTTCATTGGGCTGTCATAGCCAATTGTGGCGCCCGTTTGATTCACGTTTCACTGATTGGGCTCGCAGTCGCTTATGGGCAGAGAAATTCGCGCCTATGCGCAAGGCTTGGAGCGTGCTGGGTACGCTGCGTCCGGAGTTAGCGAGCCGGTTGCAATTGCCGCGAGACATACTGGTCTACACCGGTGTGCATGACAGTAATGCGTGCCTTGCTCGTTATATGCGGCATTGGCCGCGCATGACACTTGTGTCCACGGGAACCTGGGTTGTCGTGATGACGCCGGGAGCACCCGTTCGGGCCTTGTCCCCAGGTCGTGATTTACTGGGAAATGTTTCCGTAAGAGGCGAATACGTTCCAACAGGAAGATTCATGGGAGGAAGAGAGTTCGCCTTGCTTTGTTCTGGTGCGAATCCGTTGCTGGCCAATGTTCATTGCCTGAAAAGCCTGCTGGATGTTGGTCTGCAGATCTTGCCAGGATTTGAGAGCCAGGGAGGACCATTTGCGCAGAGTTGCGGTCACATCAGAGTCGGCAATTCGTCTCTGTCTCTGGACCAGTGGAAGCAAGGGTTCTCACCGACCGAGAGGGCCAGTGCTGCATCCCTCTATGTCGCCCAGATGACGATTTGGCTAATCCAAGAATTGGGTGGTGTCGGCCCTGTTGTCCTGGAAGGTCCGTTCGCCAACAATCCAGTAGTAGCCGAAGTACTTCCAGCGCTGTTGCCAGGAGCGGAGATATTCGCGGGCGCCGATCCAGTGGAGGGTACGGCACGCGGTGCGTGGTGCTTGACACAATGGACAGAACCGAAGGCAGCTACGCCATTGCTAAAAGAGCTAGTGCCTGGTGATTCTCAGTTCGGGGCATTGGTGCGACGCCATCATGAAAACTGGAGCAGGGACCTACTTGCGTACTAGTGATGCAGGAACGTGAAAAGCGTCTCGCTACAAAGTTGCCAACAAGCGAGTGGCACTGCTCAGGCAATAGATGTGGTCCGACATACTGTAAGTCGCTCGCCGTTCTCCAATACAAACGCTCTAAATGCCGCTGCAAGTGCGGTTAGAGAAGAGTTCCTACGTTGCAACAGGCACCAGTCCAGCTGTTTTGGCATCCCCTCCACGTCGAGCACAGCAAGGCGACCAGCTTCAAGCTCTACTTGAAAGGCATGTGCAGACATAAAAGTCAGTCCCATTCCGGACATCACGGCATGTTTCATGGTTTCATTGCCCTGCAATTCCACCATGACATTCACACGCATCGAACGTGACTGAAGAATGTGCTCAAGAAATTTACGCGTTGAGGAGCCTTGCTCTCGGAATAAGAACGGCTCATTGCCCAGGTCTTCCCATCGTATAGAGTGTTTACCCGCAAGGGGATGATCACTGCGTGCAACAACGCAATGCGGGTTGCGTGAAAATGTTTCGGCTTCAACATCAACATCCGATGGTGGGAATCCTGTGATCGCAATGTCGATCTGTCCTTCCGCCAACATAGCCAGCAACGTATCTCGCTTTTCCACTGTGAGCTTGAGACGTACTTCTGGATAAAGATGGCGGAATTCAGTCATTAGCACAGGGGCGAAATAATTTGCGGTAGACACGACACCCAGGTGCAACTGCCCTTGAAGCGATTTTTCAAGGGATGAAAAAGCATCTTCTGCGGTGTGAACCTGTGCCAAGATTGCGCGAGCATGTCGCAACAAGAGGCGGCCAGCCTCTGTGAGCACCATAGGCTTCGCCTTCTTGTCAAACAACACGTGCCCCAGTTCCTCTTCAATCTGCTTGATCTGCATGGAAACCGCTGGCTGCGTAATGTCCATCAATTCGGCTGCGCGCGAGTAGCTGCAAGAGGACGCAGATGCCTCAAAGATGCGCCAGTGCCGCAGTGTTAGGTTCTTCATAGTGCAAATCAACAACCAATTTCGGTATAACAAGAAGTTGATTGCACATCACCATATAGGTCGCATTTTTTGAAGATTGCTCGCTGCATCTTTCCTAAGACTTGTACCTTTACATCTGTCAGCGGATAGATGCAGCAGGCTAGCACCTCGTTGTTCTGTTCCTCAAGTACAGAGACATGGTCGCGACTCATGGGGCGCTTGGAGAAATCACCGTCCAGAACCTTGACCTTACACACACCACAGCCACCTCCCCGACAACCAATCGGGATGCCCCGCTTGCCCGATCGTGCGAGTGCATTCAGTGCCGTTTCGTTATCCAAACAGTTGAATGACTCGCCGGTTTCACTTAGGATGATGAGATGTGTGCTCACGGTCTTCCTATCTTCTAGATAGCCTTGAACAGGGGACTCCGAATCCGCTCAGCATCAGCGGCCGAAAGAAACTTCTCGGTATAGATGTCGCGTTCGAATAGTCGCCCCTGAATCAGGGTGGTGATGCATGCATCGATCATCACGGGGGGACCACACAGATAGGCCTTGTGGCCGCGAAAGTCGTTGTTGAAATGCTCCCGAGCGGCTTCGTGCACAAAACCGCGGTGTCCCAGCCACCCACTGCCATCGGGTTCATCCGAAAGGACTGGTACGTAGTGGAAGTTGCTATATATGTCGGCAAGGTTTACCAGCTCCTCGTGATAGTAAAGCTCATCACGGGTACGCTGGCCGTAGATCAAGGTGATTGGTAGGTCGCAACCTTCTTCCAGCAGATCCAGAATCATGCTGCGCGGGCTGGACAGCCCGGAGCCGCCGGCCATGAAGATCAATGGCACTTGTGCGGACTTGCGCACGAGGAAACGGCCATAGGGCCCGGACAGGTTGATTGCATCGCCAACCTTGAGCTGCTGATGCAGATAGGTCGTTCCCGCACCGCCTGGAACAATGCGCACATTCAACTCAACCAGCGCGCCACTTGATGGCGGATTTGCCAAAGAAAATGCCCGCGT
>Ga0316220_1002936_pt1 | contig 15011 bp, 15 predicted proteins | sample TBH18005metaG_FD_203632 | JGI IMG/M metagenome (GOLD analysis project Ga0316220, IMG submission 203632) | Freshwater microbial communities from Trout Bog Lake, Wisconsin, USA - TBH18005 | ecosystem: Environmental > Aquatic > Freshwater > Lake > Hypolimnion/Profundal zone | place: USA: Wisconsin...
AACGGCATCATCGCCGCCAGGCGATGATGCCGCTCTTGTTTCGTAGTTTTTAAATCGCTTAGTTCGTGCTGCTTCCGCCGGTCTTTGCTTGCTTCTTGGCAGCCTTCTTCTCGGCCTTCCGAGCAGCCTTCTTGGCAGCCTTCTTCTTGGCCTTCTTTTCGGCCCGCTTCGCGTCCTTCGCGCTCTGCGGCGGCTGCGCGGTTGTGCCCTGTGTCGTGCCGGTGGTCGGCGCCGTTGCCTGCGCCATCGCGGGCAGGGAAGCGGCACAGAACAGGCTCAGAAGCGTGATGGTCGCCAGCTTTTGCATTCCGGAAAGTCTCATGATGGTCCTCGTGTTCGTCTTGAATTTGGTGCCACGTGCATTATGGTGAACCCGCCCCTGGGGAAGAAGTTGCGGACTGGTGCGTGAACGACGGGCAATGCGTCAGACCCCGAGCTCAGCTCGTATCGCCTCCGCAATCGCCTCCGCGTGCCGCCGCATCGCCTCTTCGCTCTCCGCCTCGATCATCACCCGCGCCAGCGGCTCCGTCCCCGAGTACCGGATCACCACGCGCCCCGTCTCCGCCAGCTCCCGCTCCGCCTCCGCAATCCTCTTCGCGACCTCAGCAAAATCCTCCAGCGGCAGCTTGTCCCGCACCTTCACGTTCACAATCACCTGCGGAAAGTTCTTCATGTCCGCCCGCAGCTCCGCCAGCCGCTTCCCGCTGCGCTGCACAATGTCGAACACCAGCAGCGCCGTCAGAATCCCGTCGCCCGTCGTCGCCACCTGCGGAAACAGCATGTGCCCGCTCTGTTCGCCGCCCAGCGTCGCGCCCGTCTCCACCATCTTCTCGTGCACGTAGCGGTCGCCCACGCCCGCGCGCAGCATCTTGATCCCGCTCCGCCGCAGCGCCGCCTCCAACCCCATGTTGGACATCGTCGTCGCCACCACCGTGTCGTGCGCCAGCAAGCCCCGCGCCTTCATGTCCCGCGCCGCCACCAGCATGATCGCGTCCCCGTTCGCCACCCGACCCTCATGGTCGGCCAGCATCGCGCGGTCCGCGTCCCCGTCGAACGTCACGCCCATGTCGGCCCCCAGACGCTTCACCTCCGCCGCCATCACCTCCGGATGCAGCGCCCCGCATCCCTCGTTGATGTTCCTCCCATCCGGTGTTGCGTGCGTGAAGATAATCTCCCCACCCAGCCGCGCAAACAGTGCCGGAGCCACCGCGCTCGCCGCCCCGTTCGCGCAGTCCACCACAATCTTCAAGCCATCCAGCCGCAGCCCCGGAACCGCCGCCAGCAGGAAACCAACATACTTCTCCAGATCCTCCGGATTCGTCCGCGGAGCGTGCGCCTTCACCGCCGTCATCGTCCCCGCATCCGCCAGCCGCGCAAAGATCTCCTTCTCGATCCCCAACTCCGTCCGGTCGTCCAGCTTGAACCCGTCCCCCCCGAAGAACTTGATGCCGTTGTCCCGCCACGGATTGTGCGACGCGCTGATCACCACTCCCGCCGCAAACCCCTGCCGCGCCAGATACGCAATCGCCGGCGTCGTGATCACCCCCGCGCTCTCCACCGTCGCCCCGCCCGACTCCAGCCCCGCCGTCAGCGTCGCCGCAATCCACCCGCACGATTCCCGCGTGTCCGTCCCCATCACCACCCGCGGCTGCGCGGCCTTCGCCGTCAGCGTGTGCGCCAGCGCCTGCCCCACCGCGTACACCGTCCGCTCATCCAGCGGAGCCTTGCCCGCCACCCCGCGTATCCCGTCCGTCCCAAACAGTTTCCTCATGCGTTCGCCCGCCTCGTCCTTCCGATCACCTTCGTCTGTAGCGACCCGTCCGCCAGCCGCGTGGTCACAATGCTGTTCACCGGCGCGTCGTCAATGGACTTGATCAGCACCCCGCGCTCGTCGAACACCAGCGCATACCCGCGCGTCAGCACCGCCATCGGCGACAGCGCAATCAGCCGCGCCCGCGCCGTCGCCACCCGCGCCCGCCGACGCTCCAATCCCTGCATCGCCGCGTGCCCCAGCCGTTGCGCCGCCTGACGCCACTCCCCCCGCCCCGCCGCCGTCCGCCGCCGCGTGTCATGCCTCCGCAGCCGCTCCACCACCGCCCGCCGACGCTCGTTCCACCGCTCAAAGTGCTCGCGCCACGCGTCCTCCAGCCCCTGTCGCAGATCGTCCACCCGCTGTTGCCGCCGGCTCAGCGAACTCGACAGCCGCTCCAGCGCCGCGTCCGCGCTCATCTCCGCCAGGTGTTTGCGCGCCTGCATCAGCCGGAACCGCGTCCCCCGCACCACCCGCAGCCGCAGCTCGTCAATCCGCTCGTCCACCCGGTGCTGCGCGTCGGTGATCATCTCCGCCGCTGCCGAAGGTGTCGCCGCGCGCACATCCGCCGCAAAGTCCGCAATCGTGAAGTCCGTCTCGTGTCCGATGGCGCTCACCACCGGCAGCTTGCTCGCCGCAATCGCCCGCGCCAGCCCCTCGTCGTTGAACCCCGCCAGGTCCTCCGTGCTTCCGCCGCCCCGCGCCAGCAGAATCAAATCCACTCCGCCCTTCGCGTTGAAGTACTGTAGCCCGGCCATGAACTCCGCCGCGCAATCAGCCCCCTGCACCGCCGCCGGATACACCACAATCCCCAGCCCCGCCGCGCGCCTCCGGCAAATCGTCACAATGTCGTGGATCACCGCGCCCTTCGCCGCCGTGATGACGCCAATCGTCTTCGCATACGCCGGCAGCGACCGCTTCCGCGCCGCGTCGAACAACCCTTCGGCCGTCAGCCGCGCCTTCAATTGCTCAAACGCAACCTGCAGCGCGCCCACGCCCCGCGGCTCCGCCGTCTCCGCCACCAGTTGCAGTTGTCCGCGTTGCTCGTACACGCTCACGCGGCCGCGCACCAGCACCTGCATCCCGTCCTCCGGAGCAAACCGCAGCAGCCCCGCCGCCCGCCGGAACATCACCACCGCCAACTGCGCATCGCCGTCCTTCAGCGTCCAGTACATATGTCCCGACGGAGCCGTGTGCAGGTTCGACACCTCGCCCTCCACCCACACATCCGCCCACCCCGTCTCCACCACCTGCCGCACATCGTTCACCAGCTCGCGGACGGTCATCACCCTCAACCCGCCGGCTGGCTTCGCCGACGTTCCCAGTATCTTGCCTGTGCTTGCACTGACCGGAGCGCCCTCATCGCCCGCCGCGCCGCCGAACAATCCCAACTGGGGCAGGGAAGTCGGCGCTACCGCGCTTCTACTCTTTGGACCGGATTTGTCGCCTGCGCGCGCACCTTTGCCCCGCGCAAACACGTCCATGAAATTGGGTTTGTCCTGCTTGCCTGCCATCGCACAAAGTCTAGCGCAACGTCCCCTGTGGGCAATACGCTACTTCGCCCTCCGCCCACACCGGCGTCAGTGTTTGTCCAGAGCCTTCCGCAGCTCCGCGCACCACCCCTGCATCTTCGCGGCTGCATCCGCAGGCATCGTGTCAGCCTCCAGCATCTGCTCAATGGACCGCGCCAGCTCCGTCCCCTCCGGATACCCGAACATCCCCAGTGTTCCCGCCAGCTTGTGCGCCGCGCTCACCGCATCCTTGCGCAGAGTATCGTCAAGCTTGCCCGCGCCCAGCGCCTCGGCCGTACGCTCCAGCAGCGTTACGCGCTCCATCACCGTCGGCTTCGACTTCTCCCACAGTGCCGCCAGCATCCGCAGCGTCCCCGTCTCTCCGCTCTTCATCACTGTCATGGCTACTCCGTCCATCCCAGCGCCGCGCGGATATCATCCGCCAGCGTCATCGGGTCAAAGGGTTTGTGCAGCACCTTCTTCACGCCTAACTCGTCAAACCGCCGCTGGTCCACGCCCTGCACCTTGGCCGTCAGCAGCATCACCGGAATCCCCGCCGTCTTCGCCTCTGCCTGCAGTGCCCTGAAGGTCGTCGGCCCGTCCATCTCCGGCATCATCACATCCAACAGGATCGCCTCCGGCTGCTCTTCCGCCGCCATCCGTATTCCCTCCGCCCCGCTCGACGCCGTCAGCACCGTCCACCCCGCCACCGCCTCCAGACTCAGCGACGCCACAGTCCGTATGTCCTCTTCGTCGTCAATCAGCAGGATGCGGTGCATGGCGCCTCCGTCGTTATTGTATCCACGACATGGCATTGTCCCACAAAGAAGAAAGCCGGGCGGAGTATCCACCCGGCTTCCAGTTGATGTTCGTGTTTGACTAGACGTTCACCGTCTCCAGCGCCTGCGCAAACGCCTTGCCCTTGCGTGCCGCAGCCGCCTTCTTGTGGTACGCGTACCCCGCAATCAGCGGAAACGCCAGCGTCGCCTCGGCGTACACCATCTGCTCGTAGGTCAAGTCCACCTTGCCCCACGAACTGGCCTCCTTCAGCGTCGAGCCGCTCAGCGCGCCGTCGCGCACATCGGCCACCGTGATCTGAATCGCGTACTTGTGCATGGATGCCTCCACCCCCAGCACGTCCGCCGCCACCACAATGTCCTGCGCAAAGTTCTTCGGCACGCCGCCGCCGATCATCAGCAGCCCCGTCGTCGGGTTCAGGATCTTGATCTGCGTCAGCTCGTAGAAGTCCTTGGCGCTGTCAATGGACAGCATCGCTTTGCCCTGCCGCGCGTGCTGGTGCGCCACCAGCCCGAACCCGGCCGAGCAGTCGCTGAACGCCGGGCAGAAGATCGGCACGTTTTTCTCGTACGCCGCCAGCACAATGCTGTCCGCGTTCCCCTTGGCAGGCGTACGCCCCTCGCGCACCAGATACTCGCCCATCGCGCGGATGAACTCCCGCGAGCTGTGCGGCTTCGGCGGCAGCGCATTGGCGATCTTCTCCGTCGTCTCGTCGCAGATGCGCAGCTCCTCCTCGTCAATGAACGTGTCGTAGATGCGGTCAATCATCAGCTCGCGCAGCTCCGCGTCCCCCGCGCCGTACTTGTACTCGTCGCCCGCAATCCAGTGCCGGAAGCCCAGCGCCTCGAAGAAGTCCTGGTCCACGATGTTCGCGCCCGTCGAGACGATGGCGTCCACCATGTTGTTGCGGATCAGGTCCACGATCACCTTCTGCAGGCCGGCGCTGATGAGCGAGCCGGCCAGGCACAGGATCACCCCGCACTCCGTGTCGCGCAGCATCATCTCGTAGATGTTCGCCGCCCGCGCCAGATCGCGCGAACTGTAGGCCATCTTGCTCATGGCGTCCACCAGCGGCACCACGTTGTGCTGGCTGATGTCAATGTGTTGGATGGGTTGGGAAAGAAGCTCGTTTTTCTTGGTCATAGTCTCTTAAGAATACCAAGCTCCGCGCCCCTTCCACGCCCATTCTGATTGTGAAAATCTCCCACTCCCAACGCCCTTGCGGACTATACTTTGCCCATGTCCAAATCCCTCCGCCTCCTGCCTCTCCTCGCACTCGCTCTCCTGCCCATCCGCGCCCACGCATGGGGCTCCGATGGCCACCGTATGATCGTTCACGCCGCCGCAGCCACGCTCCCCGCGGACGTCCCCGCCTTCCTGCACACGCCATCGGCCATCGCCACCCTCGAGTACCTCACCGTCGAGCCCGACGAGCGCTGGCGTCAGTCCGACGCCGAGCCCGAGCTCGTCGCCGCCCAGGCCCCCGAGCACTTCATTGACATGGAGTTCGCCGACCTGCTCAGCCCGCTACCGCGCAAGCGTTACGATTACGTTCGCGCCCTTGCCGCCGCGGCCGCCAAGCACCCCGACCTCGCCGACACCCTCACCCCCGAAAAAGCCGGCCTCCAGCCCTACGCCGCCAACGAGGTCTGGGAGCGCCTCAAGTCCGCCTTCCGCGAGTACCGCCGCGAGCAGGTCGCCCATCAGGACACCGCTGTCGTCGAGTCCACCATCCTCTTCTACACCGGCTGGCTCAGCCACTACGTCGGCGACGGTTCCATGCCCCTCCACACCACCGTCAACTACAACGGCTGGAACTACGGCCCCAACCCCCACGGCTATACCACCGAGCGCCGCATCCACTCCGCATGGGAGTCCGCCTACGTCCACGCCAACATCGTCCGTGGAGACTTCCAGTCCCTCGTCCCCGCCACGCCCCACCCCATCTCCGACGAGTGGGACGACTACCTCGCCTACCTTCACCGCTCCAACTCTCAGGTCGAGCGCGTTTACCAGCTCTATAAGTCGGACGACTTCGCGGGCAAGGGAACCGCCGCTGGAAAGGCCTTCACCTGCGAACGCCTCGCCGCAGGCGCTACCCAACTCCGCGACATGATTGTCGCCGCATGGCTGCAATCCGCCAACCCCGTCCGCACCTACAACAACTCGGAGAACAGCGTGCCACGCCCTAAGGAAACCGCCACCAATTAGTTGAAGTTATTCGCCGGCAGGAACAGCCGCCTTCTCCGCCCGCTTCTCCGCAAACCGCCGTATCACCGGCTTCAGCACCCACGCCAGCATCGGCGTCAGCACCACCGCGCACAGCCCCCATGCCACCAGCGCGTGCCACTCCCAACCCCACAGCGTCCGTATCGTCACCCACGGAGAAGTGTGCATCTGCGCCAGCATCTGCCTGTTCAGCACCTCGGTCTGCGGCTGGCGGAACAGCCGCTCCCCCGCGTGGATGAACGGCACCACCAGCGCCAGTTCCACCGGATACATCACCTGGTTGGCCAGCAGCCCGGCCACGATGTTCAGCCGCAGCGACAGAATCACCGCCGTAGCAATCAATGTCGTCGAGCCCACCACCGGGTTGATGCCGATCACCAGCCCCAGCGCCACCGACCACGCCAGCTCCTCCGGCCGCGAACCCATCCGCAGCACCTTCATCACCGGCTCCATCAGCCAGTGCTCCAAATCGCGCGCCGTGTTCATCACCCGCGTCTTCACTGCAGCACCTGCAGCACGCCCGCTTGCGCCAGCGCCACCATCGCCTGCTCCACGCTCCAGTCAATCGACCCTGTCGCGTCCACCACCAGCCGCGCGTGCTTCGCAAACGGCTTCACAAACTTCGCCGCCCCCGGCTTTGCGCTCTTCTCGTACTGCTCGCGCACCAGCTCCGGCGAACGCCCACGCTCCTTCACGTCCCGCGCCAGCCGACGCATAAAGCAGATCTCCTCCGGGCAATCCACGTAGATGCTGAAGTCGTACAGTCCCCGCAGCGATTCGTAGTACAGCGCAAAGATCCCCTCCACCAGAATCACCGCGCCCGGCGTCACCCGCTCCGCACGCGTCAGGTCCCGCGTGTTCGCCGCAAAGTCGTACGGATGCCGCACAATCTCCCGCCCCGCCATCAACTCCTTCAGTTGCGCCACCATCAGCGCATCCTCCACCGATGACGGATCGTCGAAGTTCACCTTCGCACGCTCTTCCGGCGGCAGATGCCCCAACTCACGGTAATAAATGTCCAGCGGAAACATCGTCCCGCCCAGTTGCCGTACCAGTTCGTGTGCCAGCGTCGTCTTCCCGCTCCCGCTGCACCCGCCCACCCCAATCACCAACGGACGCTGCATCCCCAGCGTCATCTGCGTTCCCGCTGCTGTCGAACCCCTGTTCATCCCAGCTCCACCATCTTCGGCACCACGGCCGTCAGCAGCTTCGTGAACTGTCCCGCCACCCTCCGCCCCATCTCCATCACCTCCTCGTGATGGATGTTCTCGTGCGACACTCCCGCCGCCATGTTCGTCACCAGCGATATCCCCAGCACCTCGATCTTCATGTGCCGCGCCGCAATCACCTCATGCACCGTGGACATCCCGACCAAATCCGCGCCCATCGTCCGGAACGCACGTATCTCCGCCGGCGTCTCGTAGCTCGGCCCCAGCACCGCCAGATACACGCCCTCCTGCAGCTCGAACCCCTGCGCCGCCGCCGTCTCCGCCGCCAGCTTCCGCAGCCGTGCCGAGTACGCGTTCGTCATGTCGAAGAACCGCTCGCCCCACCGCGCTTCGTTCGGCCCCAGTGCCGCATTCGTTCCCGTCAGGTTGATGTGGTCGCTGATGCACACCAGCGCCCCCTGCCCATACTTCGTGTTGATGCCTCCGGCCGCGTTCGTAACCAGCAGTTGCTGGATGCCCAGCGTCCCCAGCACCCGCAGCGGAAACGTCACTGCGTCCATCGAGTAGCCTTCATACGCGTGCACGCGCCCCTGCATCACCGCCACTGGCACTCCGCCCAGCCGCCCCAGCACCAGTTTCCCGCTGTGTCCCGCCACCGTCGAGACAGGGAAGTGTGGTATCTCGGAGTAGGGAATCGCCGTCGCCCCCTCCACCTTCTCCGCAAACTCCCCCAGCCCCGAGCCCAGAATGATGCCCACCCGCGGCTGCTCCTTGTGCTTGCCGCGGATGTACTCCGCCGCAGTCTGCGCTTTGTCGTACGCCGTGCCCATTCTTGTCTCCTCTTAGTGAAGCAAACAGCTCACAATCGCCGCCGACATCAAATTCGCCATCGTTCCTGCCAGCATCGCGCGCAGTCCCAGCCTCGCCAGGTCGCCGCGCCGCTCTGGCGCCAGCGCCCCAATGCCGCCGATCTGCATCCCGATGGATCCCAGGTTCGCGAATCCGCACAGCGCAAACGTCGCAATGCTGAACGTCCGCGGCGTCAGCGTGCTCTTCATCAGCCCCAGCCGCGTGTAGGCCACAAACTCGTTCAGCACCGCGCGCGTCCCCAGCAGGTTGCCGATCTGCTGCGCCTCCCTCCACGGTATCCCGATCAGCCACGCCACCGGCGCGCAGAAGAAGCCCAGTATCGCGTCCAGCGAGTGCGGGAAGGGAATATGATGGTGCGCCCACGCCCAGTTGCTGATGCCGCCCATCGTCCCGTTGATCAGCCCCACCAGCGCCAGAAAGCTCAGCAGCATGATGGCCACGTTGAACGCCAGTTGTCCGCCGTCTATCGTCCCGCGCACAATCGCCGCAATGAAGTTGTCGTCCTTGTGCGTCGCCTCCTGTGGCATGTGCACCGTGCCCTGCGTCGCCGGCACGCCCGTTTCCGGTACCAGCATCTTCGCCACCAGAATCGTCCCCGGAGCCGTCATGATCACCGCGCTCAGCAGGTCCTGCGCGTGGATGCCGAAGCTGATGTACGCCGCCATGATGCCGCCCGACACATGCGCCATCCCGCTCGTCATGATGGTCATCAGCTCGCTGTTTGTCGCCCCATTCAGGAACGGGCGGATGGTCAGCGGTGCCTCCGTCTGCCCCATGAAGATGCTGGCCGCCACGTTCGTGCTCTCTGCGCCCGATGTCCCCATCGTCCGCTGCATCAGCCACGCCACCACCTTGATGACCTTCTGCATCACCCCGATGTGGTACAGCAGCGCGAAGAACGCGCTCACAAAGACGATGGTCGGCAGCACCGCGAACGCGAACGTCGCCAGCGCATCCCCCGGCGTCCCCATGCGCCCAAACACCATCGAGCTGCCGTCCGCCGAGTGTCCCAGCAGGTTGGTCACCGCGCTCGCGGCCGCATGCAGCGCAATCTGCCCGTACGGCCACTTAATCACGCAGAACGCGAACAGCACCTGCAGGCTCAATCCCCACGCCACCGTCCGCCACTTGATTCTCTTGCGGTCGGTTGAAAGCAGCCACGCCACCGTCAGCAGCACCACCAGTCCCAGCACTCCCGTAAACCGTCCCACAGGACCTCCTTGAAGGCACACCTCAACCGCAAGCACGCAGTGTACCCAAACCCGCCTTGAGCATAATAGGGAATTTCATGCCGCGATTACGCCTGCAGGATTTTCAACACCAGCGGCCTCGCCTCCACCCGCTCCGCCTCAATCCGTATCGTCTCCCGCAGCATCTTCTCCGGTCCGTCCAGCAGCGCCGCGTCCTCGCTAAACAGAGTGCAGATCGCATCGCCCTCCGCGACCTTCGCCCCGATCTTCACGTGCATCTCGATGCCTGCATGCGCGCTCACCGGGTCCCCGACGCGCTCGCGCCCTGCGCCCAGCCGTTGCACCGCCCACCCCGCCTGCTTGCAGTCCATCCCGGCCACATACCCGCTCTTCCACGCCTTTAGCACCCGCGTCGCCTTCGGCTGGTGAAACGCCGCTGGGTCATCGAACACACCAACGTCCCCGCCTTGCAGCTTCACAATCTCCAGCCACTTCCGGTACGCGCGTCCATCCTTCAGCATCGCGTCCGATATCGCCGCGCCCTCCTCCGGCGTCTTCGCCTTCCCGCCCACAAACAGCATCCACCCGGCCAACGCCAGCGTCAGCTCAATCAGGTCGGCGCTCATCGCGTGCCGCACGCCCTTCATGATGTCCACGCACTCCCACACCTCAATCCAGTTCCCGCTGAACCGTCCCAGCGGCTCGTCCATCGCCGTCATCAGCGCCACCGTCTTGGTGCCGTTGCGCGTACCCGTCTCCACCATCAATCGCGCCAGCATCTCGCTGTCCTCGGCCCGCCGCATAAACGCGCCGCTGCCCGTCTTCACATCCAGCACCAGCCCGTTCAATCCCTCCGCCAGCTTCTTGCTCATGATCGAAGCGCAAATCAGGTAAGGAGACTCCACCGTGCTCGTATGGTCTCGCAGCGAGTACAAAATCCTATCCGCAGGCGCCAGCCGCTTCGTCTGCCCAATCAGCCCCGCCCCGCACGCCGCTATCACCCGCCCAAACTCGTCCAGCTCCAGCATCGTCCGGAACCCCGGTATCGTCTCCAGCTTGTCCAGCGTCCCGCCCGTATGCCCCAGCGAACGCCCGCTGATCATCGGCACCGCCAGCCCCGCCTCCGCCGCAATCGGCGCCAGCAAAAGGGAAGTCTTGTCCCCCACGCCCCCCGTCGAATGCTTGTCCACCGTGAACTTCCCCAGGAACCCCGACTCGAACACCTCGCCGCTCGTCCGCATAGCCTCGGTCAGCGTCGCCAGCTCCGCCGCCGTCAGTCCGCGCAGAAAGCACGCCATCAGGAACGCCCCCTCCTGCGCCCCCGATATCGTCTCCTCCGTCACCGCCCGCACCATGTGCCGAACCTCGTCGGCCGTCAGCTCCTCGCCGTCCCGCTTCTTCCGCAGCACATCCATCGTGTGTATCGCCGCCATCTTCGCTCCTGTTCCGGTTCTCCCGTTCGTGCACTCACCGCATCAATACATTCATGCAACTTCAATTCATTGCGGAGGCAATACCGCTCACAATCCGCACCACGCGCGCGTCAGCGCGCCGCCGGCCGTGCGGCCGTCAGCACTGGTGCGACAGCACAAACCCATGCGGCAGCAGCGCGCCCAGCGTCGTCTGCCGCTGCCCCGCCTTCTCCGGAAACAGCACCTGCATCGTCGTGCTCCCGAACTCCAGCAGCGTCTGCCGGCACGCTCCGCACGGCTCGCACGCCTCGCCGTTCAGGTTCACAATCACCACCGCCCGCACCCGCATCCCGGGCCCGCGCTCGCTCACCGCCTTGGCCACCGCCGCCTGCTCCGCGCACGTCGTCAGCCGGTAGCTTGCGTTCTCCACATTGCATCCCGTGTAGATGCTTCCGTCCTCCAGCAGCACCGCCGCGCCCACCCGGAATCCGCTGTACGCCGCGTAAGCCTTCCCCGCCACGGCCGTGGCCGCGCTCGTCAGTTGCGCTATCTGCGCCTCGCTCAGCGGCGTGTTGTGTTCCTTCGTTGCCATAGAGGGTAAGCCTACCGCCATTCCTGCGCTGTGGCAACCGTTTGCGCAGCTTTGCGGGCGTGAGTGTACATCCCGCAGGTCCTGCATTTGCCTTGTCCCACGCTGCCGCAAATGCACTCGAAAGCCGCTCACTTACGAATTGTCATCCTGAGCGCAGCGAAGGACCTGCATTTGCCTTTGCATGCGTCGCCATCCCGACCTGCGATGCTTTGCGGGCGCTACAGTTCCTGGTTTGCCGACAGTACTGGAGTTGGATGGGAGAGCTGCGGTTTGAGGGTTTCGGGAACGACCAGTGCTAAGACCAGTTACCTGTTGCGCGGCTGTATTGCACGACTAATGCTGCGCCTGAGTGCCGCTGGGGAAGGTTGTCGCAGGGTCAAATGTGCCTCGAAAGGCTGGCTCGACCTTCTTGATGTCGATGGGTTTCAGGTGTGCTGCTTCGCCCTGTGCCTGCTGGCATGGAACCTCTTCGATCTGGTTATCCCACTGGGCATAAACCTTCAATATGTTAGTCATTTTTGCGAAGAGCCGAACGCAGTATTGACCGCCGTTTTCGATGTTGATAACGAGAGGCTTCTTGCTGGGCCCGGTAGGGCCCTCGTCCGTGAAAGAGTGTTCTCCGGTGCTGAGATGGAAGGTTACGAAACGACCCATTCGGATGCGAGCCAGCCTCTGCTGGCCGTCAAGAAGCCATCCACCTTGTAAGCCGCCGAAGGGCTGCTCACTCTTGGGCAAAAAAATGGTGGCCTCTCCCTTAACTACGTTGGCCGGAGTGTAGAAAGTTACAGTGCCTGTTTGGGCGCGGCAGTAAGTGGCAGAGAGGGTAGCGAATAATGCAACGCGGAGAAATACACCAATACTTGACTTGGAGGTCATGGAGAGCAGTATAGCCACCACTTACAGAGTTGAGGAACAGCAACGCCCGAATCACCCGCACTCCATCAGCCACCCCACCCCACCGCCCCGCCCTAATTAATCTTCGCCACCCGCACCACCGCCTGCATCACCTTCACCTGCCAGTCCATCTCCCGCTGCAGCCGCGCCATCTCCATCGTCTTCCCGCCTACCTGTATCCTCCGTATCGCCGCAGATACCTTGTCCAACCCCGTCGGGCTCAGCCCCAACTCCACGCTCTGCTGGAATGTGCCTAGCTCCACGTCCTGCTCCGACTGCATGCCCAGCATCACCGCCTGCGGATCGTGCTCCAGCCACCGTTCCACCGTCGCCGCAGCAATCCCCGGCAGCGCCAGCCCCGCCAGCCGCGCGTTCACCCGCGCCACAATCTCCGCCCGCCCGGGCATCGCGTCCCCGCTCAGCCCGTAGCTGTTCGCATTCGTCAGCGGAGCCTCCGCGCGGATCGCCAGCGCCGCCGTCTTCAGGTCCTCAATGCTCCCGCCCGGCTGCGCCCGCAGCATGTTGAGGATGTGCTGCTTCTCCAGCACTGTGCCCAGCATGTTCGCCTCGCGCATCGTGAACGCATCGCCCGGCCCCAGTTGCGTCCCGTCCGCAAACAGCACCGCGTACACGGATAGCTCCTTATCCGGCCTGCCGCCGCTCACAAACGACTCCTCGCCGAAGTCGCTCTCCACCGTCTCGCCCGGTGCCACCGCACGCGCCGCCTCAAACGAATCAAACTCCGACGTCTGCTCCCCGTCCGCCTGCGGCGGAGCAAACTGCACCGCGATGATCGGCTTCGACGCCACGTTCTGAAACGTGAAGTGCCACGACCCCGGTATCATCTGCCCCACGCCCGCCAGTTGCAGCGCTCGCTCCCCGTCTCCCGTAATCTTCCATCCTGCCGTCCCCTGCGCCGCCGCCGCCATCGCGCACAGCAACAGCACCGCCATCCCCAAAGAGGGAAGTGCGCCCATCCGCCCACTTTGGCAGGTCTTACTGTTCATCTTTCTCCTCATAGCTGGAGTATAGGGTGCTTCAGAAAATCCTTTGTAATAGCCCCTTCTTCTTCTCCGCGTCCGCGTCCGGCGGGCTCTTCTCGCCGAATATCCTTTGCATCAACCCCGTATGCTCGCCCTCGCTGCACGTCTCCGTCGGCCCCGTCCCGTCCAAAAACGCCACCGTCACGTCGTTCGGGCAACTGTCGTCGGCCAGCAGCCCCGTCGCCTTGTCCACCCGCGCCAGATGCGTTCCGTCCGCCGGCGTGAACTCGTGCACGTCGCTGTACTGCGGCAGCGTGATGGCACGCTTCATAAACTCTCCCCATATCGGTGCCGCCGTCTCCGCGCCCTGCAGCTTGATGTCCGTGTAATCGTCGTTGCCCACCCACACAATGCACAGCAGGTTGCTCGTATAGCCCGCGAACCACGCGTCGTGGTCGGTGCCCGTCTTGCCCGCCGCCGGAGCAGTAAAGCCGCGCCCCCGCACCCCGGCCGCCGTCCCGAAGTTCAGCACCCCCTGCAGCAGGCTCGTCGTCAGATACGAAACCCGCGCGTCCAGCACCTGCCGCGCCTCCGGCGAAAAGTCCGTCACCACGTCGCCGTTCGCGTTGCGCACGCTCGCCAGCATCCACGGATTCAGATGCACCCCGTTGTTGGCGAACACCGTGTACGCTCCCGCCATGTCCAGCGGCGTCGCGTTGTACGTCCCGATCGCCATCGAAGGCGTCCCCCGCGCGCTCACAACGCCGCTCTCCCGCGCCAGCGCCGCCACCGTGTCATAGCCCAACTGCTGCGCCAGGTTGATGGTCGCCAGATTCAGCGAGTGCGCGATGGCCTCGTACGCCGGCACCATCCCGGGATACTCGCCCTTCTCGAAGTTCTGCGGCGTGTACGACTTCCCGTCGAACACAAAGTCCTGCGGATCGTCGTTCAGCTTCGTCATCGCCGTGAACACGCCCTGTCCGCCTACGTCCGTCCCGTTCAGGCTCGTGTTGTACGCCGTCGCATACACGAACGGCTTGAAGATCGATCCCGTCGGCCGGCTGGCAACCGCATGGTTCAACTGACTCGTCCCGTAGTTCCGCCCGCCCACCAGCGCCAGCACCTGCCCTGTGTGCGGATTCAGCGCAATCAGCGCCACCTGCGGCAGCGTGTACGTCCCCGCCGCCAGGCCGCGGTGCCGGTGCTGGTTCGCCACCAGCGCGTCCACGCCCCGCATCCCCTCCTCCACCGCCTCGGTCGCCACCCGCTGCAGCTCCGGGTCCAGCGACGTGTAGATCCGCAGCGACGCGTTGTTGAAGTCCTGGTCGCCCATCCGCTGCACCAGTTGGTCGTGCACCAGGTCCACAAAGTACGGCGCCTCGCTCGCGTCCACGTTCTGCGGAGCCAGCGTCAGCGGCTCCGCCTTCGCCCGCTCCGCCTCGTTCTGCGATATCGCCCCCGTGTCCACCATCGCGTCCAGCACCACGTTGCGCCGCTCCATCACGTGGTCCGGATGCCGGTACGGATTGAAGTAGTTCGGCCGCTGGATGATC
>Ga0316220_1002944_pt1 | contig 14977 bp, 11 predicted proteins | sample TBH18005metaG_FD_203632 | JGI IMG/M metagenome (GOLD analysis project Ga0316220, IMG submission 203632) | Freshwater microbial communities from Trout Bog Lake, Wisconsin, USA - TBH18005 | ecosystem: Environmental > Aquatic > Freshwater > Lake > Hypolimnion/Profundal zone | place: USA: Wisconsin...
GCCGATGCCAATGCAGTAGTGGCTATGGCAATTGGAGGATTAGCAGCTTCCTCCCTCTATGAAGGCATTAAAATATTTGATATCCGGATCCGGCTTCCGGAAGAATTCAGGAAAACGCCTGAAGATATCGGTAATCTCCTGGTTCCAACACAAAACGGATCCAAAGTGCCTATCAAAGAAATCGCCTCTATCGACAAGAAAACAGGTGCCTGTTTGATTTTTAGAGATGATAATGAACGTTACTCCGCCTTGAAATTTTCTGTACGTGGTCGCGATATGGGAAGTACGATTGCAGAAGCACAGGCAAAAGTGAATGCAAAAGTGAGTTTGAAAAGAGGATACTCAATGGCTTGGCAGGGAGATTTTGAAAACCAGCAAAGGGCTGAAAAGAGGCTCTTGCAGGTGGTACCCATCAGTCTTTTATTAATATTCCTCCTCTTGTTTACCATGTTTGGAAACCTAAAAGATGCCGGTCTGGTATTCCTTAATGTTCCTTTTGCGATTGTTGGGGGTTTACTGGCGCTTCACCTGACAGGCACTAATTTTAGTATTTCAGCAGGTATTGGCTTTATTGCCCTGTTTGGAATCTGTATACAGGATGGGGTTTTATTAATTACGGTATTTAAACAAAACCTTGAAAAGATCCATGGTGCGTCCAATACTCTCTATAGTGCTATTAAATTAGGCGTTAATTCAAGAATCAGACCTGTGATGATGACGGCTATGATGGCAGCAATTGGATTATTCCCGGCTGCTTTATCTCATGGCATCGGATCGGAAAGCTCTCGCCCTTTGGCAAGAGTGGTGATTGGAGGTATTTTATGTGCAATGATATTTTCTTTATGGGTATTTCCACTCATTTTTGCCTGGGCCTACAAAAATGTAGACACCAAGCATCAGAGTGATATTACTGAAAAGGACTAAAAATCGTGTTCCAGACGCGAATGTTCACTTAGGTGAACGGGGCTGCTATTTCCATAGCGGCCCTTATTTTATCCTTATTTTAATATTTGTCAAATCTAATTGATTTAAATTTGTAATCATTGCGTCTGGAAAACGTGGAATACTTCAGTGATTAATTTAACACAAACAGATTAAATTAATTAATGATAAGTTCATATTCGTATTTCTGGCTGCGTTGAAAAACCAAATACCAGTAATCAATATGATACAATTTCCGCGAGTGAAAAGTTTAGTGAAATTTTTAATCCCCGCTACCCTTTTTTACGCAACCAATCTTCTTTCACAAACTACTTCTCATTCTGATACACTTGTACTAACTATCCAGCAGGCAGAAAAAAGATTTATTGATAGTAATTATCTTTTATTAGCGGCTAATTATAATGTAGATGCACAAAAAGCATTAATACAACAGGCAAAATTATGGGATAACCCGGTTTTGAATACTGACCAGGTAATTGCAGCCAATGGTAAATTCTTTCCCTATGGTAAAAACCCTGATGGATCTTATAGCGGACAGTATTATATTCAAGTGCAACAACTCATTAAAACAGCCGGTAAACGAGGGAAACTCATCAACCTCGCAACCACCAATGCAAAACTGAGCGAGCTTCAGTTACAGGATGTGATCAGAAATCTTCGTTATCAGTTACACACAGATTACTATAACATTTTACAACAATTAGGAAACAAAGCTATTTACCAGGATCAAATGCAGCAATTAAATAAGCTTTTGACGGGTATGCAGGCGCAGTTAGCGGTGGGTAATATTGCACAAAAGGATTATTTACGGATACAGGCATTACTGGTTTCTCTGGAACAGGATATGACTGATCTGGATAAATCCATTGCCGATAACCAGGCAGATCTCAGAACCCTATTACAAGTAAAAGAAAATGTTTTTGTAAAACCCGCTGATAAACTGGATGCCAATATTGCTATATCCAATCTGGTGAATAACGATCAACTGGTAGAAACCGGTAAACAACACAACCCGTATTATCAATTACAACAAACCCAGATACTTTATCAGCAACAAAACCTGGCTTACCAGAAATCATTACGCTCACCGGATATTACCCTGGGACCCAATTTTGACCGTAACTCAAATTTCGCCCCTAACTATGTTGGCTTGGGTATTTCATTACCCCTTACCATTATTAATAAAAACCAGGGAAATATTAAATCTGCAGAATTCAGTATCAAACAACAGCAGTCGTTGGCCAATAATGCAGAAACCGAATTGAGGAATAATATTGGCACCGCTTACCAGAAATTATTGCTTACGGTTAAACAGAATAGTGCTACGCAAAAAGATTTCTATACAAAGTATGAAGCCATGTATAGGAATATTCTGAGCAGTTATCAGCAAAAGCAAATCAATTTACTGGAGTTCCTTGACTTTTTTAATGACTATACCTCATCACAACAACGTCTTTTACAACAACAACTGAATCTTCAATTGTCAAAAGATGAAGTAAATTATTACGCAGGTATGGATATTCTTAAATAATTATTACACATCATACACATGAATTATATGAACAAGTTTTTACCGGGCATCATGGCAGTTATTGTTTTAGGGATGAGTGCCTGCCATGAAAATAAAGAAGTAAAACAGGAAAGCACCAAATTCATGCTAAGTGATAGCATGGCAAAAATGATTGCCCTGGATTCTGTGGGCATCAGTTATATAGATGATGCCATTACCTTAAGTGGGGAAGTGAGCTTTAATGAGAATAATGTAGTGAAAGTGTATCCACGTAGCAGCGGACAGGTAACTGAATCAAAAGTAACCCTGGGTGATAAAGTAAAAGCCGGCCAGGTGCTCGCAACTATCAGAAGTGCGGATGTGGCAGGAAGCTATTCGGATCTGTCCAGCGCCAATGCGGATATCAATATTGCCAAACGTCAACTCGATAATACAGAGAACCTGTATAAAAATAGCATCGCTAGCGAAAAAGAACTACAGGAAGCCAAACAGAACTACGAAAAAGCTTTGGCAGCAAAAGGTAAAATTCAATCCATTATCAATATCAATGGAGGTACAGGTAGTAATGCAGCGGGTATCTATACACTTACCTCTCCTATAGATGGATATATCGTTGAAAAGAAAGTAAACACTGGAAATTTTATCAGATCTGATATGGGCGATTACCTATTTACCATTTCTGATCTGAAAAATGTTTGGGTAAACGCCAATGTATTTGAAGTAGATATTCCTAAAGTAAAAGAAGGATACAATGTGGTGGTGAGTACACTCGCTTACCCCGATAAAAAAATCAAAGGAACCGTAGATAAAATGAGCGAAGTACTTGACCCTACCAATAAAACTTTGCGCATACGTATCAAACTGGCTAATCCGGATCTTTTATTGCGACCAGAAATGTATGCAAGAGTGGTTGTATCCAATAAAGAAAATATTCGGGCCATTACGATACCTACCAAAGCATTGATTTCACTCAATGGAAAAACATTTGTAGTGGTATATAGATCAAACTCGGATATGAAAATTGCAGAAGTAGATATTTTGAAATCAGCAGGCGACCAGACTTATCTGATAGGTGGTGTGAACAAGGGTGATAAGATCATCGTTCAAAATCAATTACTGGTATTTCAACAGTTATTGAATCAATAAAATGAGCAATAGGATATTCTCAGTTTGCTAATTTCCACAATTTAGATTACTATGGTAAAGTTTATAAAAGCAATCATACATTTTTCACTCCGACACCGCTATTTCGTGTTTTTCATGACAGCGATTCTGGCGGCTATCGGATTTGTGAGCTACCAGAATACACCTATCGAAACCTTCCCGGATGTAACCAATACGCAGATCATTATTATTACCCAATGGTCTGGACGTAGCGCAGAAGAAGTAGAAAAATTCATTACCGTTCCGCTTGAAACCGCATTGAATTCCGTTCAAAGAAAATCGAACCTGCGAACCACTTCCTCATTCGGACTTTCTTATATCCGGATCATTTTTGATGACGATGTAACCGACGAATTTGCCCGGCAACAGGTATTGAGCCGTATTGGTAATGTTGACCTGCCCGATGGCATTAAACCGGAAGTGGAACCCCCTTATGGACCCACAGGAGAAATATTCAGGTACACTTTAAAAAGCAATACCAGATCCATCCGTGAATTATATACCATTCAGGATTGGGTTTTGGATAAACAATTTAAAAGAGTACCGGGTGTAGCGGATGTAAATAGTTTTGGTGGGGAAGAAAGAAGTTTTGAGATCAGTGTAAATCCTAATAACCTGACTAAATATGGTTTAACCTCTCTGGATGTATACAATGCCGTTGGTAAAAGCAATGTGAATGTGGGGGGGGATGTGATTGAAAGAAATGGACAGGCTTATGTGGTTCGTGGTATCGGATTACTGAACAGTATCAGTGAAATTGAAAATATCATTGTTACCAAGATGAACTCTGTGCCTATCCTGGTTAAAAACCTGGCACAGGTAAAAGAAGCCGGTAAGCCAAGATTGGGCCAGGTTTCTAAAGATACTATGGGTGATGTATTAGAAGGAATTGTGGTAATGGTAAAAGGCGCCAATCCAACAGAAGTGCTTACAAAACTTCATGAAAAAGTAAAAGAGCTGAATGAAAATGTTTTACCCAGTGATGTAAAGATCGATACTTTTTATGATCGAACCGTCTTGATGGATTATGCTACGCATACCGTAATACATAACCTGATTGAAGGGATTATTTTGGTTACCTGTATTGTAATGCTGTTCATGGCCGATTGGAGAACTACCGTTACCGTTAGTATTATTATTCCACTCTCCCTCCTCTTTGCTTTTATGTGTATGCGAATGATGCATATGACTGCAAACCTGCTTTCAATGGGTGCCATCGATTTTGGGATTATCATCGATGGTGCAGTGGTAATGGTGGAAGGATTTTTTGTTGCATTGGATAGTAAGGCCAAGGAAGTAGGTATGGAAAAGTTTAATAAACTGGCTAAACTTGGTTTATTCAAACAGGTTGGAACTGAAATGGGGAAAGCCATCTTTTTTTCAAAGATCATTATCCTTACCTGCCTGGTACCCATTTTTGCATTCCAGAAAGTGGAAGGTAAAATGTTCTCACCACTGGCCTATACCTTAGGGTTTGCTTTAGTAGGCGCATTGATTTATACCCTTACACTGGTACCTGCATTATCAAGTATTTTATTGCGGAAAAATGTACGCGAGAAACATAATTTTATCGTAATCTTCTTCGAGAAAGGAGTTAAATTCTTATTTGAGAAAGCCTATAAAGTTCCCAAAACCAGTTTATTGATTGCGGTTACTATTATGGCGCTGACTTTCTTCTCTGCCAAGTTCCTGGGGAGTGAATTTTTACCAGAACTGGATGAAGGTGCTTTATGGGTGAAAGCACAATTGCCGATGAGTGCCTCATTGAGTCAGTCAAAAATTATCTCTGATAAAATGACTGAGATCATTCGCAAATACCCGGAAGTGCGACATACATTGGCACAAATCGGAAGAACGAATGATGGAACAGACCCAAAAGGATTTTTTAATGTGGAAATAGCGGTTGATCTCTATCCAAAAGATGATTGGCGAAAAGGTCTGTCAACTGAAATGCTGATTGATAGCATGGATAAACAATTGAGTAAACTACCTGGCTTATTACTTAATTACTCTCAACCGATACGGGATAATGTGGAAGAAGCCGTTGCCGGTGTTCCTGCATCTCTGGCCGTTAAAATATTCGGCCCTGATTTTGACAAACTCGATTCATTGGCCAACCAGGTACAGGCTGTATTAGGAAAAGTGCAGGGAGTGGAAGATCTCGGCGTATTGAGAAACCTGGGTCAGCCTGAATTCCGAATAGAATTGGATCAGGAAAAAATGGCTTTATATGGTGTGGCTACTGCCGATGCCAATGCTGTAATTGAAATGGCGATTGGAGGTAAAGCGGCAACTCAGTTATACGAGGGAGAAAGAAAATTTGATATCCGTATCCGCTATCAAAAAGATTATCGCGATACCCAGGAAAAAATAGAACAGCTGATGGTTCCTGCTCAGGACGGTAGTAAAGTGCCCATTAAAGAATTGGCAACCATCAGAACCTTAACCGGCCCTGCTTTTGTCTATCGCGATAATAATAGCCGGTACATCCCTGTTAAGTTCTCCATTCGTGGAAGAGATTTAGGAAGCACCATCGCAGAAGCACAGGCAAAAGTAAATGCAGTTGTAAACCTGCCGAAAGGTTACCAGATGTCCTGGAATGGTGAATTCGAAAACCAACAGAGGGCCTCCAAAACATTGGCCAATGTGGTACCGCTTTGTTTACTGGCCATATTCCTGATATTATTTATCACATTCGGAAATGTAAAAGATGCGATACTCACCATTCTTAATGTGCCATTCGCTTTAATCGGTGGAATATTGGCCCTGCATATTACCGGTATCAATTTTAGTATCAGTGCAGGTATTGGATTCATTGCCCTGTTCGGGGTCTGCATTCAGAATGGTGTGATATTGATCAGCGTATTCCGAAAAAATTTGCAGGCTAAGATGACACTTCACCAGGCCATCCTACATGGAGTGGTATCGAGGGTAAGACCGGTTGTCATGACAGCCCTGATGGCTGCCATCGGTTTATTACCGGCAGCAATCAGTACCGGTATTGGTAGCGAAACACAAAAACCATTGGCTATTGTGGTAATCGGTGGATTGGTCACTTCTACTATTCTCACATTGCTGATATTACCTATCCTGTATAGTCTTGTGCATACATTTATGCATAAACGTCAGAATATGAAAATATTAAAGAAAATGGGAGCCGTATAAAAAAATGAAACAATGCTGTGAAAATACTAGGCCCGGTAATCAAATACCGGGCTTAGTTTTGCAGCCTATCTAATAAATCACTGCTGCCATATTTTAGATAATGTAATTTTTAAATCTGTCATATCTAAAGTAGATATTTTTTATGGTTAGGATGAATATACTGATGAGTATTCTACTGTTTGGATCAGTAGATATAGTAAAAGCCCGGAATCTGACAGATACTTCCGGAAAGCAGAAGTATTCTCTGCATTTTCAGGCAACGGTAATACCACAATATCATTTTGATTTCCATTCACCGTATGCTGGACAAAATAGTCTGCAACCCAGCGAACCGCCCCGCTCCTCTTATACGGGTACTGCTTATTTTGCCTATAAACCATTTGCCAACACATATTTTGTTTTCAATCCTGAATTTGCAGGTGGTAAAGGATTAAGCAAAACATTAGGAATTGCCGGTTTCCCCAATGGAGAAGTATATCGTGTGGGCGACCCCACACCCACTCCTTTTATTGCCCGTTTGTATGTGGAACAAAGATTTCCCTTGAGTAAAAGAATGGAAAAAGTGGATGATGATCAGAACCAATTGGCAGAAACCACGCACAAAGATTTTATATCATTGGTTTTTGGAAAATTTTCTCTGACCGATTTCTTTGATGATTCCCAGATTAGTCATGATCCGCGTACACAATTAATGAACTGGAGCCTGATGAGCAACGGCGCATGGGATTATCCGGCAAATACACGCGGGTATACCATCGGTGGTATGTTTCAGGTACTATATTATGATTGGGCGTTTAGAACAGCCCTGACTACCGTTCCTATTGAAGCCAATGGACCTGAATTGCAATTCAAATACAATAAAGCCATGGGTATGGTTTGGGAATTAGAGAAAACTCATTTGTTTAAAAAAGACGATTCCCATTTTTCAACCCTGCATATGGGCATCTTTTCCAACCTCGCAAGAATGGGTAATTACGCACAGTCTATCCAGACTGCAGGGAGCAATGCACCGGATATTACCAGCACCCGTGAATATGGAAGAACCAAATGGGGTTATTATGTTAGTCTTGATAACAATTTTGGCTACTTCCATCATTTTATCAAAACCAGTTGGAACGACGGGAAAAACGAAACATGGGCCTTTACCGAAATTGACCAGAGTATTACCACTGGAATTTTATTTGATGGAAATATCTGGAAAAGAAATAAAGACAAGTTTTCGATTGGCTATGTTTCTAACGGCCTCTCAACCGAACATAGTACCTATCTGGCAAAAGGTGGATATGGTTTTTTGATTGGTGATGGAAAATTGAATTATGGTCACGAACAAATCATAGAAGCCTATTATGCCTGCCATCTTTCCAAAAACCTAACCCTGAGTCCCGATTACCAGTTTGTAATGAACCCGGGATATAATAAAGACCGTGGCCCTGTCAATATTGTTTCGTTGCGTTTACATGCCGAATTCTAACAAAAAAAGCTATCCTGAGATAGCTTTCTGAAATATGTATTTTAGTAAAATTGATTAAACCGAAAAAGAAGTTCCGCATCCGCAGGTTTTACTGGCATTGGGATTGCTAAAAGTAAATCCACGACTGTTTAAACCGCCCTGCCAGTCAACTTCCATCCCATACAGATATAATTCATGACTTTTATTCATGATACAGGGAATACCCTCAATGGTAAAGTGTTTATCTTCTGCTTCCGGCTGTTCAAAACCCAACACATAGGTCATACCACTACATCCACCCCCCTTCACGCCAATACGCAGTCTTTGGGTGCTATCAAATCCTTCCTCACCCATTAAACGTTTAATTTCCTTAACGGCCGTTTCCGTAAGACTTACCGGAAAAGTTTCTACCATTGTCTCCATATACATCAGTTTACAGCCACAAATTTACAAATAAACTCAGTCTTCCCATCCAAATGCTTTTCGATAGATGGAAAAACTACAATTAAAAAAACGTATTTCCTTCTTTGCGTCCTCTGCCTGCCCGACTATGCCGTTCAGGCGGGCGTTCCCTGCGGTGCTAGGTTTTCAACCATCTGAAAAGCAGGAGTGCAGGAAAAGAAAGAAATAGTAAGTATTCAATCAAATGAAAAATGTATTCCAATAGATATCCGGAACCCAGCACAAGTAGCTTTACCTTATTTTTGCCAAAATATCTGCTATGCCCGAATCCAGTACCATTTATAATATTTTGATCGGAGTTGCCATTGCCGGGGTACTGGCATACCTGTTTTATTCAGGGCGGGACAAAAAACCAGAGGAAAACACAAACCCAGGTAACCGCGATTCAAATGGAATTCGTTTACAGGCCTACGAAAGACTAACCCTCTTGGTTGACAGGATCGCTATCCCCAATTTGGTTAGCCGTACACAACAGGATGGTTTAACCGCACGTGAAATGCAATTGGTATTAACCAAAAACATCCGCGATGAATTTGACTATAATATTACCCAACAAATCTATATAACCCCTGAGGTATGGAAAGCAGTGAAGGATCTGAAAGAAAATAATTTATTGCTGATTAACCAGGTGGCAAATGCATTACCGGGTAATGCTTCCGGATTGGAGCTTTGCCGTTCACTGCTTCAGTTTACTATGAGTGATAGTAAAGGGAATCTCCATGAACTGGTAAGCGAAGCCTTAAGTTTTGAGGCAAAAAAATTATTATAATCCATTGGCTATTTTTCAACAGTAAATAACCTGATATGAGCGGTGATAAAAAGGAAACCGATAGCGGTATTGAGATCAAAAGATTGTATACAGCAACCGACTCATCCAACACACCGGATCCCGGATTACCTGGTGAATTCCCTTATACACGTGGCGTACAGACCGATATGTACCGGGGCAAACTATGGACCATGCGGCAATATGCCGGGTTTTCTACTGCAGAAGAAAGTAATCGCAGATATCATTATTTATTGTCACAGGGGGTAATGGGATTGAGTGTGGCATTTGACCTGCCCACCCAAATTGGGTATGATAGCGATCATCCCTTATCAGAAGGCGAAGTAGGAAAAGTGGGTGTAGCAATCGATAGCCTGGAAGATATGGAAACCCTTTTTCAGGGCATACAACTGGAACAGGTAAGTACTTCCATGACCATCAATGCAACCGGTTTTATTTTATTGGCATTCTATGTGGCCCTGGCTAAAAAGCAAGGTGCTGATCTGAACAAAATTACGGGCACCATCCAGAATGATATTTTAAAAGAATATGCGGCACGAGGAACCTATATCTATCCACCCAAACCCTCCATGCGCATTATTACCGATATTTTTGAATGGTGTGCTAAGGAATTACCCAAATGGAATACGATCTCTATTTCTGGCTATCATATACGCGAAGCCGGAAGTACCGCTGTGCAGGAAATTGCTTTTACACTAAGTAATGGAAAAGCCTATGTACAGGCTGCTTTGGAAAAAGGGATGGATAGTAATGTATTTGGCAAACGTCTTTCTTTTTTCTTCAATGCCCATAATAACCTGTTTGAAGAAGTGGCCAAATTCAGAGCCGCCCGAAGAATGTGGGCGGTGATGATGAAAGAATTGGGCGCAACCGATGAAAAAGCCCTGATGCTTCGTTTTCATACACAAACTGGTGGTGCAACCCTTACTGCCCAGCAACCATTAAATAATATCTGTCGCGTAACCGTACAAACCCTTGCCGCTGTTTTAGGAGGCACCCAGAGTTTGCATACCAATGGATATGATGAAGCCCTGAGTCTGCCCACCGAAGAAGCCGCACGTATTGCATTAAGAACACAACAGATCGTTGCCTTTGAAAGTGGTGCACCTGATACAGTAGATCCTTTGGCAGGCAGTTATTTTATAGAATCACTGACCAATGAAGTGGAACAAAAAGCCTGGGAACTGGTGCATAAAATTGATGCCATGGGGGGAAGTGTTTCAGCCATCGAATCTGGTTTTATGCAGGAAGAAATTGCCGCCAGTGCCTATGCTTACCAGCGCAATATCGAAAGCGGTGAGAAAGTAATTGTAGGCGTAAATAAATTCACGATTGATAAAGAAATCCCCATCCCCGGATTTAAAATAGATGATAGCATACGAACCATCCAGACCCAGAAACTTACCGCTTTAAAAGCAAAACGTAGCCAGGAAAAAGTGGCTGCCTCACTCAATGCTATCGCCAAAGCCGCCCAGGGAACCCAAAACCTGATGCCCGTAGTCATAGAAGCCGTTGAAAACCATTGCACCCTCGGTGAAATATCAGATGTGCTTCGGAAAGTTTTCGGAGAATATAAATAGATGTTTATTCAAGTAAACTTTGACATTTTCCTTTGCGTTCATAGCGGTTCATTGCGTCCTTTGCGCTCCTGCTTTTAAAGGTTACCATTAGAAGCCGTAACGCAAAGGACGCAGTGAACCGCAATGGCCACTAAGAATATATAAAATTCAAAATGCAACAAATTGTGCTTTGTAAACTATTTTAAATAGTACAGGTTTGTAAGAATACAACAAAGGGTGATCAATACGAATGATCACCCTTTTGTATGGTATAATAAAGCCTGATCGTTAAATCATCATCCCAAAACAACGATCAACGCATAGATGAGTCCTGGTAAATAAAATAATAAGGTCAACAAAAGATCTAACCAGAATTTTCCATTAATACCATTTTCATGCAAAGCAACTGCCAATGGTGGTAATAAAATGGCCAGTATCACTAAAAGCAGTGTATTGGTGCTAACATCACCGGAAGCTTTTTGCGCTTTATAGTCTTTCAATGCTTTTTTCGCTTCGGCGATACGCATTTTACGTTCAACCCTGGAAAGACTTTTAAATTCTTTCATTGCATCGGTAACCACCACATCATTCAAAACCACTTCTTTATTGATGCCGGAATCACGGGTTGATTTAGAAAGGGTTTCCGAACTGGAAGCCTGAACAGCTGAACCGGCCAACAGACTGGTTGCTAAAAAAATGAAAAGGATTTTCTTCATAAGAATGGTTTAAGGAGGTTTGAAATAATTCCTCTTGAATAAAACTAGAAAAACCAACGCATTATCTCTTACACAATTCACCTTTTTTCTTACACAGTTTTCATTTTTAATGTGGGTAACTGGGGCATTGACCACAGTAAATATTTTGTCATTTTTTGGTAAAAACCTGAGTACTAAGTATTTGAACCAGTATTTCTTTATCTTCCGTATTCAAAAATTCAATGGCATGAAAAAATGGCTTTCCCTGGTTTTATTGATTTCTGTAACCGCTTCCGCCCAAAATCTTCCGGCAAATTATCAGCAACTGGTTAAAGACGAAACACCCAAAGTGGTGGAATGGAGAAGGTATTTTCACGAACATCCTGAATTATCGAACCGCGAATTCAATACTTCTAAAATGATCGAAGCCCATTTAAAAAAACTGGGTATCGAAACCCGGGTATTGGCAAAGACGGGTGTGGTGGGTGTATTAAAAGGAGGTAAACCCGGACCCGTGGTGGCCCTTCGTGCAGATATTGACGCTTTACCCGTTACAGAAAGAAATGATCTTCCCTTTAAATCAAATGTAACCAGTGAATATAATGGCCAAACCGTTGGCGTAATGCATGCCTGCGGACATGACTCACATATTGCCATGCTGATGGGTACCGCAGAAGTGCTCAGTAAAATGAAAAACGAGATTCCCGGAACGGTGGTATTCTTGTTTCAACCCGCAGAAGAAGGCCCTCCCGGTGATGAAGAAGGTGGCGCTCCTCTATTGATTAAAGAAGGTGCATTGGATAATCCGAAAGTGGATGCTGTTTTTGGTCTACATATTGAAGCAGCATTAGACCTGGGTAAAATCTATTATAAGGACCAGGGCTTTATGGCCTCATCTGATTGGTTCACAATAAAAGTAAAAGGCAAACAGGCACATGGAGCCGATCCTGCCAAAGGAATTGATCCCATAGTTGTGAGTGCAGAAATCATTCAAAACCTGCAAACTATCGTTAGTCGCCAGATGGATTTGACAATTGCGCCTGTGATCATTACAGTAGGTAAAATCTATGCAGGTGTTCGTTCTAATATCATTCCTGAAACGGCCACTATGGAAGGAACGATCAGAACCCTGGATAGTAAAATGCAGAAGGAAGTACATGAAAGAATTCGAAACACAGTAAAAAATGTAGCTGCTGTATATGGGGCTACTGCCGAAGTAACGATCGATACAAAAACCCTGGTAACCTATAATGATCCCAACCTGGTAAAACAATCATTGGCCTCTTTACAAAAAGCAGCCGGTGATACCAATGTTGTCATGACTCGCTGGACCACCGGTGCAGAAGATTTTTCATTCTACGGAACCAAAGCCCCTTCCTTCTTTTTCTTCCTGGGTGCCCGTGATCCAAAGATTACCAAAGACCAAGCCTTCTCACACCACACACCTGATTTTTATATAGATGATAGCAGACTGGATGTAGGCGTGAAAGTATTTTGTCAACTAGTATTCGACTACGCCAAAACAAAAAAGGGCTAATCTAATCAATTTTCTCCTCTGCGTTCACTGCGTAGCAGGTTTTCAACCATCCTGTAAAAAAGCCGCACCGCAAAGAACGCAGAGGACCGCAAAGGACGCGAAGATATCTACCCCCTGCTCCCAAATAACAAACTCCCAATCCTCACCATATTGCTCCCCTCCTCTATCGCCATTTCATAATCTCCACTCATCCCCATACTCAATATCCCCTGAAAAGAATATTTACCTACTAACGAATGCAGATACCGAAACTCTTTTCTAACCAGAGAACTATCATCACTAAAAGAAGCCATCCCCATCAACCCAGAAATCTTTACATTCGGTAAGTTGGCTGCTTTTTCTTTTGCCTCCACCAATTCAGCTTCATTCATACCAAATTTGGTTTCTTCCTGCGCAATATGCACCTGTAACAGGCAATTGATTACCCTGTTATTTTTAGCAGCCTGCTTATTGATTTCAGTGAGTAATTTCAGACTATCTACCCCCTGTATCAGTTCCACAAAAGGGGCAATCATTTTTACTTTATTGGATTGCAGATGCCCAATAAAATGCCAGCGGATATCTTTGGGAAGTGCCCGTTCTTTATCAACCAGTTCCTGCACATAATTCTCTCCAAAATCTCTTTGTCCCAGATCGTATAATGCCTGAATATCTTCAACAGGTTTTGTTTTACTAACTGCCACCAGTGTGGTATTTTTAGCGATCAATTCCTTGCTGATCTCAGCAAATTTCTGGGTATTTACGGGCATGTATTTCTTAGAATGATAACGGTTATTTTAAAATACTCCTGCTGATCACGATCCGCTGTACTTCACTGGTTCCTTCATAGATCTGGGTGATCTTGGCATCACGCATCAGTCTTTCTACATGGTATTCTTTTACAAAACCATAACCGCCATGTATCTGAACAGCTTCGGTAGTCGTCCACATAGCCGCTTCACTGGCAAATACTTTGGCCATAGAAGAACTAAGTGTATAATCTACTCCATTATCTTTTTCCCAGGCTGCTTTTAAACATAATAAACGGGCGGCTTCTATTTTGGTGGCCATATCTGCCAGTTTAAACTGAATAGCCTGGTGATGCATGATCTCTTTACCAAATGCTTTTCTTTGTTTGCTATAGGCCAGTGCCAGTTCATAAGCACCACTCGCAATCCCCAAGGCCTGCGAAGCAATACCGATTCTTCCACCAGCCAATGTTTTCATCGCAAACTTAAAACCAAATCCATCTTCTCCTATCCTGTTTTCCTTAGGCACTTTTACATCGGTTAAGAGAATGGAATGCGTATCACTTCCACGAATACCCAGTTTGTTTTCCTTGGCAGCCACGGTAATACCGGGCCAGTTTTTTTCTACAATAAATACATTGATCCCCCTGCTACCTTTCGAAGCACGAGATAAACAGAAGCCGATGATCCATTCGTGATCCAGTTCTTGGTGCCACTGATCAGGTAATGGTCTCCTTTGTCTTCAGCGGTAGTCTGTTGACTGGTAGCATCAGATCCGGCTTCGGGTTCACTCAATAAGAAAGCCCCAATATATAATTCACCATCCTTTTTACCCTGTGCCAGCGGTACCAGGTATTTTTGTTTTTGTTCTTCAGAACCAAATGTTTCCAGTCCCCAGCAAACCAGGCTATTGTTTACACTCATACAAACACTGGTACTTGCATCAATCTTACTGATCTCTTCCATGGCCAGTACATA